>Ga0079985_1018062_pt1 | contig 19626 bp, 16 predicted proteins | sample Hof3ISUMetaT_11_FD_73497 | JGI IMG/M metagenome (GOLD analysis project Ga0079985, IMG submission 73497) | Enriched soil aggregate microbial communities from Iowa State university to study microbial drivers of carbon cycling -... | ecosystem: Environmental > Terrestrial > Soil > Agricultural land... | reverse complement strand
GGTAGCCCGAGTGGGCGTCGAAGCCATACTGCGGATAGGCGTCATGCAAGACCAGCAGCTCGCGGTCCCGTGCAACCTTCGCCAGGATGGACGCCGCCGAGATCGCCTTGACCAGCGCATCGCCCTTGATGATCGCCTCGACCGGAAACGGTACCTGCGGGCAGCGGTTGCCATCTACCTGGACCAGGTCCGGCGTAATGCCCTTCTCCGCCAGGCCCTGCACCGCGCGCTGCATGGCGAGCATGGATGCATGCAGGATGTTGATGGTATCGATCTCTTCCACGGTGGCGAAGGCGATATGCCAGCCCAACGCACGCTCGCAGATCTTGTCGTAGAGCTCTTCGCGCTTTTTCGCGGTGAGAATTTTCGAATCCGCGAGCCCGCGCAGCATCGGCCTTGCCGGATCGAACACCACGGCCGCGGCGTACACCGGCCCCGCCAGCGGGCCCCGGCCGGCCTCGTCGACACCGCACACGAACCGGACGCTCGCCGCAACCGGCGCAAGGTCGAGCCCCATCTGCGGAGACGGCGAATTGGGACGCGCCATCAGGCCAACCCTCTCGCATGCACCAGGTCGACGACCACGTCGGCGGCAATCTGTGCTGTATTGCACTTGAGCGTTTCGTGCATGCGCGTGAAGTGTTCGTACAGGAAGGCGATATTGCCCTGGTCATTGAGCTGCAGCAGCGTCTCGCGCGCCAGTGCTTCCGGGGTGGCATCGTCCTGCAGCAACTCGGGCACGACAAAGCGACCTGACAGGATATTCGGCAGGCCGACGTAGGGCAGGTAGCCCTGCCGCTTCATGATCTGCGCGGTCAGCCAGGGCACCTTGTACGATATCACCATCGGCTTCTTGTACAGCGCCGCTTCGAGCGTCGCGGTGCCGCTGGCCAGCAGCACCACATCGGCTGCCTCCATGGCCAGGTGGGAGTTGCCATCGACAATCGTCAGGCGCAGTTCCGGATACTGCTGGTGCAGGCTCTCCACGATGGCGCGCAACGGCGCGCTCGCGGCCGGAAGCACGAACGCCAGGTTCGGATCCATGCGCTGCATCTGCGCCATGGCGGCAAAGAAGGTGGCGCCAAGATTGCGCACCTCGGACTGCCGGCTGCCCGGCAGCACAGCTACCACGCGGTGGCCCGCAGGCAGACCCAGCGCGGCGCGCGCGCCCGCGACATCGGGCACCATCGGAATGACGTCGGCCAGCGGATGGCCCACATAGGTGGCCGGAATGCCGGCCTTGGCATAGATCTCGGGCTCGAACGGAAACAGGCAGAGGATGTGGTCGACCGCGCGCGCGATGGTGCGGATGCGCCCGCCCCGCCAGGCCCAGATCGACGGGCTGACGAAATGGACCACCGGAATCCCCGCGCGCCGCAGCGGCACCTCGAGCCCGAAATTGAAGTCCGGCGCATCGACGCCAATAAAGCAGGCCGGCGGATTCGCCAGCAGCGAATCGCGGATGGCGCGGCGCGTGGCCAGGATCTCGCGCAGCGAACCCAGGACCTCGACGTAGCCGTTGACCGACAGTGTCTCCATCGGCCAGTGGGAAACAAATCCCTCCGCCATCATGCGCTTGCCGCCGATGCCGGCATAGCTGACCGTATCGCCCAGCCGGGCCTTGAGCCCGCCCAGCATCAACGATGCCAGCAGGTCGCCGGACGCTTCGCCAGCCACCATGGCAATGGTGCCGCGCTGGCTTGCGTTGCTTGCAGTACCGTCAGGCGAGCTGCCCCGAATCGCGAGGTCGACCATGTCCGGCCAGTCTCAGCGTACGATGCCGCGCTGGGTGGCGGCAATGAAGTCCAGGAACGCGCGCAGGGGCTCGGCGGTGCTCGCATCGGCTTGTGCCAGCAGGGCGCCAATTTCATTGCGGGCGTCGTCGAAGCTGAGATCCGACTTGTAGAGCAGCTTGTAAGCCTGGCGCAGCGCGGCGATCTGCCCAGCATCAAAGCCGCGGCGGCGCAGGCCTTCCACGTTGACGCCATGCGGCGTGGCCTTGTTGCCGCTCTTGTCGCTGGCCGCGATCACGAACGGCGGCACATCTTGCACCAGGGCTGAAGCTCCGCCCAGCATGGCATGCGCGCCGATGCGCACGAACTGGTGCACGCCGCTCATGCCGCCGAGGATGGCCCAGTCGCCCACTTCCACGTGGCCGGCGATCTGTGCGTTGCTGGAGAACACCGTGTGATTGCCCACCGAGCAGTCATGCGCGATGTGCACGTAGGCCATGATCCAGTTGTCGCTGCCGATCGTGGTCACGCCGCGATCCTGCACCGTGCCGGTGTGGATCGTGGTGAATTCGCGGATGGTGTTGCGATCGCCGATGTCGAGCCGGGTCGGCTCGTTGCGATACTTCATGTCCTGCGGCACACCGCCCACCGAAGCGTACGGGCCAATCTTGTTGCCTTCGCCGATCGTGGTATGGCCTTCGACCGTCGAGTGCGCGCCGATCTGGGTGCCGCTGCCGATCCGCACATTCGGCCCGACAATGGAAAACGGGCCAACGGTCACGTCGGCCGCAAGTTCTGCTTTCGGGTCGACCAGTGCGGTGGGATGGATTTGCGTCATACGTCCTGTCCTGTTGGTCTGGTGTCTGGGGGCGAGGCTGGGTCGCCCCGGCCCAGGCGTGGCGGCAGGTAGCCGCCGTGCCCGCGGCGCTGCCGCGGGCATGTGGACTCAGGCGTCAGCCTGCTTGACGGTGCACATCAGCTCCGCCTCGCACGCTACCTTTTCGTCCACGGTGGCAAATGCCTTGAACTTCCAGATGCCGCGGATATAGCGCTCCACGGTCACGTTCATATGCAGCTGGTCGCCCGGGTAGACGACCTGCTTGAAGCGCGCGCCGTCGATGCCGACGAAGTAGTACAGCGCGCCTTCCTTGCGCTCCATGTCGGCGCCAAAGGTGAGCAGGCCGGCCGATTGGGCCAGCGCTTCCAGGATCATCACGCCCGGCATGACCGGCTGGCCGGGGAAATGTCCCTGGAAGAACGGCTCGTTGATGGTGACGTTCTTCAGCGTCTTGATACGCTTCTGCGGTTCGAACTCGAGCACGCGGTCCACCAGCAGCATCGGGTAGCGATGGGGCAGCAGCTTGAGGATCTTGCGAATGTCGATTTCGGCGGCGGTCATGATCTTTCTCTTGTCTTAGTCTTGTGAGGTTTGAGTCCCGGCGGACTGGCCGCGCAGGCGGCGCTCCAGCTGCATGACGCGTTCGCGCAGCTTGGTCAGGCCGCGCACGATCGCAGCGTTGCGCTCCCATTCGCCATGCGGCAGGAACGGAAACACGCTGGTGAAGTGGCCGCCGGGCTTGTTAATGGATTTGGTGATCGAGGTCCCGCCCGACACCGTGGTGCGATCGGCAATGGTCAGGTGCCCCGAGAAATTCGCGGCACCGCCGATCACGCAGAACCGTCCGATGCGCGTGCTGCCCGACACCGCCGCGCAGCCCGCAATCACCGTATGGGCGCCTACCCGCACGTTGTGCGCGATCTGGACCTGGTTGTCGATCTTGCAACCGTCTTCGATGACGGTATCGGCCATCGCGCCGCGGTCGATGGCGGTATTCGCGCCAACTTCGATATCGTTGCCGAGCACTGCCCGGCCCGTCTGCGGAATCTTCACGTACTCGACGCCGGTGGGACCGATGTCCGGCGCAAAGCCGAAACCGTCGGCACCGATCACGACCCCGCTGTGCAGGATCGCGCGCGCGCCGACCACGCAATCGTGGTAGACCGACACATTGGCGTAGATCAGCGAATCGTCGCCGATCTCCGCATTGGCGCCGACGAAGCTGTTGGCCAGGATACGCACGCGCTCGCCAATGCGCGCACCGGATTCAATCACCACGTTTGGCCCGATAAAGCACGAAGCCGGAACGGCAACCCCCGGCGCAACGCTGGCGCGCGGGTCGATGCCCGTGCGCGTGTCGCGGTTGGCCTTATCGAAGCGCTGCGCAATCCAGGCGAAGCAGACGTACGGATTGCGCGCCACCAGCCAGTTGCGGCCGTCGGCCTGCCCTTGCGCACGGATTCGCTCCAGATCCGGCGCCGACACGATCACGGCACTGGCGTTGGAAGCCAGCGCCTGCGACAGGTAGAGCGGATTGGAGAGAAACGAGAGTTCGCCGGGACCGGCCTGGTCCAGCGGAGCCAGGCCAATGATCGCGAGGTCGGGATCACCCACAACCTGCGCGCCGTTCTCGGTGGCGAGCTGCCCCAGTGTGGGTGTCTGCATGGCGGTACTTCCTGAAAAAAGGACAGCCGGGGCTTATTTGCCGCCAGCGTTCAGCGCCTTCATCACATCGTCGGTGATGTCGATGCGCGGGTTCACGTACACCGCTTCCTGCACGATCAGGTCGTACTTGCGCTGCTCGGCAAGCGAGCGGATCACGCGGTTGGCGCGCTCGAGCACCTGTGCCAGTTCCTCATTGCGGCGCTGGTTCAGGTCCTCGCGGAATTCGCGCTGCTTGCGCTGGAACTCGCGGTCCAGGTCCGCGACTTCGCGCTGGCGGCGCTGGCGGTCGGAGTCGGCCAGCACGGCCGTGTCCTTGTCCAGCTTGTCGGCCATGCCCTTGATCTTCTGGGCCATGTCCTGCAGCTCGCGGTCGCGCTTGGAGAACTCCTGCTCCAGCTTGACTTGCGCGGCCTTGGCCGGCTGCGAATCGCGCAGGATGCGCTCGGAATTCACGGCAGCAATGCGGGCTTCCTGGGCCATCGCCGGTGCTGCCGCGCACAGCGCCGCAGCCGCCACGGCGGCGGCGCTCAGGGTCTTGACCAATTTGGATTTTGTATTCATGAAACAGATCCTTTTACAGAATCAGAACGCAGTGCCGATCTGGAACTGGAAGCGCTGAACCTTGTCGGTCTCGTCCTTCTTCAGCGGGAAGCCCATGCTGATCTTCAGCGGGCCGATCGGTGACAGCCACGACATGCCGAAACCGGTCGAGTACTTCAGTTCGCTGAACGACAGCGGCGCGCCTTCCTGGTACACGTTACCGAAGTCGAAGAAGGTGAACAGGCGCAGCGTGCGGTCCACGCCCGAACCCGGCAGCGGGAAGATGAATTCCACATTACCGATCATCTTGGACGCACCACCCACCGGGTTGCCGTTCTGGTCCTTCGGGCCCAGCGTGCTGGTCTGGTAGCCGCGCACCGAGCCGATACCACCGGCGTAGAAGTACTTGTACACCGGGAACGGCGTGTTGCCATAGCCGTGGCCATAGGCGACTTCACCGTTAAGCGCGAGCGTGAAGGCCTTCGAAAGCGGATAGAAGTACTGCTGCTGCACGCTGGCACGGTAGTACTGCACGTCGCCGCCCGGGATCCCGACTTCCAGGTTGGCCTGGGTGTAAGGTCCCTTGGTCGGCACCAGCGCCGAGTCACGGCGGTCACGCGCCCAGCCGATCGTGAACGGGAAGTTGTTGATCGGCGACGCGGTACCCACGGTCTGGCCGGCCGGAAGCTTGCCGATGTCGTGCAGGAACTTGACGTACTGGGCCGGCGTATTCGGCGAGACCGAGATACGGGTCCATTCGTAGCCGATGCCGAAGAACACGGTATCGACTTCCGAGAACGGCACGCCGAACTTGAAGCCGCCACCCGCCGTTTCGATCTTGTAGTCCTGGTCGCCGGTGTAGTACAGCGGGCGGGACGTACGGTAGTAGATATCGGTCGAGCGGCTGATGCCATCCACCGTGAAGTACGGGTCGTACTGCGTCAGCGCGATGGTACGGAACGACTTGGCGGTGTTCACGTCCAGACCCAGGCTGGTACCGGAGCCGAACACGTTGTCCTGACGCAGGCCGGCCTGCAGCACCAGCTTGTCCGTGGACGAGAAGCCCACGCCCAGGCTGATCTGGCCGGTCGGCTTTTCAGTCACATTGACGTTCACATCGACCTGGTCAGGCGCACCCGCCACGTCCTCGGTGGTGATGTTGGTGTCGGTGAAGTAGCCGGTGCGGTTGATACGCGCCTGCGACTGCTGGAGCTTCTCGCTGTCGAACCACGAGCTTTCCATCTGGCGCATTTCACGGCGCACCACTTCGTCTCGGGTCTTGCTGTTGCCGACCACATTCACGCGGCGCACGTACACGCGACGGCCCGGATCGACCATCAGCGTCAGCGCGACTTCACGCTTCTCCTGATCGATCTGTGGCTGCGGGTTGATCGTCGTGAACGCGTAGCCATAGGTGCCCAGAAGGTCCGTAATGGACTTGGTGCTGGCCGTCAGCTTTTCGGACGAGAAAATATCGCCCTTCTTCAGCTGCAGCAGCTTTTCCATTTCCTCCTGCTTGCCGAGCAGTTCGCCGGCCAGGCGGATGTCGGACACCTTGTACTGCTCGCCTTCCTTGATGTTCAGCGTCAGGTAGATGTCCTTCTTGTCCGGCGTGATCGACACCTGGGTCGACTCGATGGCGAATTCCAGGTAGCCGCGGTTCAGGTAGTACGAACGCAGTGCTTCCAGGTCAGCCGTGAGCTTCTGCTTGGAGTAGAGGTCGTTCTTGGTGTACCAGGACAGCCAGTTCGGCGTGGACAGCTGCATCTCGTCGCGCAGCGTGCCTTCCTTGAAGGCCTTGTTGCCGACGATATTGATCTGCTTGATCTTGGCGACCGGGCCCTCTTCGACGTTGAACACCACCGACACGCGGTTGCGGTCCACCGGCGTGATCGTGGTCTGCACGTCAGCCGCGTAATAGCCGCGGGCCACGTACTGGCGCTTCAGTTCCTGCTCGGCCTTGTCGATCAGGGCCTTGTCGTAATAACGCGCTTCGGCGACGCCCACGGCGCGCAGCGAACGGCGCAGCGTGTCCTTGTCGAATTCCTTGATGCCGACGAACTCAAGCTGCGAAATAGCGGGACGCTCTTCCACCTGCACGACCAGCACGCCGTCTTCGGCGCGGATCTGCACGTCCTTGAAGAAGCCCGTGTTATACAGGGCGCGAATGGCGTCGGCGCCCTTGTCGTCGGTGAACGTCTCGCCCACGCGGACGGGAAGGTAGCCAAACACCGTACCAGGTTCCACGCGTTGCAGACCCTCAACGCGGATGTCCTTCACGACAAACGGATCGGCGGCCCAGCCTGCCGGGCTCCAGGCTGCAATAATGGCACTCGCTAGCAAGCCCAGCGAAATGCGCTTATGTCTGATCAATCTTGATCCCCTCTTTGATTCCATCCAGGATTGCGCTCCGATGCTTCGTGGGACTGCGCCTGTCAAAGCGTCCCGGGCGACGGTGTCGGCAACACGACCGCCCTGCTTGCCGTTACCTGTTTCTAGCCATTGGCCAGGAACATCCGGCTGACGTCATTGAACAAAGCGAGCGAAGTCAGGAGCAAGATGCAGGCGATGCCTACCTTCTGCAGCATTGCCTGCCAGTGGTCTGGGACGGGCCTGCCAGTCAAAAATTCCACGCAATAATACAGCAAATGCCCCCCATCCAGAACCGGAATAGGTAACAAATTCAGCACGCCGAGGCTGACGCTGACCAGCGCCAGGAAGCTGACAAAGGCCTGCACGCCGAGGTGGGCGGCACGTCCGGCGTAGTCCGCCACGGTCAGCGGGCCGCTCAGGTTCTGCAGCGAGGCCTGCCCGATCAGCATCTTGCCGAGCAGCTTGAGCGACAGGACGCTGGTGCTCCAGACCTGGCCGGTGGCGCGGGACAGCGCCTGTACCGGCCCATAGCGCACGGTTTCCATTTGCACCGCCTGGGTAAGCGCCGCGCCCAGCTTGCCCGACGGGGCGGCCCCATGGGCGTCGCCTTCGCGGGGTGGCGTGCTGTCTAGCGTTACCGGAACATCAAGGCGCCGGCCGCCGCGTTCGATGCCCAGCGCCACGCGCTGGCCCGGCTGCGCGCGCACTGCCTTGATCAGTTCAGCGGCCTGCGTGAGCGATGTGCCCTGCCATGCCACTACCCGATCGCCCGGCTTCAGCCCGGCCCGTTCCGCCGCGGAACCGGGCAGGACTTCCGTGATCGTCACGGGGCCACCCTTCAGCGCCAGGCCCATCATGGCAAGCGGATCCTGCTCAGGATTGCTGCCGGTGCTCGGCAGCCGGGCCAGCGTCAGGTCCCGCTCGCCGCCGTCGGTGCCGCGCACGCGCAGCACGGCGCGCGCGTCTCCGAAGCCTTCGGCAAATACCGCCATGCGCAGCTCGTTCCAGGAACGGATGGCTTCCTTACTCCCGTTGGCCTCCAATAACAGCACCCGGTCGCCTTCGCGCACGCCAGCCTGGGCCGCCATCGTGCCGCTCGCCGGGGCGGTGAGGATGGGTGCCGGCTCGCGCATCCCGCCTGTAAAGAGTGCGAAGTACAGTACGATCGCCAGCACGAAATTGGCCAGCGGTCCCGCCGCGACAATGACAAAGCGCTTGCCCACCGGCTGCCGGTTGAAGGCGCGCGGCAGTTCGGCCGGGTCGATGGCCGCATCGTGCTCGGGGTCCCGTTCGCGCTCGTCCAGCATCTTGACGTAGCCGCCCAGCGGGATCGCCGCGACGGTCCATTCCGTGCGGTCCCTTCCCTTGGAAGTCCAGCGCAGCAGCGGCCGGCCGAAGCCGATCGAGAACCGCAGCACCTTGACTCCGCAAGCGCGCGCGGCAAGGTAGTGGCCCATCTCGTGCACGAAGATCAGCACGCAGAGGGCGACGACAAAGGCGATTACGGTTTGCATGGCAGGGTCGTCAGGAAAGTTGGCCGGGCTGGCGATGGCCAGGCCGCATGACGGTCGCACATGTCAGGAGCGCGCGCCATCGCAGCATTGCCATTGTCGCAGATGCCACTGGCCACGCTGTCAGCGCGGCGCGCTGATTGTCAGCTCCTGCAGACAGGCACGTGCAGCGTGCCGCGCCTCCTGGTCGGCATCGAGCACACATTCAAGCGAATCGGCCGCATGATTGGGTGCACTTTCCAGCACGTTGCCAACGATCCGAGCGATGTCGGTAAAGCGGACGCTACCCTGCAGGAATGCGTCCACTGCCACTTCGTTGGCCGCATTCAGCACCGCCGGCGCCACGCCGCCCGCGCGCAGCGCGTCGAAGGCCAGTGCCAGGCAGGGAAACCGTTCCAGGTCCGGCCTCTCGAAATTGAGCGCGCCGGCGAGCGTCAGGTCCAGCGCGGAAACTCCCGCATCGATCCGCTCGGGATAGGCCAGGCCATAGGCGATCGGCGTGCGCATATCCGGATTCCCCAGCTGCGCCAGCACCGAACCGTCCCGATAGGCGACCATCGAATGCACGATGCTCTGCGGGTGAATCAGCACTTCAATATGCTCGGCCGGCGCCGCAAACAGCCAGTGAGCCTCGATGACCTCCAGCCCCTTGTTCATCATGGTGGCCGAATCTACCGAGATCTTGCGTCCCATGACCCAGTTGGGGTGGGCGCAGGCCTGGTCCGGCGTGATGTCATGCAGCGTGGAGGGATCGCGCGTACGGAACGGACCGCCCGACGCCGTCAGCACGACCTTGGCCACACCGGCGCGATAGCGTTGATCGTTCGCCGGCAGGCACTGGAAGATGGCGTTGTGTTCGCTGTCGATCGGCAGCAGCGTGGCGCCGTGCTCGCGCACCGCATCCATGAAGATGCGCCCGGACATGACCAGCGCTTCCTTGTTGGCCAGCAGTACGCGTTTGCCGGCGCGCGCGGCCGCCAGCGTGGGGCGCAGCCCCGCCGCGCCGACGATCGCGGCCATGACCGAGTCGGTCTGCGCATCGCTCGCGACCGACTCCAGCGCGGCCTCGCCGTGGCTGACTTCGGTCGTGACCCCGGCGGCGCGCAGCAGCGCTTCCAGCTCCTGCGCGGCCTCCGGCGTGCCGACGACAGCGCGGGCGGGCCTGAACTCGATGCAGCTCGCCGCCAGTTTCTGCACCTGCCGGTGCGCGGTCAGGGCATGTACGGCATACCGGTCGGCGTGGCGCCGCACCACGTCGAGGGTGCTTTCGCCGATCGAGCCGGTAGCGCCGAGGATGGTAATTCGATGCATATCAGGACAGAACGGCTTCAGAAATAGGTCACCATCAGGGCGGCCAGCGGAAACACCGGCACCAGGGCATCAATGCGATCCAGCACGCCGCCGTGGCCCGGCAACAGCCGGCTGCTGTCTTTCATGCCGACCTGCCGCTTGAGCAGCGATTCGAACAAGTCGCCGACGATACTGGCCGCAACCAGCAGCGTGGTCAAGAGCGCCACCAGCACCAGCCCGCCATGGTCGGCCATGACAGAGAACCAGGTCGGGGCAAACGCATGCGTCGCCGCCAGGCTCAGGCCGATCAGCATCGCCAGCAGCCAGCCACCGATGGCGCCTTCCCACGACTTGCCCGGGCTGATGGATGGCGCCAGCTTGCGCCGGCCAATGGCCTTGCCGACGAAATAGGCGCCAATGTCGGCCGCCCACACCAGCACCGCAGCCGTTAGCAGCACGCCGATGCCGGCGCCGCGCAGGATCATCGTTGCGTGCCCGAAGGCGGGAAGCATGATCAGGCCGAGAATGGCGCCCAGGAGGGTGAAGCCCGCTGTTGCCGAGCGCACGCCGCGCGCGAGCAGCACCAGCGCAACGCCCCAGCAGACCACGGCTGCCTGCAGCAGCCAGACCAGGCCCTGGCGGGACGGGACATCATGCCAGGCGATCAGGGCCAGCAGGCAGGCCACCGCATAGACGTAAGGCCAGGCGCCGCGCAGGCCGATAAGCCGCCCGAACTCCCAGCCGCCGAGCAGCACGATCACCGCGACCAGGCCGGCCAGCGCCGAAGGCGGCGCCAGGAACAGGATCGGCAGAATCAGCAGCAACAGGCACAGGGCGGTGATGACGCGGGTGAGAAGCATGCGCTGCTAGTCCCGTGGAAAGGTGGATTGGCCTGCCGCTCAGGCAGTGCCGGACAGCCCCGGCGCAACCAGCTGCGCGCTGGTGCGGCCAAAGCGGCGTTCACGCTGGCGGTACGAGGCAAAGGCCTTGTCCAGCTCGGCGGCGTCGAAGTCCGGCCAGTAGACATCGGTGAAATACAGCTCTGAATAGGCCAGCTGCCACAACAGGAAATTACTGATGCGCTGCTCGCCCCCGGTCCGGATAAACAGATCCGGCTCCGGCGCGTAGGACATCACCAGGTGCGGCGCCAGCACCGACTCGTCGATAGACTCCGGATCGAGCATCGGCGAGCGTGCCAGCATCTTGCGCATGGCCTGCAGCAGATCCCAGCGACCGCCGTAGTTGGCGGCGATGGTCACGGTCAGGCCGCTGTTGCCCGCCGTGCGCGCCTCGGCATCCCGGATCAACTGCTGGATGCGCGGACTGAAGCGGCTCAGATCCCCGACCACGCGCACGCGGATATTGTTCGCGTGCATCTTGACCACTTCGCGGCGCAGAGCGGTCATGAACAGGCGCATGAGGAACGAGACCTCGTCCGCAGGGCGGCGCCAGTTCTCCGAGCTGAACGCAAACAAGGTCAGGAATTTCACGCCGCGAGCGGCGCTGGCTTCCACCACGGCGCGCACGGCGTCGAGCCCGCGACTGTGACCGGCCACGCGCGGCAGATGGCGTTGCGTCGCCCAGCGGCCGTTGCCATCCATGATGATGGCAACGTGGCGGGGCACATAAGTGGTGTCAGGGACGGCGAGCGTAGAACTGATGTGCTGCATGGTGGCAAACGACACTGAAGACTCCGGCGGCAAGGCGCCGGGCAGTCCTCAGACCGTCATGATCTCCTTCTCTTTTTCGGCGACCAGCTTGTCGATTTCGGCAACGAACTTGTCGGTCAGCTTCTGCACATCGTCCTGGCCGCGGCGCTCGTCGTCTTCGGAGATGGTCTTGTCCTTCACCAGCTTCTTGAACTGCTCGTTGGCGTCACGGCGCAGGTTGCGCACCGCTACCTTGGCGCCCTCGGCCTCACCCTTGACGACCTTCGTCAGCTCCTTGCGGCGCTCTTCGGTCAGGGCCGGCATCGGCACGCGGATGACCTCGCCCATGGTGGCCGGGTTCAGGCCCAGGTCGCAGTCGCGGATGGCCTTCTCGATCGCGCCAACCATCTTCTTTTCCCAGGGCTGGACGGTAATGGTGCGGGCATCGCCCAGGCCGACGTTCGCCACCTGGCTGATCGGTACCATCGAACCGTAGTAGTCCACCTGTACGTGGTCGAGCAGGCCGGTGTGGGCACGGCCGGTGCGGACTTTAGCCAGATCGGCCTTGAAGGCCTCGATCGACTTCTGCATCTTCTGCTCGACGCTCTTCTTGGTTTCGGCGACGCTCATCATTACCTCCGGAAATCAGCTACCAGGATCCCGGCATTCCGGGATCGAAAATGAATCATTCTACTCTTTGCCGGGCCGCGCACCAGATTTCGCGCCCGGACGGCCTTCAGACGTGGACCAGCGTACCTTCGTCTTCGCCCAGGATGACGCGCTTGAGCGCGCCGGGCTTGACGATGGAGAACACCTTGATCGGCAGCTTCTGGTCGCGGCACAACGCAAATGCGGTGGCATCCATGACCTGCAGGTTGCGCGAGATCGCCTCGTCGAACGTAATCGTCGTGTAGCGCGTGGCGCTCGGGTCCTTCTTGGGGTCGGCCGTGTACACGCCATCCACCTTGGTGGCCTTGAGCACGATCTCGGCGCCGATTTCCGCGCCGCGCAGCGCCGAAGCGGTGTCGGTGGTGAAGAACGGGTTGCCGGTGCCTGCGGCGAAGATCACCACCTTGCCCTCTTCGAGCTGGCGGATGGCGCGCGGACGGATGTAAGGCTCGACCACCTGGTCCATGCGCAGCGCGGACTGGACGCGGCCTTCGATATTGGCATGGCGCATGGCGTCCTGCAGGGCCAGGGCGTTCATCATGGTGGCCAGCATGCCCATGTAGTCGGCCGTGGCGCGATCCATGCCGGCGGCACCGCCCGCGACGCCGCGGAAGATATTGCCCCCGCCGATCACGACCGCGACCTGGACGCCGAGCTTCACGATCTCGGCAATGTCATTGACCATCCCTTCGATGGTGGCGCGGTTGATGCCGAAGGCATCGTCGCCCATGAGGGCTTCACCGGAGAGTTTCAGTAGGACGCGCTTGTAGGCTGGCATGTTCACCCTCGGACAGGAGCTAGTCGCTCGATTTGAGACGTATAGTTTTGATACACCCGTGCGGCAGGCCGCGCGAATGCCGGATTGAACCGGTTTTCGGGGTCACCCGCGACGGGCGGATGACGCCGGAAACTGGCTGTTGCAGTGCACACAAGTAGGCCGCGTGCTGCTGCTTCGATCCTACTTACACAGAGGGGCACCTCGCGGCGCCCCTTCGGCATTATAGGCGGCGGGCCAACCCGGAAGGGTGGCACCCCGCCCCGGACATCAGCCCTTCTGTGCAGCGGCCACCTGGGCGGCCACTTCGGCAGCGAAGTCGTCCTGCTTCTTCTCGATGCCTTCGCCCACGACGTACAGGGTGAAGCCCTTCACGGTCGTGTTGACAGCCTTGAGCATCTGCTCGACGGTCTGCTTGTCGTTCTTCACGAACGGCTGGTTGAACAGCGACACTTCCTTCAGGTACTTCTGGACCGAACCTTCCACCATCTTGGCGACGATATCAGCCGGCTTGCCCGATTCGGCAGCCTTCTGCTCGGCAATGCTGCGCTCCTTGGCGATCAGCTCGGCAGGAACCTGCTCGGCCGACAGCGACACCGGCTTCATGGCGGCCACGTGCATGGCGACGTCCTTGGCGGCAGCTTCGTCGCCATCGAACTCGACCATCACGCCGATACGGGTGCCGTGCAGGTACGAAACCAGCTTGCCGCCGTTGGCGTAGCGCACGAAGCGGCGGATCGTCAGGTTCTCGCCGATCTTGCCGATCAGGGCGGTACGGGTGGCTTCGACGCTCACGCCATCGATTTCCAGCGCGGACAGCGCGGCCACGTCGGCCGGGTTCTGCTTGGCGATCAGCTCGGCGACCTTGGCCGAGAAAGCCAGGAAGTCGTCGTTCTTGGAGACGAAATCGGTCTCGCAGTTCAATTCGACCAGCACGCCGGTGGTGCCGTCGATAAACGAGGCGACCACGCCTTCGGCGGTCACGCGCGATGCGGCCTTGCTGGCCTTGTTGCCCAGCTTGACGCGCAGCAGCTCTTCAGCCTTGTTCAGGTCACCGTCGGCCTCGGTCAGGGCCTTCTTGCATTCCATCATCGGCGCGTCGGTCTTCGCGCGCAGTTCAGCCACCATGCTTGCGGTAATTGCCGCCATTTGTCACTCCTTGAATGGTTCGCGCCGGGTGCCCCAGTTTCCTGTCTGGCAACCGGCCGGGGTGTACAGCCTCACCCGCGGCAGAGCTTGCCTGCGGCGGATGACAACAATCCAGATACTGCAAATTTAAAAAAAGGGGGCGCCGGATGTGCCCCCTTTTCTTCTTGTCGCCGTGCCGAGGCCGGTATTCACCGGCTCCGCGCAACGCCCCGTACCTTTTGTCAGGTCCGGTGGCCGATGCATTGAGATCGTTCCGTGGCGATGCGCGTGATCGGGGTCCTCTCGGCAGCCGGCTATCAGCCTTCCTGCACTTCGACGAAGTCGTCACCGCCGCGAGCGGCTTCGACAACTTCCTGAACGGCGTTGGCACGGCCTTCCAGGATGGCATCCGCCACGCCGCGCACGTACAGGGCCACGGCCTTGGACGAGTCGTCGTTGCCCGGGATCACGTAATCGATGCCTTCCGGCGAGTGGTTGGTATCGACCACGCCGATCACGGGGATGCCCAGCTTCTTGGCTTCGGTCACGGCAATCTTGTGGTAGCCGACGTCCACCACGAAGATGGCGTCAGGCACGCCGCCCATTTCCTTGATGCCGCCGATCGACTTTTCCAGCTTGATCATTTCGCGCTCGAACATCAGCGCTTCCTTCTTGCTCATGGTTTCCAGCGCGCCGGCTTCCTTGGCGGCTTCCATGTCCTTCAGGCGCTTGATCGAGGTCTTGACCGTCTTGAAGTTGGTCAGCATGCCGCCGAGCCAGCGGGCGTCGACGTAGGGCATGCCGGCGCGGCCAGCTTCTTCAGCCAGGATTTCACGCGACTGGCGCTTGGTACCCACGAACATGACGGTGCCGCGATTGGCAGCCAGTTGACGCACATACTTCATTGCGTCCTGGAACATCGGCAACGTCTTTTCGAGGTTGATGATGTGGATCTTGTTGCGGTGACCGAAGATGTAGGGGGCCATCTTCGGGTTCCAGAAGCGGGTCTGGTGGCCGAAGTGGCAACCGGCTTCCAGCATTTCGCGCATGGTAACGGACATGTGATTCTCCAATAGGGTTAGGTCTGAAGTCCGCCCCGACATTCCTGAAAAGGAACACCCCGGATGGGCGGACCAGCGATTTCACGATTCAAAACGACCGGCAGCGGCAAATGTTGCACCGCAATCAGGCCAGCCCGCTATTCTAGCAATAAATGCCCGCACCACTCAAGCGGAGCCGAAAGCCGCCGATGGGGCGCGGAAAAACGGCCAGGCCCCTTTCATCTGACCCCGATTGCCGGGCGAACCGCTGCGATGGAGCCCCGATGGTGCGATAATCCCACATTCCCTATTCGATTCTGGCGCGGCCCGTGGCCTCGCCTTCACTTTTTCTGGCGAAGCAGCATGAGCATCTACCTGAACACCGCCGAAGACATCGCCCAAATGCGCGTGGCTTGCCGCCTTGCCTCGGAAGTCCTCGATTACATCACGCCGTTCGTCAAGCCCGGCGTGACCACCGGCGAGCTCGACCGCCTGTGCCATGCCTATATGCGTGACGTGCAAGGCACCGTGCCGGCGCCGCTGAATTATGCACCCCCGGGCTACCCTCCGTTCCCTGGCGCAATCTGCACCTCGGTCAATGACGTGATCTGCCACGGCATCCCCGGCGACCGCGTGCTCAAGAGCGGCGACGCGGTCAACCTCGATATCACCGTCATCACCAAGGAAGGCTACTACGGCGATACCAGCCGCATGTTCCTGGTCGGCGAGGCCTCGATCCTGGCCAAGCGGCTCGCGCAGGTGACCTACGAATGCATGTGGAAAGGCATCGCGCAGGTGCGCGGCGGCGCGCGCCTGGGCGATATCGGCCATGCCATCCAGGTCCATGCGGAAGCGGCCGGCTACAGCGTGGTGCGTGAGTACTGCGGCCACGGCATCGGCAAGAACTTCCATGAAGATCCGCAGATCCTGCACTATGGCCGTGCCGGCACCGGCGCCGAGATCAAGGCAGGCATGATCTTCACCGTCGAGCCGATGATCAATGCCGGCAAGCGCGATATTCGCACCATGCCCGACCAGTGGACGGTCAAGACGCGCGACCGCAGCCTGTCCGCGCAATGGGAACATACCGTGCTGGTGACGGAAACCGGCTACGAGGTGCTGACGGTGTCCGCCGCCACGCCGGCACCACCGGCCTTCATTACGGAGTCGGTCGCGGCCTGAGCCGCAATATGGTTGGGGGCGCCTGACGGGCGCCTTTCTTTTTCCAGCCATGCCCACGAATCTTCCCGCACAGCCCATGGACACCACGCCGGAACTCCTGCTCGCCGCACGCGTTCGCGATCAGCTGAAAGCCGACAAGCAGGCCCTGTTTGCCGACTTCGCGTTGACGGCGCACGTCGGCACGCTGATCACGCGCCTGCGCCGTGCGGTGGACGCCGCGCTGGTCGAAGCCTGGCACGGACTGGACATGCCCGCGGACGCGGCGCTGGTCGCCGTCGGTGGCTACGGCCGCGGTGAACTGTCCCCGTATTCCGATGTGGATGTGCTGCTGTTGCTGTCGTCCGAACCCGACGCCACCACTGCGAGCCGGCTGGAGCGCTTTATCGGCATCTGCTGGGACCTTGGGCTGGAGATCGGCTCCTCGGTCCGCACCGTGGAAGACTGCATCCGTGAAGCGCGCGCGGACATCACCATCCAGACTTCGCTGCTGGAGGCGCGCCTGCTGACGGGCGAGCGCAAGCTGTTCAACGCGATGCGCGCGCAGCACAAGGCCGACCTGGATCCGGCCGACTTCTTCCAGGCCAAGCTGCTGGAAATGCGCCAGCGCCACGCCAAGTATCAGGACACGCCCTACTCGCTCGAACCGAACTGCAAGGAAAGCCCGGGCGGCCTGCGCGACCTGCAGGTGATCCTGTGGATGACCAAGGCCGCCGGCCTGGGCGACAGCTGGAAGGAACTGTTCGAGAAGGGCCTGCTGACGCAGCGCGAAGCGCAGGAACTGGCCCGCAACGAACGCCTGCTGAAGACCATCCGCGCCCGGCTGCACCTGATTGCGGGACGCCGCCAGGACGTCCTGGTCTTCGACCTGCAGACCGCCCTGGCCGAATCGTTCGGCTACCGCCAGAACGACAACAAGCGCGCCAGCGAGCAGCTCATGCGCCGCTACTACTGGGCGGCCAAGGCGGTGACCCAGCTCAACAGCGTACTGCTGCTCAACATCGAGGCCTTGCTGTTCCCCAGCGAATCGCAGGTGACGCGCGTCATCAACGAGCGCTTCGTCGAGCGCCAGGGCATGCTGGAAATCACCAGCGACAGCCTCTACGAAGACGATCCGCACGCGATCCTGGAAACCTTCCTGCTGTACGAACGCACGCCGGGAATCAAGGGATTGTCGCCGCGCACGCTGCGCGGCCTGTACAACGCGCGCACCGTGATGGATGCGCGCTGGCGCAACGACCCGGAAAACCGCCGCCTGTTCCTCGCCATCCTGCAGGAGCCGCAAGGCATCACCCACGCGCTGCGCCTGATGAACCAGACCAGCGTGCTGGGCCGCTACCTGATCAATTTCCGGCGCATCGTCGGACAGATGCAGCATGACCTGTTCCACGTCTACACCGTGGATCAGCACATCCTGATGGTGGTGCGCAATATGCGCCGCTTCGCGATTGTCGAGCACACGCACGAATTCCCGTTTTGCAGCCAGCTCATGGCGAGCTTCGACAAGCCGTGGGTGCTCTCGGTGGCGGCACTGTTCCACGATATCGCCAAGGGCCGCGGCGGCGACCACTCGAAGCTCGGCACCGTCGATGCACGCCGCTTCTGCAAGCGGCACGGCATTGCGCGCGAAGACGCCGACCTGATCTGCTGGCTCGTGGAACACCACCTGACCATGAGCCAGGTGGCCCAGAAGCAGGACCTCACCGACCCCGAAGTGGTCCACGCCTTCGCGCGCGTGGTCGGGGATGAACGCTACCTCACCGCGCTGTACCTGCTGACCGTCGCCGATATCCGCGGCACCAGCCCCAAGGTTTGGAATGCCTGGAAGGGCAAGCTGATCGAAGACCTGTACCGCATCACGCTACGCGTGCTGGGCGGCGCGAAGGTCGACCGGCACTCCATCTGGGCGCAGCGCAAGGAAGAAACCGTCTCGCAACTGCGCCTGAACGCATTCGATCCCGAACTGGGCAAGCCGTTGTGGGCCCAGCTCGACGTAGCCTTCTTCCTGCGGCACGATTCCCGCGATATCGCCTGGCTGACGCGCCACCTGTTCAACAAGGTGGACAGTCCGGTGCCGGTGGTGAAGGCCCGGATCTCGCCGGCAGGCGAAGGCCTGCAGGTAGCGGTCTATGTCAAGGACCAGCCCGACCTCTTCGCGCGCATCTGCGGCTACTTCGAGCGCAAGGCGTTCTCGATCCAGGACGCCAAGATCCACACCACGCGCCACGGCTACGCGCTCGACACGTTCCAGGTGACCGACCCTGGCATGGTTGGCGAAGGCGGCAACTACCGCGACATCCTCGCGCTGGTGGAGCACGAGTTGTGCGACCGCCTGCAGCAACAGGCCGCGCTGCCGGAACCCAGCCAGGGCCGGCTGTCGCGCCAGTCGCGCAGCTTCCCGATCAAGCCGCGCGTGGACCTTCGGCCCGACGAGCGCGGCCAGTACTACTTGCTGTCGCTGTCGGCCAATGATCGCACCGGCCTGCTTTACGCGATCGCGCGCGTACTGGCGAAGCATCGCGTGTCCGTGCATACGGCACGCATCAATACCCTTGGCGAACGCGTCGAAGACGTGTTCCTTGTCGACGGCAGCCGTCTTGCCGCCGACAACCGATTGCAGATTCAGCTTGAACAGGACCTGCTCGCCGCGCTGGAAATCTGACCCGGCCGCGCAGCATTGAAGATATGACCGACAGCAATTCGCCGAAGCGCAAGACGCTCGGCATCAAGCCGCCCGAAGACAACGCCGCCCGCAAGCCGGCCGGCAACCGGCCCGTGCGCGTCTCGGACCTGAACCGCAAGCGCGTGCAGGCCGTCGCCGACGGCATCCGGCGCGCGCAAGGCGGCGCGAAGTCCGCCAAGGGGACAAAGTCACCGGGCGATCCTGCCACTGGCCGCGCCCCGCGCCAGGGCCGTCTGGCCGATGGCGAGCGGCAGGCACGCCCGCGCCGGTTCGACGATGAACAATCGCGCCCGCGTCGGTTTGGCGATGACGATGCACGCCCGCGACGTTTCAGCGACGACCACCGCCCGCCGCGCCGCGAGGGCGGTGAAGCCCCGCGTCGCTTCGGCAACGACGACGCACGCCCGCGCCGCTTCAGCGACGACAACCGTCCGCCGCGCCGCGAGGGTGGTGAAGCGCCGCGCCGCTTTGGCAACGACGATGCACGCCCGCGCCGCTTCAGCGACGACAACCGCCCGCCGCGCCGCGAGGGTGGTGAAGCGCCGCGCCGCTT
>Ga0079985_1006891_pt1 | contig 19773 bp, 29 predicted proteins | sample Hof3ISUMetaT_11_FD_73497 | JGI IMG/M metagenome (GOLD analysis project Ga0079985, IMG submission 73497) | Enriched soil aggregate microbial communities from Iowa State university to study microbial drivers of carbon cycling -... | ecosystem: Environmental > Terrestrial > Soil > Agricultural land... | reverse complement strand
CGGCATTTGGACAATCTTGATTGATATTGTTGGAGACGTAGAAAAATTGCCGGGTTGCTCGATTTTCGTCTGACGATCTGTGAACTTTTATCTGGCTCTCGCTGTCTAATCATGTAGACAAATCGATGAAGGGGATAGCTGATCACATGAGAAAACCTTGGTGGCCGCTACTAGGGGCCTGTCTGATTATGATTTCGCTTATTGTTTCAGGTTTGGCGATGAGTGGACAACAGGATGGAGATGATGAAGCAAACCGGACTACAAAAGTGGATCAGGAGTTCGTGACAGATCAAGCTGAAGATACAAACCGGCCTCCATTAATGGAAAAGCTGACTCAAGAGCTCAGTTTGCTGCGAGAACCACTAGACAACATGTCAGAGTGGTTACAGCCGATCGTGTCCAATTATTACTCAAGCAATGAACCGATAAACCTCATCCAAACAGATCTTGATCAAGACGGAGTGTCCAACGAATGGGTGACGGTACTCTTCGAAGATATATATGATAAGCAATCAGGCGGGTTGGCGCAATGCAACGCATACGGGGTTATCATTACGTATAGCGACAGCAAATTTAACGTTCATCACTTCACGTTTCCAGAAGAAAGTTTCGGAAAAGCCAAAGTAGAAGCAATTGAAGATCTTACGGGTGATGACAAACCTGAGGTGGTATGGGTCTCTTATAATAGTGGCGCGCACACCACTCTTTCCACATTTACAGTTTCTTCACTTCTTGACGGTAGCCTAATAACCTATGAAGGTTCTACAGAGATCGCTTACGTTTCCAAATCAGAGATTATTGACAGGAAGTTGATGATTACCGGAGGACTAATCGGTTCTGCCGGAGCTGGCCCTTGGCAGAGGGAGTATACCGATACTTACACGATAGTCAATCAGACCATCCAGCTTATTGACCGTGTTTTTGCCAACTCTTCTACTCCCTATCATCACCTTATAGATGGTTTATGGGCGGAAGCTCATGGTCACTCCAAACGGGCATTGCAGTCTTTTACCGAAGCTTCAAAAATGGCGACCTCCTCATATAAACCATATGCCTTCATTTTTGGTGGCGAATGGGTGGAGGGTGGGGTTGACACTGATCAAGAAAAAGAGTTCGAACATATCGTCAAAAAGTTTTCTTTGCTAAGGAAGGAGCTTCTGACCAAGAAAATGCAAGGCAAAACTCCGGAAGCCGCTTGCGCCAATGCAAAGGAAGCTGCAGGCTACGATGACGATTGGCAGACATACCTGAATGCTCCGGCCGGCTATGCCAATCCTGTATGGAGCAAAGAAACGGTTTGTTCGAATATCGATGAATTGGAACAGTAAGCAATTGTTTTACATCAAGATGGGCATTCATTCGCTCAGCGAACTATGGATAGATTATTAACAACAGATATTAGTTCATCCATAGAACGCTAAATGGGTTTATTCTATACCCTCATTGGATGGATATGGTATTATTGATTTATTCCTGCAGATAAATGTAGTATATGTAATATATGAACTTTGCAACAGATTGCACAGATATAGAAGATTAGCGAAACAGCGGCAGAAATTCCGCCATCATTATGAGATTAGCGAATACATAAACCTATAACATTGGGCGCAGTTTACGATATTGTTGCGGGAATGCTGTAGTTAGACGAAACCGCCAAAGATGTTAAAACATATGAAAGAAGATGATGAATTTGAAAAGATTCTCATTTCTGTTATGTACTATACTCTCAATAATTTTAGTCTCCGGTTGTGGAAACCAAGAAAAAATCCTAGGTTCAAACTCTAGTGCTGATTGGGCATATAATTTTGTCATTTGGAATGATGACATTTATGAAATAACTGAAGATAAAATTGAACCGAACAAGATTAGGATAGAAATAGGCGAAGTCAAGAAGTACTCTGACTTTGAAGGGATATACGGAAATGGCTTTTCTAATAAATATCCTGCTGGAACAAAGCTATACTCGGTTAAGGACGTAGAAACTTCCGACTATATTGCTTTACAAATAGAAGAAGGATTATTTATAAAGGCAATCGATAAAGGGAAATACGGAGGAAAAGACTAATAACTTTGAAGGTAACTCATGGTGGCATCGTCTAACAATGTGTTCACGCATCGGGCTGGCTACGCCATCCCTCGGTCCCGGAAGATAAGTCGAAGAAGCATATGCCGGGACACATCCATTCACCTAACCGCATCGCGGCCGGCCGAGATCGTTGCTAGTCGCACGATTCTTGCAGCTTAAGGTGAATGGACGTCGTGAACACGGAAACGTTAGACGAAAGATTATGAAAAATGACTGTGGGGCATATTCGATGAAGACGGAATTAGTTAAATTCATGAATGAGAATTTTTATGACTTATGGATGGACATAAATGTTCGATTTGAACTTGGGGAACCATATCAGAACGGATCTGAGGAAAGAATTAACCAAGTGAACTATCGAGTTAATTCAATTTTCGATTTCATATTTGATAAAGACGAGGAAATTTATCTCTATATTAAGGATCCACAAATAGAAAGTGACATAATGTTTGGTAATACCACACCAAATTATCTGTATGAATTATTAAATGAATTCAAACTAGAAGAAGACATATATATCGAATATGACGAGGACTATGATGAAGCCGGAAATACAATACAACTTACTCGCGAGTTTCTCGTTAAGATTCTGTATAGTCGAGTTAGGAATATACCATATAAAGAAATACTGAGTGGGATTGCAAATTATGAACAAGGTCGAGAACCATCTATTGTTCAAAGTATCTATTTCGTCAGTATTTCTAGAGAGATTGTTTTTTATATGTACGATGACAGAGGATGTATCGCATATTCAAAAGCAAAAGAGAATTTGAAACCGTTATATACTAAATATAACGAATGGATCGTTAATTATTGGCGTGAGTACATAGATAGCATATTCAAGGAGTCATAATCCTTCGTCTAACAATGTGTTCACGCATCGGCGGGCAAGCCGCCTCGGTCGCCAGAGGTCAGAAGCAGGTTCGGGGCGGAATTTCAGCAGCAGGAAAGCAGATTCAGGCGACACATCCGCAACACCTAACCGCATCGCGGCCGGCTCCTACAGAGCCTTAAGGTGGTGGGACGTCGTGAACACGGAAACGTTAGCTGAAATTACTACTGGATAAAAACATAAAACTACTAGGTGATCCAATGGAATGTTTAGGATGTAGAATAGCAAATCAATTAGAACCAAATGTTGATGTCATTTTCGAAAATCATTTGATTACTTGTGTTCTTGATATCGCACCGTTTAATGAAGGACACATATTAATACTACCTAAAAAACATTTTCATGATTTAGAAGAGATTGATACCGAAACCTTAAAGGCAATCATGGGTGGATCGGTCTTCATATCAAAGACTCTTAAAACAATTTTTGAACCAGATGGAATAACTATTTGTCAGAATGGTGGAGTCTTTAATGACTTATCCCATTATCACATGCATATTATACCGAGATATACGAATGATGGCTTTACTTGGTCTGATCCAATTATTGATCATAAAGCAGAAACTCGACTAGAAGAAACCAGAATAAGAATTATACAAGAAATTGATCGGGTAGCTCAGGAAGGTAGTAACATCAGCTAACAATGTGTTCACGCATCGGGGGACAAGCCCCCTCGGTCCCGGAAGATAAGTCGGAGAAGCAATTGCCGGGACACATCCGCACCGACTAACCGCATCGCGGCCGCTCACTATCGTTCGCTTAAGTCGGTGGGACGTCGTGAACACGGAAACGTTATCTGAAACCAGCGAAAAGTAAATTCATGCAATATAATCGAGGTTGTAAGGGAGATGAACTTATTGGGAGTGAGGTTCGACGAATATCTGATTAGTACTGATAAAGCTCTATTAAACAAAGAAACGATCTATTCTTTCTTATCTGGATCATATTGGGCAAAACAAGACCGATTGAAACCATAAATAAAACAATCGAAAATTCTGTATGTTTTGGAGTATATCATGGAAGCCGACAAATCGGATTTGCTAGGGTTGTGACTGACGAAGCTGTTATCTTTTGGTTAGGTGATGTATTTATTGACGAAGAATACAGAGGAAAAGGAATCGGAAAAAAACTAATAGAAACAATCGTTAATGATGACAAGTTCAAAGGACTTTATGGATTATTAGGAACAGCCGACGCACATGGACTTTATGAACAATATGGATATATTAAAGAACCGGAAAAATGCATGGTAAGAAAACCGGTATAAATTCTATATTGAAAGTAACTCGGGGAGGCCGCTAGCATCAGATAACAATGTGTTCACGCATCGGGGCACACGCCCCTCGGTCGCCAGAAGATAATTCGGGAAGAATATTCAGGCGACACATCCATTCACCCAACCGCAGTCGCGGCCGGCCGAGATCGTGCTTGTCGCACGACTCAAGCAGCTTAGGGTGAATGAACGTCGTGAACACGGAAACGTTATATGAAAGATCGGCAAACAGTGTAGTGTTGGGAGGATACTATTATGAGTTTTAATTCTTTTCAATCGAATATCATTGAATTTGACAACTACAAGCTGTTTACCTACAGATACGGTAGCGGTGAACCATGTATTGTATTTCTAAGTGGTTATGGAGAATCAGCAAATGTTTGGGACCTTGTAGCTCCTTCTGTTTCAGATTTCACCAGTGTGTTCTTATACGATAGAGATGGTATAGGAAATAGCTACTATAGTGGAAATCCTAGAGATAGTGAGGCCGTAGTCAAATCACTTAGAATTTTATTGGAAAGGTCAGAAATAAACTACCCGATAATATTAGTCGGGCATTCATTTGGTAGTCTGTGTACAAGATTATTTGCTTCTATATACCCGGAAGATGTAATTGGCATGATATTAGTTGATCCAACTCCAGAAAACATTCTTGATTTCATAAATGAGGAAGACTTCAATTCAATTAGAGGAGAAGGAACGTATGAGGAAATCTTAACAAGCTGCAAGCAAATAACTAAGAGTAAGATACATTTAAGGAATATGCCGGTCGTAGTAATCTCAGCTGGAATACCCGACTATCATACAAAAGAATCTTATACTAACTGGCTAAAAGCCCATAGGGAAATATTAAACATATCTAATAATAGTAAACAGATAATTTCTACTCGCGGTGCTCATAACTTACATATGCAAGAGCCTGCTTTAGTGATAAATGAAATAAAAGAAATGTTTGCAGAACTGAGAGGCCGATCCATCATATAACAATGTGTTCACGCATCGGCGGACAAGCCGCCTCGGTCGCCAGGTGAGAAGTCAGGAAGCAGATTCAGGCGACACATCCATTCACCCAACCGCAGTCGCGGCCGGCCGAGACCGTGCTAGTCGCACGACTCGAGCAACTTAGGGTGAATGGACGTCGTGAACACGGTAACGTTAGATGAAATTGCAGTAAACTACTTAAAACATAATGGGATATTTCGGGGAGGAAATATGACAACGTTCTATTTGATCAGACACGGGGAGCCTGATTGGGAATTCATACATGGCCGAAACATTACGGGAGCTCTTCGTGACTTTGCACCTCTAACAGAAAATGGGATGAAACAGGCTGAACAAGTCTCTAATTCTGAAAGTTACTTGCAACAATGTGATCTTATCATATCCTCTCCTTATACAAGATCACTTCAAACTGCAGCAATCATGAATAAATACCTGAATCTTTCTCTTCGAGTAGAATATGACTTGCACGAATGGATACCGGATAATTGGCAGGCTAAATCAGTAGAGGAAATCATGGATTTCTGGAAAGATTATATGGACCATAATGGTTGTTGTCCGCCTGGAGAAAATAAACTATGGGAAACAAAAGATAGTGTTCGACAACGAACCCAAGCAGTATTAAAAAAATACTCCAACCTATCAGAGGTTATTGTAGTATGTCACGGTATGGTGATTGCAACTCTAAAAGACTTGACCTCTGAAGATATAGGATTTTGTAAAGTTCATGAATATAAACTGCAATAATAAATATACATTGTAAGCAATTCAGGATGACAGCGACATCATCTAACAATGTGTTCACGCATCGGCAGACAAGCTGCCTCGGTCCCGGAAGATTAATCGGAGAAGTGATTGCCGGGACACATCCGCACCACCTAACCGCATCGCGGCCGGTCCTTCGGACCTTAGGGTGGTGGGACGTCGTGAACACGGAAGCGTTATATGAAACCGCCCTAAACCATTTAAAAAGTAGGTGAACTCAAGATGTTCAAGAATTCTTTTTTTCATAATAGATATTTTAATTATCTGCTTATCATGGTAACTGTCATATATGCATTCATTATGATTAAACTACTTTTTTTAAGGTTTCGTTATAGTTGGGATTTCTATCTATACAATTTAACTCCATTTGAAACCATTAAACAATATGTATACAACCGAAATCATTATAACTTTGATACATGGATGAAGAATTTATTTGGAAATATAGTGTTATTTATACCACTTGGTTTTATTATTCCTTTAATAAATAAAAGATTCATGAGAATACTCTTGTTTCTTCTAGTCGTATTAACCATCTTGTTAATAGTTGAGTTAGTTCAAATGTTAACAAGAGTTGGAAGTTTTGATATCGATGATATTATATTGAACTCATTTGGAGCATTAATAGGATTTAGTATTACTAAAGTATTGGTAATTTTTATGAATAGAAGCAATTAGAAGGTTAACTCGGAGAAGTAGGCGGCATCATATAACAATGTGTTCACGCTTCGGGGCTTACGCCCCTCGGTCGCCAGGAGATAATTCGGGGGAAGCAGATTCAGGCGACACATCCATTCACCCAACCGCGTCGCGGCCGGCCGAGATCGTGCTAGTCGCACGACTCGTGCAGCTTAAGGTGAATGGACGTAGTGAACACGGAAACGTTAGCAGAAATAAGTGCAGTGTTTATAAATACATATGTTTTAAATTCTCATATATAAATATGTCTAAAGAAATCAGAACCCGATTGGGGGAAGAAAATGAAAATCAATAAGCGATTGATAAATCTTTCAGCCTGGGTTGCCTTATTTACAATATTAATTTTTCCGGGTGAAGTATTCACTGAAGGGACTAATAGAACAGAATATGGTTATCCATTTGTCTTTTTTACACAATTTAAAAATGAAGCTGAAAGTACAAGATGGTTTATAAAAGGAATAAGCATAAGTTTGCTGCCTTATCTAGCTAATATGGTGATAATTTACTTGATACTACTTGGACTAAATACTTCTTATATAAAACTAAAATCAAAGAAGAGCAATACCTATAAAAAACTTTACTGATAGTATCTCAATGAGGGCACTTACTTCTGCTAACAATGTGTTCACGCTTCGGGCCGGCTCCGCCGTCCCTCGGTCGCCAGAAGTCAGTAGCGAATTCGATGAAGCATTTCAGTGGCAGGGAAGTGAACTCAGGCGACACATCCATTCACCCAACCGCAGTCGCGGCCGGCCGAGATCGTGCTAATCGAACGACTCGTGCAGCTTAGGGTGAATGGACGTCGTGAACACGGAAACGTTATAGGAAATTGCTGCAGACTCTATAATCACAAAGCCAAAACATTTGAAAATAACGATGTTTTGCTGTTAATAACAGCAAAAACCTAACGGGGATTGGCTGGTTTTGAATGTTTACAAGTGGAAACTAATGAACAATAAAAAATTAATTGATAGAGGGATAATGAGTATATGAGTAAACAACATGTATCTAATGTGATTAATTGTATTATTCCGGTTATTGATGTAAAGGATCCGCAGAATGGTATGTCAAAAATCTAGGCTGTGCTTGCGAGGGGGAAATAAGAGATCAAGATGCATTTATGCGGTTGCCTAGCGGACCGGACATTAACCTGCAACAAGTTGACGAATATGTCCAGTGGAAGCTGAATGGTGCACCTATACCCATCATTCACTTCCATACTAATAATGCTCATGCCTTGCATCAGCATCTGAAAGAATCTGGCGTTATAGTTGAAAATATTGTCGATTTCGGTTGGATCGGCTACACCTTCATTTGTTACGATCCGAACGGAAATCCTATTAAAGTATGGAAAGCCAATGATTTGCTTGAACAAGAATAGAATAATTAGTGGATAACGAGAGGAAACATAGGAGAAGTCTATTTCATATATTGATATATTGATCAGAACGATATTGAAATAAAGTAAATAAATAGCGAATTCGGTGAAGGCAGCAACATCCTATAACACCATATTCACGCTTCGGGCCATTCGGCCCTTGGTCCGGCAGAAGTTAGAAGTGGAATCAGAGATGCATTTCAGCAGCAGGGGGAGTAATTCAGCCGGACACATCCGCACCACCTAACCGCATCGCGGCCGCCCCTGACGGGGCTTAAGGTGGTGGGACGTCGTGAATACAATAACGTTATCTGAAATAATCGAAAGGTAAAAACCATGAAAACAAAACTAAAAACCATTTTTGGATTTGCACTGCTGGTGGCAGCAATAATGATTGTTTTATTTATAAGTAAGAGTTACTATCCGCAATTACCCATTGAGGATGTACCGAAACGTGAAGTAATAAAGCTCCTAGATCATAATAAACCTGAAATTACAAAGATCACGAGCTACGATCGATATAGTTGGTATGGATATAAAGGTAATCAACTAGATGGCGGAAAAGCTCTAATAAAGACGATGCAAGATAGAGGATTGATCTTTGTTGAACAAATGGGATCCGGTTATTTTTTTGAAGATAGCTTGAAAAGTAAAGTAATAGTCGAGAGTCAAATGTGGACAGGTAGTTATGTGCTATATCAAGTACCAAATTAATATTTAGATTGTATTTCAAAGAAGTCGATTACTTCAGATAACAATGTGTTCACGCATCGGCGGACAAGCCGCCTCGGTCCGCCCGGAGATAAGAAGCATATTCGATTGGAGTAACTCAGTTGCAGAGAAGTAGATTCAGGCGGACACATCCGCACCACCTATCCGCATCGCGGCCGCTCACTCCGTTCGCTTAGGGTGGTGGGACGTCGTGAACACGGAAACGTTAGCTGAAATCCCCGAAAGCTCGTATAAGAAACAGATAACTTTTTATATGTTTTCGTCTATAATGAATGTATATCAAGATGCAAGGGGTGTTATCTATGAGACGCCAAGATATTGAACGGATTCTTAAAGAGCAGAAGGAATACTTATCCGATAAATACTTCGTAGAAAAGATTGGAATATTTGGTTCTTACTCAAGGGACGAACAGACCGAAAAAAGCGATATAGATATTTTAGTTGAGTTCAATCGTCCTGTGGGATTTGAATTCCTTGATTTAAAAGAATACTTAGAGTCATTATTTCAGAAACCAGTTGATTTGGTGACTACAAATGCACTAAAACCCTTAATTAAGGACAACATCATGAATGAGGTGCAATTTCAATGAAGAAGAAAAGCCCCTTCATGACATCTTGGAATGTATGAACAGAATTGAAACTTACACTGAAGGAGTCGATTATGACTCCTTTGTCGTAATCAGATGTTAATTGATGCGGTGATTTCGCAATCTTGAGGTCATTGGGGAAGCTAGTCGGCAGACAAGCTACCTCGGTCCCGGGAGAGTAGTCGAAGAAGTGATTGCCGGGACACATCCATTCACCCAACCGATGGTCGCAGCCGGCCGAGTTCGTGCTAGGCGCACGACTCTTGCAGCTTTAGGGTGAATGGACGTCGTGAACACGGAAATGTTAGGCGAAACCACCGCAGATTATGAAACGCCAAATCAAATCTTGTAGGTCGTGGAGGTTCAACCATGAATTTGAAACACTATTTACTCTCAGTTTCGATATTATTTTTGGGTTTGTGCATACTTGTCGGCTCGTGGTTTATTTCAGATGCAATAAAATCCAATCAAAAATTTTCAAACATAACAACAACAAATGAACTATTAACAGAAAAAGAAGCTGCTGATTATTTAAGAATGGACGAATTTGATTTTAATCAATTAATATCCAACCAAAATAGGGTGAAGTCTCAACAAAGTGTCTACGATACTTATAAATATATTCCATTTATGATTTTGAACGGGAAGAGGTACTATTCACAAGAACAAATTGATAAATGGATTGAATATAATATGCTAAATAAATAGAGAAACTTGTGAAAGTAATTCAGAGTGGCATCGCCTAACAAAGTGTTCACGCTTCGGGGCATACGCCCCTCGGTTGCCAGGAGATAATTGAGGAAGCAGATTCAGGCGACACATCCATTCACCCAACCGCGGTCGCGCCGGCCGAGATCGTGCTAGTCGCACGATTTGTGCAGCTTAGGGTGAATGGACGTCGTGAACACGGTAACGTTATAGGAAATCAGCACAAAGACATATAGGTATTCAACAAAGGAGGTTCGGCTTTTGACAGATCACGAGGAAATCCTGACCGGAGGGAATATAAATAAAGTCGTAAAGGTAGGAGGGACAGTACGCCGCAACTCTAAATCAAACCCATATGTAAAGGATTTGCTAGAATACCTTGAAAGGGTTGGTTGCCCATATGTCCCTAGATATTTGGGAGTAGATGAGAAAGATAGAGAAATCTTTTCATATCTTGAAGGTGTGGTTCCTGGAAATGACTACCCTGAAACTGAAGCCTATGTGTGGTCGAATTTGGTATTAGTTGAACTGGCAAAGCTCTTAAGAAACTTTCATGATGTGACAGTAGAATTTACAACATCCGAAAAGTCCTTAAATGATTATCCAGATAAATCTCTACATGAAGTAGTCTGCCATAACGATGTTGCACCTTATAACGTTGTATTTAAGGACAAGCTCCCAGTAGGGATTATTGACTTTGATATGGCAGGATCAGGACCTCGAATATGGGATATTGTTTACACTTTGTACACTTCTGTCCCTCTTGCAGGGTTCTCGCCAAGTGGAGAAGATCATTCTGTTGTTGAATATAACAAAGTAGATCATGCAGCCGTTCGGAAAGAACGAATAGAACTTTTTTTTGATTCCTATGGCATGGATGTGCCGATAGATCTCAAAGAATGGGTTATTTCTCGCATATACTTCATGTGTACCACACTGTCTGATCGCGCTGCATCAGGAGATCCTGCCTTTATTAAGCTAGTTCAAGAAGGTCACTTAGCTCATTACAAGAAGGAAATCAGCTTTCTTGAGAAACACTTTGATGACTGGAGTTAAATAACTTAGGGTGATTATGCAGGAAACTCTATGAAGGTGCTGACATCCTATAAATCGGGGGTCAAGCCCCCTCGGTCGCCAGAAGTCCGAAGTGGATTCGAAGCTGGTTTCAGTAGCAATGAAGCAAATTCAGGCGACACATCCATTCACCCAACCGCATCGCGGCCGGCCGAGATCGTGCAATCGAACGACTCGTGCAGCTTAGGGAGAATGGACATCGTGAACACGGAAACGGTATAGGAAATCAGCGCAACAATAAGGCACAGAATAATATTCCAGAGGTGGAATCATTCTTGCATAAGATCAGTAAAATAGCATGGATTAGTATTACCATCCTTAGTATATTTCCAATTATTTGGTTTGTTCTAGGATCAACTGCATTCTTCAACCGATCATTGGATCTGATCGCAACAGCCTATTTAGTATCACTATGGGTTCCTTTGTTATTGTTGTTTATTCTATCTACAGCATTACTTTTAGTGGGTTGGTCACCTTCTAGCAAAGATAACTTTATACTCCTTTGGATATTGTTGTTAGTTATCATTACACTATCACTGTCAGTTTTTAGAGTAGTTCATACATCAGGATGGTTACACGACAGAATTTTTAGTGATCCTAAAAGGATTACATCAGATGGCAAGTATGAATATAATACTGACTTAGTTAATTTATTTCAAAAGAATTCTCATGAAAGAATATACATTCGAAATGTTGAATCTGGTGAAAAATTCTATATTTCAGTAAAATTGATAGATAAAAGAATACACGGAATCGGAATTAGCAATGATGATGACTGGGCATGGACATTGATGAGGCCGACAGATAGTCCGAATCAATATGAATTAATAACAACTGAAGAACTGCCTGTAACTAAAAAAAGATTCTTGATTGATTTAAGTAATAACACTTCACATTTTATTGAATGATTATTCAGAGAAGCTATCTAAGGCTGGGTCGCGTCGTGAACACGGAAACGTTAGATGAAATATATGCAGGTTTTTATGAGGTGAAATCAATGAAGCATTTAGTAAAAACAGTTGTTCTTATGATATTATCGATGATTCTAATTTCTTGCAGTAGTTCGTTTGTAGAATCAGGAAGTAAAGGGTATGGTCATGATGAAGCAGTAGATCGTGGCGATCCCATATTTTACGATTTTAATTTTGACGGAATAACGATTAAATACAAATATGATAATTCAAATGACAAATTTGGTTCGAGTAATGTGAAGAGTACAGTTTGTAAGGATATTACTAGAACTACTGAAGGAACATCGAATGTATATAAGTTAGAAGGGTGTACAGGAAAAAACGCTGAAATTGGTAGCAATTTTAGCTTTAGAGTAGAAATGTAAAAATCAAGATATGAACTACTTTAAAAACAAAGACTCGGATAAAACCCCAAATAAACCTTTATAAACACCTACAAATTCAACAAATCCGGCAACCGGATACAAAAATACAAATAAAGGGATTTGATAGACCTTTAGAGAATGTAGATGAATGTAACTCGGAAACGTTAGTAGAAATTAATGCAATAAAGTGTGGAGTGGATTCAAAGATGTATCCCTTGTTCAATAAATTCGCGTCATCACTTACAATTACGGATGACTTGAAGGATAACATATCTTCATTTCTATACTCTAATAACTGTTCAAAGATAGCAGAACATTCGCTAAAGGTAGGTACAGAGGCTAGAAGGATAGCATTACTATTTAATGCTGATCAGGTAGCAGCAGAGCAAGCTGGTTGGCTGCATGATATTAGCGGAATCTTTCCGAACCACGACCGAATTGTCATAGCAAAAGAATTGCAGATTGATGTATTACCAGAAGAAGAAGTATTTCCTATGATCATTCATCAAAAAATATCTCGATTCATGGCTGAAGACATATTTCAAATTACGGATAAAGAAATTCTAGATGCGGTTGGTTGTCATACTACCTTGAGAGCAAATTCAACTCTACTCGATCAAGTACTGTTTGTCGCTGATAAGATAGCCTGGGATCAAGACGGTGAACCACCATATATTAAGGAACTTCTTAGGTCTCTTGAGATATCTCTGACACACGCGGCCTACTCTTATATAAGCCATTTATGGGAACGTAGAGAATTACTCAGGGTAGTCCATCCATGGCTGAAAGATGCATATGAGGAATTAATGACTACGACAAAAATATAGACTTTTCAGGAGTGATATAAAATGTCAGAAAGAATAAGAGTTTCTACAGGTTCACCATGGGAATCTGTTGTAGGGTATAGCAGAGCAATCAGAATCGGAAATGTTGTAGAAGTAGCAGGGACAACTTCAATGAAAGATGGAGAGGTTGTTGGTAAGGGCAATGCTCATGAACAAACAAAATATATTTTAGAAATTATTGAAATAGCGTTGAATCAAGTAGGAGCAAGCATGTCTGATGTTGTAAGAACAAGAATGTTTGTAACTGATATCAGTAAATGGGGAGAAATAGGGAAAGCTCATGGAGAATATTTTAAGGACATAAGACCGGTAGCAACCATGGTCGAAGTTAATCGTCTAATTGATTCGGAATTGTTGGTCGAGATAGAAGTACAGGCTATAGTAAATGACATTTCTTGATTTCTCAAGGAGGATTAGACCAGATGTTTATTTGTGAAGTGATGAGCAGGGAAAGTATGAAGTTGGCGGGATTAAGTTTTTCCGGCCCATTGTTGGATTTTCCAGATGCTGCCGTAAGGGTCGAAGCAGAGCTGTATAAAAGGAAACAAGATTTTAAACAATTAAAGAGTCCTCAAATCTGTTATAGCCCTCACTACGAAAAAGGGAATTTGGGAACCTACTGGGCTTGCTTTGAGATGGATGAATCGGAAGTTATACCGCCCGGAATTACAGCATTTGTTGTGCCTGCACAGAAGTATGCGAAGGTAATTTGTGATGGGAAATCCATAGGGGAAGCTTACCAATGGAATTATAAATGGATCGAGGAAAATGGTTTCCTTCGTAAGTCGGACGCCTACGAGATTGAATGTTATTATAAAAGCCCTGATGATGATGCAGTCGAAGAAAAGGTAGAGATTTGGGTTCCGATCGAATAAATTGTCAAGCATTCATGGGAGGACTATGATGAAACATTACGATTTTCAACTCGATGAACAAATGGATCCAGCCATCGGTCTTTTACATTCTATGGTAGTATATAATTATCAAAAATTAAAAAGTCTAGTTGATGGCCTTACACAAGAAGAGATAGATTTCAAAGGAAACAATAATGAACTCAACAGTATTGCTCAACTGCTAAGGCATTTAGCTGTAGTGGATCTTCACTGGGTATATCGCCTTCAATACAGCAATATACCAGAGGATTTAAAAAAACGATATGGTTCGATGTATGACGAAGAGGGAAAGCTTCCACATATAAAACATATTCCTTTGGAGACTTTGCTTGAGGAGTATGATAGTGTGCAGCAATTTTTTAAGAATGTTTGCTTACAGTTATCTGATCAAGACTTAATAAAGATTGTTCCCTTTGGGAATGGGAATACAGCAACAGTTCGATGGGGAATATGGCACATAGCCGACCATAGCAGACATCACTATGCGAATATAGCACATTTAAAGAAGATTCTTAGAAAGTGAATTCGATGAAGCGATTGCCGGGACAGAGAGTGTGACCATTGAATGTATTACAGAGTTAGGGGATACAGGGAGGGAAGATATTTTATGAAGATTGGTTTTGTGCTTTTTAACGGGATTACGTTTTTGGACTTAATTGGATTCTACGATGTCATTTATCGATTGAATATGTTTGATCAAACGAAAGGTACAACTTGGGATCTTTGTGGACTTTCTGAGGAAATATCAGATGAGCTGGGACTAACCATCAACGTAAATAAAATCAAGCCTGACTTATCCGAATACGATTTATTATTCGTCCCAGGTGGTATGGGCACTAGAAAGCTTCGATTTGACGATGAGTTTATTTCATGGTTGCGTCAGGCTGGTACTGTCAAATATATAGTATCGGTTTGTACAGGGTCGTTATTGCTTGGAGCTGCCGGGTTTTTGGAAAATAAAAAAGCCACAACTCACCCATCAGCTTATGAACTTCTCGGACCCTATTGTAAAGAAGTTGTTAAAGCGAGAATTGTGAAAGACGGAAATTTGATAACAGCAGGTGGGGTGTCTTCCTCAATCGATCTGGCACTTTATATTATTGGACTTTTTGTAAATAAGGAAGCAGTTGAAATTGTAAAAAAGCAGATTGATTATCCATATGATGTTCAAGGGGTTATTGAAATTATTAATGAGGAGAAATGAGTATTAAAATATACATGGATGATCGTTTACAGGAGCGCATATAAACTAAGCCTGTTTGATAAACCAGCGAGCTTACGTGAGATGGAGGATAAGCATGGGGAAAAATGATAATAATACACGAAATAGCAAGACGGGAAAACTTACTGGACATGAACAAGTTTTAGAGTTCCTACAGAAGTTGGAACACCCATTAAAACTACAAATAGAAGAAGTTAGAAGAATCATTTTAGATAGTAATGATCAGATATCAGAACATATTAAATGGAACGCACCAAGTTTTTGCATTAATGAGCAAGATCGAATCACATTCAATCTCCATGGGAATGAAGGATTTCGTCTAGTTTTTATTGTGGTTCCAAGAAAACAGAATATGAGAATAAAGGTCCTCTTTTTCTAGATGAGACAAAACAACTAGACTGGATAACTGGGGATAGAGCAACTTTGAGGTTTTTATCAGAAAGTGATGTAGAAAATAAGCGGGAAATATTAAAACAAATTGTAACCAAATGGATTGAAGTGACGAAAGATATTTAGCGCGTTTTCGGATGGCTTACGCCGTCCCTCGGTCGCCAGAAGTTAAATCCTGAAAGATTTGTTCGGCGTTCATATATAACGCAAGCGGGTACTTATCGTTCTCCATATGAGCAGGCGCTTTTACTCGCGATGGTGTGCCATTCGGTACCCATATATTTGTTCCCGTACCATTTAACATGCCTGTCCATTCCTTAATAAGCTCCGCTAATGTGTTCAAATGATCGGACCAGATTCGTTGATCCTCTTTGCCAAAATGCCCGCTTTCTGACCATTTCACAAGAACTCTAATCATATCGACAAGATTGGCGTAGCCAGACCGAAGTTGATGTATGTGCTGAGTTAAATCCTTCAAAGTATTGCGTTTTTTTCGAGCTAGTACATTGTAACGCAAGCTTTGCTCCGCTTTATCCAGCACGGTTGTCGCTTGATGAAGTTCATGGAATAACGTTTGCAACCTTGTTTGTAAGGATTGTGCTTCATTTGAAGAGCAGCCATCTTTGACCCAAAGTGCGGTATTCATAAAATGATTGGATAGATGGTCTGCGAAATGGATCATCTTTTTTTTGGCTTTGTGAAGGGAATCGGGAGGAAAGATCATCACATGGATCAATATGGCAACAATAGCGCCGATCATGGTATCGCGTATCCGATCAAGGGAATAGGCGGGCATCTTGCTTTGAAAGTACATCACTAATAAAATGCTGAGCGCAACTTGGACCAAGATGGCATGATCCAGTTTCAGCCACATTACGATTAGAGTTCCAACAAGAAGAAGGAGTCCGATACTCCAGCCGTTTAACCCGAGGTAAGGCGCTATTGCTGCGGTGAAAAGGACGCCGGCAATCGTACCCAAGATGCGCTGCCATGCAAATTGTATGGATTTGTCGACCGTTAGTTGGATGGACAAAATGACTGTTAGTGGAGCTAAGTAAGGATGTTTGGATCCAGCCCACTTCGCGAGCTCCCATGAAAGAGCTGCAGCTAATGGGATTTTCCATACTACACTTTTATATTTGAAAAAATCCATCATTTTTCTGAACATTTGTGAAGGGCTCCATCGTCATTTTTTTCCACTTAGTATGGCGGTTGCTATTTTTATTTATAACTAAAGAAGAGAATTAAATTTTACTTCTTTTATTTGGGGTATGCTAAACTCGATATATCAATAACAATAATCTTCCAATGTATAAGGAGGCGGTCCTCCATGACAACAAATCGTCTGAATCGTCCCTGGCCTCTTCCAAACAAACCTTGGATTATGCATCAAACCTGGAACGATTTGTTGTTTGCCCACTGGCCAATTGCTACTCAAGAGCTTCAAGCCATCGTCCCTGCTTCCTTAACCATTGATAAGTTTGAAGGACAAGCATGGATTGGAGTTGTTCCATTCTGGATGAGCGGGGTACGCCCCCGCTTTATACCATCGATTCCTTATTTATCGAAATTTCCTGAAATTAATTTACGAACTTATGTGACATTGCAGGGGAAGCCAGGCGTTTATTTTTTCAGTTTGGATGCGGATCAACAAATCGCCGTAGAAGCTGCTCGACTAAGCTTTCATCTTCCATACTTTCGAGCAAAAATACAATACACTGTAAGTGAAAATCACATTGTGAACTATCACAGCACTCGGCATGACTCCAGAGCAAATCCTGGACAATTCGCAGCTACTTATCGTCCGATTTCGGATGTAAGCTTCAGTGAACCGGGATCATTGGAGCATTGGCTGACCGAAAGATATTGTTTATACAGCGTGGATTCGAAAGAGACTGTTTACCGTGGCGAGATCGACCATGGTCCTTGGCCGCTGCAGCTTGCCGAAGCAGATATTAGAATGAATACATTGGCGTCCTCATTCGGACTTCAATTGCCATCATGTAAACCGCTTCTTCATTTTTCCAAGAAGCTCAATGTTCGTGCTTGGATGATAGTGTCTTGCAAGTGAATATTTTAAAAAGAGATGGTGGGGAACGCTGAAGCGGTGCTACATGAGCATCCTCGAAATTTCTCTCATTTTTGATGCAAATTGGATAGGGTAATCTATTGATTCAGAATGTAAGTATAATATCGTGGGGTTCGTGTAAATCCAGTGGTTATGAAGCGCAGATATCGGTATGTTGTGTTTTGTCAAAATACTGCACACCGGATTAATTTCATTTTGGAGAACGGCAAGTTCAGATAAGCACAAGGCAGTTCCATTTTGATCAAAGGATTCGAAAGCATATGAGAGATTTATCGATGATTTAGATGGTCTACCTAGTATCGTGACTTGTATGTTCCTAGGTTTTGTAACGGAACAGATCCCATTTTCAAATGATGCTTTTCCATCGAGAATGGAAGCAAGCTGTTGACATAGGACATCCTGTTGAATCATCCGCGATCCCACCTTTTCGCCAGTATATGCGGCAAATAGGTAGATGACACAAAACTACATACAAAGGACGGCTACTATGACATTACTTAGAAGCAGCAAACATGCTTTGACCGTGTTGAAGCTGTACAACTTTTTTTCCTATGGTGCTTTTGCTGTTTTGTATACGTTTTTTCCAATCTACTTTTCGCAACAAGGTCTTAGCAAGCTAGAAATAGGCATGATCATGGCTGGAGGTCCGCTCATATCGGTTTTAGCTAACCCATTCTGGGGTTACATAAGCGATAGAAACCAAAATATTCGTAAGTCGATCATATTCCTGTTATGCGGCAATTTAATAGTCGTGCAATTTGTGTTTCATACAAGCGTTTTCGTTCTACTCTATGCGTTGATGCTGATCTTCTTTTTCTTTGTGAGTCCACTTAATTCCCAGGGTAATAGTTTAATATTAAATGCAATAGAAGGGTCAAAGCATAAATTTGGTTCATTTCGTCTATGGGGATCTCTTGGCTATGCGGTGACTGCGTTATCGACTGGACCAGTGATAATCGCGATCGGGATGAGTAAGCTGTGGTTGGTTTATACGTTTATGATGATCACATCGTTGTTATTTACATTCGGCATGCCTAAAGGCGAAGTAGCTGCTACGACAACAGGGGGATTCAGCAGTAAAGGATATGGGCAAGTATTTAGAAATAAACGATTTCTATTGTTCTTGCTCTTAGGTGTGCTTATCGCTGTTCCTAACTCTTCAAATTCCACTTTCGTCTCCATCTATATTCAAGAATTGGGCGGATCGGAAGTCGTCATCGGTTCTGCTGCATTTATATCGGCCTTTTTCGAAATATTCGTCTTTTTAGCGCTGGATCGCTTTATTAAGCGGGATACCCGATATATGTTGCTAGCTTTAACTGTTGTTAGCGCGCTGTTTATTGTTAGATGGTTGCTAATGTCACTCGCATTTTTACCGATTCATATATTAATGATTCAACTGTTACATTGTGTTACCTTTGGCGCCTATTATTATCTTGGAACGATGCTGACGGCGCAATTAATTCCAATTGAATACCGGGCTTCCGGGCAAGCTGCTTTTGCAATTACATGGGGCGGAATTTCCGGCATTATTGCGGGTGTAGCAGGAGGATGGCTGTATCAAGCTCATGGCGCGATCTCCTTGTATCGTGTGAATGTCATACTCGCCTTATGCGGGCTGATTGGTTTTATGATTATGCTGAGGCTTGTTGGCGGTTCCAAAAAAAGCTAAAAGATGAGGCTGGCTAGTGTGAATGTGATTTTAACAGCAGCAAAGCTGATAGCCAAAGACTCATGTCAACAGACATGGGTTTTTCTTTATTTATTAATAAATGAGTACAGTTATATAATCGCATAAGTAGAGG
>Ga0079985_1169670_pt1 | contig 21582 bp, 19 predicted proteins | sample Hof3ISUMetaT_11_FD_73497 | JGI IMG/M metagenome (GOLD analysis project Ga0079985, IMG submission 73497) | Enriched soil aggregate microbial communities from Iowa State university to study microbial drivers of carbon cycling -... | ecosystem: Environmental > Terrestrial > Soil > Agricultural land... | reverse complement strand
CGCGCTGTCGATCCACGCGCTGCAACGCGCGCAGCGCGAAAATTCCGCCCCCGGCGTGCTGGCGCTGGCCGAGCGCGACTTCCCGTCGCTGACCCCGGAATCGCGGCTGCGCGACGCGCTGGAGGTCTTTGCCGCGCACGGCATCAACCGCATTCCGCTGGTGCGCGATGCGGACAGCCGCGAGCTGATGGGCACGGTCTCGAAGCAACGTGTGCTGCAAGAGGCATCCTGTCTGTTCTAGGGGACGCGGCGAACGGACACGGCACGGTGCCGGTTGAACGGGTTAAAATACGCGGTTGCCCTTGCGCCCCCATCTCAACCTGAGCTGCGCCCTTTCCGGAGCCAATATGCCCGCTGGCCGTTCCCTGCGTCGGAGTGCTTCATCGCGTTTCCTCAAGCCGCTGCTGGCCCTGTCGTTCGGCACGGCACTGTGGCTCGGTGCCACCGGCGCCATGGCGCAGCCGATCCGCGTGATCCCGGTCGATGCGCCGCAGGCGAGGCTGGTTGTCGCCACGCCGTCGGCCGGGGCACCGCAGACGGTCACGCTCGATGGCAAGACCATCGGCGTGGCGCCGGGCCTGCGCGTGTTCAGCAGCGACAACGAGCTGATGAACATGGCTGCCATCGCCGGGCAGAAGCTGCCGGTGCGCTACAAGCTTGACCTGTACGGCCAGCTCCTGACCGCATGGGTGCTCAGCGAACAGGAACAGAAGGCGCTGAAGGCAAAGTCCTGACCCACCGAAGTACGGAGGCGCATGCGCCGTCCGTGTTGTTGCCACACCCTGATGCCCCCAGGTGAACCACTGAGACCGGCACCATGAAGAAAGTATTTGTGAAGACGTACGGCTGCCAGATGAACGAGTATGACTCGGACAAGATGGTCGACGTCCTGAACGCCAGCCAGGGGCTGGAACCCACCGACAACGTCGAAGACGCCGACGTGATCCTGTTCAACACCTGCTCGGTGCGCGAAAAGGCGCAGGAGAAGGTGTTCTCCGAACTGGGCCGCATGAAGGCGCTCAAGGCCGTGAAGCCCGATCTCGTGATCGGCGTGGGCGGCTGCGTGGCCAGCCAGGAAGGCGCGAGCATCGTCTCGCGTGCGCCCTATGTCGACGTGGTGTTCGGCCCGCAGACGCTGCACCGCCTGCCCGACCTGATCGCGCGCAAGCAGCGCACGGGACAGTCGCAGGTCGATATCTCGTTCCCCGAGATCGAGAAGTTCGACCACCTGCCGCCGGCCCGCGTGGAAGGCCCGAGTGCCTTTGTCTCGATCATGGAAGGCTGCTCAAAGTACTGCAGCTACTGCGTGGTCCCGTACACGCGCGGCGAGGAAGTCTCGCGCCCGTTCGAGGACGTGCTGGCTGAAGTGGCCGGCCTGGCCGAACAGGGCGTGCGCGAAGTCACGCTGCTGGGCCAGAACGTCAACGCCTATCGCGGCGCCATGGGCGGCACCAGCGAGATCGCCGACTTCGCGCTGCTGATCGAGTACGTGGCCGAGATCCCCGGCATCGAACGGATCCGCTACACCACCAGCCACCCGAAGGAATTCACGAGCCGGCTGGTCGAGCTCTATGGCCGCTGCGACACGCTCGTCAACCACCTGCACCTGCCGGTGCAGCACGCCTCCGACCGCGTGTTGATGGCGATGAAGCGCGGCTACAGCGTGCTCGAATACAAGAGCATCGTGCGCAAGCTGCGCGCGCTGCGGCCTGATATGTCGATGTCGTCGGACTTCATCATCGGCTTCCCCGGCGAAACCGAAGCCGACTTCGACAAGCTGATGGCGATGGTCGAAGAGATCGGCTACGACACCTCGTTCTCGTTCATCTTCAGCCCGCGCCCCGGCACGCCCGCGGCCAACCTGCACGACGACACGCCGCACGAGGTCAAGCTGCGCCGCCTGCAACACCTGCAGGCCACGATCGAGGAGAACGTGCAGCGCATCAGCCGCAATATGGTCGGCTCGGTGCAGCGCATCCTGGTCGAAGGCCCGTCCCGCAAGGATCCGACCGAACTCCACGGCCGCACCGAGAACAACCGCGTGGTCAACTTCGCGCTGCCGGGCGTACCGCAAGCGCAGCGCGACCGCATGATCGGCCAGATGGTCGACGTATCGGTCACGCAGGCGTTCCCCCATTCGCTGCGCGGCGAGATCGTGGTGCGCCAATGAGCGAAGGCACCTCACGCGGCAGAATGAAGATTCCCATGGCAGAATTCGTCGCCCCGCGCGACGACAACACGCGGCTGCAGAACCTGTGCGGCCCACTCGACGAGAACCTGCGCCAGATCGAACAGGCGCTCGACGTGACCATCCAGCGCCGCGGCCACCGCATGACCGTGCGCGGGACCAACGCGCAAGATGCCGCCCTCGCGCTGGAGCGCTTCTACAACGAGGCGCGCACCGCCCTGTCGATCGACGACGTGCAGCTGGGCCTGGTGGAGACCCGCCAGATCTCGGCGCACGGCAGCTACCTGCCGCAGGCCGACAACGAGAACGGCACCACCGAGTTCGAGGACGACTCCCCGGTACTGCATACGCGGCGCTCCGGGCTGCAGGGCCGCACCGCCACGCAGCGCGAGTACCTGCGTCACATCCTGTCGCACGACCTCACGCTGGGCGTGGGCCCGGCGGGTACCGGCAAGACCTATCTCGCTGTGGCGTGTGCGGTCGATGCGCTCGAGCGCGACACGGTCAAGCGCATCGTGCTGACGCGCCCGGCCGTGGAAGCCGGCGAGCGCCTGGGCTTCCTGCCCGGCGATCTCGCGCAGAAGGTCGACCCGTACCTGCGCCCGCTGTATGACGCGCTCTACGACCTGCTCGGCTTCGACCGCACGCAGAAAATGTTCGAGCGCCAGATGATCGAGATCGCACCGCTGGCGTACATGCGCGGGCGCACGCTGAACCACGCCTTCATCATCCTCGACGAGGCGCAGAACACCACGCCCGAGCAGATGAAGATGTTCCTCACGCGCATCGGCTTCGGCTCCAAGGCGGTGATCACCGGCGACACCACGCAGATCGACCTGCCGCGCGGACAGAAGAGCGGCCTGGTGGAGGCCCAGCACGTGCTGCGCGATGTGCGCGGCGTCGCCTTCTCGCGCTTTTCCAGCATCGACGTCGTGCGCCACCCGCTGGTGGCCCGCATCGTCGACGCCTATGACGAATACCACGCCCAGCACAAGGACGCGTAAGTGAAATCCAAGAAAGCCCAGTCTTCCGGCATCAGCCTGACCCTGTTCGACGGCGAAGGCCGTGCGCGCAAGAGCGCCGCCCACGCCGTGCGCGTGCAGCTGCCCGATGGCCGCAGCCTGACCGTCGACCTGTCCCAGGCCGCCGACGGCGTGGTGGCCCTGCTGGCAGAGCACACCGACACGCGCCAGCAGGCCGGCCTGCTGGTGCGCCCGGACAATAACGATGCGCTGTCGGTGGCCGTGACCGCGACGCCGGTCGTCACCACGACGGGCACGCCCGCCACGCCGCCCGCGCTGGAACTGGAAGTGCAGCAAGGCGACGGCGTCGGCAAGCGCGCCGGCCTGCCTTCGCGCAAGCAGATCGAGACCTGGGTGACGTCGGCGCTGTACGCGGACGCCGCCCTGACCGTTCGCTTCGTCGGCGAAGACGAAGGCCGCAAGCTCAACAGCACGTATCGCGACAAGGATTACGCCACCAATGTGCTGACCTTTGCCTACGCGGAAACCGAGGACGACCCGGTCACCGGCGACATCGTGCTGTGCTGCCCCGTGGTGGAAGCCGAAGCGCGCGAGCAGCGCAAGCCGCTCGAAGCGCACTATGCGCACCTGATCGTGCATGGCGTGCTGCACGCGCAAGGCTACGAGCACGATGACGACGGTGAAGCCGAGGAAATGGAAGCGATCGAGACCGAAACGCTGCAGGCCCTTGGCTATGACGATCCGTACCGCGACGACCGCAGTCCGGTCGCGCACTGAACGCCGCGCCACTTCGCACTTGAAGTGAGTCCGCCCGCACACAGCCGGCCCCATCGGCCGGCTGTGTCACGAGGGTCGACGGCCTTTTAGTGTATCCTTCAGACGATCTCCACCACGCGCTTGCCGCGAAATGAACGACCCCTATCCCAGTTCGAAGCCTGCCCAATTCAGGCAGTCCGATCGTCCCCGATCGCTCCTCGAACGCCTGACCGACCTGATTTCCCCTGAGCCCGAATCCCGCGCGGAGTTGCTTGCCGTGCTGCAGGATGCGCATGAGCGCAACCTGATCGACGCCGATTCGCTCTCGATGATCGAGGGCGTGTTCCAGGTCTCCGAACTGACCGCGCGCGACATCATGGTGCAGCGCTCGCAGATGGATATGGTCAATATCGCGGACGCGCCGCAGACCTTCATCCCCTTCATGCAGCATACGGCGCACTCGCGCTTCCCGGTGTATGAAGGCAGCCGCGACAACATCATCGGCATCCTGCTGGCCAAGGACCTGCTGCGCTACTACACCGACGAGCAGTTCGACCTGCGGGAGACGCTGCGCCCGGCGGTGTTCATTCCGGAATCCAAGCGCCTGAACATCCTGCTGCGCGAGTTCCGCAACAACCGCAACCACATTGCCATCGTCGTCGACGAATACGGCGGCGTGGCCGGGCTGGTCACCATCGAAGACGTGCTGGAGCAGATCGTCGGCGACATCGAGGACGAGTTCGACCTCGACGAGGACCAGGACAACATCCTGCCCCTGCCCGATGGTGGCTGGCGCGTGCATGGCCTGACCGAGATCTCGCAGTTCAACGAGGTGTTCGGCACGGCGTTCTCCGACCACGACGTCGATACCGTGGGCGGCCTGCTCTCGAACCATCTCGGCCACGTGCCGCATCGCGGCGAGATCATCACGTTGCCGCCGGTCAGCTTCGAAGTCCTGCGCGCCGACGCGCGCCAGGTCCACCTGCTGCTCGTGCACCGCGAGTCGCCCGCGAACCACCTGGCCGACGCATGAAGCGCCCGGCCCCGGTGCTGGCCGGCACGTCCGGCGCGGCACGCGAGCGCGTGTCCACCGCGATCCTCACCCGCCTGCTGCTGGCCGGCATGCTTGGCATTGCCCACACCCAGGCCTTTGCCCCGCATGACTGGTGGTGGCTGCAGCTCCTGTCGCTGGCCGGCCTGTCCGCGCTGATCGCCGATGCCCCGCGCGCGCGCGCGGCGGCCGCCACCGGCTATGCCTTCGGCCTGGGCTGGTTTCTGTCCGGCATCTGGTGGCTCTACATCAGCATGCATGTCTACGGCGAGATGCCGGCCTGGATGGCCGCGCTTGCCGTGGTGCTGTTCAGCGCCTTCCTGTCGCTCTACCCGGCGCTGGCCGGCGCGGCCTGGCATCGCCTTGCCACGCGCCTGCCGCGGCTGTCGATCTGGACCCCGCTGGCGTTCGGTGCAGCCTGGGGACTGTCGGAGTGGCTGCGCGGCGTGGTCTTCACCGGCTTCCCGTGGCTGTCGGGCGGCTATGCGCATGCCGATGGCCCGCTGGCCGGCTTCGCGCCGCTGTTCGGCGTGTACGGCATCGGCGCGCTGGCCGCTACCGTGGCCGCGCTGCTGGTGCTGGCCGTCCGTGCATTCGGGCATCGTGCCGGCGGCCGCGGCCTTGTGGCCGCCGTGCTCGTCGCGGCGCTGCCGATCGCCGGTGCAGCGCTGGCGCCGGTTGCGTGGACCACGCCCGCGGGCAGCCCGATCACGGTCCGGCTGCTGCAGGGCAACGTGCCGCAGGACATCAAGTTCGAGCAGGCCGGCGTGCAGCGCTCAATCGAGCTGTACCGCGACATGATCACCGCCACGCCGGCCGACCTGATCGTCACGCCCGAAACGGCGTTCCCGGTCATCCTGCAGGATCTGCCGGTCGACGTTGCGGTCGCCATGCGCGACTTCATGGAAAAGTCCGGCACCGCCGTGCTGTTCGGTGCCGCCGGCGCCGATTCGCCGGTCGATTTCACCAACAGCGTATTCGGCATCGGTCCGCTGTCACGCGGGCTTTACCGCTACAACAAGCACCACCTGGTGCCGTTCGGCGAATTCATCCCGCTGGGTTTCCACTGGTTCGTCGACATGATGAAGATGCCGCTCGGCGACTTCCGGCGCGGCGGCCTCGAGCAGCCGCCGATGCCGGTGCGCGGCATCCGCGTGGCGCCCAATATCTGCTACGAGGATCTGTTCGGCGAGGAAATCGCCCAGACGCTGCGGCACCAGTCCGCGCCCGCCAACATGATGGCGAACCTGACCAACCTGGCGTGGTTCGGCGACACCATCGCGCTGGACCAGCATCTGCAGATTTCACGCATGCGCGCGCTGGAGATGCGTCGCCCGATGCTGCGCGCGACCAATACCGGCATGACCGCCGTGGTGACGCCGGATGGCAAGGTGCAGGCACGCTTGCCGACCTTTACCGTCGATACGCTGACGGCCCAGGTGCAAGGCATGCAGGGGCTGACGCCCTATATCCGCTGGGGAAATGTGCCAGTGCTGGCCTGGTTTGCTGCCGTGCTTGCGCTGGCCGCCTGGCGCGCGCGGCGCGCACGCTGAACTGACTGCCGGGTCACAGGCAGCAGGTTTGCCAGGGCGCGTCCGTCACGGGTAGTGCGGTGCGCGTCCAGGCCCGGCATCGCCGCGGTGTTGCCTGGCTATGCCATCTCCTTTCCAGTCGCCGCCAATCAGGCGAGCAGGCTCGTCACAGCTGCCGCGGCGATCATGACCGCGATGGCGAGCAGATAAGGTTTGCGAGAAAGTAATGCCATGACCGTGTCCCCATCATTTGGTGGTTCTTAGCAACTCTGACAACTGGTTGCTTACTCATACTGTATACAAAAACGTTATCGGCAAGGGCACCCCAAGCCTGAATCCCTCGTCGGTGTTTTCCCCATGCGTTGCGAAAGCCCGACATGCCGCCGCGGCCCGCAAAGGCAGGCCGGCGCCCAAAAACCCGATAGAATTCAGGGTTTGGCACCAACTGTATGCGTCGCCCGCTGCACTTTGACTGCAGCCCGCGCCTGAATGGCGCGGCATCGCGGCGGGACTCCCGATCTAGTCTTCCTATGCTGACCTTCCAACAAATGATTCTGACCCTGCAGGCCTACTGGGACCGGCAGGGCTGCGCACTCTTGCAACCCATCGATCTGGAGGTCGGCGCGGGGACTTCGCACGTGCACACGTTCCTGCGCGCGATCGGCCCGGAGCCCTGGCGCGCGGCCTATGTGCAGCCGTCGCGCCGCCCCAAGGACGGCCGCTACGGCGAGAACCCGAACCGCCTGCAGCACTACTACCAGTACCAGGTCGTGCTCAAGCCCGCGCCGGAGAACATCCTCGAGCTGTACCTCGGCTCGCTCGAAGCGCTGGGGCTGGACCTGAAGCAGAACGATATCCGGTTCGTCGAGGACGACTGGGAGAACCCCACGCTGGGCGCATGGGGCCTGGGCTGGGAAGTCTGGCTCAATGGCATGGAGGTGACGCAGTTCACCTACTTCCAGCAGGTCGGCGGCATCGACTGCAAGCCGATCACGGGCGAGATCACCTACGGCATCGAGCGCCTGGCCATGTACCTGCAGAAGGTCGAGAACGTCTATGACCTGGTCTGGACCGAGTGGCAGGAGAACGGCGAAACGCGCCGCCTGACCTATGGCGATGTCTACCACCAGAACGAAGTCGAGCAGTCCACCTACAACTTCGAGCACAGCAACACCGAAATCCTGTTCCGCCATTTCGCCGAACATGAGAGTGAGGCCAAGCGCCTGATGGGCAATGCCGGCGAGACAGCCGACAGCGGCGCCCAAGCGCAAGCTGGCACCGGCCCTCGCCTGGCCCTGCCCGCCTACGAACAGCTGCTCAAGGCCGCCCACACGTTCAACCTGCTGGACGCGCGCGGCGCGATTTCCGTGACCGAGCGCGCCGCGTATATCGGCCGCATCCGCAATCTCTCGCGCCAGGTCGCGCAGGCCTATTACGATTCGCGCGACGCGCTGGGCTTCCCGATGTGCGGCGGGGCCAAGGCATGACGACGCTGACGCGCAGCGCGCTGTGCTGCGCCATGGTCATGGCAGTGCTGGGGCTGACGGGCGGTGCCGCCGCGCGTGCCAAGACCCAGCCCGCGCCGAGCCCGCAGGCGCTGCTGCTGCCGGCCGATCTGTCCAATGTATGCGAAGCCGAACCGCAGGCACTGCAGGTCGCCATGGCGCGCCACTGGCAGCCGTCGCTGAACTCGCTCGACCAGTGGACACAGCTGGTGCGGTCGTTCGCATGCGACCTGTCGGGCTCGCGCGATCTGGGCTGGCATCGCGTGCCGCTGCGCGCGTATGAAAGCGCGATCCGCTATCCGCTGACCTGGACCGATACGGAAATCCGCAACGGCAAGCCGCGCCGCGTCATGCGCACCTACTATTCGGCCGCGCAGCTGCCGCCGAAGATCGATTTCTGGGTGGGCGGGCGCATCGACGAGATCCGCTACGACAAGCGCCTGCGCCGTATCGAAGCGCGCTTTCCGGCCGCGGGCAGCCGCGCCGCCGGCAACGGTGCGGCAAGTGCCGTCGCCGTGCCGCAATGCGCGTTCACCACCCTGCAATTCCGGCAACAGAACGGCCTCTGGCTGCTCTCCGGTGTAGAACCTAATCTTGAGCCGCACTGCTGATTGCAGGGCGTGCCACAACTTGTTGGAAACGATTCATGTCGCAACCCATGACCGACTCGCTGCTGATCGAACTGTTCACCGAAGAGCTGCCGCCCAAGGCCCTGTCGCGCCTGGGCGACGCCTTCGCGCAGGGCCTGTTCGCCGGACTGCGCGAGCGTGACCTGCTTGACGACGGTGCCGCCGTCACGCCCTATGCCTCGCCGCGCCGCCTGGCCGCGCTGGTATCCGGCGTACGCCGCAGCGCGCCGGACCGCGAGCAGCGCGAGAAGGTCCTGCCGCTGTCCGTGGCGCTGGGCGCCAATGGCGAACCCACCGCGCCGCTGGCCAAGAAGCTGGCCGCGCTGGCCAAGTCCGTCGGCGTGCCGGAAATCGACTGGCAGTCGCTGGAGCGCGCCTCCGACGGCAAGGCCGAGGCCTTCTTCTATCGCTACACCGCCCGGGGCGCGGAACTGGCCGCAGGCTTGCAGGCCGCGCTGGATGACACCATCGGCAAGCTGCCGATCCCGAAGGTGATGAGCTATCAGCGCCCGAGCGGCGAAACGGTCCATTTCGTGCGCCCCGCGCACCGCCTCGTGGCGCTGTTCGGCAGCGAGATCGTGCCGGTCTCCCTGCTTGGCCTGCAGGCCAGCAACCTGACGCAGGGCCATCGCTTCCTGTCGCAAGGTGCGATCGAGATCCCGCACGCGACGCAGTATGCGGACGCGCTGCTGCAGCAGGGCAAGGTGATCGCGAGCTACGCGCAGCGTCGCGAGTCGATCCGCGAACAGTTGCTGAAGGCTGCCGGCGCAGACCAGGTCGTCATGCCCGATGCGCTGCTCGACGAGGTGAATTCGCTGGTGGAATGGCCGGTCGTCTACGCCTGCCATTTCGAGGAAGCCTTCCTGGCGGTGCCGCAGGAATGCCTGATCCTCACGATGCAGACCAACCAGAAGTACTTCGCGCTGACCGACGCCGAAGGCCATCTGCGCAACCGCTTCCTGATCGTTTCCAATCTCGCCACGGAAACGCCGCAGTCGATCATCACGGGTAACGAGCGCGTGGTGCGCCCGCGCCTGGCCGACGCCAGGTTCTTCTTCGACCAGGACCGCAAGAAGACGCTGGCCTCGCGCGTGCCGCAGCTGGCGAGCGTGGTCTACCACAACAAGATCGGCACCCAGCTTGATCGCGTGCAGCGCCTGCAGCAGATTGCCGGCCACATCGCCGACGCGCTCGACGCGGCCGGCGTCGCCGTGGACAAGGCCGCTGCCATGCGCGGCGCCGAACTGGCCAAGGCCGACCTGCTGACCGATATGGTCGGCGAGTTCCCCGAGCTGCAAGGCACCATGGGCACCTACTACGCCCGCCACGACGACGAAGCCGAGGACGTGGCGCTGGCCTGCTCCGAGCACTATCGTCCGCGCTTTGCCGGCGACGCGCTGCCCGAAGGCGCCGTCAGCACCGCCGTGGCGCTGGCCGACAAGCTGGAAACGCTGGTCGGCATCTGGGGCATCGGCCTGCAGCCGACCGGCGAGAAGGATCCGTTCGCGCTGCGCCGCCATGCGCTGGGCATCCTGCGCATGCTGATCGAGAAGCCGCTGGCGCTGTCGGTCGACGCGCTGCTCGCGCTGACCCAGCAGGCCTTTGCAGCCGTGCCGGCCGTCAAGGCGGCTCCGGAGGCGATTGCCGATTTCCTCTATGACCGTGTGCGCGGCTACCTGAAGGACAAGGGCTACACCACCAATGAAGTCGAAGCCGTGGTCAGCCTGCGCCCGCAGCAGCTGCACGACGTGCTCGGCCGCATGGAAGCCGTGCGCGCCTTCGCCGCGCTGCCGGAAGCCGAAGCGCTGGCCGCCGCCAACAAGCGCATCACCAACATCCTGAAGAAGAACGCCGACGCCGCGCAGGACATCGCCGCCGTCAACCCCGCCCTGTTCCAGGAAGATGCCGAGCGCGCGCTGCACGGCGCCATCGAACAGGTGCGCCCGGCCGTGGCAGCGGCCTTCGCCCGCGGCGACTTCACCAGCGCGCTGCGCGACCTGGCCCAGCTGCGCGAGGCCGTGGACGGCTTCTTCGACAACGTGATGGTGATGTCCGAGGACGCGCAGCTGCGCGCCAACCGCCTCGCGCTGCTGGCCTCGCTGCATACGCTGGCCAACCGCGTGGCCGACATCTCCAAGCTGGCGGCCTGACCCAGGCTGCACGCCGCACGCCACACCGGAAACCAGACATGCCGCAGACACCGCCCAAATTCATCGTCCTCGACCGCGACGGGGTGATCAACCTCGACAGCGACCAGTTCGTGAAATCGGCCGACGAATGGGTGCCGATCGAAGGCAGCCTGGAAGCCATCGCCATGATGAACCAGGCGGGCTACCGCGTCGTGATCGCCAGCAACCAGTCCGGCATCGGCCGAGGGCTGTTCGAGATGAGCGCCCTCAACGCCATGCACGAGAAGATGTACAAGGCGCTGGCCCACCTTGGCGGGCGTGTCGACGCCGTGTTCTTCTGCCCGCATACCGCGGCCGACGCCTGCGACTGCCGCAAGCCGAAGTCCGGTCTGCTCGAACAGATCAGTGAACGCTTCGGCATCGAACTCAAGGGCGTGCCCATCGTCGGCGACTCGCTGCGCGATCTCGAGGCCGGCGTGGCGGTCGGTTGCACCCCGCACCTCGTACTGACCGGCAAGGGCCGGAAGACCCTGGACAAGGGCGGCCTGCCGCCCGGCACGCGCGTTCACGACGATCTGCGCGCCTTCGCCCGCTGGCTGGCCGGCGGCGACGCCGCGCCGCGCCCGGCTTCTTCCTGAATTCCCTGCTGACCCCCATCAAGCGCCCCCTCGATGACCTTTTTGCGTTCCCTTCTGTTTGCGCTGTACCTGCTGGTGCTGACACCACCCTACGCAACCGTCTGCTTTATCGTCTTCCCGTTCATGAATGCCGCGCGGCGCTTCGATTTCGTGCGCGGGTGGACCCGCCTTGCGATCGGCGCGGCGCGTGTGATTTGCGGCATCCGCTACCAGATCGAAGGGCGGGAGCACATGGACACCATGCTGGACAAGCCCGTGGTGCTGCTCTCCAAGCACCAGTCCGCATGGGAGACCATCGCCTATGTGGCGTTGATGCCCAAGCCACTGTGCTTCGTCTTCAAGCGCGAGCTGCTGCTGGTGCCGTTCTTCGGCTGGACCCTCGGTTTGCTGAAGATGGTGCATATCAACCGCAAGGAAGGCATCAAGGCGTTCTCCTCCGCCGCGCGCCAGGGCCGCGAGCGCCTGGCCGAGGGCGCATGGATCATCATGTTCCCGGAAGGCACGCGCACGCCGTCGGGCCTGGAGAACCCGCGCTACAAGAGCGGCGGCGCCCGCCTCGCCGTGGAAACCGGCGCATGGGTGATTCCGATGGCCGTCAATTCGGGCCGGGTGTGGCCGCGCAACTCGTTCTTCAAGTACCCGGGCATGATCACGATCTCGATCGGGCCGTCGATCCCGTCGGCCAACAAGACGGCCGACCAGCTCAACCAGGAAGTGCGCGACTGGATCGAGCGCGACATGCGCCGCATCGACGCGCCGAGCTACGGCAACGGACAGGCCGCATGAGCTTGCTGCGTCCCGCTCCCGATGCCCCCGGCGCACAGCTGGAACTGCCGCTGGCCGATAGCGCGCCGGGCATCGTGGCCGGGATGGCACCGACTCCACCCGCGGCCGGATGGCCGGCACCGCAACCGGATGGCCGCCGGCTCCAGCTGGGCGAGCACACGCTGCACTACACCCTCAAGCGTTCGTCGCGCCGGACCATCGGCTTCACGGTCGATGACCGCGGCCTGTCGATCACGGCCCCGCGCTGGGTCACGCTGGCCGATGTCGAGAGCGCCATCCGCGAAAAGCAGCGCTGGATCCTGAACAAGCTCGGTGAATGGCGCCAGCGCGAAACGCGGCGCGTGCTGCCCACGGTGCAATGGCGCGATGGCGCCACGCTGCCGTTCCTTGGGCAGACCATCACGCTCATGCTGGAATCGCCGATCGGCGCGGTGCTGTTCAATGGCGAGACGCTGGTGCTCCACCTGGCCATGCCTGCGCATGCCGACGAGCAGCAGATCAAGGATCGCGTGCAGAGCTGGCTGCAGCAGCAAGCCCGACGCCTGCTGCCGCAACGGCTCGACCTGTATGCCGAGCGCCTGGGCGTACGTCATAGCGGCTTCGCGCTGACCTCCGCCGCCACGCGCTGGGGCAGCTGCACCGCGGACGGCAAGATCCGCCTGAACTGGCGGCTGATCCACTTCCCGATGTCGATGATCGACTATGTCGCCGCGCACGAACTGGCGCATCTCAAGGAGATGAACCACGGCCCGCGCTTCTGGGAAACCGTGGAATCGATCTTCCCGGAATTCCGCGACGCACGGGCACAACTGCGCGCGCATCCGCCCGAGCTGTTGCCGACGTTCTGAGCGGCGGTGCCGAGGTGGGCGACGGCACGCCCGGCCGCGCCGGTGCGTTTCACGCAAACGCACTAAAATGTCCCATTCCCCTCAAGAACGACCCACAGGGCATCTCAAATGCGACTCCTCCATACCATGCTGCGCGTCGGCGACCTGCAGCGCTCCATCGACTTCTACACCCGCGTGCTCGGCATGCAGCTGCTGCGCGAAAGCGACAACACCGAGTACAAATACCGCCTGGCGTTCGTCGGCTATGGCCCGGAAAGCGAAACCGCGGTGCTGGAGCTGACCTACAACTACGGCGTCGACAAATACGACCTGGGCACCGCCTACGGCCATATCGCTCTGGAAACTGACAACGCCGCCGCGGCTTGCGACCGCATCCGCGTGGCAGGTGGCAAGGTCACGCGCGAAGCCGGCCCGGTCAAGGGCGGCACCACCGTGATCGCCTTTGTCGAAGACCCGGACGGCTACAAGATCGAACTGATCGAGCGCCATTCCACGCGCGACGCCAGCCGTCCCTGAGCGCGCGGCATGGATGCGCAAACCCTGAGCCGGCGCCCGCTGGACGGCGCCGCGATCGGCCTGATGGTGGTGCTGTGCGCCGCCTGGGGGCTGCAGCAGGTCGTGATCAAGCTGACCGCGCCGCTGATGGGCGCGGTGCTGCAGGCGGGCGTACGGTCTGCCATCGCGGCGCTGCTGGTGTTCGGCTTTGCCGCGTGGCGCGGCACGCCGATCTGGCAGCGCGACGGTACGCTGCGCGCGGGCTTGCTGGCGGGGTTGCTGTTCGGGGCCGAGTTCTTCTGCATCTTCGTCGGGCTCGGCCACACCACGGCATCGCGCATGGCGGTGTTCCTGTACACCGCGCCGATCTTCACCGCGATCGGGCTGCATATCGCCGTCGCTGGCGAGCGGCTGCATCGGGGCCAATGGCTTGGCGTGGTGCTGGCCTTCTGTGGCATGGCGCTTGCCTTTTTGGATGGCATGACGGCCGCTTCCGTGCATGGCAGCACGCTGGCCGGCGATGCGCTGGGCGTGGTGGCCGGGCTGCTGTGGGCGGCGACCACCGTGGTGGTGCGCGCCACGCCGCTGGCCAGCGCTCCGGCCAGCAAGACCCTGCTCTACCAGCTCGCGGTATCGGGCGTGCTGCTGCTGGCCATGGCGCTGATGGGCGGCCAGGCGGACAGTGTCCAGCTCAACGGCGCAGTGCTGGCCAGTCTCTTCTACCAGTCGGTGCTGATCGCGTTTGCCAGCTACCTGGCGTGGTTCTGGCTGCTGCGGCGCTACCTGGCCTCGCGGCTTTCGGTGTTTTCGTTCCTGACGCCGCTGTTCGGCGTCGCCTTCGGCGTGGTGCTGATGCAGGATGCGGTCGGCGCGCGCTTTGCGATCGCAGCCGTGCTGGTGCTGGCGGGGATCGTGCTGGTCAATCGCCGCAGCTGACGGCAGCCACGTGATGGCAGGGCTAAGAAAAACGCGCGGTGCACCGCGCGTTTTTTTGTTGGCCGTCCCGTTCAGCGGCTGCCGAACGAGAACATGCCCAGGGCCTCGCGCACCTCGTCCAGCGTCTGCTGGGTGATGGCCTTGGCCCGGTTGGTGCCGTCGCGCAGCAGGTCGAACACATAGTCGGGATCCTTGGCGAGCTGCTCGCGGCGCTCGCGGATCGGGCCCAGCAGTTCGTTCAGCACGCTTTCGACGCGGCGCTTGAGCACCATGTCGCCCAGCCCGCCACGGCGGTAATGCGCCTTCAGTTCTTCCACTTCTTCCGTGTTCGGGTCGAAGGCATCGAGGTAGGTGAAGACCATATTGCCTTCGACCTTGCCCGGGTCCGAGACCTTCAGGTGGTCCGGGTCGGTGTACATGCTATGCACGGCTGCCTTGATCTGCTCGGGGGCGGCACCCAGCGCAATGGCGTTGCCTTGGGACTTGCTCATCTTGGCCTTGCCATCGACGCCCGGCAGGCGGCCGAACTTCGGGATCAGCGCCTGGCATTCCTTCAGCACGTCGCGGCCGACCTGGTGGTTGATGCGGCGCACGATCTCGTTGGTCTGCTCGATCAGCGGCGCCTGGTCCTCGCCCACGGGCACGATGTCGGCCTTGAACGCGGTGATGTCCGCGGCCTGCGCCGCCGGGTAGCACATGAAGCCAGCCGGGATATCGCGGCCGAATCCGCGCGCCTGGATCTCTTCCTTGATGGTCGGGTTGCGCTCCAGGCGCGATACCGTGACGAAGTTCAGGTACATCAGCGTCAGTTCGGCCAGCGCCGGCAGGTACGACTGCACGGTGATGGTCGTCTTCGCCGGATCGATGCCGACGGCCAGGTAGTCCAGCGCCACTTCCAGCACGTTGCGGCGGACCTTGTCGGGATCGTGCGCGTTGTCGGTCATGGCCTGCGTGTCGGCCAGCAGCAGGTATTGCTCATGCGTGTCCTGCAGCTGCACGCGCGTCTTGAGCGAGCCAATGTAGTGGCCGAGGTGCAGCGGGCCGGTGGGACGATCGCCGGTCAGGATGACGGGTCGCTTGTTGGTTTGCGTATTGGCGGTCATGACGGAAATTCGCGGAAAATTCGGGATGGTATCGGTCTGGCAATCAGGCGGCGGGCCGGTCGGAAGCGGCACCGCCCAGGCGGCGCGCCAGTTCGACGTACTCGCCGACGGGCACCTCTTCGGCGCGGCGGCTCAGGTCGAAGCCGATGGCCTCGAAATCGACCTGGTCGCGCAGGAACGATAGCGTATTGCGCAGCACCTTGCGCCGCTGCGAGAACGCGGCGGTGACCAGATCGCCCAGCACGGTGATATCGCAATCCGCATGCGGAGAACGCAGCCGGCCGTCCACCGTGCGCGGCCACGGGATCATGCGCACAACCGCGGAATCGACCTTCGGCGGCGGATTGAACGAACCCGGCGGCACGTCGAGCACGTGCTCCATGTGGTAGCGCACCTGGAGCATGATCGACAGCCGGCCGAAGGCCTTGCTGCCGGGCTCGGCCACCATGCGGTCGACCACTTCCTTCTGCAGCATGAAGTGCTGGTCGCGCACGTGGTCGGCGTACTCCATCAGGTGGAACAGCAGCGGGCTGGAAATGTTGTACGGCAGGTTGCCGACGATGCGCAGCGGGCGCCCCGCCACCGCCAGCCGGCTGAAGTCGAACGCCAGCGCGTCGCCCGCGTGGACCAGCAGGCGGTCGCCATAGCGGCGGCGCAGCCGTTCGACCAGGTCACGGTCCAGTTCGACCACCTGCATCTGCGGCACGCGCTCGAGCAACGGGTCGGTCAGCGCGCCCAGGCCCGGGCCGATCTCGACGAGCACATCGTCTGCCGTCGGATTGATGGCATTGACGATGCCGTGGATGATCGAATCGTCGACCAGGAAGTTCTGGCCGAATCGCTTGCGGGCCACGTGGCCCTGGTGCATGTTTGAACGCATGGAGGATTACACCACTAGTGCGATGGCCTGGCCGTTGCATGCCTGCCGTTGGCATGCCCGGCCATGGTGAGCGCACTGCGGATCGCCTCGATCATGCTGCCGTGTTCGGCCTGGCCGCTGGCGGCCAGGTCGAGCGCGGTGCCGTGGTCGACCGAGGTGCGGATGAAAGGCAGGCCCAGCGTGATATTCACGCCGTGCCCGAACGTGCCGTACTTCAGGGGCGCCAGCCCCTGATCGTGGTACATCGCCAACACGCAGTCGGCGTCGCGCAGGTGGCGCGGCTGGAACAGCGTGTCGGCGGGATAGGGGCCGCGCGCATCGATGCCGGCATCGCGCGCTTGCGCCAGCGCCGGTTCGATGATGTCGATCTCCTCGCGGCCCATGTGGCCGCTCTCCCCGGCATGAGGATTGAGACCGGTCACCAGGATGCGCGGCCGCGCAATGCCGAACCAGCGCCGCAGGTCGGCATCGATGATTGACAGTGTCTGCAGCAGCAGCGGTATGGTCAGGGCGTCGGGCACCGCGCGCAGCGGCAGGTGCGTCGTGGCCAGCGCCACGCGCAGCATGGCGTTGGCATGCGCCGGCTGGGGGCCGGCCAGCATCATCACCACGCGCGGCACGCCGGCCGCCTCGGCAAGGTATTCGGTATGGCCGGTGAATGGCACGCCGGCATCGTTGATCGTGCTCTTCTGCACGGGTGCCGTAACCATGGCGGCGAAACGCGCAGGACTGCCATGCTGGGCGCGGCAGCCGGCAATGGCGGCGTCGAGCATCGACAGTACGTAGGGACCGTTGCGGGCATCGAGCCGGCCGGGCTCGCACGAAACCGCCAGCGGGACATGGTGGAGGACCACATCGCCCTCGGCCAGCAGACGTTCCCAGGCATGGGCCACGCCGAGCGCGGCGGCGCGCGATGCCAGCAGCTGCGCATCGCCGAGCACATGGTAGCGGCAGTGGCCGTTTTCGCCCGCGAGCCGCAACAGCGCCCCGATGGTGATGTCGGGGCCGATACCGGCGGGTTCGCCGGTCGAAATGGCTAGCGCAAGCGGGTCGGGCATATCGGGATCGTGCGGCGGGGGCCTCAGCGCTGTCGGTTGACGCGGTATTCGACGTACGCCGCCGAACGGAGCTGGCGCACCCAGTCATCATAGGCGGCGCGCAGCTTCTGCTCGCGGATTTCGGCACGCGCGAAGTCGCGCTGCTTCTCGGGCGCCATCTCGGTTTCGCGGCGGTTTTCCACCTGGATCAGGTGCACGCCGAACTGCGTCACCACCGGCTCGGAAATCTCGCCTGGGCGCAGCCGGTTCATGGCCTGCTCGAATTCCGGCACCAGTTCGCCCGGCGATACCCAGCCAAGCTCGCCGCCCGCCTGGGCCGAGCCGTCCTGCGAGAAGCGCTTGGCGGCATCGGCAAAGTCGCCGCCGTGCGTAATGCGGTCGCGCAGCGTGCCGAGCTGGCGGCGCGCCTCCGCTTCCGGCATGTTCGGACCGGTGCGGATCAGGATGTGGCGGACCTGGGTCTGCGTGATGCGCGAGGCCGCGGCCGGGCTGGAGGCCGCCGCTGCCGGCGCCACGCGCTTGGCGGTCAGCTTCAGGATGTGGAAGCCATTGGCGCTTTCCACCACTTCGGGCGCCACGGCGCCGGGTTGCAGGTCGACCACCGCATTGGCGAAGATGGCCGGCAGGCGGCCGATCTCGCGGAAGCCCATGGAGCCGCCCTGCGCCGCTTCGGGCGCCTGCGAATTCGCCTGCGCCAGCTGCGCGAAATCGGCGCCGCCCTGCGCTTGCTTGAGCAGCCCTTCCGCCTTGGTCTTCAGCGCCTGCTTCTGCGCGTCGGAGGCATCTTCGGGCACGCGCACGAGGATCTGCGCGACGTTGAACTCGGTCGGCCCGGTAGCTGCCGCGCCCTGGCCGCCACGCGCGGCAAGGTAGTTGTCGATCTCGCCGTCATAAACCTGTACCTTCGAGTCCACTTCGCGCTCGCGCAGGCGGATCACCTGCACCTGCTTGCGCAGCTCGTCCCGGTACTTGGTCCAGGTCATGCCGCTGGACTCGACGCGGCTGCGCAGTTCCGTGGGGCTCAGGCGGTTCTGCTGGGCCACCGATTCAATGGCTCGGTCCAGTTCCTGGTCGGTCACCTTGATGCCGGCATCCTGCGCGGCCTGGGTCTGCACGCGCTCCATCACCAGGCGCTCCAGCACTTCGCCGAGCAAGTCGGCACGTGCCGGGGCCGGGCGGTTGGCGGCGCGAAGCTGGCTCTCGATCTCGTCGGCGCGGTCAAGCAGCTCGCGGCGCGTGATCACGCTGTTGTTGACCACCGCGACGACTTCGTCGACCAGCTGCGAACGCTTGCCGCTGGTGCCCGGCTGCGGTACGCCAAGCTGCGGCTGGCTCGAGGGGACGGCCACGTCCGAGGACTGCGGCACGAAGATGCCGGTGGTGCGCGGCCCTTGCGAAGGCGCCTTGAGCTGGGCCAGGGCCGGCCCGGCCACGGCGGCCAGCACGGCCGACAGCAGCACGCGGCGCCAGGGCGACGACACCAGGGAAAACACGGCAAATTCTTGACGTTTCATCGTAATCCGTCATTCATAGTGATCGAACTGGGTCGTCGGCACCGGCTTGGCGGTGACAGGTTCGTACCCAGGAACATTCAGGCGCAGGATATCCAGCGGATTCGAGCCGATCTTCGACAGCCCGCGGAACTCCACCTGCAGGAAGATGCGGCCGGTGTAGCCCTGCGAGGTGTTGCGGAAGCGCTGGTAGACCACACGGCCGACCCAGCAGTCGGCGGCATATTCGACGCCGGCCAGCGCATCGACCATCTGGTTGGCGTTCCGGTCGAAGGCGAAGCGCCCGATGCCATAGGCGCGCTGGGTAATCGGCCACTGACCGGAAATCTCGAACTGGTCGATGGCGGTATTGTCCGTCACCGACGTGGCGCGCCGGTAGCGGTAGCCCACGTTGAGCAGCTTGCGCGCCTCCGGGCGCCACGCAAACGCCACGTTCGAGTAATTGACGTGCTCCGAATCCGGATTGTATTGGATCCCCGCGTCGACGTAGTAGCCGCGGAACAGCTGGATCGTGGTGGCGGCCAGCAGGTCCGAGCTGCCGGCCTTCGGGTCCTGGAGCGTGCCGTTGATCTGCACGCGCTGGCCGGTGAAGTCGTAGCGCTGCGCAATCGTGCCGCGGAAACGCTCCACACCGGTATCGGCTTCGATCAGGCGCGTGGTCACGCCTGCGGTCAGCTTGTTGTTGTCGGCGACCCGGTCATAACCGGTGAACGGGTTTTCCGAGAAGATCTGCCCGTAGCCGAAGTCGGACTGCACCGTATCGAACAGCGGGAACTGGCTCTGGTCGCGGAACGGCGTGTAGACGTAGAACAGCCGTGGTTCGAGCGTCTGCAGGTAGTTGACCCCGAACAGCCGGCTCATCGTCGGCGCGGAGCGCTCGAAGGTCATGCCGGAATCGAGGCTGACGGTCGGCACCGTCCGCGAGAAATTGGTCTGCGCGGTCGGCGTGTTGCTTTGCGCCTCCATCTGGTATTGCGTCGCATTGAAGATGACCTTCGGCGTCACATACCAGCCCGGGCGCACGATCGGATAGCTGATCGTCGGCTGCACGAACATGCGCTCGCCCTGCGGCTGCTGGAAGCCGTTGGACGTCAGCGGAATGCGGAAGCGCGTGTAATCCGTTTCAACCTGCACATCGAAGCCGCCCAGGTCATAGCGGATGTACTTGCCGTTGAGCTGCGGCTCGCGCTCGTAGGACGGCCCGCTCGGCAGCAGCGTCTGGAACTTCTGCACGCGCGCCAACACCGTGAAGTCCTGCCAGTTGTAGGTGACGCCGCCTTCCTGGGTGTACTGCCGCAGCGTCGATTGCGACACCGTACGCGTCAGGTCGTCCGGATACTTGTCGTCCGATACGCGGTTCAGGTTCAGGTAGGCGTTCAGCCCCTTGGCAAGGTTCTGGGTATGCTGGAACGAGTAGGACCAGCGGTTGGTGCCGGTCTGGCGGTCATCCGGCAGGATTTCCGCGCGCAGCCGGCCCGAATAGCCTTGCCCCAGGTACCGGTAATCGCCGCCGAGCATGAAGCCGCGCGACGTCATGATGCGCGGATACAGCGTCAGGTCGCGGTTCGGCGCGATGTTGAAGTAGTACGGCAACGTGACATCGAGCCCAGATTTCGAGCCGTAGCCGAACAGGGGCGACAGGAAGCCGCTGCGGCGCTCGTCGGTCAGCGGGAAACTGAACACCGGCGCGCCTGCGATGGGCACGTCAAAGAAATGCAGCACGCCGCCATAGGCCACGCCGACCTGGCGATCGCTGTCCAGGTCAAGCTGGCGCGCGCTGAAATACCAGTCGGCATTGTCGGGCGAACACGTGGTGTACGTGGCCCGCTTGATCACGCTGCGGTCCTTGTCGACGAAATCGATGCGCTCGGCCTTGCCCGTGCCGCCGGTCTGCTGGAAATAGTAGTCGGGCGAGAGCATGTAGCCCTCGTTCGCCTCGATCTTCATGCGCGCCTCGGGGCCCACGGCCAGCGCGCCGCCGCGCGACACGCGGGCATTGCCGTGGACAAAGGCCTCGTCGGTATCCTGGTCGTAGGTCAGCTTGTCGCCCTTGACCACGGCACCGCCACGGCGCAGCTCGGCATTGCCTTCGATTTCCACGCCACGCTCGTTGTAGCCGTTCAGCCGGTCGCCGGACACGAATGCCGGCGGATTCTCGCCGGGCTCGCCAGACTTGGACGGCTCGGCCAGGCGCGGCACGAGTTCGCCGGACACCGTCGGCGCGGGCGGCACCTGGGGGGCGACTTCGATGAGGGGCTCGGTCTGGTCTATGTCGGGGATGGCGGAACTCGACATCTGCGCGTGCGCGCCCACCGACAGGCCGGCCATGGCCAGCACCAGCGGCCGCAGGGCGCCGGCAGGCAGCCGGCCAGTGCGGCTGGAAGGGCCGGAAAGCGCAGGCGGCTTGTTGGCTCGGTGGTTCGTTGATCGTCGTTGTTCGGTCATGCGAGCGGGTTTTCAGTCACGTCGTCGGTGGCGGCTTGCCTGCGAGCCGCCAGCCCCGTCGAAACAGGCTGCGGGGCAACCGAAGGCCCCTCCCGGGGGCCGCCCGGCG
>Ga0079985_1169004_pt1 | contig 21707 bp, 18 predicted proteins | sample Hof3ISUMetaT_11_FD_73497 | JGI IMG/M metagenome (GOLD analysis project Ga0079985, IMG submission 73497) | Enriched soil aggregate microbial communities from Iowa State university to study microbial drivers of carbon cycling -... | ecosystem: Environmental > Terrestrial > Soil > Agricultural land... | reverse complement strand
CGCTGCTGGCGCTGCCGGTAATCGTGCTGGCGGGCATCACCTTCGCCAGCCTGGCGATGATCGTGACGGCACTGGCCCCCGGCTATGATTTCTTCATGTTCTACCAGACGCTGGTCATCACGCCGATGCTGCTGCTCTCGGGTGTGTTCTTTCCGCTGGAGCAGTTGCCAGAGGGAGCGAGGGCAGCCACCAATGTCCTGCCGCTCGCGCATGCAGTGGCACTGATCCGGCCGCTGATGCTCGGACGTCCGATCGACAACGCCGCACTGCATATCGCCGTGCTGGCGGCCTATGCCATTGTCGCGCTGGTGCTTTCGCTGGTACTGTTGCGGCGCCGCTTGCTGCGCTGAAACGCGCAGGCGGCCGGTTGCCCGGGCCTGATGACCCGGAGCTTATTCATTTGCCCGCCGGGCAGCCTTGCATGCCGTTCTCATTTTCCGGTTTATCCCGAGCTTCACATCACGCCGTCCGCCTTGCTGGCGCTGTTCTGGCTGGCGCTATTCTTTCAGGATGCAGCGTAGTCGGGGCAACCGTGGCCGTTGGCAGCGCTGCCGTATCGACCGCGGCGACCGTAGGCTCTGCCGCCGTCAGCGTTGCGTCGACGGCAGTCGGAGCAACCTATGATGTGACCAAGGCCGGCGTCAAGGCCGTGGCCGGCAGCGATAGCGAGACACCGGCCCAGACACCCTGAGCCGGCACCCGCTTCGCCTTACTCGCCCAGTCCGCGCAGCAGGTCAGCCTTCAGGTCGGCCACCGACTCCAGGCCCACCGCCAGTCGAATCAGCCCTTCGCCAACGCCCGCAGCCGCCTTGGCCTCGGGCGTGACGCGCGCATGCGTGGTCGTGTACGGATGCGTGATGGTGGTACGCGTGTCGCCGAGGTTGCCGGTGATCGAGCACAGCCGCGTGTTGTCGATCACGCGCCAGGCATTCGCGCGCTGCTGCTCGGGCGTGGCACCCTTCAGTTCGAACGACACGATGGCACCACCGCCGCTTTGCTGGCGCATGGCGATCTCGTGCTGCGGATGCGACTTGAGCGCGGGGTGGAACACGCGCGCCACGGCAGGATGCGATTCCAGGAACTCGGCAAGCGCGAGCGCGTTGACGGAATGCCGCTCCATGCGGATGGCCAGCGTTTCCATGCCCTTCAGCAGCACCCAGGCGTTGAACGCGGACAGCGTCGGGCCGGCCGTACGCACGAACGGGAACACCTTGCCCATGATGAAGTCGCGCGTGCCGACCACCGCGCCGCCCAGCACGCGGCCCTGCCCGTCGATGTGCTTCGTGGCCGAATGCACCACGATATCCGCGCCGAACTTGATCGGCTGCTGCAGCGCCGGCGAACAGAAGCAGTTGTCGACGACGAGCTGCGCGCCAGCATCGTGGGCGATCTCGGCCACGGCGGCGATATCGGCGACTTCGGTGAGCGGATTCGACGGGGTTTCCAGGAAGAACATCTTCGTGGTCGGCCGCACCGCCGCGCGCCATGCATTCAGATCCGCCGGATCGACGAAGGTGGTCTCGATGCCGAACTTCGCGAAGATATTCCCGAACATCGTCATGGTCGAGCCGAAGATCGCGCGCGAGCTCACCAGGTGATCGCCCGCCTGCATCAGCGACATCACCACGGAAAGAATGGCGCTCATGCCCGAGGCAGTCGCCATGCAGGACTCCGCGCCTTCCAGTGCCGCCAGGCGCGACTGGAACATCGACACCGTCGGGTTGGTGAAGCGCGAATACGTGAAGCCCTCTTCCGAGTTGGCGAAGCGTTCGGCGGCTTCCGCGGCACTGTTGAAACAGAAGCTCGAGGTCAGGTACATCGCCTCGGAATGCTCCATGTTTTCGCTGCGCAGCGTGCCGGCGCGCACGCCGAGGGTATCGATGCCAAGCGATTCAGGATTGAGCGGTTCGTTCATGCTGGTGGCGCGGTCGTACCCGCGTGAATGCAGTGGTTCCAACAAACCGGCAACAGCGGCCGGCCATGAAAAAAGCCCGTGCGATCGGGTGGTCGGATCGACGGGCTTGCGTGTTCTGCGGATACCTTGGAATTGCCTCGGGATGGCGCGGCTGCAGCCGCTTGTTTCCCTTCTGACGACAATCCTCTGACGGCTATCTCTTTAGCTGTTTCGGGCAGGACCCGCGTCCGCAAGCTGACCTTCAAATCGACGCCCGGCCATGTTACGGCCGGGCCCCGCATTCGTCAACGCACGCGGGGCCGGCGCGGCTTACTCGTTGCCGCCCGAACGCTGCAGGTGCAGTTGCGAGCGCTCCATGTCGCCGGTGCCTTCGCGGTCGGCCTGGCTGCGCGCGGTTTCCAGGCGCTCCAGGTAGGCTTCGTCGATGTCGCCGGTGATATAGCGGCCGTCGAAGCACGAAGCGTCGAAGTCCTTGAGCGCAGGGTTGATGTCGCGTACGGCCTGCTTCATCGCCTCTACGTCCTGGTACACGAGCTTGTCGGCGCCGATGATCTTCGCGATCTCTTCGTGCGTGCGGCCATGGGCCACCAGCTCGCTGCGCGTCGGCATGTCGATGCCGTACACGTTCGGGTACTTCACCGGCGGCGCGGCCGAGGCAAAGATCACCTTGTTGGCGCCCGCGTCGCGCGCCATCTGCACGATCTCGAACGAAGTCGTGCCGCGCACGATCGAGTCATCGACGATCAGCACGTTCTTGCCCTTGAACTCCACGCCCATGGCGTTGAGCTTCTGGCGCACCGACTTCTTGCGCACCGCCTGGCCCGGCATGATGAAGGTGCGGCCCACGTAGCGGTTCTTGAAGAAGCCTTCGCGGTAGCCGACGCCCAGCCGGTTGGCCACCTGCATGGCGGCCGGGCGGCTCGAATCGGGAATCGGCATGACCACGTCGATGTCGCCGGCCGAGACTTCCTGGCGGATCTTCTCGGCCAGGTAATCACCCATGCGCAGGCGTGCGTCATAGACGGGCACGCCGTCGATGCACGAATCCGGGCGAGCCAGGTAGACGTATTCGAAAATGCACGGCGTCAGCACGGGGTTGTCCGCGCACTGCTTGGCGTGCAGCTTGCCGTCGAGATCGATGAAGATGGCCTCACCCGGCGCCACATCGCGCTCCAGGCGGTAGCCGATGCCTTCCAGCGCCACCGACTCGGACGCCACCATCCACTCCTTGCCGCTCGGCGTGTCCACGCTGCCCAGGCACAGCGGGCGGATGCCGAACGGGTCGCGCACGGCCAGCATGCCGTAGCCCGCGATCTGCGCGGCAATGGCGTACGAGCCCTTCACGCGGCGGTGCATACCGGCAACGGCTGTGAAGATGGTCTCGGGTTCCAGCGCCATGCCATGGCTGGCACGCTGCAGCTCATCGGCCAGCACGTTCAGCAGCACCTCGGTGTCCGAGTGCGTGTTGATGTGGCGGCGATCGCGGCGGAACATCTCTTCGCGCAGCTGCTGCCAGTTGGTCAGGTTGCCGTTGTGCGACAAGATGATGCCGTACGGCGCGTTGACGTAGAAAGGCTGCGCCTCTTCTTCGCTCGAGGCCGAACCCGCGGTCGGGTAGCGGACCTGGCCGATGCCGGCCGTGCCCGGCAGGCCGCGCATATTGCGCGTGCGGAACACGTCGCGCACGAGGCCGTTGGCCTTGTGCATGTGGAAGGTACTGCCGTTGGCGGTGGCGATGCCGGCAGCATCCTGTCCGCGGTGTTGCAACAACAGCAGGCTGTCGTAAATCAATTGGTTGACAGGCGAGGTGGAGACCACGCCGACGATACCGCACATGCCAAGCTCCCAGGGAAAGGCTTTGATTCAGGGGCGCAGCCTTGTCCTTAGGACACGGCTTGCGTTTCGTACCGGCCAGGCATGGGTGCCAGGCCAAATGTCATGTCTTGACGTACTTCGCCAGCTCCGGTGGCAGCCATGGCTTCAGCGATTCCATGGCCTGCATCACATAGGGGCGGCTCACCGCGTCGCGCCAGAACTCTTCTTCCGGCAATTTCGTGAGGCCGGCCAGCGTGACCAGCAGCATCACCAGCAGCGCGCCGCGCAGCAGCCCGAACACCAGCCCGAGCCCGCGATCCGCCGGCTTCAGGCCGGTGCTCTCCAGCAACTGGCCGATCACCGTGCCCGCCAGCGCCGCGCCGATCACGGTGCCGATCAGCAAGGTGATAAAGCCGAGCGCATGGCGCGCGATCTCGCCGCCGGGCAGCGACTGGGGCATCCAGCCCGCGGCCACGCCGCCAAAGCGGTACGCAACCCAGAACGCCACGACCCAGCCGATCAGCGACAGCACCTCGCGGACCAGTCCGCGCAGCACGCCGATCAGGCCGGAAGCAAGCAGGGTGAAGACGACTGCGTAGTCGAAGAAAGTCGGCTGCATCGTTGCTGGCGGCCGCGCCACGCGCGGCCACACGGGCTTACTGTTCCACCACCTTCGACGTCAGGCCCGCCGCGCGCACGCGCTTGTCGGCGGCATCGGCGGCATCCCGGTCATTGAAGGGGCCCGCACGCAGCAGGATGCGCTCGCCATCGGCCAGCACTTTCTTTTCCACATACGCCGGCACCTTGCTCGCCTTGAGCTTGGCCAGCCAGTTCTTCGCCTTCTCCTCGTTGGAGAAAGCGCCGATCAGGATCAGGTACTTGCCGCTGCCTTGCGGCTTGGCCTCTGCCGTCTTGCCCTCGGCAGGCTTGGATTCCGCGCGGGCTGCTGGCTTTTCCGCCGCGGCGGCAGGCTTTGCCGGCGTGCTCACCAGCTCCTCGCCGGCATCGAGCGCTTCGGCGCCTTCGCCGCGGGCCTGCTGGGATTGCGGGGCCGGCGGCAGCGGATCGGCCTTGCGGGCCTCGACCTTCGGCTTCTGCGCGCCCTGCCCGCCCGAGACCTTTACCGACACATCGTCGGACACCGGGCGCGGCTTGGTTTCGAAGATGATGGGCAGCACGATGACGGCGGCCACCACCAGCACCACGGCGCCGATCAGGCGGCGGCGTGCGCGCTGCTTCTGCGGGAATTCGGGATCCAGCGTGTCATCGGCATATTCCTCCGCCAACCGGCGCGACGAGGCGATGCCTGCACCGGGGTCGGTACGCTGGCGGCGCGTACGCTCGGGTGCCGGGTCGTTGCCCTTGCGGGAAGAAAACAGCGAAAGCAGGCCCATAGATTGGTTCGGTGCGGCGGCCGTCCGTGTTGAGTCGGTGTCGACCGCTGGTTTGTCGCTCGATTGCCGCACGACCGTTGCACTACAACGATCGTACCGGCGGCGGTACCGCTAGTTTGCCTGCGTGGCGCGGTAAGCCATCACGCCGGCAACGGTATAGAACGATCCGAAGACCAGAATTCTATCATTCTCGGTCGCTCTCTCGATGGCATCCCTGTAAGCAGCCTCCGGGCTGGAAAAGCAGGCCGCCGTGGCGTCCGGCCCCGGCTGGAAACCGCCCTCTTCAAGCTTCAGCAGCAAATCGGCGGCGGTAGCGGCACGCTCGGTCGGCAGGTCGCACAGGCACCAGTGGTCGACCTTGTCGGCCACCTGGCTCAGCACCCCCGCGAGATCCTTGTCCTGCATGGCGCCGAACACCGCGTAGGTATAGCGGAAGAAGCCCATGTTCTCCATGTTCTGCCCCAGCGTGGCGGCCGCATGCGGGTTATGCGCCACGTCGAGGATCACGGCCGGCCGCCCGGGCAGGACTTGGAAGCGGCCCGGCAGTTCGACGAAGGCCAGGCCATTGCGGACTTCCTGCGCGCTGACGGGCAGCCGCGGACGCATGGCCTGCAGCGCAGCCAGCGCCGCCGACGCATTCAGCAGCTGGTTGGCGCCGCGCAGCGCGGGATAGCCAAGGCCGTTGAGCTTGCGCTCGCGCCCGCTCCAGTCCCACTGCTGGCGTTCCTGGCCCTTGGCGGCCTGGTGGCGGAAATCGCGCCCGACCAGCCACAGGTCGGCGCCGATCGCCTCGGCGTGGTCCACCAGCGATTGCGGCGGCACCGGGTCGCCGCAGATCGCCGGCACGCCCGGACGGAAGATGCCGGCCTTCTCGAAGCCGATCTTCTCGCGCGTGTCGCCGAGGTACTGCGTGTGATCGATATCGACGCTGGTGATGACCGCGCAGTCCGTGTCGATCACATTGACGGCGTCTAGCCGGCCGCCCAGGCCAACTTCCAGCACCATGGCATCGAGCCCGGCCGCCGCGAACATGTGGATGATGGCGAGCGTGGTGAACTCGAAGTACGTCAGGCTGATCGGATCGGCAAAGCTCGTGCGGGCCCGTTCCACCGCCTCGAAGTGAGGCAGCAGTTGCGCGTCCGTGGCGAATTCGCCATTGATGCGGGCGCGCTCGTTGAACGAAATCAGATGCGGCGACGTGTGGCAGCCCACCTTATAGCCCGCTTCCAGCAGGATGCGCTCCAGCATGGCGCATGTAGAGCCCTTGCCGTTGGTGCCGCCGACCGTGAACACCACGGCGTCGATGCGCAGGCCCAGCGCTTCCTTGACGCGCGTGATACGGGTCAGGCCCATGTCGATGCCCACGGGATGGGCGGTTTCGAGATGGGCAAGCCATTCGGGAAGGTTGTGGAAGACAGGCATGAGGGGGTGAAGAGGCTTTGCTACTAGATTTGGCCAGCCGGCCTGGAAGTCAAGATCGCTGTTGCGCGGTGGCGCCAGCAAAAGCAAAAGGCGCGTCAACCGCCCGCGCCCTTGCCTGGTCCACCGATGCGGTCTTACGCGACCGCGTCCGCGGGCTGCTTCTGCAGCAGCGCCAGCAGTTGCGCCAGCTCGGCGCGCATCTTGCGGCGGTCGACGATCATGTCGATGGCGCCCTTCTGCACCAGGAATTCCGAACGCTGGAACCCTTCCGGCAGCTTCTCGCGCACGGTCTGCTCGATCACGCGCGGGCCGGCAAAGCCGATCAGCGCCTTCGGCTCGGCGATCACCACGTCGCCCAGGAACGCGAAGCTCGCGGACACGCCGCCCATGGTCGGGTCGGTGAGCACGCTGATGAACGGCAGCTTCGACGCGGACAGCTGGTTCAGCATGGCCGTGGTCTTGGCCATCTGCAGCAGCGATAGCAGGCTTTCCTGCATGCGCGCACCGCCCGTGGCGGTAAAGCAGATGAACGGCACCTTCTGCTCCAGCGCCGCCTGGGCGCCGCGCACGAAGCGCTCGCCGACCACGGAGCCCATCGAGCCGCCCATGAATTCGAACTCGAAGCAGCTTGCCACCACCGGAATGGTGTGGATGGCACCGCCCATCACGACCATGGCATCGGTCTCGCCGGTGTCATCCATGGCCGCCTTGATGCGGTCGGGGTACTTCTTGCTGTCCTTGAACTTCAGGGCATCCACCGGCACGATTTCCTGGCCGATCTCGTAACGGCCTTCGGCATCGAGCAACGCGTCCAGGCGCGCACGCGCGCTGATCCGCATATGGTGGTCGCACTTCGGGCAGACGTGCAGGTTAGCCTCGACGTCGGTCCGGTACAGGGTGGACTCGCACGACGGGCACTTGACCCACAGCCCCTCGGGAATGCCCTTGCGGGTACGGGGGTCGGTCTGTTGAATCTTGGGGGGCAGGAGTTTATCCAACCAGCTCATGAAAGCTCCTTTCGGATGACTGCCGTTCACCGTGCGCAACGGCATGACGATTGCATGACGAACATTACGCATCGGCCCGGCGATAGCCGGGGCAACGACAGGGAATCAACCCGGGAATTTACCATGCCGACAAGGACCAGCCGAAGCAGAACGCGCATCACGCGCACGTTTCGGCACTTTTCTGCAGTCCTTAAGCCGACAATGGATCACTTCAGGCGTCCATGGCCTGGCGAATCCCGGCAATGAACGAACGCAGCGAATCGACCGCCTGGGCCCGCGGCGCATCTTCAAGCAGCTGCACGAGGCGGCTGCCGATCACCACGGCGTCGGACACGCCGCTGATGGCGCGCGCGGTTTCGGCGTCGCGGATGCCGAAACCCACGCCGACCGGCAGGTTCACGTGCTGCTTGATCAGTGGCATGCGCGCCGCCACGCTGTCCAGGTCCAGCGTGGCCGAACCGGTGACGCCCTTGAGCGAAACGTAGTAGACATAGCCGCTCGCCACCTTGCCCACGGCCGCGATGCGGTCGTCGGTGGAAGTGGGCGCCAGCAGGAAGATCGGGTCGATGCCGTTGTCGCGCATTAGCGCGGCGAACGACTCGCACTCCTCGGGCGGATAGTCGACCACCAGCACACCATCCACGCCGGCGTCGCGCGCGGCCTCGGCAAATGCAGCTTCGCCCATGCGCTCGATCGGGTTGGCATAGCCCATCAGCACGACCGGCGTGTCGGCATTGGTCTGGCGGAATTCGCGCACCCACTGCAGCACCTGCGTGAGCGACACGCCATTGGCCAGGGCACGCTCCGAAGCGCGCTGGATGACAGGGCCGTCTGCCATCGGGTCGGAGAACGGCACGCCCAGCTCGATCACGTCGGCACCGCCGGCGACGAGCGCGTGCATCAATTCCACGGTCAGCCCAGGCTCCGGGTCGCCTGCGGTGATGAACGGAATCAGGCCCTTCTTGTTCTGCGCGGCCAGCGCCGCGAATGTCTTCTGGATGCGGGACATATCAGGGAATCAGGTGAGGCCGCTGCGCCGACGAATCCTCGTCATTGGCAGCCGCCGATGTTGGGTTGCGGCCCGCCTCGGACCTGGCCAGTTGCGCGGCCGCTGCCACGCGCCCGCGTGCCACCTCGACATACTCGGGATTGATCTCGAAGCCGGCGAAGCGCCGCCCGTGGCGCAGGCAAGCGACGGCGGTCGTGCCGCTGCCGGCGAACGGATCGAGCACCAGGCCACCCGGCGGGCAGCTCGACAGCACCATGCGCTCGACAATCTCCAGCGGCTTCTGCGTGGGATGGTTGGCGCGTTCCGGATCCTGCCGGTGGATGCGCGAGATGCTCCACAGGTCCTTGGGGTTGTAGCCCATCTCGAGCCACTTCTTGCCTTCGAAGCGCGGGCGGCTGCGCGCCTTCTTGGTCTCCGGGTCATACGGAATGCGCACCGGGTCGAGGTCGAAGTAGTAATCGCGCGCCCTGGCGAAGAAGCCGATGTTGTCGTGCACCGACGAATACTTGCGCGTGGTGCCGCCCATGCTTGGCACGCGGCGATCCCAGATGATCTCGTTGATCATGGTCAGGCGGCGCTTGAGCATCACGAACAGCTCGGGCGAATACTGCCACGTGCAGAACAGGTACAGCGTGCCCTTGGGCGACAGCTTGGGGCAGACGGCATCCATCCAGCGCTCGGACCACTCCAGGTAGGCCTGGCCGGAGAGCAGGTCGGAGTCATTGCCGTAGTCCTTGCCCAGCCCGTAGGGCGGATCCGCGACGATGAGGTCGACCGATCCGTCCGGCAGGCGTGCAATGCCCTCGAACATGTCTTCCTGGAAAAGCTGCAGCGCGGGGGCGTCCGGCGCGCCGGGCAGGTCCGAAGCCCCGCCCAGGGCCAGTTCCGAAGGTGCGGAAGGTGGCAGCGCGCGCATCAGAGCTTGAGCCCCGAACGTTCGGCCACGGTATGCATGTCCTTGTCGCCGCGGCCGGACAGGTTCACCAGCAACAACTTGTCCTTGGGCAGCGTTGGCGCCAGCTTGCACGCATAGGCAATGGCGTGGCTCGATTCCAGCGCCGGGATGATGCCCTCGATGCGGCAGCAGTCGTGGAAAGCCTTGAGCGCCTCTTCATCGGTGATCGGCACGTACTGCGCGCGGCCGATGTCCTTGAGCCAGGCATGCTCGGGCCCGACGCCCGGGTAATCCAAACCGGCCGAGACCGAATGCGTCTCGATGATCTGGCCGTTCTCGTCCTGCAGCAGGTAGGTGCGGTTGCCGTGCAGCACGCCAGGCGTGCCGCCGGTCAGCGAGGCCGCATGTCGGCCGGTATCCAGGCCATCGCCTGCTGCTTCCACGCCGATCAGCCGCACATCCTTGTGCTCGATATACGGGTAGAAAATGCCCATCGCATTGGAGCCGCCGCCCACGCAGGCGATCACGGCATCCGGCTGGCGGCCGGTCATTTCGGGCATCTGCACCTTGGCTTCCTCGCCGATCACGCACTGGAAATCGCGCACCATCATCGGGTACGGGTGCGGGCCGGCGACGGTGCCGATAATGTAGAAGGTGCTCTCGACGTTGGTCACCCAGTCGCGCATGGCTTCGTTGAGCGCGTCCTTGAGCGTGCGCGAGCCGCTTTCCACCGGCACCACGGTGGCGCCCAGCAGCTTCATGCGATAGACGTTGGCGGCCTGGCGCTTGACGTCCTCCGAGCCCATGTAGACCACGCATTCCATGCCGAAACGCGCGGCAATAGTGGCCGTGGCCACGCCGTGCTGGCCGGCGCCGGTCTCGGCGATCACGCGCTTCTTGCCCATGCGCTTCGCCAGCAGCGCCTGGCCGATCACGTTGTTGATCTTGTGGGCGCCGGTGTGGTTCAGGTCCTCTCGCTTGAGGTAGACCTGGGCGCCGCCGAGCAGCTCGCTCCAGCGCTGCGCGTGGTAGATCGGCGACGGGCGGCCGACAAAGTGCTTCAGTTCACGACGGAATTCGGCATCGAACTCCGGATCTTTCTGGTAATGGGCATAGGCCTCGCGCAGTTCATCGAGCGCGTGGACCAGCGTCTCGGAAACGAAGGTGCCGCCATAAGGGCCGAAATGGCCACGGGAATCGGGCAGGTCGTACATGTCTGGACTCTTCAGGTCAGCGGCCTTGCCTCTTGGCAAGGCCGCAAATTTGACGGTGATGCGGGTGGCGCGGCCAACGGGCCGCCGGGCAAAGAGGCGATCTTGCGACCCGCCTCATCCAGCCTCGGCACTGCGGACCGCGCGCACGAACGCGGCAATGCGGGCGTGGTCTTTCACGCCCTTGGCGGCCTCGACACCGCTGCTGACATCCACAGCGTAGGGCCGCACGCGTTCAATCGCGCCAGCGACGTTTTGCGCGTTCAACCCACCACTCAAAACGATGCGAGGAGCGCCGCTTGCGTTCGGGTTGCCGGTGGACGGATGGGACGGATGGTTGGAAGCGAGCCATGCCGGGGGAATCAGGGTCCAGTCGAAGACGTGGCCGCCGCCGCCATAGCCCTCGACGAAGGCGTCCAGCAGCAAGCCCGCGGCATCACGGTATTGATCGGCGAATTCTATCAAATCAAGACCGGGCCGCACACGCGCCGCGCGCAGAAAAGGCAGGCGGCAGCGCTGCGCAATCTGCGAGCAGTCCTGCGGGCTTTCGTCACCGTGGAACTGAAGCAGCGTGAGCGGCACACGCTCGGCCACATGGGCCACCTCTTCCATGTCGGCATTGACGAACAGGCCCACCACCGAGACGAACGGCCCGGCGGCTTCGGCGAGTTGGGCGGCGCGCGCCAGGTCGACGTAGCGCGGGCTGGGCGGATAGAACACCAGCCCGATGGCATCGGCGCCGGCATCGACCGCGGCCCGCACGTCTTGCTCGCGCGTCAGGCCGCAGATCTTGATGCGGGTGCGCTCAGGCTGCGTCATTGGGAAACACTCCGTGGAACAGGCTGGCGGACGAGTCGGCCGCCGGAATCTGGAAAGCCTCAGGATACTTCACGTCGGCGAGATACAGGCCGTCAGGCATGAACGTCGGTGCGGCAAGCTTGCGATCGCGCCCGTTCAGCACCTCGCCCAGCCAGTGCGCCGGGTAACGCCCCCGCCCCACCGCCACCAGGCAACCCATCAGGTTGCGCACCATGTGGTGCAGGAAGGCGCTGGCGCGAAACCGCACGAAGGTCCAGTTGCCGTCCGCCCTCAGCGTCACGTCATACATGGTCTTGACCGGCGACTTGGCCTGGCATTCCGCCGCGCGGAACGACGAAAAATCATGCTCGCCCAGCAGGCACCGGGAAGCCTCGCGCATGGCATCCACATCGAGCCGCTGGCCCGGCGGCAGCATCAGGTAGCCGGCGCGGCCGTGCGCGAGCGGCACCCGGTGCGGTCCGGTGTAGAGCGCGTAGTAGTACATGCGCTCGAATGCGAGAAAGCGAGCGTGAAAGTCCTCACTGACCGGAAGCGCCCACTGCAGCGCAATCGAAGGCGGCAGGAAGGCATTGACGCCACGCACCCACGAGAACCTTTCACGGTTCAGCGTGGTATCGAGATGGATCACCTGGCCCAGCGCATGCACGCCGGCATCGGTGCGGCCCGCCACGGTGGTCAGCAGGCGCACGCCGGCGAAGCGCTCGATGGCGTCCTCGAGGTGGTCCTGCACGGTATTGCGATGGGGCTGCGACTGCCAGCCGGAAAAGGCGGCACCGTCGTAGTGGAGACCGATGGCGATGCGGTTCATGGCGCGGAAGGGTGACCCGCCAATCGCGGGGGGCCGACAAAAAACAAATGCGCCGGAAGGGACGCTTCCGGCGCATCGCTTCGGGCCGCGGCAAGCATGCCGCCTGCCCGGACCGTCGATGATAACTCAGGCGACCTCGAGCAGCAGCGAGCGCGCCTCGGCTTGCAGGTCGTCCTGCGACTGCTCCACGACTTCCTGCAGCAGTTCGCGCGCGCCTTCCTTGTCACCGATTTCGATGTAGGCGCGGGCCAGGTCGAGCTTGATCTGCATATCGCGCCCGCCATCCATGCCGTCCGTCGACAGCGTGCTCGGCGAAACGCCCGGCGTGGTGTCGGCGCCGCTGTCGCTCATGCCGATGGCGGCGAGATCGATCGGTTCGGGCAGCTTGCCGTCACGGATCATGGTCGGGGACGGCAGCGGCGTCGCGGCCTCGGCCTCGCTGCGCGCTTCGGCCGTGGATCCGGCATTGAGGTCGAGCGAGATGCCCGACATGTCGAAATCCAGTCCGCGCGAGCGCGTCGGCGTGTCCAGGCGCGGCACGTCCGCCAGCGCGTCGTCACCGGTAACCGGCAGCGTCAGGTCCAGGCCATCGTCGAATTTCGCAGCCGGATCAAGCGACTCGCCCGCGTGAATGGCGGTATCGCCAAACACCAGTGCGGCCGATTCCGGCGCCACGATCGGGTCGCCGGCCGCCGGTGCCGGGAAGGCATCGAGCGGCAGGGCCAGGTCCGCCAGCGAGGGTTCGCGCGGCGCCGCGGCCGGGTTCTGCGACGGATCCTGCGTGCGCCACTGATCGCCCGGCGCGGTGGCCGTTTCGGGACCACCACTGGTATCCGGCGTCACCGACAGGAACAACGCATTGCCCGCATCGAGTGCGCGCCCCATTTCCGCGGCCTTGAGCCATTCCGCGCCTTGTCCGCCGGTCTGGGCGAACATCTCTTCTGCAATCACGCGGAAACCTTCCACATCCTGACGATTACTGTAAATCTCCAGGAGCTTGAGCCTGATCGGCTGCTGCTCCGGATCCTTCTCGAGTGCTTCGCGCAGGATCTCTTCGGCCTGCACATCGCGCCCATAGGCGATATAGACTTCCGCCTCGGCGATCGGGTCGACCTCGCTGGCTTCCGGCATGTTGTTGCCGATACGGAAATCCGCACCGAACACGCTGTGCTGCGAGGTGTCCACGCTCTGGCCACCGGCGGCGCCGAACAGCGAATTGGCGCCGGCCATCACGGTGCTTTCCTGCGACAGGATGCTGTCGCCGAAGGCGCCGCCATCGGCCGTCTTCTGCTGCTGGCGGCGGCGATAGATCGCATAGCCGCCCAACAGCGCGACCAGCAGGCCGCCGCCCGGCAACAGCATCGGGTTGGCCAGCAGGCCGTCGAGGAACGACGGCTCCGGAGCGGGCTGCGCCTGCACCACGACCGGCGGACGCTTGACGGCCGGGGCCGACGCCGGGGCAGCGGCCTGCGCAGCGCTGGCCGCCGCGGCCGGCGCCGAGGCGGCTGCCGTCGCAGTGGCCGCCGCCGCAGCCGGAGTTGCCGCGGCACTGGCGGTCGCCTGTGCCGCGGTTGCGGCCGGCGTGGCTGGCGTGGTTTCGGCCGGCGCATCCGCCTTCGGCGGCTCGGCTGCGACCACGTTCGGCGCCTTGGCTTCCGTCTTCGCGGCCTTGTCCGCCGCCTTCTCGGCCTTGTCCTTGTCGGCCAATGCTGCCTGGTTGGCCTGAGTCAGCTTGGCGATCTCGCTGTTCTTCAGCTCGATCAGCTTCTGCATGTCGCCGACGTTCTTTTCGAGCTGTGCCAGACGGCTCTCGGCTTCCTTCAACTGCCGCTCGCGCGCGACGCTGGCTTCGGCCTGCGCCGCGGCACTGGCCGCGCCCGAGCGCTCGGCCTTGCTCAGCTTGAGTTCGTTCTGCGGGCCCGCGGCCGGCACGGCCTGGTCCTGCACGCGCGCGGTGACGTTGCCAGACTGCTGGCGACCGCTGTCCGGCTCGACCGACTTGGCCGCCGCGGCACCCGCCAGGCGGCTCCGGTAGGCGTCAAAGCCTTGCGTACGTGCAACCACCTCGCGGCGGGCCGCCTTGGGCGCCACCGACTGTGCCTGCTGGCGCGAAGGCACCTGCAGCACGGTGCCGGATTTCAGGCGGTTGATGTTGCCGCCGATAAAGGCATTCGGATTGTTTCGGTAGAGCGCGATCAGCATCTGGTCCAGCGACACGCCCTCCTGATCCATCAGGGCATCGCCGGCAATCGACGACAGCGTGTCGCCGCGCTTGACCGTGTACGCGCCGCCTGCCGCCGCGTCGGCGCCAGCCTGTGCTGGCTGGGCGCGGTGCGTGGCAGCTTGCCTCGCGGGCTTGGCCGCCGGGACCGGAGCCGGAGCAGCCGGTTGCGAGCCCTGCGCGACGGCGGGCTGCGGCGGTGCCGAGACCGGTGCGGCGGCCGGCGACGCGTCCGGCGTGGCGGCCTGCACGACCGTCGCGGGCGAGAAACTCTGGTTGGAAGGCTTGGCCCCGGCGGGGTCAAGCAGGAATGTATAGGCCCGCGACACCTTGCCGCTGGACCAGCTCATGTCGACCAGGATGTCGACGAATGGCTCGCTGATCGGCTGGCTGGACCGGACCTTGGCCACATAGCTGCCATTGGCGCGGCGCTCGATGTCAAGCCGCAGGCTGCTCACTGCCGGCACGTAGGTCAGCCCCGCGCTGGCATATGCCGCCGGAGGGGCCAGCTTGATACTGAGCCCTGCTGCCTCTTCTGCACTCACCCCGCTGATGTCGATCTCGGCCTGCAGCGGCTGCCCCAGATTCGACTGTACCCGCAATTGCCCGAACCCCGCGGCATAGGCAGCCGGCTGCGCAAGCAGCAGGCCGATAGCCGTAACGGCCAGCGTTGACCAGCGCTGACGGACGGTTGGCGCATCTTTCCGGCGATGTTGGCTCACACTCACCTTGTGCTCCGTTATGGTTTTAGTAGCGATAGAAACCCGACCCCAAAGCATTCGCTCCGGCTAGCGGGCATTCTTGTGCGCCCGTCGCCAGATTGCGCGCAGCGCCGACACGAAGGCCGGCACGCAGGCGCATGCCGACGTATTGTGACCCATCCCCCGGCGAAATAGGCGTTCAGATGTAACAACGCCGCGCACGGGCGCGGCGTCACAGGCTGATCCGGGGTTTCTGTTGCCTGGCCGCAACGATAGCCGCCAGGTCCCGAAAGGTCTATTCCGGAGGATCAGGACTCGATCAAAATGCGCAGCATACGGCGCAGCGGCTCGGCCGCGCCCCACAGCAGCTGGTCGCCCACGGTGAAGGCGGACAGGTACTCACCACCCATCTGCATCTTGCGCAGGCGGCCGACCGGAATGGTCAGCGTGCCGGTCACGGCAGCGGGGGTCAGGTCCGTCATGCTGGCTTCACGCGTGTTCGGCACGACCTTGGCCCACTGGTTGGCCTCGGCAAGCATGCTTTCGATCTCGTCCAGCGGCACATCCTTGCGCAGCTTGATGGTCAGCGCCTGCGAATGGCAGCGCATGGCGCCGATGCGCACGCACAGCCCGTCCACGGCGATCGGCGTAGCGCCGGTCGCGCCCAGGAAGCCTTCGCCACGGCCCAGGATCTTGTTGGTCTCGGCGCCGCCCTTCCATTCTTCCTTCGACTGGCCGTTGCCCAGGTCCTTGTCGATCCAGGGAATCAGGTTGCCGGCCAGCGGCACGCCGAACTGCTTGGTTTCGTCGGCGGACAGGCCGTGCTGCGTCGCCAGGATCTGGCGGTCGATTTCCAGGATGGCCGACGCCGGGTTGTCCAGCAGCGGCTTGACCGAAGCGTTGAGCGTGCCGAACTGCGTCAGCAATTCGCGCATGTGCTGCGCGCCGCCGCCCGAGGCTGCCTGGTAGGTCATCGAGGTCATCCACTCGACCATGTCGGCCTGGAACAGGCCACCCAGGCCGATCAGCATGCAGCTGACCGTGCAGTTGCCGCCGATGAAATTCTTCACGCCCTTCGACAGCGCATCCTTGATCACACCCTGGTTCACCGGATCCAGCACGATGATGGCATCGTCCTTCATGCGCAGCGACGAAGCCGCGTCGATCCAGTAGCCCTTCCAGCCAGCCGCGCGCAGCTTCGGGAAGACTTCATTGGTGTAGTCGCCGCCCTGGGCGGTCAGCACCACGTCGCACTTCTTCAGTGCCTCGATGTCGTTGGCATCCTTGAGCGTGGTTTCGTTCTTGGCCATGGCGGGCGCCTTGCCGCCGGCATTGGACGTGCTGAAGAAGACGGGCTCGATATGGTCGAAATCACGCTCTTCCTGCATGCGCTGCATCAGGACGCTGCCGACCATTCCCCGCCAACCGACGAGACCTACAATCATGATTTACCTCGGATGTGATTTTTACTTCCCCGCCATTTTCCTCGCCCGGCGTGGCTGCGCGGGGAAGACGGGCAGGCACGACGAACGGATCTAGGCGATCGCGGTTTTAATAATAGTTTTAATCGTCGTTGCGGTCTGGCCGAGCGAAATCGTGCCGACCGGGCCGCGGGTAGCGGTCAGGGCAGCAACAGCAGTCAGGGTGGACTGGGAAAATCGGGCCATCCGCAGAGTCTACACGATTTTGCGGCGCCGCCGCAGCGTGGGAAATCAAGACAAATAAAAGAAAAGGCGCTGCATTGCAGCGCCTTTTCCGGATTGTGACTTACAGAGCGGCCAGTACGGCTTCCCCCATTTCACGCGTGCCCACCTGCTTGCAGCCCGGCGTCAGGATGTCGCCGGTGCGATAGCCCTGGGCCAGCACCTGCTTGACGGCGTTCTCGATGCGATCGGCCTGCTCGGCCTTGTTCAGCGAGTAGCGCAGCATCATCGCGGCCGACAGGATGGTTGCCAGCGGATTGGCCACGCCCTTGCCGGCGATGTCCGGCGCCGAGCCGTGCGACGGCTCGTACAGGCCCTTGTTGTTCGCATCGAGCGATGCCGACGGCAGCATGCCGATCGAACCGGTCAGCATGGCGGCCTCGTCCGACAGGATGTCGCCGAACATATTGCCGGTCACGATCACGTCGAAGCTCTTGGGCGCCTTGACCAGCTGCATGGCGGCGTTGTCGACATACATGTGCGACAGCTCGACGTCCGGATATTCCTTGCTGACGTCGATCACGATGTCCTTCCAGAACTGGAAGGTCTCAAGCACGTTGGCCTTGTCCACGCTGCACAGCTTCTTGCCGCGCTTGGCCGCGGCCTGGAACGCCACATGCGCGATGCGGCGGATTTCCGGCTCGCTGTAGCGCATGGTGTCGAAGCCTTCGCGGGCGCCCTTGAACAGGCCGTCCGGCGCTTCGCGCACACCGCGCGGCTGGCCGAAGTAGATGTCGCCGTTCAGTTCGCGCACGATCAGGATGTCGAGGCCCGCCACCAGTTCCGGCTTCAGGCTCGATGCGCCGGTCAGTTCCGGATAGCAGATGGCCGGGCGGAAATTGGCGAACAGCTGCAGGTGCTTGCGCAGGCCCAGGATGGCCTGCTCCGGGCGCAGCGCGCGCTCCAGGCTGTCGTACTTCCAGTCGCCCACGGCGCCGAACAGGATTGCGTCGGCTTCCTTGGCCAGCTTCAGCGTGTTTTCCGGCAGCGGATGGCCTTCGGCCTCGTAGCCGGCGCCGCCCACCGGGGCGGTTTCCATCTCGAACTTCTCGTCGAGGGCGTTCAGGACCTTGACGGCCTCGGCAACGATTTCCGGACCGATGCCGTCACCCGGCAGGACTGCGATCTTCATGCTGTTTTCCTCGTTTGATTTTTGCTGCCGCGCTCAGCCGGCCAGGCGGTTGTTCAGCCACGGCATCTTTGCCACGCGCTCGGCTTCATACGCCTTGATCTTCTCGGCATGACGCAGCGTCAGGCCGATGTCGTCGAAGCCGTTCAGCATGCAGTACTTGCGGAACGGGGCGATGTCGAAGCTGTAGGCATCGCCGCCCGGCGTGATCACGACCTGCTTGTCCAGGTCGATGGTCAGCTTGTAGCCGTTGAAGGCGTTGGTCTCGTTGATCAGGTGGTCGACCTGCAACTCGCTCAGCACCACCGGCAGCAGGCCGTTCTTGTAGCAGTTGTTGAAGAAGATATCGGCGAAGCTCGGCGCGATCACGGCGCGGAAGCCGTATTGCGTCAGCGCCCACGGCGCGTGCTCGCGCGAGCTGCCGCAGCCGAAGTTGCGGCGCGCCAGCAGGATCGACGCCCCCTGGTAGCGCGGCTGGTTCAGCACGAAGTCCGGGTTCAGCGGACGCTTGCTGTTGTCCATGCCCGGCTCGCCGACGTCCTTGTAGCGCCACTCGTCGAACAGGTTCGGGCCGAAGCCGGTGCGCTGGATCGACTTCAGGAACTGCTTCGGGATGATGGCGTCGGTGTCGACGTTTTCGCGGTCGAGCGGTGCCACGAGGCCGCTGTGTACGGTGAACTTTTCCATGTCTCTTTCCTTACTTCTTGGCCGCGCGCTCGAGCGAGCTGCCGGCGGCCTGCGTGTCCTTGCCCAGGCCGGCCATGGTATTGCAGCCGGCCAGCTGCAGCATGCCGAGGCATGCCAGCAATGCGATCAGGATCCGTTTCATCACGTCCTCAACCCAGCTTGCGGATATCGACGAAATGGCCTTCGATGGCGGCTGCCGCTGCCATCGCCGGGCTCACCAGGTGCGTGCGTCCACCCGCGCCCTGGCGGCCTTCGAAGTTGCGGTTCGACGTGGACGCGCAGCGCTCGCCCGGATCGAGGCGGTCGGCATTCATCGCCAGGCACATCGAGCAGCCCGGCTCGCGCCATTCGAAGCCCGCGGCCTTGAACACCTTGTCCAGCCCTTCGCGCTCGGCCTGTTCCTTGACCAGGCCCGAGCCCGGCACCACCATCGCCAGCTTGACGTTGGACGCCACCTTGCGGCCCAGCTTCTGCACGACCCACGCGGCGGCGCGCATGTCTTCGATGCGGCTGTTGGTGCAGGAGCCAATGAACACCTTGTCAACGTTGATGCTTTCCATCGGCACGTTGGGTTGCAGGTTCATGTACTCGAGCGCGCGCTCCATGGCGTTGCGCTTGGTCGGGTCCTTTTCCTTTTCGGGGTCCGGCACGCGGTCTTCGATGCTGACCACCATCTCGGGCGAGGTGCCCCAGGTCACCTGCGGGCGGATCTCTTCGGCACGCAGCTCGACCACCTGGTCGAACTTGGCGCCGGCGTCCGAATGCAGCGTGCGCCAGTAGCCCACGGCCTGCTCCCACTCCACGCCCTGCGGGGCGTACGGGCGGCCCTTCACGTATTCGAGCGTGACGTTGTCCACCGCCACCAGGCCCGCGCGCGCGCCGGCTTCGATGGCCATGTTGCATACCGTCATGCGGCCTTCCATGGTCAGGTCGCGGATCGCCGACCCGGCGAATTCGATGGTGTAGCCGGTGCCGCCGGCCGTGCCGATCTTGCCGATGATCGCCAGCACGATGTCCTTGGCGGTGCAGCCGCGCGGCAGCTTGCCTTCCACGCTGACCAGCATGTTCTTCGCCTTCTTGCCCAGCAGCGTCTGCGTGGCCAGCACGTGCTCGACTTCCGACGTGCCGATGCCGTGCGCAAGCGCGCCGAAGGCGCCGTGCGTGGACGTATGCGAGTCGCCGCACACCACCGTCATGCCCGGCAGCGTGGCGCCCTGCTCCGGCCCGATCACGTGCACGATGCCCTGGCGATGATCGTTCATCTTGAACTGGGTAATGCCGAAGCTGTCGCAGTTCGCGTCCAGCGTATCGACCTGCAGCTTGGACACCGGATCGGCGATGCCCTGGGTGCGATCGGTCGTCGGCACGTTATGGTCCGACACCGCCAGGTTGGCGCTGATGCGCCATACCGGGCGCTCCGCCATCTTCAGGCCTTCGAACGCCTGCGGGCTCGTGACTTCATGCAGCAGGTGGCGGTCGATGTAGAGCAGCGTGGTGCCGTCTTCCTCGACGTGGACGGTGTGGTCATCCCAGAGTTTGTCGTAGAGCGTCTTGGCCATGATGCAGGGGGCGGCCAGCGTCCAGTTCCGGAGAAAATGGCGCGGTGCCGCGTAGTGGTTTGCAGGGATCTTTTCTTGTCCGCCCGCCTCGTTGCCGGAGGGCAGGACACCGTGACGACAACCGCGATAATGACGCCGGAAGCCGCCCGAAGCGAGCGCTTTTGCGATGCTTGACTTCTCAAGCGATTATGCCACGGGACCGGCGCCGGCCGGCCCCGGCACAGCATTGCGCTGCGCCGCGATTGGCGAAAGGGGGCTTTCGCGGATGGCGAAAGCACTTTTGCCCCCTCGCTCCCGCATGGGAACGAGGGGAGCAGGATCAGCCGCCCAGGTAGGCCGCCTTGATCCGGTCGTTGGCCAGCAAGTTCGCGCCGGTATCGGCCAGCACCACCTTGCCGGTTTCCAGCACGTAGCCGCGGTCGGCTACCTGCAGCGCCTTGTTGGCGTTCTGCTCCACCAGGAACACCGTGACGCCTTCCTGCCGGATGGTGCGGATGATGTCGAAGATCTGCGCGATGACCAGCGGCGCCAGGCCAAGCGTGGGCTCGTCCAGCAGCAGCAGGCGCGGCCGGCTCATCAGCGCGCGGCCGATCGCCAGCATCTGCTGCTCGCCGCCCGACATGGTGCCCGCGCGCTGGCCCGAGCGCTGGTTCAGCCGCGGGAACAGCTTGAACACGTGCTCGATGCCCGCCTCGATCTCGTCGCGCTTGGCGAAGAACGCACCCATCTTCAGGTTTTCGAGCACCGTCAGACTCGGGAACACGCGCCGCCCTTCGGGCGAGATGGCCATGCCCATGCGCATGATCTCGTGCGTGGAGCGGCCGGTGATCTCCTGCCCCTCGAACAGCACGCGGCCGCTCGAGGCGCGCGGCGAGCCGCACACGGTCATCATCAGCGTCGTCTTGCCGGCGCCATTGCTGCCGATCAGGGTGACGATCTCCCCCTTGTTGACTTCGATCGATACGCCCGACAACGCCTCGACGGCGCCGTAGTGGGTATGGACCTGTTCCAGCTTCAGCATCAGTCCTCTCCCAGGTAGGCCTTGATCACGCGCGGGTCGTTGCGCACTTCGTCGGGCTTGCCGATCACGATCGGCTTGCCGTGCTCCATCACCAGGATGCGGTCCGACACGCCCATCACCAGGCTCATGTCATGCTCGATCAGCAGCACGGCAATGCCGAACTCCTTGCGCAACTGGTCGATGAGCTGCGACAGCTCGATCTTCTCCTGCGGGTTCAGGCCGGCAGCGGGCTCGTCGAGCATCAGCAGGCGCGGCTTGGTGATCATGCAGCGCGCGATCTCCAGCCGGCGCTGGTGGCCGTACGACAGCGTGCCCGCCTCGCGGTTGGCAACCTTGGTCAAGCCCATGCGCTCCAGCCAGTCAGCGGCACGCTGCAGCGCCTCGCGCTCGG
>Ga0079985_1011068_pt1 | contig 21932 bp, 22 predicted proteins | sample Hof3ISUMetaT_11_FD_73497 | JGI IMG/M metagenome (GOLD analysis project Ga0079985, IMG submission 73497) | Enriched soil aggregate microbial communities from Iowa State university to study microbial drivers of carbon cycling -... | ecosystem: Environmental > Terrestrial > Soil > Agricultural land... | reverse complement strand
TGCGCGTGGCGCCCGCAAGGGGCGGCATGTACGCCTTCTTCCAGCTGCAAGGCTTCGACGATTCGCTGGCGCTGGCCAAGCGGCTGGTGCTCGAGGCGGGCCTCGGCCTGGCGCCGGGTGCCGCCTTCGGGCCGGAAGGCGAGGGCTGGCTGCGCTGGTGCTTCGCGTCGCGCGACCTGGGGCGGCTGGAAGAGGGGGTTCGCCGCCTGCACGCCTGGCTGGCAAACCAGCCCGGGCGGTAGGGTCGGCCGGGCGAGATGGCTGCGGCGGGGTATAATCCCGGGGTTTTGCATCTCGCAAAGCGCACGACGGGGGCAGTTCCAGCCCCCGCCGCAAGTCAAACATCATCGGAACGCCCGAAGGAAACCAAACAAATGATCGCAGCCTCCGTCAAGGCCGAAGTCGTCAAGGACAATGCCCGCGCCGCCAACGACACCGGCAGCCCCGAAGTGCAAGTTGCACTGCTGACCGCCCGCATCAACGAGCTCACCCCGCACTTCAAGCAGCACGCCAAGGACCACCACGGTCGCCGCGGCCTGCTGCGCATGGTGAGCCGCCGCCGCAAGCTCCTGGACTACCTCAAGTCCAAGGACGCAGAACGCTACACCGCGCTGATCGCCAAGCTGGGCCTGCGCAAGTAAGCGACACCCCATGCGAAAAACGCCTGAGTTAGCCTGCTAGCTCAGGCGTTTTTCACTTCGGAGCCGCCAACAGAGCGAAGCTGTGTCATTCCAATGAGGCCCCGGGCCCGGGTTTCACTGGAATGGCATCGTGTTCTGAGAAGCGCTCCGAGCCAACGCGGACCTTCATTGGTCTGCTATCAAAACAGGAGCAAACATGAGCCTCTTCAATAAAGTCACCAAGTCCTTCCAGTGGGGCGACAAGACCGTCGTCATGGAAACGGGCGAAATCGCCCGCCAGGCCTCCGGCGCCGTGCTGGTCAACATCGACGGCACCGTCATCCTGGCCACCGTGGTGGCCTCCAAGAACGCCAAGCCGGGCCAGGACTTCTTCCCGCTGACGGTCGACTACATCGAGAAGACCTACGCCGCCGGCAAGATCCCGGGCAGCTTCTTCAAGCGCGAAGCCAAGCCGAGCGAGCTCGAGACGCTCACCTCGCGCCTGATCGACCGCCCGATCCGCCCGCTGTTCCCCGAAGGCTTCCTGAACGAAGTCCACGTGGTCATCCACACGGTGTCGCTCAACCCCGAGGTCGACGCCGACATCGCCGCCATGATCGGCGTGAGCGCCGCGCTGTCGATTTCCGGCGTGCCGTTCAACGGCCCGATCGGTGCCGCCCGCGTGGGCTACATCAACGGCCAGTACGTGCTCAACCCGGGCAAGACCGCCCGCGCCGACTCGCAGATGGACCTGGTCGTGGCCGGCACCGAAGCGGCCGTGCTGATGGTCGAATCCGAAGCGCTGCAGCTGTCGGAAGAAGTGATGCTGGGCGGCGTGGTGTTCGGCCACGAGCAGGCCCGCGTGGCGATCAACGCCATCCATGAACTCGTGCGCGACGCCGGCAAGCCGGTGTGGGACTGGCAGCCGGCCGCCAAGGACGAGGCCTTCATCGCCAAGGTCAACGCGATCGCCGAGCCGAAGCTGCGCGAGGTCTACCAGATCCGCAGCAAGCAGGCCCGCACCCAGGCGCTGCGCGAAGCCAATGCCGGCGTGGCCGCGGCCCTCACCGCCGAAGGCGTGGAATACGACGGCGCCAAGCTGGGCGACCTGCTGTTCGAGATCGAGGCGCGCATCGTGCGCAGCCAGATCCTCGAAGGCGAGCCGCGCATCGACGGCCGCGACACCCGCACCGTGCGCCCCATCGAGATCCGCAACGGCGTGCTGCCGCGCACCCACGGCTCGGCCCTGTTCACCCGTGGCGAGACGCAGGCGCTGGTCGTGACCACGCTCGGCACCGAGCGCGACGCGCAGCGCATCGACGCGCTGGCCGGCGAATTCGAGGACACCTTCCTGTTCCACTACAACATGCCTCCCTTCGCCACCGGCGAAGTGGGCCGCATGGGCTCCACCAAGCGCCGCGAAGTGGGCCACGGCCGCCTGGCCAAGCGCGCGCTGGTCGCCTGCCTGCCGAGCAAGGAAGAATTCCCCTACACCATCCGCGTGGTGTCCGAGATCACCGAATCCAACGGCTCGTCGTCAATGGCATCGGTGTGCGGCGGCTGCCTGTCGATGATGGACGCCGGCGTGCCGCTGAAGGCGCACGTGGCCGGCATCGCCATGGGCCTGATCAAGGAAGGCAACCGCTTCGCGGTGCTGACCGACATCCTGGGCGATGAGGATCACCTGGGCGACATGGACTTCAAGGTGGCCGGTACCACCAACGGCATCACCGCCCTGCAGATGGACATCAAGATCCAGGGCATCACCAAGGAAATCATGCAGGTCGCCCTGGCCCAGGCCAAGGAAGCGCGCATGCACATCCTGGGCAAGATGCAGGAAGCCATGGGCGAGGCCAAGACCGAAGTCTCGAGCTTCGCGCCCAAGCTCTTCACCATGAAGATCAACCCCGAGAAGATCCGCGACGTGATCGGCAAGGGCGGCGCCGTCATCCGCGCGCTGACCGAGGAAACCGGCACCCAGATCAACATCGACGAAGACGGCACCATCACCATCGCCTCGACCGACAGCGCCAAGGCCGACGACGCCAAGCGCCGCATCGAGCAGATCACCGCCGAAGTCGAAATCGGCAAGGTGTACGAAGGCCCGATCACCAAGATCCTGGACTTCGGCGCGCTGGTGAACCTGCTGCCCGGCAAGGACGGCCTGCTGCACATCAGCCAGATCGCCCACGAGCGCGTGGAGAAGGTGACCGACTACCTGAGCGAAGGCCAGATCGTGAAGGTCAAGGTGCTCGAGACCGACGACAAGGGCCGCGTGAAGCTGTCGATGAAGGCGCTGAGCGAGCGTCCGGCCGGCATGGGCGACGACCGCGGCGATCGTGGCGACCGTGGCGACCGTGGTGATCGTGGCGACCGTGGCGACCGCGGCGACCGTGGCGACCGTGGCGACCGTGGCGACCGCCGCGAGCGTCCGCCGCGCGAAGACCGCCAGCCCCGCAACAGCGGCGAGACGGCCGACGTTGCCGCGCAGCAGCAGCAACAAGAGCAGCAGCAACAGCAGCAACTGCCGGGTACCGAGCAGCAAGGCTGATGGCCCGGCGCGCCGGCCTGCCTTGCGGCGGGCCGGCGGCCATGCCGTCCCTGCTTCGCTTTCCCTTTTGCAACTGCCTGATGTCCAGGCGCAACCAGCCAGTACCACACCATGAAAGCCATCGAGATTGCGTCCTACGGCGCGCCCGACATGCTGCGCGAGGCCGAGCGTCCCGCGCCGGTCGCGGGTGCCGGTGAACTGTTGATCCGGGTTGCCGCCAGCGGCGTCAACCGGCCGGACGTCCTGCAGCGCATGGGCCACTACCCGGTGCCGCCGGGCGCCTCCGACCTGCCGGGCCTGGAAGTGGCCGGCGAGATCGTCTCGGGCGACGAGGCCGCGCTGCGCGAAGCCGGCTTCCAGGTCGGCGACCGCGTCTGCGCGCTCGTGGCCGGCGGCGGCTATGCCGAACTGTGCGTGGCGCCGGTGGCGCAATGCCTGCCGGTGCCCAAGGGCTGGAGCGACGTCGAGGCCGCCTCGCTGCCCGAGACCTTCTTCACCGTCTGGAGCAACGTGTTCGACCGCGGCCGCCTGCAAAAGGGCGAGACGCTGCTGATCCAGGGCGGCACCAGCGGCATCGGCGTCACCGCCATCCAGCTGGGCAAGGCCCTGGGCGCCACCGTCATCGCCACCGCCGGCAGCGACGAGAAATGCGAGGCCTGCCGCAAGCTCGGCGCCGACCACGCGATCAACTACAAGACCTCCGATTTCGCCGAGGAGGTCAAGCGCCTCACCGGCGGCAAGGGCGCCGACGTGATCCTGGACATGGTGGCCGGCGACTACGTGGCGCGCGAGATCGACTGCCTGGCCGACGACGGCCGGCTGGTGATCATCGCGATCCAGGGCGGCGTCAAGAGCGGCTTCAATGCGGGCCAGGTGCTGCGCCGGCGGCTGACCATCACCGGCTCCACGCTGCGGCCGCGGCCGGTGGCCTTCAAGGGCGCCATCGCCAAGTCGCTGCGCGACAAGGTCTGGCCGCTGCTGGAAGGCGGCGCCGTGCGTCCGGTGATCCACAGCACCTTCGCGGCCGGCGGCACGCCCTCGGGCGCCAGTCAGGCGCACAGCCTGATGGAATCGAACCAGCACATCGGCAAGATCGTGCTGACCTGGTGAGAAGTAGAGAAGAAATGAACAAGAAGAAGCTCATTGCCGGCAACTGGAAGATGAACGGCAGCCTGGCCGCCAACGACGGCCTGGTGAAGGCGCTGGCCCAGGGCGTGGGCACGCCCGCCTGCGACGTGGCCGTGTGCGTGCCGGCGCCTTACCTGGCGCAGGTGCAGGCGCTGGTGTCGGGCACGCCCGTGGCCCTGGGCGCGCAGGACGTCTCCCAGCACGAGCAGGGTGCCTACACCGGCGAGCAGTCGGCTGCCATGCTGCGCGAGTTCGGCGTGCGCTATGCGATCGTCGGGCATTCCGAGCGCCGCCAGTACCACGGCGAAAGCGACGAGCTGGTGGCGGCCAAGACCGCCGCCGCCCTGAAGCAGGGCATCACGCCCATCGTCTGCGTGGGCGAAACCCTGGCCGAGCGCGAGGCCGGCCACACCGAGGAAGTGGTCAAGCGCCAGCTGGCGGCGGTAATTCACGTCAACGGCCACTGCATCAGCGAGATCGTGGTGGCCTACGAGCCGGTGTGGGCGATCGGCACCGGCAAGACGGCCACGCCCGAGCAGGCGCAAGCTGTGCATGCGGTGCTGCGCGCGCAGCTGCACCACGCAGCCAGCGACCATGCGGCCGGCATCCGCATCCTCTACGGCGGCAGCATGAACGCCGCCAATGCGGCCCAGCTGCTGTCCCAGCCCGACATCGACGGCGGACTGATCGGCGGCGCCTCGCTCAAGGCGCCCGACTTTCTGCAGATCATCGCGGCCGCGCGCTGAAAGCGCCTGCCCGCCAGTTACGAATTAGGAGTCCAAGCGAATGAACGTGTTTTTGAACCTGCTGGTCGGCATCCAGATGCTGGCTGCCCTGGCCATGATCGGCCTCATCCTCATCCAGCACGGCAAGGGTGCAGACATGGGTGCGGCCTTCGGCAGCGGCAGCGCCGGCAGCCTGTTCGGTGCCAGCGGCAGTGCCAACTTCCTGTCGCGCACCACGGCCGTGCTGGCCGCGGTGTTCTTCGGCTGCACGCTGGCGCTGGCCTACATGAGCCATTCGCGCCCGTCCACCGGCGGCGGCAGCCTGCTCGAGCGCTCGGCCACCCAGCCCGCACCGGCCGCCCCGGCGGCGCCCGCACCGGCCTCGGAAATTCCCGCTGCCGGCGCGCCGGCACCTGCGCCCGCGGCCGGCACCCCGGCGCCTGCCGCGCCGGCGCCCGCATCGGGCGGCGCAGCGCAGATCCCCAGCAAGTAAATCAACCCACTTGTATGCAGTCGTTATCGAAAACAACTGCATTTCAGGGTAAACTCTAAAGCTGCCCGGAAAGCCAAAACCCTCACCTGAAGGGTCCTCATGCCATCCGGGCACGCATAAACCGCCGTCGTGGTGAAATTGGTAGACACGCTATCTTGAGGGGGTAGTGGCGAAAGCTGTGCGAGTTCGAGTCTCGCCGACGGCACCAAATCTCACCGGCAGGGAGCCATTTCCTGCCGGTGGCAAGCGGTAAAGAAATCCCCGATGAGCCTCGATTCCTATCTCCCCGTCCTTTTGTTCATCCTGGTCGGTGTCGGTGTAGGTGTCGCGCCACAGGTCATCGGCTTCCTGCTGGGCCCCAACCGCCCGGACGAGAAGAAAAACTCCCCCTACGAGTGCGGCTTCGAGGCCTTTGAAGATGCTCGGATGAAGTTCGACGTGCGCTACTACCTGGTGGCCATCCTCTTCATCCTGTTCGACCTCGAAATCGCATTTCTCTTTCCTTGGGCCATTGCGCTCAAGGAGGTCGGTGCCGCCGGTTTCTGGGCCATGATGATCTTCCTGGCCATCCTCGTCGTGGGCTTCGCCTACGAGTGGAAAAAAGGCGCACTCGACTGGGAATGACGAGGAAAGCGAACCATGGCCATTGAAGGCGTCCTGAAAGAAGGCTTCGTCACCACCACGTACGACACGGTGGTGAACTGGGCCAAGACCGGCTCCCTGTGGCCGATGACATTCGGCCTGGCGTGCTGCGCCGTCGAGATGATGCATGCGGGCGCGGCCCGCTACGACATCGACCGCTTCGGCATGCTATTCCGCCCGAGCCCGCGCCAGTCCGATCTGATGATCGTGGCCGGCACGCTGTGCAACAAGATGGCGCCGGCGCTGCGCAAGGTCTACGACCAGATGCCCGAGCCGCGCTGGGTGCTGTCGATGGGCTCGTGCGCCAACGGCGGCGGCTACTACCACTACAGCTATTCGGTCGTGCGCGGCTGCGACCGCATCGTGCCCGTCGACGTCTACGTTCCCGGCTGCCCGCCCACCGCGGAAGCGCTGCTGTACGGAATCATCCAGCTGCAGCAGAAGATCCGCCGCACCAACACCATTGCGCGCGCCTGAGGACGGACACGAGACGATGACCGATATCGCCATTTCCCCCGAAGCCCTGCAGGCGACCATCGCCGAAACGCTCGGCGCCAAGGCCAGGAGCGTGACCGTCGCCCTGGGCGAAGTCACCGTGGTGGTGGGCGCTGCCGACTACCTCGAGGCTGCGCGCCTGCTGCGCGATGCGCCGGGCTGCCGCTTCGAGCAGCTGATCGACCTGTGCGGCGTCGACTACCAGGCCTGGCGCGACGGCGAGTGGGAAGGCGAGCGCTTCTGCGTCGTCAGCCACCTGCTGTCGGTCAGCCTCAACCAGCGCGTGCGCCTGAAGGTGTTCGCGCCCAACGAAGACCTGCCGGTGGTCGACTCGGTCACGCCCGTCTGGAATGCCGCCGAATGGTTCGAGCGCGAAGCCTTCGACCTGTACGGCATCGTGTTCGAAGGCCATGACGACCTGCGCCGCATCCTGACCGACTACGGTTTCATCGGCCACCCGTTCCGCAAGGACTTCCCGGTCTCGGGCCATGTCGAGATGCGCTACGACCCGGAGCAAAAGCGGGTGATCTACCAGCCGGTGACGATCGAGCCGCGCGAGATCACGCCGCGCGTGATCCGCGAAGACAACTACGGCGGCGGCCTGCGCCACTGACCAGAGCTGCGTACCCATGGCTGAAATCAAGAACTACACACTCAACTTCGGTCCCCAGCATCCTGCAGCGCACGGCGTGCTGCGCCTGGTGCTGGAGCTCGACGGCGAAGTCATCCAGCGCGCCGACCCGCACATCGGCCTGCTGCACCGTGCCACCGAGAAGCTGGCCGAGACGCGCACCTTCATCCAGTCGCTGCCCTACATGGATCGTCTCGACTACGTGTCGATGATGAGCAACGAGCATGCCTACTGCCTGGCCATCGAGAAGATGCTCGGGCTGGAAGTGCCGCTGCGCGCGCAGTACATCCGCGTCATGTTCGCGGAAATCACGCGCCTGCTGAACCACCTGCTGTGGCTCGGCGCGCACGGCCTGGACTGCGGTGCGATGAACATGCTCATCTACTGCTTCCGCGAGCGCGAAGACCTGTTCGACATGTACGAGGCGGTGTCGGGCGCGCGCATGCACGCGGCCTATTTCCGTCCGGGCGGCGTCTACCGCGACCTGCCCGACGCGATGCCGCAGTACAAGGTCAGCAAGATCAAGAACGCCAAGGCGATCGAGAAGCTCAACGAAGACCGCCAGGGTTCGCTGCTGGATTTCGTCGACGCCTTCTGCAAGCGCTTCCCGAAGTTCGTCGACGAGTACGAGACGCTGCTCACCGACAACCGCATCTGGAAGCAGCGCACCGTGGGCATCGGCGTGGTGACGCCCGAGCGCGCGCTCAACCTGGGCTTCACCGGCCCGATGCTGCGCGGTTCGGGCATCGAATGGGACCTGCGCAAGAAGCAGCCCTACGACGTGTACGACCGCATGGAATTCGACATTCCGGTGGGCAAGACCGGCGACTGCTACGACCGCTACCTGGTGCGCGTGGAAGAAATGCGCCAGGCCAACCGCATCATCCAGCAGTGCTCGACCTGGCTGCGCGCCAACCCGGGCCCGGTCATCACCGACAACCACAAGGTGGCTGCGCCTTCGCGTGAATCGATGAAGTCGAACATGGAAGAGCTGATCCACCACTTCAAGCTCTTCACCGAAGGCTTCCACGTCCCCGAGGGCGAGGCCTATGCGGGCGTCGAGCATCCGAAGGGCGAGTTCGGCATCTACCTGATGAGCGACGGCGCCAACAAGCCCTACCGCCTGAAGATCCGCGCGCCCGGCTTCCCCCACCTGGCCGCGCTGGACGAAATGGCCACCGGCCACATGATCGCCGATGCCGTGGCCGTGATCGGCACGATGGACATCGTGTTCGGCGAGATCGATCGATGAGTGATCACATGACTACCGACAACCAACGGGGCGTGGCTGCGCCCCTGTCTGCCGCGACGCTGGAGCGCTTTGCCCGCGAAGTGGCCAAGTACCCCGAGGCCGGCAAGCAGTCGGCCGTGATGGCCTGCCTGGCGATCGTGCAGCAGGAAGAGGGCTCGGTGAGCCTGCAGCGCGAGCGCGAGATCGCCGCCTACCTGGGCATGGCGCCGATCGCGGTGCACGAGGTCACGACCTTCTACAACATGTACAACCAGCGGCCGCTGGGCAAGTTCAAGCTCAACGTCTGCACCAACCTGCCGTGCCAGCTGCGCGACGGCCAGCATGCGCTGCACCACCTCGAGAAGAAGCTGGGCATCCACATGGGCGAGACCACGGCCGACGGCCTGTTCACGCTGCAGCAGAGCGAATGCCTGGGCGCCTGCGCCGATTCGCCGGTGATGCTGGTCAACGACCGCACCATGTGCAGCTTCATGAGCGACGACAAGCTCGACCAGCTCATCGACGGCCTGCGCGCCAGCACGGAAGGGAAGGCATGAGCATGAATGCAGCTCAAGTTCTGGCCCAGTTCCAGGCCACCGGCGTCCAGACCTGCTTCCACAACCGCCACATCGACCCGCAGATCTATGCGGGCCTGGACGGCACCAACTGGCGCCTGGCCGACTACGAGGCGCGCGGCGGCTACAAGGCGCTGCGCAAGATCCTCGCCGAAGGGCTCACGCCCGACCAGGTGATCGCCGAGGTCAAGGGCTCGGGCCTGCGCGGCCGCGGCGGCGCCGGCTTCCCCACCGGCCTGAAGTGGAGCTTCATGCCGCGCCAGTTTCCGGGGCAGAAGTACCTGGTGTGCAACTCCGACGAGGGCGAGCCGGGCACCTGCAAGGACCGCGACATCCTGATGTTCAACCCGCACATCGTCATCGAAGGCATGGCGATTGCCGCCTACGCGATGGGCATCAGCGTGGGCTACAACTACATCCACGGCGAGATCTTCCAGGTCTACGAGCGCTTCGAAGAGGCGCTGGAAGAGGCGCGGGCCGCCGGCTACCTGGGCGACAAGATCATGGGCAGCGGCTACAGCTTCCAGCTGCATGCCTCGCACGGTTTCGGCGCCTACATCTGCGGCGAGGAAACCGCGCTGCTCGAGTCGCTCGAAGGCAAGAAGGGCCAGCCGCGCTTCAAGCCGCCGTTCCCGGCCAGCTTCGGCCTGTACGGCAAGCCGACCACCATCAACAACACCGAGACCTTCGCGGCGGTGCCCTGGATCATCAACAACGGCGGCCAGGCCTACCTCGAATGCGGCAAGCCGAACAACGGCGGCACCAAGATCTATTCGGTCAGCGGCGACGTCGAGCTGCCGGGCAACTACGAAGTGCCGATGGGCACGCCCTTCTCGAAGCTGCTCGAGCTGGCCGGCGGCGTGCGCAAGGGCCGCCAGCTCAAGGCGGTGATTCCGGGCGGTTCGTCCGCGCCGGTGCTGCCGGCCGACATCATGATGGGCTGCACGATGGACTACGACTCCATCGCCAAGGCCGGCTCGATGCTGGGCTCGGGCGCCGTGATCGTCATGGACGACAGCCGTTCCATGGTCGAGTCGCTCAAGCGCCTGTCGTATTTCTACATGCACGAATCCTGCGGCCAGTGCACGCCCTGCCGCGAAGGCACGGGCTGGCTGTGGCGCCTGGTCGACCGCATCGACCGCGGCGAGGGCAAGGCCACCGACATGGACCTGCTCAACTCCATCGCCGACAACATCCAGGGCCGCACCATCTGCGCGCTGGGCGATGCCGCCGCGATGCCGGTGCGCGCCATGATCAAGCACTTCCGCCACGAGTTCGAGGCGAAGATCCCGGGCTACGTCCCCAAGGCGCCGGCCAAGGCCTAATGCCCGAGAACGGCGAAGAACATATGGTTGAAATCGAACTCGACGGCAAGAAGGTTGAAATCGCCGAAGGCAGCATGGTCATGCATGCAGCCGACAAGGCGGGCACCTACATTCCGCATTTCTGCTACCACAAGAAGCTTTCCATCGCGGCCAACTGCCGCATGTGCCTGGTCGACATCGAGAAGGCGCCCAAGCCGATGCCGGCCTGCGCCACGCCCGTGACGCAGGGCATGATCGTGCGCACCAAGAGCGACAAGGCGATCAAGGCCCAGCAGTCGGTGATGGAGTTCCTGCTCATCAACCACCCGCTCGACTGCCCGATCTGCGACCAGGGCGGCGAATGCCAGCTGCAGGACCTGGCCGTGGGCTACGGCGGCTCCGCCTCGCGCTACGACGAGGAAAAGCGCGTGGTCTTCCACAAGGACGTGGGCCCGCTCATCAGCATGGAAGAGATGAGCCGCTGCATCCACTGCACCCGCTGCGTGCGCTTCGGCCAGGAAGTGGCCGGCGTGATGGAGCTGGGCATGGCCAACCGCGGCGAGCATTCCGAGATCGAGACCTTCGTGGGCGATTCGGTCGACTCCGAGCTGTCGGGCAACATGATCGACATCTGCCCGGTGGGCGCGCTCACCAGCAAGCCCTTCCGCTACAGCGCCCGCACCTGGGAGCTGTCGCGCCGCAAGTCGGTCAGCCCGCATGATTCCACCGGCGCCAACCTGATCGTGCAGGTCAAGGGCGGCAAGGTGATGCGCGTGGTGCCGCTCGAGAACGAGGCGGTCAACGAGTGCTGGATCGCCGACCGCGACCGCTTCTCGTACGAGGCCCTGAACGGCCCCGAGCGCCTGACGCAGCCCATGCTCAAGCAGGGCGGCCAGTGGCAGCAGGTCGACTGGCAGACCGCGCTCGAATACGTGGCCAACGGCCTCAAGCAGATCAAGGCCGAGCACGGTGCGCAGAGCATCGGCACGCTGGCCAGCCCGCACAGCACGCTGGAAGAACTGTTCCTGGCCGCGCAGCTCACGCGCGCCCTGGGCAGCGACAACATCGACCACCGCCTGCGCCGCGCTTCCTTCGAGCAGGCGCCGGGCGTGCGCTGGCTGGGCACCTCCATCGCCTCGCTGTCGACGCTGCAGCGCGTGCTGGTCGTGGGTTCCAACCTGCGCAAGGACCATCCGCTGTTCGCGCAGCGCATCCGCCAGGCGGTGCGCAAGGGCGGGGCGCTGAGCACCGTCACCTCCGCCGCGCTCCTGGCCGACGCCGATGCGTGGGCCATCCAGATCGCCAACGCCGCGGTGGCACCGGCCGACCAGTGGGTGTCCCTGCTGGCCGGCGTGGCCGGCGCCATTGCGCAGGACAAGGGCATCGCCGCGCCGGTGAACGGCGCGCAGGCCGACGACGCGGCCAAGGCCATCGCCGCATCGCTGGCGGGCGGTGAGCGCAAGGCCATCCTGCTGGGCAACGCGGCCGCGCACCATGCGCAGGCCGAGCAGCTGCTCGAGCTGGCCAACTGGATCGGCGCGCAGACCGGCGCATCGGTCGGCTACCTCACCGAAGCCGCCAACACCGTGGGTGCGCAGTGGGTCGGCGCGCAGCCGCAAAAGGGCGGCGCCAACGCGGCCCAGATGCTGGCCGGCGGCCTCAAGGCCGTGCTGCTGCTCAACAACGAGCCGGTGTTCGATTCGGCCGCCGGCGCTGCCGCTGCGCAGGCGCTCGGCCAGTCCGACATGGTCGTGACGCTGAGCCCCTTCAAGGCGAACCTCGAGTTCAGCGACGTGCTGCTGCCCATCTCTCCGTTCAGCGAGACGCCGGGCACCTTCGTCAATGCCGAAGGCCGGGTGCAGAGCTTCCATGCGGTGGCCAAGCCGCTGGGCGAAACCCGTCCGGCCTGGAAGGTGCTGCGCGTGCTGGCCAACCTGCTGGGCCTGCAGGGCTTCACCTACGAGTCGACCGCCGACGTGCTGGCGGCCGCCGGCGTGTCCGGCAACGTGCCGGCCGGCAAGCTGAGCAACGAGGCCGTGCCCAATGCCGCGCAGGCCGCGCAGGGCGAGCCGGTGGTGGCGAGCATCTACCAGCTCGATTCCATCGTGCGCCGCGCGCCGTCGCTCCAACTCACCGCAGACGCGCGCCGCGCGCCTGAAGTGGCAAGCCGCGAGGAGGCCCTGGCATGATCGATTCGATCTACGGCTTCGGCCTGGGCCTGGCTTCGGCCGGCTGGTGGACGGGCATCGTCTGGCCCGTCATCTGGACGCTCATCAAGATCGTCGTGGTGGTGATCCCGCTGATGCTGGCGGTGGCCTACCTCACGCTGTGGGAGCGCAAGGCGATCGGCTTCACGCAGATCCGCCTAGGGCCCAACCGCATCGGCCCGCTGGGCCTGCTGCAGCCCATCGCCGACGCGCTGAAGCTGCTCACCAAGGAAATCATCGCGCCGACGGTGGCCAACAAGGGCCTGTTCTTCCTCGGCCCGATCATGACCATCATGCCGGCGCTGGCCGCCTGGGCCGTCATTCCGTTCGGCCCCGACGTGGCACTGGCCAACATCAACGCCGGCCTGCTGTTCGTGATGGCCATCACCTCGCTGGAGGTGTATGGCGTGATCATCGCGGGCTGGGCGTCGAACTCGAAGTACGCCTTCCTGGGCGCGCTGCGCGCCTCGGCCCAGATGGTGAGCTACGAAATCGCGATGGGCTTCTGCTTCGTCGTGGTGCTGATGGTGTCGGCCAGCCTGAACATGAGCGACATCGTCGCCGGCCAGGGCAGGGGCCACTTCGCCGCCATGGGCGTGGGCTTCCTGTCGTGGAACTGGCTGTCGCTGCTGCCGATCTTCGTCGTGTACTTCATCTCCGGCCTGGCCGAGACGAACCGCCACCCCTTCGACGTGGTGGAGGGCGAATCGGAAATCGTCGCCGGTCACATGATCGAGTACTCGGGCATGAGCTTCGCCATGTTCTTCCTGGCCGAGTACGCCAACATGTGGCTGGTCTCGATCCTGTGCGTGATCCTGTTCCTGGGCGGCTGGCTGCCCCCCTTCGAGTTCCTGTCCTTCATCCCGGGCTGGATCTGGCTGGGCGCCAAGACCTTCTGCGTGGTCACCATGTTCCTGTGGGTGCGCTCGACCTTCCCGCGCTTCCGCTACGACCAGATCATGCGTCTGGGCTGGAAGATCTTCATCCCCGTCACCCTCGTGTGGCTGGTGGTGGTCGGCGCCTGGATGCAGACGCCTTTCAACATCTGGAAATAACTGGAAATCGCCATGTCTGCGAACTCCACGCTCGCTCCCGCGCCGTTCTCGCTGAAGGACTTCCTGTCCAGCTTCATGCTGGTGGAGCTCTTCAAGGGCCTTGCCGTCACCGGCAAGTACGCCTTCTCGCGCAAGATCACGGTGCAGTTCCCCGAAGAAAAGACGCCGCTGTCGCCGCGCTTCCGCGGCCTGCACGCCCTGCGCCGCTACGACAACGGCGAAGAGCGCTGCATCGCCTGCAAGCTGTGCGAAGCGGTGTGCCCGGCACTGGCCATCACCATCGAATCGGACGTGCGTGACGACGGCTCGCGCCGCACCACGCGCTACGACATCGACCTGACCAAGTGCATCTTCTGCGGCTTCTGCGAAGAAAGCTGCCCGGTCGACTCCATCGTCGAGACGCACATCTTCGAATACCACGGTGAGAAGCGGGGCGACCTGTACTTCACCAAGGACATGCTGCTCGCCGTGGGCGACCGCTACGAAAAAGAAATCGCCGCCAACAAGGCGGCCGATGCCAAGTACCGCTGAGCGGACTGGTCCGACCACAAAAACGATTTCGACCCATGGACGTCAAGACCGGTCTGTTCTATCTCTTTGCCGTGGTGCTGCTGTTCGCGGCATTCCGCGTCATCACCGCGCGCAATCCCGTTTACTCGGCGCTGTACCTGGTGCTGACCTTCTTCCAGGCTTCGGCCATCTGGCTGCTGCTGCGCGCCGAGTTCCTGGCCATCGCGCTGGTGCTCGTGTATGTGGGCGCGGTGATGGTGCTGTTCCTGTTCGTGGTGATGATGCTGGACATCGACGTCAGCAGCATCCGGCAGGGCTTCTGGAAGCACTTCCCGCTCGCCGCGGGCGTCGGCGCGCTCATCGCGCTTGAAATGGCCGCGGTGCTGATGGGCGGCTTCCGCCTCGAAGGCGCACCCCGCGGCGCGGCGCTGGCCGCGGCGCCCGGCACCTCCAACACCCTCGAGCTGGGCAAGCTGCTCTACAGCGAATACCTCTATCCGGTGCAGATCGCGGCCGTCATCCTGCTGGTGGCCATCATTGCCGCCATTGCGCTGACGCTGCGCAAGCGCAAGGACAGCAAGTCGATCGACCCGGGCGACGCCGTGCGCGTGAAGGCGCGCGACCGCGTGCGCATCGTCACGATGCCGGTCACCCGCGCCGCCGAGCCGGTGGCTGCCGAAGCCGCCGCCGCCCAACCGCAACCGGGAGCCAAGGCATGACTCTCTCGCTAGGACACTTCCTCTCGCTGGGCGCAATCCTGTTCGCGCTGTCGGTGATCGGCATCTTCCTCAATCGCAAGAACCTGATCATCTTGCTGATGGCCATCGAGCTGATGCTGCTGGCCGTCAACATGAACTTCGTCGCCTTCTCCTATTACCTGGGCGACATGCATGGGCAGATCTTCGTGTTCTTCATCCTGACGGTGGCGGCGGCCGAGTCGGCCATCGGGCTGGCGCTGCTGGTGCTGCTGTTCCGCAACAAGTCGAGCATCAACGTCGACGAGCTCAACGCGCTCAAGGGCTGAAGGACAACAAGAAATGAGCGCATCCCTTTCCGCATCCACGCTGCTGGCGGTTCCGCTGGCGCCCCTGGCCGGCTCGGTCATCGCCGGCATCTTCGGCACCAAGTTCGGCGGCAACCTGCTGGGCCGCAAGGCTTCGCATTCGATCACCATCCTGGGCGTGTTCATCGCCTTCGTCATCTCGGCGATGACGCTCAAGAGCGTGGCGCTCGACGGCGCCCGCTTCGAGGGCACCATCTACGAATGGATGGTGATCGGCGGCCTGAAGATGGAAGTCGGCTTCCTCATCGACGGCCTCACCGCCATGATGATGTGCGTCGTCACCTTCGTCTCGCTCATGGTGCACATCTACACCATCGGCTACATGGAGGAAGACGAAGGCTACAACCGCTTCTTCGCCTACATCTCGCTGTTCACCTTCTCCATGCTGATGCTCGTGATGAGCAACAACATGCTGCAGCTGTTCTTCGGCTGGGAGGCGGTGGGCCTGGTGTCGTACCTGCTGATCGGCTTCTGGTACAACAAGCCGACTGCCATCTTCGCCAACATGAAGGCCTTCCTGGTCAACCGCGTGGGCGACTTCGGCTTCATCCTGGGCATCGGCCTGGTGGCGGCCTACACCAACACGCTGAACTACGGCGAGGTCTTCGGCAAGGCCGGCGAGCTGGCGCAGATCGGCTTCCCCGGCACCGAATGGATGCTGATCACCGTGATCTGCATCTGCCTGTTCATCGGCGCCATGGGCAAGAGCGCGCAGTTCCCGCTGCACGTGTGGCTGCCCGACTCGATGGAAGGCCCGACCCCGATTTCCGCGCTGATCCACGCCGCCACCATGGTGACGGCCGGCATCTTCATGGTGGCGCGCATGTCGCCGCTGTACGAGCTGTCGGACACGGCGCTGTCGTTCGTGCTGGTCATCGGCGCCATCACCGCGCTGTTCATGGGCTTTTTGGGCATCATCCAGAACGACATCAAGCGCGTGGTGGCCTATTCCACGCTGTCGCAGCTGGGCTACATGACCGTGGCGCTGGGTGCGTCGGCCTATTCGGTGGCGGTGTTCCACCTGATGACGCACGCCTTCTTCAAGGCGCTGCTGTTCCTGGGCGCGGGCTCGGTGATCATCGGCATGCACCACAACCAGGACATCCGCTGGATGGGCGGCGTGCGCAAGTACATGCCCATCACCTGGATCACCTCGCTGGTGGGCTCGCTGGCGCTCATCGGCACGCCGTGGTTCTCGGGCTTCTACTCGAAGGACAGCATCATCGAGGCGGTGCACGAAAGCCACCTGTGGGGCGCCAACTTCGCCTACTTCGCGGTGATCGCCGGCGTGTTCGTCACGGCCTTCTATTCGTTCCGCATGTACTTCCTGGTCTTCCACGGCAAGGAACGCTACGACCAGAACCCCGACGCGCATCACCACGATGCGCACGACGAGCCCGACCACGGCCATCACGGCGATCATTCGCAGCCCCACGAATCGCCCTGGGTGGTGTGGCTGCCGCTGGTGCTGCTGGCCATTCCCTCGGTGGTGATCGGCTACTTCGCCATCGACGCCATGCTCTACGGCGAATTCTTCAAGGATTCGATCTTCGTGGACGCCACGCGCCACCATGCCATGAAGGAAATGGAAGAAGCCTTCCACGGCCCGATGGCCATGGCCCTGCACGGCTTCACCGCCGCGCCGTTCTGGCTGGCGCTGGCCGGCGTGGTGCTGTCCTGGTACATGTACCTGGTCAATCCGGCCATTCCGGCGGCCATCAAGCGCGCCTGCGGCCCGATCTACCGCCTGCTCGAGAACAAGTACTACATGGACTGGTTCAACGAAAACGTCATCGCCCGCGCCACCCGCGCGCTGGGCACCGGCCTGTGGAAGGGCGGCGACCAGGGCCTGATCGACGGCGCCATCGTCAACGGTTCCTGGAAGCTCATCGGCCGCATCTCCGGCGTGGTGCGCTGGGTGCAATCGGGCTACATCTATCACTATGCCTTCGCCATGCTGCTCGGCGTGTTCGTGTTGATGTCCTACTTCGTGTGGTTCAAGCGATAAGCGGCGGGCAGGAGAAAAACAAAAATGGGTTTGCTGAGTCTTGCCATCTGGCTGCCGATCGCGTTCGGCGCCGTCCTGCTGGCCTTCGGTCGTGACGACCAGGCGCGCCTGGTGCGCTGGATCGCGCTGGTCGGCGCCATCCTGAGCTTCGCCGTCACCATTCCGCTGTACACCGGCTTCCAGCTGGGCACCGCAGCGATGCAGTTCGTCGAGAACGCCTCCTGGATCGAGCGCTTCAACATCAACTACCGCGTGGGCGTCGACGGCCTGTCGCTGTGGTTCGTGCTGCTGACCGCCTTCATCACGGTGGTGGTCGTCATCTCCGCCTGGGAGGTCATCACCGAGCGCGTGAACCAGTACATGGGCGCGTTCCTGATTCTTTCGGGCCTGATGATCGGCGTGTTCTCCGCGCTCGACGGCGTGCTGTTCTACGTCTTCTTCGAAGCCACCCTGATCCCGATGTACCTGATCATCGGCATCTGGGGCGGGCCCAACAAGATCTACGCAGCGTTCAAGTTCTTCCTGTACACGCTCTTGGGCTCGCTGCTGCTGCTGGTGGCGCTGGTCTACCTGTACAACGCCTCGGGCGGCAGCTTCGACATCCTGACCTGGCACCAGCTCAAGCTGGCCGGCCATGTGCAGACGCTGATCTTCTTCGCGCTGTTCGCCGCCTTCGCGGTGAAGGTGCCGATGTGGCCGGTGCACACCTGGCTGCCCGACGTGCACGTGGAAGCGCCCACCGGCGGCTCCGCCGTGCTGGCCGCGATCATGCTGAAGCTGGGCGCCTACGGCTTCCTGCGCTTCTCGATGCCGATCGCCCCCGACGCGGCGCATGAATGGGCCTGGCTCATGATCGCGCTGTCGCTCATCGCGGTGATCTACGTGGGCCTGGTGGCCCTGGTCCAGAAGGACATGAAGAAGCTGGTGGCCTATTCGTCGGTGGCGCACATGGGCTTCGTCACGCTGGGCTTCTTCATCTTCAACGAGCTGGGCGTGGCCGGCGGCATCGTGCAGATGATCGCCCACGGCTTCGTCTCGGGCGCGATGTTCCTTTGCATCGGCGTGTTGTACGACCGGGTGCATTCGCGCCAGATCGCCGACTACGGCGGCGTGGTCAACACCATGCCCAAGTTCGCCGCCTTTGCGCTGCTGTTCGCCATGGCCAACTGCGGCCTGCCGGCCACCGCTGGTTTCGTGGGCGAGTGGATGGTGATCCTTGGTGCCGTCAAGGCCAACTTCTGGATCGGCTTGGGCGCCGCCACCGCGCTGATCTTCGGCGCCGCCTATACCTTGTGGATGTACAAGCGGGTCTACCTGGGCGAGCCGGGCAACGACCATGTGAAGGAGCTGACGGACATCAATGGCCGCGAGTTCCTGATGCTGGCACTGCTCGCCATTCCGGTGCTGTGGATGGGCCTGGACCCGAAGCCCTTCACCGACGTGATGGACGCATCGGTGACCGAGCTGCTGCGCCATGTGGCGATCTCCAAGCTGCCCTGATGCAGCCGACCCGCTGAACAAGAGAACGAGATGATTGACAAACTCAGCTGGATTTCCATCTACCCGGAGATCGTGCTCCTGGTGATGGCCTGCATCATCGCGCTGGTCGACCTGTCGTCGAACGACCCGCGCCGCACCCGCACCTATGTCCTGACGCTGCTGTCGCTGGCGGTGGTGGCCTATCTCACCGGCGCCAACGCGGTGAACGGCCAGACCATCTACGGCTTCGGCAACATGGTGGTGAGCGACCCCATGGGCAACTGGCTCAAGTGCTTCGCCAGCATCGCCCTGATGACCACGCTGGTCTATGGCCGCCCCTACGCGGCCGACCGCGAGATGCTGCGCGGCGGCGAGCTGTTCACCCTGAGCATGCTGGCCCTGCTGGGCATGTTCGTGATGATCTCGGGCAGCAACTTCCTGCTGATCTACCTGGGCCTGGAACTGCTCACGCTGTCGAGCTACGCACTGGTGGCGCTGCGCCGCGACAACGCCACGGCCAGCGAGGCCGCCATGAAGTACTTCGTGCTGGGCGCGCTGGCCAGCGGCTTCCTGTTGTACGGCCTGTCGATGATCTACGGCGCCACCGGCTCGCTCGACGTGAACGAGGTCTTCAAGATCATCGGCAGCGGCGGCGTGAAGCACCAGGTGCTGGTGTTCGGCCTGGTGTTCATCGTGGCCGGCCTGGCCTTCAAGGTGGGCGCTGCTCCCTTCCACATGTGGGTGCCGGACGTCTACCAGGGCGCGCCGACGGCCGTGACGCTGCTCATCGGCGCGGCGCCCGAGCTGGCCGCCTTCGCCATCATCATCCGCCTGCTGGTCGAAGGCCTGCTGCCCCTCGCCTTCGACTGGCAGCAGATGCTCACCGTGCTGGCGGTGGCTTCGCTGATCATCGGCAACCTGGCCGCCATCGCGCAGACCAACCTCAAGCGCATGCTGGCCTACTCGACCATCTCGCAGATGGGCTTCATGCTGCTGGGCCTGGTGGCCGGCGTGGTCAACGACAACACCTACAACGCGCAGTACGCCTACAGCGCCGCCATGTTCTACGTCATCACCTACGTGCTGACGACGCTGGCGAGCTTCGGCATCATCCTGCTGCTGGCGCGCGAAGGCTTCGAGAGCGAAGAGATCACCGATCTGGCCGGCCTGAACCAGCGCAGCCCGCTGTACGCCGGCATCATGGCCATCGCCATGTTCTCGCTGGCCGGCCTGCCGCCGCTGGTGGGCTTCTACGCCAAGCTGGTGGTGCTGCAGGCGCTGATCGCCTCGGGGCAGGCGTTCTACATCGGCCTTGCCGTGTTCGCCGTGATGGCGTCGCTGGTCGGTGCCTTCTACTACCTGCGCGTGGTGAAGGTCATGTACTTCGACGAGCCGGTCACGGCCAGCACGGTCTCTGCGCCGCGCGACGTGCGTGCCGTGCTGTCGGTCAACGGTGCGCTGATCCTCATCCTGGGTATCGTGCCCGGCGGCCTGATGGCGTTGTGCGCCAAGGCCATCGTGGCGACCCTGGCCAGCTGAGGCCGGCGCGCGCGTGTCGCAGAGCGCGTCGGTCTGGCTCGTGCTCGTGGTCGCCCTGGTGGCGGCCAACCTGCCGTTCATGAACGAGCGCCTGTTCGGCGTGTTCAGCCTGCCGTCGGCCCACAAGCTGCTGGCGGTTCGGCTGGGCGAACTGGTCGCGCTGTACTTCCTCGTGGGCGGGCTGGGCCTGCTGTTCGAGCGCCGGGTCGGCCAGATCGCGCCGCAGGGCTGGGAGTTCTATGCGGTGTCCGGCTCGCTCTTCCTGGTGCTGGCCTTCCCGGGCTTCACCTGGCGATACCTGATCAAACACCATCGGAGCTGACGCAATGGACGACGCACACCTGAAGGAAGAGCGCATCGACGGCACGGTGCTGTTCAAGGGCAACTTCCTCGAGGCGCGCCGCGACACCGTGCGCCTGCCCGACGGCCACACCGCCACCCGCGAATACGTCGTGCATCCGGGCGCCGTGGTGGTCGTGCCGCTGCTGGACGACGGGCGCGTGGTGCTCGAGCGCCAGTTCCGCTATCCGGTCGGCCAGGTCATGGTGGAGTTTCCGGCCGGCAAGCTGGACGCCGGCGAGGACCCGCTCGTCTGCGGCCAGCGCGAGCTGCTGGAAGAAACCGGCTACAGCGCCCGCGAATGGGCGCGCGCCGGCGCGATGCACCTGGCCATCGGCTACTCCACCGAAGTCATCCACATCTACTTTGCGCGGGGCCTCACGCTCGGCGCGCGTCAGCTCGACCACGGCGAATTCGTCGACGTGTTCAGCGCCGACGCCCAGGAACTGCTGCGCTGGTGCGGCGACGGCACCGTGACCGACGCCAAGACGCTGGCATGCGCGCTCTGGCTGCGCAACCTCGTGTCGGGCGAGTGGTCACTCGACTGGCAACCCGCGGCGGGCGACGCACAAACCGGATAATCGCCGCATGAAAGTCCTCGACCTCCAGTGCTCGCATGGCCACGGGTTCGAAGGCTGGTTTGCGTCCAACGAAGCCTTCGAGACGCAGCTGGCCGACGGCCTGGTGGAATGCCCGATGTGCGGCGGCAAGGAGGTCACCAAGCTGCTGAGCGCACCGCGCCTGAATCTCGGCGCGGCCAGGGAGGCGGCGCCTGCACAGCAGCAGGCCCACCAGCCGCCGCAGGGCCAGCACGAGGCCGCGCAGCAGCACGGCCGCTGGCTGCGCGCGGTGCGCGAACTCATGGCCAGCACCGAAGACGTGGGCGACCGTTTTGCCGACGAGGCGCGCAAGATCCACTACGGCGAGGTCAAGGAGCGCGGCATCCGCGGCCAGGCCACGCGTGAAGAAAGTGCCGCGCTGGCCGAGGAAGGCATTGCGGTGATGCAGATCGCGCTGCCTGCCGCCCTGAAGGAAACGCTGCAGTAGAGCCGGCAGCTGCGGCGGCCGCAGCCGCCGCCGGGTTCACGCGCTGAACTGCAGCGCAGCCAGCCGCGCGTACACACCGCCCTGCGTCACCAGCGCCGCATGCGTGCCTTGCTCGACGATGCCGCCGTGGTCGAGCACCACGATGCGGTCGGCCTTCTGGACCGTCGCCAGGCGGTGCGCAATGACCAGCGTGGTGCGGTTTTCCATGGCGCTGTCCAGCGCCGCCTGCACCATGCGCTCGCTTTGCGCATCCAGCGCGCTGGTCGCCTCGTCCAGCAGCAGCAGCGGCG
>Ga0079985_1010408_pt1 | contig 21942 bp, 28 predicted proteins | sample Hof3ISUMetaT_11_FD_73497 | JGI IMG/M metagenome (GOLD analysis project Ga0079985, IMG submission 73497) | Enriched soil aggregate microbial communities from Iowa State university to study microbial drivers of carbon cycling -... | ecosystem: Environmental > Terrestrial > Soil > Agricultural land... | reverse complement strand
GTTCCGTCGAGGCGCTACGCACCCATTGCGCGTTCCATGATCAGCGCGCCCGGCCCATAACCGGCGAGCTTGCGGGCATGCACGGCGGCGTGTTGGGATGCCACCGGCGCGTACCCAAGCCTGCGCCACCAGTCTGCCGCAGCCTGCACCGCGATCAGCCGCGAATGCCGCAAGCCGGCTTCCAGCGCAGCCCGCAAGGCCGCCTCATAGAGTCTTGGCGCGAGGCCGCTCCCTCGTCCTGCCGGTGCTACCGCCATGTCATGGACGAACCAGGTCATGACCGTGGCCGACTCCTGGTCAGCGGATGGCTCCAGGACGCCGTCAAGCGGAGGCAGGCTGGCCCGTGGCCAAGGGTGGGTGAAAAGGTAGCCAGCCAGGGCTTCATCACCGCTGGAAATCGCCACCATGCAGCTCGATGGAGAGAGCGTTAGCCGACTGGCGAAGGCCTCAATGCCCTCGAGCAAGTTGGCGGGATAGCACTGCGCCTGGATCTCGAGTACGCCAGGCAGATCCGCGGCAGTCATGCGCCGCACAAGTAAATCTGACATCGCGCCATTGTAGGTGCTATTGCACGTGGCTCCGCAAAGATGCCGGACGTTCCTCCAGGCTCCCACTCGATTGCAGGGTTCTCCCGCGCTATGGTTTACGTGCCTGTGTCCTCGCGGAGGTTGTTCGTACAATTTACAAAAACAATAATCGGAAACCACCTCGGATCCTTTTTCAGCCGACCCATATGCGGTCCTGCTAAGCGGGACGCGCCGGAGAAAATTGATGTCCGAAGTACGCATTTTGTCGCGGCTTTGGCGAGGTAAAGCGAAGCTGGTGCTTCCTGCTGCCGTCCGGACTGCTGCAGTGGCGTGCTCTGGGGTGTTGGCCGCCTTGCTGGCGGCTGGGACGCCTTTTGCCGCGCAAGCCATATCGACGGCCACCGCCTCGACGCCGACCGCCATGGCGCGGACGATGTCGTTTCCGGCGCGGCCGGTGCGACTGATCGTCCCGTTTCCCGCGGGCGGCGTGGCCGATGCCATCGCGCGCCTGCTTGCCGAACGGCTGTCGGCCCGGCTCGGTGTGCCTGTGGACGTGGACAACCGGCCCGGCGCGGCCGGTACCACGGCCGGCGATGTCGTGGCCAAGTCGAGCTCGGACGGGCACACCTTGCTGTTTCACCAGGCCAACATGCTGATCCAGCCCGGACTGGAGCCGGTGCCGTATGACGTGGTGCGCGATTTCACGCCGGTCGCCCGCGTGGCGACCACGCCGCTCTTCCTGGTCATCGACGGCCGCTTGCCGATGCGCACGCCGGAACAATGGGCGGTCGCGGTCAGGTCGAATCCCGGCTCGTACAGCTACGGATACGGCCAGCCGGGCAGCCCGTCTCACCTGTATGCGGAATACGCCGTGCGCGGCATCCGCAACGGTGTGCCGCTCGTGACGGCCAAGGGCGAGGGGGCGGTCGTACAGGAGATGTTGGCCGGCCGGATCAGTGCGTGCTTCTGTTCCTATGCGGCCGTGCAGAGCCATGTCCGCAGCGGCGCGCTGCGCATGATCGGCGTGACCGGCGTATCGCGCTCGCCGCTGGCGCCGCTGGTGCCGACGCTGCAGGAATCGGGCCTGGAGGGCTATGCCGCCGCTGCCTGGTTCGGTGTGCTGGCACCGGCCAAGACGCCGCGCGCGATCGTCGCGCGCCTGGCGGTCGAGCTGGACGAGGTGATGGCCGAGCGGGAAGTCCGCGCGCGCCTGATTGCTGCGGGCCTGACGCCGCAGCGCGATTCGCCCGAGGCGTTCGCCACCGCGATCCGCTCGGAGTCGATCCAGTGGCAGGTCATCCTGCGCGATGCCGCCCAGGGGGAGCCATAGCGCTCCGGCAGCGCTCGATGTGGCGGCGGGCCCACGGCTGCCTGCAGGCCTAGGTAGTAGCCCTTATAATGGCCGACTGCCCGGAACGCTGCCAACGTGACTGATTCAGCCCACAATCTCGTCGAACTCAACGCGGTAGATTTTGCCTACTCGCCTGATGCCAAGCCGATCCTGACCGGCCTGACCATGCAATTCCCGCGTGGCAAGGTGATCGCGGTGATGGGCGGATCCGGCTGCGGCAAGACCACCGTCCTGCGCCTGATTGGCGGCCAGGTACGACCGCAATCCGGTGCGGTGAAGTTCGACGGCGCCGACATCCATGCACTGGATGTGAAGGGGCTGTACGCCGTGCGGCGCCAAATGGGGATGCTGTTCCAGTTCGGCGCGCTGTTTACCGACCTGTCGGTGTTCGATAATGTGGCTTTCCCGCTGCGCGAGCACACGGACCTGCCCGAATCGATGATCCGTGACCTGGTGCTGATGAAGCTCAATGCGGTGGGCCTGCGCGGCGCGCGCGACCTGATGCCGTCGCAGATCTCCGGCGGCATGGCGCGTCGGGTGGCCCTGGCCCGGGCCATCGCGCTGGATCCGACGCTGCTGATGTACGACGAGCCCTTTGCCGGGCTCGATCCGATTTCCCTGGGACTGACAGCGCGGCTGATTCGCAGCCTCAACGACGCGCTGGGCGCGACCACGATCATCGTCTCGCACGACGTGCACGAGACCTTCCAGATCGCCGACTACGTGTACTTCATTGCCAACGGCCGCATTGCCGCGCATGGCGAGCCGGAGACCCTGCGCGCCTCGACAGATCCGTTCGTGCGCCAGTTCGTCCACGCCGAACCGGACGGCCCGGTGCCGTTCCACTATCCCGGCCCCACGCTGGCCGAAGATTTTGCCGGCGGAGGTGTGCGGTGACGGACTTCCTGACGTCAATCGGCGCCGCGGTTCGGCTCGGCGTTACCGGTCTCGGCCGCGCCACGCGGATGTTCTTCGCGGTGCTGGGCCTGTCGCCCGCGCTGCTGCGACGGTTCCGGCTGGTGTCCGACCAGATTTTCTTCGTCGGCAACCTGTCGCTGGTGATCATTGCCGTATCCGGCCTGTTCGTGGGTTTCGTGCTGGGCCTGCAGGGCTACTACACGCTGAACCGCTACGGGTCGGAGCAGGCGCTTGGGCTGCTGGTGGCGCTGTCGCTCGTGCGCGAACTGGGCCCGGTGGTCACTGCGCTGCTGTTTGCAGGCCGCGCCGGTACTTCGCTGACCGCCGAGATTGGCCTGATGAAGGCCGGCGAGCAGCTCACGGCCATGGAGATGATGGCCGTTAACCCGTTGCAGCGGGTGATTGCCCCGCGCTTCTGGGCGGGCGTGGTGGCCATGCCGGTGCTGGCTGCGATCTTCAGCGCGGTCGGGATTCTCGGCGGCTACCTCGTCGGCGTGCAGCTGATCGGCGTGGACGCCGGCGCCTTCTGGTCGCAGATGCAGGGTGGCGTGGATGTGCGCGCCGATGTGCTCAACGGCGTGATCAAGAGCTTTATTTTCGGTATTGCCGTGACGTTTATTGCCCTGTACCAGGGGTTCGAGGCCAAGCCTACGCCGGAAGGCGTATCGCGCGCCACGACCCGTACCGTGGTGATGGCATCGCTGGCCGTGCTGGGGCTGGATTTCCTGCTGACCGCGCTGATGTTCAGCTGATGAGCGACGGCAACGGGGCAACTGACAGGACAACGGGTAGAAAGAGATCCCAATGAAAAAAAGTGCACTCGATTTCTGGGTGGGGTTGTTTGTGGTGGCGGGCTTCGTTGCCCTGCTGTTCCTCGCCCTGAAGGCCGGCAACATGAGCGCCTTCACGTTCCAGGAAACCTACGCGGTCGAAGCGCGCTTCGACAACATCGGCGGGCTCAAGCCGCGCGCGCCGGTCAAGAGCGCCGGCGTGGTGGTGGGGCGCGTGGCCGCCATCCGGTTCGATGACAAGACCTACCAGGCGACCGTGGTCATGAACCTGGAGAAGCCGTACCAGTTTCCCAAGGACACCTCGGCCAAGATCCTGACCTCGGGGTTGCTGGGCGAGCAATACATCGGCCTGGAGGCGGGCGGCGATACCGCCATGCTGACGCAGGGTTCGCGCATCACCATGACGCAATCGGCGGTGGTGCTGGAAAACCTGATCGGCCAGTTCCTCTACAACAAGGCGGCCGATGCTGGCGCCGGCGGGGGCAGCAGTGGTGGCGCGGCGAGCGCACCAGCCCTTGGCGGAGCCGCCAAATGACCGTCTGTGCCAGTACACCAGCACCCAGGCGTGCCGCGCTGGCTTTCGCGGCCAGCGCACTGATGCTGATGGCCGGTTGCGCCACTGGCCCGACCGCCAATCCGAAGGATCCGATCGAACCGTTCAACCGCGAGGTTTCGCGCATCAACGAGGACTTCGACAAGGGCGTGCTCAAGCCCATTGCCCAGCTCTACTCCGACTACATCCCGTCGCCGGTCCAGACTGCGGTCGACAATTTCTTTTCGAACGTCAGCGACGTCTACTCGGCGGTGAACAACCTGCTGCAGGGCAAGCCCACGCGCGCCGCTGAAGACACCATGCGGGTCGCGATCAACACCGTGCTGGGTATCGGCGGGCTGATCGATATCGCGACCCCGGGCGGCCTGCCGAAGTACAAGGAAGATTTCGGCCAGACATTGGGCGTGTGGGGCGTGCCCGCGGGACCGTACCTGGTGCTGCCGCTGTTCGGGCCGAGCACCGTGCGCGACACCGCTGGCATGCTGGTAGACCGGCAGATCGACCCTTCGGCCTATTTCTACCCGGTCTCGTTGCGTAATTCGCTGGTCGGGGTTCGTATCGTGGCGGGTCGCGCACAGTTGCTGGGCGCGACCAACCTGCTCGAGCAGGCCGCGCTGGATAAATACGCGTTCATGCGCGATGCGTACCTGCAGCGGCGCGAGTACCTGATCTACGATGGCAATCCTCCGAGCCGCGAGGATGACGACTCCGAGAGGGACGGCGCAACAGCCACTCAGCCGCCGGTACCCCAGCCGTCGGCGCAGGAGCCGTCCCAGCCACCCGCCACACCCGCCGAGGGAACAACGCAGCCCGAGGGCCAGAGCCTACCCGTGCCGCCGGCGTCGCCGATACAGCGCTTTGTCCCGGGGGGCGGCTTGCGCATCCGCTGAGCCCATGGACGCTCACCGACGCTGTGAATGCGCTGTGAGCACTGAAACAAATTGTTTTGAAGTGGCGCCGGATGCCCTGGCGTCAAAAACTCGCTGCGCCGGACTATGTTCCAATGTGCGCAAGGTCCTGGATTGCGGACTGTCAGAAATGGCAGTCGATTCCCGGGCAGCGAACGAATCTGACTGAGAAGGAAAATTTTCATGATCAAGCGACTGTTGCTCCCCTTCCTCGCTGTAGCCGCCTTTGCCGGCGCCGCCCACGCACAGGTTCCGGCGCAGGATGCCGCCAGCCCCGAAACGCTGGTCAAGGCCGTCGTCAACGACGTAATGACCAGCGTCAAGAGCGACAAGGACATGCAGGCCGGCAATATTGCCAAGATCTCCGCGCTGGTCGAGCAGAAGATCCTTCCGAACGCGAACTTCCAGAAGACCACGCAGATCGCCATGGGCCGCAACTGGTCGAAGGCCACGCCCGAGCAGCAGAAGGTGATCACCGACGAGTTCAAGACGCTGCTGATCCGCACCTACGCCGGCGCCATTGCGCAGATCCGCGACCAGACCGTGCAGTACAAGCCGTATCGCGGTTCGCCGGAGGACACCGATGCGACCATCCGCACCCAGGTGATCAACAAGGGCGAGCCGATCCAGCTCGATTACCGCCTGGAGAAGACCGCGCAGGGCTGGAAGGTCTATGACATCAACGTGCTGGGCGCGTGGCTGACCGAAGCCTACAAGGGCAGCTTCAACACCATCGTCGGCCAACAGGGTGTGGATGGCGTGATCAAGACGCTGCAGGACCGCAACCGCCAGTTGGCCAACGCCAAGAGCTGACCCTCGGGCGTCGCTGCGTCGCAGCACGCGCCCCCCGAAACTGCTCTACAATAGCCAGCACGCACATAGGCTCCCGCTTGAAGCGGGAGCTTATGTTTTCCGGAACTCCGCTGGCTTCGCCGAACCATCCATCACCATGCTCTCGCTTGGCACCTCGCTGACCAACCAGAACGCTGCCGCCGTGCTGCGTGATGGCCTGTCGCGCGTGGCGCAAGGCGAAACGCAGGTAGATTGCGCCGCGCTGGCGCAGGTGGATTCGTCCGCCGTGGCCGTGCTGCTGGCCTGGCAACGCGCCGCCGCTGCCCGCCAGGGCAAGCTGTCGCTGCAGGGCGTTCCGCCGCAACTTGCCGAGCTGGCTTCGCTGTACGGTGTCGACGGTCTGCTGGGCCTCGTGCCGCAAGCGGCTTCGCATCGACATTGAACCGGCATCCCTGACTACGCGCCTCGGCAGTGGTCATCCGGATGCCCCGGCCGCCGCCTGAAGCGGTGGCCGTGCCCCAAGCGGGAGTCTCCCCGCATCCCCTATAATTCCGGGTTGTTCGCCCATTCCCCCGCAGCCCCGCAGCACGTCGGGGCCGGTTCAGGGTAGCCCGGGCACCAGTGCTCCAAGTTGGTCCCCATTTCCAGACGGCCGGTCCCAGGCGGGCCAGCTCCAGACATTCGGCCATGAAAGCCATCGAACTCACCGACGTTCGCAAGCGCTACAGCAACCTGCAGGCGCTCAAGGGCGTCAGCTTCACCGTCGAGCGCGGCGAATTCTTCGGGCTGCTCGGTCCCAACGGTGCCGGCAAGACCACGCTGATTTCCATCCTGGCGGGCCTGAACCGCGCGGATTCGGGCCGCGTCAGTGTGCTCGGGCACGATGTCGTGTCCGATTACCGCATGGCGCGGCGTATGCTCGGCGTGGTGCCGCAGGAACTGGTGTTCGATCCCTTCTTCACCGTGCGCGAGACGCTGCGGCTGCAGTCCGGCTACTTTGGCCTGACGCGCAATGACGACTGGATCGACGAGATCATGGCCAACCTCGATCTCACCAACAAGGCCGATGCCAATATGCGCCAGTTGTCTGGCGGCATGAAGCGGCGCGTGCTGGTGGCGCAGGCGCTGGTGCATCGTCCGCCCGTCATCGTGCTGGACGAACCTACCGCCGGCGTGGACGTGGAGTTGCGCCAGACCCTGTGGAAGTTCATTTCGCGGCTGAACCGGGAAGGGCACACCATCATCCTGACCACGCACTACCTGGAAGAGGCGGAGGCGCTGTGCGACCGCATCGCCATGCTGAAATTCGGCGAGGTCGTGGCGCTGGACCGCACCAGCAACCTGCTGACGCAGTTCGCGGGGCTGCAGCTGGTGCTCAGCTTCGCGCGCGGCACGCTGCCGGTCGCCCTGGAGCCATTGCGCATGCCGGCCAACCCGGGCGAGCGCGCGGTGCGCCTGCGCCTGTCGGGCTATCCGGCCGTGGAACCCATCCTGGCCGCCTGCCGCGAGGCGGGCTGTGAAATCGAAGACATGGAAATCAACAAGGCCGATCTCGAAGACGTGTTCGTCCAGATCATGCGGCGCGAGGGCCACATGCCCGGCGCCTTGCCCGACCAGGCCATGGAGGCCGCGGCATGAAACAGCCTGGCGAACTCGAAGTGCTCGACAACGCGCGGCTCGCGCCGATGTCCGTCGGCGGGCTGGTCGGTTTCCGGACCCTGCTCTACAAGGAAGTACTGCGCTTCTGGAAGGTCAGCTTCCAGACCGTGGCGGCGCCCGTGCTCACGGCGGTGCTGTACCTGCTGATCTTCGGCCACGTGCTGGAAGACCGCGTCAAGGTCTATGACCAGATCAGCTACACCGCCTTCCTGGTGCCGGGCCTGGTGATGATGAGCGTGCTGCAGAACGCCTTCGCCAACAGCTCGTCGTCGCTGATCCAGTCCAAGATCACCGGCAACCTGGTGTTCGTGCTGCTGCCGCCGCTGTCGCACTGGGATATGTTCGGCGCCTATGTGGTGGCATCGGTCATCCGCGGGCTGACGGTGGGCCTGGGCGTGCTGCTGGTGACCGCGTGGTTCGCCAACCTGCATTTCGCCAATGTCGGCTGGATCCTTGTGTTCGCGCTGCTAGGCGCGGGCATCCTCGGCACGCTGGGGTTGATTGCCGGTATCTGGGCCGAGAAATTCGACCAACTGGCCGCCTTCCAGAATTTCCTGATCATGCCCGCGACGTTCCTGTCGGGCGTGTTCTATTCCATCCATTCGCTGCCCGCCTTCTGGCAGGCGGTGTCCCATGCCAACCCGTTCTTCTACATGATCGACGGCTTCCGCTATGGCTTCTTCGGCGTCTCGGACGTGTCGCCGCTGTTCAGCCTGGCGGTGGTCGGCGCGGCCTTCGTGCTGCTAGCGACGCTGGCGTTGCGCCTGCTGAAGTCGGGTTTCAAGCTGCGCCACTGAAAACGCGGCCCTCCACACAGAAGAGAAGACATCATGCTGCCTACTCCGGAACAAGTCAGGGATTACATTGCCCAAGGTTTGCCCTGCGAACATCTGGAAGTCGAAGGTGACGGCCAGCACTTCTTTGCCACCATCGTCAGCACCGAATTCGATGGCAAGCGTTTGATCCAGCGTCACCAGCGCGTGTACGCCGCGCTTGGCGACCGCATGCGTGCCGAGATCCACGCGTTGTCGATGAAGACGCTGACGCCGGCCGAATGGCGGGCGGGCGCCGGCAAGTAAGAGGCCGGGCTGGCAGTTTCACCGATTCGGGCCGCGTGCTAAGTGCATGCGGCCCCCGAGATAACGACGCCGGGCGTGCTCGCTCCGTCCGGCTGCAACCGACAGAACATGGACAAATTCCAGATCCAGGGCAATGGCCCGCTCAAAGGCGAGATCCGTGTTTCCGGCGCCAAGAACGCCGCACTGCCGATCCTCTGCGCCGGCCTGCTGACGGCCGACACCGTCACGATCGACAACGTGCCGAACCTGCAGGACACGCGCACCATGCTCAAGCTGCTGCGGCAGATGGGCATGCATGCCGAGATGACCGGCGCCACTGCCACGCTCAAGGGCACCGACATCAATTCGCCCGAAGCGCCGTATGAGCTGGTTAAGACCATGCGCGCGTCGATCCTTGTACTCGGCCCTCTGGTCGCGCGCTTTGGCGAGGCACGCGTCTCGCTGCCGGGCGGCTGCGGCATCGGCGCGCGTCCGGTGGATCAGCACATCAAGGGCCTGCAGGCCATGGGCGCCGAGATCACGATCGAGCATGGCTTTATCCACGCCCGCGCCAGCCGCCTGAAGGGCGCGCGCGTGGTGACGGACATGATCACCGTGACCGGCACGGAAAACCTGCTGATGGCCGCGACCCTCGCCGACGGCGAGACGGTGCTGGAAAACGCCGCGCGCGAACCAGAGGTGACCGACCTCGCCGAGCTGCTCGTCAAGATGGGCGCGAAGATCGACGGCATCGGCACCGACCGGCTGGTCGTGCAGGGCGTCGACAAGCTCCATGGCGCGAAGCACGCGGTGGTCGCCGACCGCATCGAGGCCGGCACCTTCCTGTGCGCGGCCGCGGCCACGCTGGGCGACCTGGTGCTGCGCGACATTCCCCCGCAGATCCTCGACGCCGTGCTGATCAAGCTGCGCGAAGCCGGCGCCAACGTGGAAACCGGCGACGACTGGATCCGCCTGTCGATGCCGCGCCGTGCGCAGGCCGTGAGTTTCCGCACCTCGGAATATCCGGCGTTCCCGACCGACATGCAGGCGCAGTTCATGGCGCTGAACGCCGTGGCCGAAGGCACCGCTCGCATTACCGAGACGATCTTCGAAAACCGCTTCATGCACGTGCAGGAGCTGAACCGCCTGGGTGCCAACATTACGGCGGAAGGCAACACGGCCGTGGTGACGGGCGTGCCGCGCCTGTCGGGCGCCACCGTGATGGCTACCGACCTGCGCGCCTCGGCGAGCCTGGTCATTGCTGGCCTGGTGGCCGACGGCGACACCGTGATCGACCGTATCTACCACCTGGACCGCGGCTACGACCGCATGGAAGACAAGCTGTCGGCGGTTGGCGCCAAGATTCGCCGCATCGCCTGAGGAAACCGATGAGCCCCGCTTTCAACGCCTCGCCCAGCCAGCTTACCCTGGCGCTTTCCAAGGGCCGTATCTTCAAGGAAACGCTGCCGCTGCTCGAAGCCGCCGGCATTCGTGTGACCGAGGATCCGGAGACTTCGCGCAAGCTGATCCTGCCGACCACCGATCCGGCCGTGCGCGTGATCATCGTGCGCGCGTCCGATGTGCCGACCTACGTCCAATACGGCGCTGCCGATTTCGGCGTGGCCGGCAAAGACGTGCTGATGGAGCACGGCATGACCGGCCTGTACGCGCCGATCGACCTGAACATCGCGCGCTGCCGCATGTCGGTGGCGGTGCCCGACGGGTTTGACTACGCCAAGGCCGTGCGCCAGGGCGCGCGCCTGGCGGTGGCGACCAAGTACGTGCAGACCGCCCGCGAGCACTTTGCCAAGAAGGGCGTGCACGTCGACCTGATCAAGCTGTATGGTTCGATGGAACTGGGCCCGCTGGTGGGCCTGTCGGATGCCATCGTCGACCTGGTCAGCACCGGCAACACGCTGCGCGCCAACAACCTGGTGGAAGTCGAAGAGATCGTGCAGATTTCGTCGCGCCTGGTGGTGAACCAGGCTGCGCTGAAGCTCAAGCGCGAACGGCTGACGCCGATTCTCGACGCGTTCGAGAAGGCATCGGCGGCGCTGGCCTGAGGCCAGTGCCCCAGAGAGGAATGGAGTCATGAACGCAACCGAAATGGACAACGTGTCGATCCGCCGGCTCGACTCCGCGGAGCCTGGCTTTGCCAAGGCGCTGCGCGAGGTGCTGGCCTTCGAGGCGGGCGAGGACGAGGCCATCGACCGCGCCGCGGCGCAGATCCTGGCCGACGTGAAGGCTCGCGGCGACGCCGCCGTGCTCGAGTACACGCAGCGGTTTGACCGGGTCGAGGCCGCGTCGATGGGCGCGCTGGAAATCGCACAAGGCGAACTCGAAGCTGCGCTCGAAGACCTGGAGCCCAAGCGCCGCGCCGCGCTGGAAGCCGCCGCCGCGCGCGTGCGGGCCTACCACGAGAAGCAGAAGATCGAGTGCGGCAGCCACAGCTGGGAGTACACCGAGGCCGACGGCACCATGCTGGGCCAGAAGGTGACGCCGCTGGACCGCGTCGGCATCTACGTGCCGGGCGGCAAGGCCGCGTATCCGTCGTCGGTGCTGATGAACGCGATTCCGGCGCGCGTCGCCGGCGTCAAGGAAATCATCATGGTCGTGCCCACGCCGGGCGGCGTGCGCAATGAACTGGTGCTGGCCGCGGCGCAGATCGCGGGCGTGGACCGGGTGTTCACCATTGGCGGCGCACAGGCGGTTGGTGCGCTGGCCTTCGGCACGGCGACGCTGCCGCAGGTCGACAAGATCGTCGGCCCGGGCAATGCCTACGTGGCCGCCGCCAAGCGCCGCGTGTTCGGCACGGTTGGCATCGACATGATCGCGGGCCCGTCGGAAATCCTGGTGCTCTGCGACGGCACGACCGATCCGGACTGGGTCGCGATGGACCTGTTCTCGCAGGCCGAGCACGACGAGCTCGCGCAATCGATCCTGCTGTGCCCGGACGCCGGCTATATCGCCGAAGTCGAGGCCAGCATCCAGCGCCAGCTCGACAGCATGCCGCGCCGCGAGGTGATCGCGGCCTCGATCTCGGGCCGTGGCGCGCTGGTCAAGGTGCGCGACATGGAAGAGGCCTGCGAGATCGCCAACGCGATCGCGCCGGAGCACCTGGAAATCTCCACCGAGAATCCGCGCCAGTGGAGCGAGAAGATCCGCCACGCCGGCGCCATCTTCCTGGGCCGCTATACCAGCGAATCGCTCGGCGATTACTGCGCCGGCCCCAACCACGTGCTGCCGACCTCGCGCACCGCGCGCTTCTCGTCGCCGCTGGGCGTCTATGACTTCCAGAAGCGTTCGAGCCTGATCGAAGTGAGCGAGGGCGGGGCGCAGATGCTGGGCCAGATTGCAGCCGAACTGGCGTATGGCGAAGGCCTGCAGGCCCACGCCCGCAGCGCCGAATATCGTTTCAAGCGTAGTTGAACCCATTGCTGCCGCATCGGTGCGGCAGCGCAAACAGGAGCATCCATGTCAGTCGTAGACCCTTCCCTGATCGAGCGAATCATCCGTGATGACGTGCGCGCCATGGGCGCCTACCACGTGCCGGATTCGCATGGTCTGGTGAAGCTCGACGCCATGGAGAACCCATACCGCCTGCCGCCCGACCTGCGCGCCCAGCTGGCCGCGCGGCTGGGCGAGGTGGCGCTGAACCGCTACCCGTTGCCCAGCAGCGAGGCGCTGCGCGCGAAGCTGAAGGACGTCATGCAGGTGCCCGCCGGCATGGACGTGCTGCTTGGCAACGGTTCGGATGAAATCATCAGCATGCTGGCGCTGGCCGCGGCCCGGCCCGGGGCGAAGGTGATGGCACCCGTGCCCGGCTTCGTGATGTACGCGATGTCGGCCCAGTTTGCCGGCCTGCAGTTCGTGGGCGTGCCGCTGCGCGCCGACTTCACGCTGGACCGCCAAGCGATGCTGGCCGCCATGGCGGAGCACCAGCCGGCCATCGTCTACCTGGCCTATCCGAACAACCCGACCGGCAACCTGTTCGATGCCGCCGACATGGAGGCCATCGTCCGTGCCGCGCAGGGCCCGGTGTGCCGCAGCCTGGTGGTGGTGGACGAGGCCTACCAGCCGTTCGCGCAGGAAAGCTGGATGCCGCGCCTGACGGAATTCGGCAACCTGCTGGTCATGCGCACGGTCTCAAAGCTGGGCCTGGCCGGTATCCGACTGGGCTATGTGGCAGGCGCACCACAGTGGCTGGAGCAGCTCGACAAGGTGCGGCCACCGTACAACGTCAACGTGCTGACCGAAGCAGCGGCGCTGTTCGCGCTCGAACACGTCGCGGTACTGGACGAACAGGCCGCGCAATTGCGCGCCGAACGTGCGCGTGTGGCGCAAGGCATGGCTGTCCAGGCGGGCGTGACCGTGTTTCCGAGCGCCGCTAATTTCCTGCTGGTGCGCGTGCCGGATGCGGCACAGACGTTCGACCGGCTCCTTGCCCGCAAGGTGCTGATCAAGAACGTGAGTAAAATGCACCCATTGCTGGCCAACTGTTTGCGCGTCACGGTCAGCACTCCCGAAGAAAACGCGCAGTTCCTTGAGGCATTTGCAGCTTCGCTGCAGGATTAACACCATGCGTGTTGCAGAGGTCACCCGCAATACTTCGGAAACGCAAATCCGCGTTTCCCTGAATCTCGATGGCACCGGCCGCCAGCATCTGGCGTCCGGCGTGCCGTTCCTCGACCATATGCTTGACCAGATTGCCCGTCACGGCATGTTCGACCTGGAAGTCGAGGCTACCGGCGATACGCATATCGACGACCACCACACCGTGGAGGACGTCGGCATCACTCTAGGCCAGGCTGTTGCCAAGGCCATTGGCGACAAGAAGGGCATTACGCGCTATGGCCACAGCTATGTGCCGCTGGACGAGTGCCTGTCGCGCGTCGTGATCGACTTTTCCGGCCGCCCCGGCCTGGAATTCCACGTGCCGTTCACCCGTGCGCGCGTAGGCAGCTTCGACGTCGACCTGCTCATCGAGTTCTTCCGTGGATTCGTCAACCATGCGGGCGTGACCTTGCATATCGACAACTTGCGGGGCATCAATGCCCACCATCAGTGCGAGACCGTGTTCAAGGCCTTTGGCCGGGCCCTGCGCATGGCGGTGGAGCTGGACCCGCGTTCGGCAAACACCATTCCATCGACCAAGGGCACGCTCTGACCGGCTCCTGAACCGAAGGCGTGCCGGCTGGTTGCGGCGCCCGCTGACCGAACTTCGCGAAACTGGGCCGGGGCACCGGCTAATCCGCAACCGATGGATACGCTCAAGTCGTTCATCTCGCTGCTGGCGCTGATCAACCCGATCGGCGCCATTCCGTTCTTCATCAGCCTGACCGGGCAGCAGTCGGAAGCGGAGAAACTGCGTACCATCAAGATCGCATCGGTCTCGGTGGCCATCGTGGTGGCGGTATCGGCGCTGCTGGGCCACCAGATCATCGAGTTCTTCAATATCTCGGTGGCGTCGCTGCAGGTCGGCGGCGGGCTCATCATGATCATGATGGCCATGAACATGCTGAACGCCCAGACCAGCCGGACCAAGGCCACGCCCGAAGAAGAGGACGAGGCCGAGGCCCGGTCCAGTATCGCGGTGGTGCCGCTGGCGCTGCCGCTGCTGACCGGGCCCGGTTCGATCAGCACGGTGATCGTCTATGCCGGCAAGACGCAGCACTGGTACCAGCTGTTGATTTTGGTCGGTATTGGCGTGGTGCTGGGCGCGGTGGTGTATGCGGTGTTTCGCGCGGCGGATCCGATTGCCCGGGTGGTCGGGCGTACCGGCATCAATATCGGCACGCGGCTGATGGGACTGATCCTGTCGGCGCTGGCCGTTGAATTCATTGTGGACGGGCTGAAGACATTATTGCCTGTTTTGAAATCATGACTACCATAGCAATTGTGGATTACGGCATGGGCAACCTGCGCTCGGTGGCGCAGGCCCTGCGTGCCGCGGCGCCTGAGGCCGATGTGCGTGTAGTGGATGTCCCGGAAGGCATTCGCAGCGCGGATCGCGTGGTGTTGCCGGGGCAGGGCGCCATGCCGGACTGCATGTCGGCGCTGGGCGCTTCGGGGCTGCAGGAGGCGGTGCTCGAGGCGGCGGCCAGCAAGCCGATGTTCGGTGTGTGCGTTGGCGAACAGATGCTGTTCGAACACAGCCGCGAAGCCAGGTCGGGCACGGACAAGACGCCTTGCCTCGGGCTGATGCCTGGTGAAGTCATCCGCTTCGAGCTGGAAGGGATGACCCAGCCGGACGGGTCCCGCTTCAAGGTGCCGCAGATGGGCTGGAACCGCGTCAGGCAGTGCCGGACCCATCCGCTGTGGGATGGCATTCCGGACGAAAGCTGGTTTTACTTCGTGCATAGCTACTTCGTGCGCGCGCAGGACCCGGCCCATATTGCCGGCGAAACGGAGTATGGGAGTGTGTTTACCAGCGCGGTAGCACGCGATAATATTTTTGCCACGCAGTTCCACCCCGAAAAAAGCGCAGCCATGGGGTTGCAGCTTTACCGGAACTTCGTGCATTGGAATCCCTGAAGATCCGATCCGAGCCAGTCAACGCCATGCAGGAATGCTTGCCTATTGATCCGGACCTGCCGGCCGTTGGCCGCACTGGCTCTATCTCACTCACTTAACCACGCTCGTCACGATTATGTTGCTCATTCCGGCCATCGACCTGAAGGACGGTCAGTGTGTACGCCTCAAACAAGGCGACATGGACCAGGCCACCGTCTTTTCCGAAGATCCCGCCGCCATGGCACGTCACTGGGTCGATCAGGGTGCGCGCCGCCTGCACCTGGTCGATCTCAACGGCGCATTTGTCGGCAAGCCGCGCAACGAAGCCGCCATCAGGTCCATCATCGCCGAGGTCGGCGATGAGATCCCGGTGCAGCTGGGCGGCGGCATCCGCGACCTGAATACCATCGAGCGCTGGCTGGATGGCGGCCTGTCGTACGTCATCATCGGCACCGCTGCCGTGAAAAACCCTGGCTTCCTGAAGGATGCGTGCTCGGCCTTCGGCGGCCACATCATCGTTGGCCTGGACGCCAAGGACGGCAAGGTCGCGACCGACGGCTGGAGCAAGCTGACGGGCCACGAAGTGGCTGACCTGGCCCGCAAGTACGAAGACTATGGCGTGGAAGCCATTATCTATACCGACATCGGCCGCGACGGCATGCTGCAGGGGATCAATATCGACGCCACCGTGAAGCTGGCGCAATCGATGTCGATCCCGGTGATCGCCAGCGGCGGGCTGTCCAACCTGGCCGATATCGACAACCTGTGCGCCGTGGAGAACGACGGCGTGGAAGGCGTCATCTGCGGCCGTGCCATCTACTCTGGCGATCTCAACTTTGTCGACGCGCAGGCGCGCGCGGACAAGCTGAGCGCCGGGGAATAAGCCAACGCGCCCCGACGGGCGCCGCCGCTGCGGGCCGCCACCGGGCCCGCGGCGGACAAGGAATCTCATGCTAGCCAAACGTATCATCCCCTGCCTCGATGTGACGAACGGGCGGGTGGTCAAGGGCGTCAATTTCGTCGAGCTGCGCGATGCGGGCGATCCCGTGGAAATCGCGCGTCGCTATGACGAGCAGGGCGCCGATGAAATCACTTTCCTCGACATCACCGCGACCAGCGACGGACGCGACCTGATTCTCCATATCATCGAAGCGGTGGCTTCGCAGGTCTTTATCCCGCTGACCGTGGGCGGCGGCGTGCGCGCCGTGGAAGACGTGCGGCGCCTGCTTAATGCCGGCGCGGACAAGATCAGCGTCAATTCGTCGGCCATCGCCAATCCGCAACTGGTGTCGGACGCCACCGGCAAGTACGGCTCGCAGTGCATCGTGGTGGCCATCGACGCCAAGCGCAGTTCGGCGCCGGGCGAGCCGCCGCGCTGGGAAGTCTTCACGCATGGCGGGCGCAAGGCCACGGGGCTGGACGCCGTGGCGTGGGCGAAGGAAATGGCTGCGCGTGGCGCAGGTGAAATCCTGCTGACCAGCATGGATCGCGACGGTACCAAGAGCGGCTTCGACCTGGAACTAACGCGCGCCGTCAGCGACGCGGTGCCGGTGCCGGTGATCGCCTCGGGCGGCGTGGGTGGCCTGCAGGACCTGGCCGACGGCATCCGTCTGGGCCACGCCGACGCAGTCCTGGCCGCCAGCATCTTCCATTACGGCCAGCATACGGTTGGCGAGGCAAAAGCATTCATGGCCCGCGAGGGCATTCCCGTGCGGATCTGATCATGGCAAAGAAGTGGCTCAACAAGGTCAAGTGGGACGATAACGGCCTGGTGCCGGTGATCGTCCAGGAAGTCGGCACCAACGACGTGCTGATGTTCGCGTTCATGAACCGCGATGCGCTACAGAAAACGGCCGAACTCGGCGAGGCCGTGTTCTGGTCGCGTTCGCGCAAGCGCCTGTGGCACAAGGGCGAGGAATCCGGCCACGTGCAGAAGGTGCACGAGATGCGCCTGGACTGCGATGAAGACGTGGTGCTGCTCAAGGTCACGCAGATCGACAACATCGCGTGCCACACCGGGCGGCATTCCTGCTTCTTCCAGAAATTCGAGGGCGATGCCGAAACCGGCGACTGGCAGACCGTCGAGCCGGTGCTCAAGGATCCTTCGCAAATTTACAACGCCAAGCCATGACCGAATCCCACTCCGCCGGCGCCGACGTGCTGGCGCGCCTGGCCGCGGTGCTGGAATCGCGCAAGCCTGAGAACGGCGGCGACCCCGAGAAATCCTACGTCGCGCGCCTGTTCCGCAAGGGCGACGATGCCATCCTCAAGAAGATCGGCGAGGAAGCTACCGAGACCGTGATGGCTGCCAAGGACGCGCGCGCGGCCGGAAAGACCGGCGCGGATGCGGACAAGGTGGTCTACGAGGTGGCAGACCTGTGGTTCCATACCATGGTGCTGCTGGCCAACTTCGGCCTGAAGCCGGCGGACGTCGTCAACGAACTTGCGCGCCGCGAAGGATTGTCCGGCCTCGAGGAAAAGGCCAGCCGCCCGAAGCAGGGCTGACGGCCGGGGCAGCGGCTGAATCGAAAGGGCGAGCATGGCGAACGATTACACCGGGCAGGTCACGATCAGCGATAGCGAACGGCTCGCCAGCCTGCGCAAGCTGATGCACATCCTTTATGCGCTGTATGCCATCTTCTGGCTGACGGGTGGCGTGACGGCACTGATCGCCATCATCGTCGACTACGTCAAGCGCGACGATGCGCGCGGCACGCTGTATGCGTCGCACTTCGCCTGGCAGATCCGCTCGTTCTGGTGGTCGGTGGCCTGGGCCGTGCTCGGCGGCGCGCTTTTCGTCAGCGTGGTGCTGATTCCGCTGGCCTTCGCGGTGTGGGCGATTCTGTCCCTCTGGATGCTGTATCGTATCGTGAAAGGTTGGCTCTATCTCCATGACAGCAAGCCGATGTACGCGGAGCAGGGCCTATAGTGACCAAGTATGTCGCGATGACTGGTGTGCGCTCGACATCGCAACGAAAACTTCATGAATTCCCAGGATAATTGCATCTTCTGCAAGATTGTGGCCGGCCAGATTCCGTCGCGTAAGGTGTACGAAGACGACGAAATGATGGCCTTCCACGATATCCACCCCAAGGCCCCGGTACACTTCCTGCTGATCCCCAAGTCACACGTCGACTCGCTGGCGGAGTGTGGTCCAGCCGAAGGGGAGGTGCTTGCTAGAATGATGCTGAAGGTGCCCGAACTGGCGCGCGCGGCGGGCTGTGGCAATGGCTTCCGGACGGTGATCAATACCGGTCCGGATGGCGGCCAGGAGGTCTACCACCTGCACTTGCATGTGCTTGGTGGTCCGCGCAACGAATGGAAGGTGCCGCTGCCCTGACCGGGCAGACGAAGCATAAGGAGCCGGACCGCGTGCGTGGGCCGGACGCTGCGCCGGCAACCGTCGCCCGGCGCGGCCAGATTTGGACGGAACAACGGGTCCGGGCGGCAACAGGTAACGCCCGCGGCTTCATCAGGAGCAAGAAATGGGTTCGTTTAGCATTTGGCATTGGCTGATCGTTCTGGTGATCGTCATGCTCGTTTTCGGTACCAAGAAGCTGCGCAATATCGGCCAGGACCTGGGCGGCGCAGTCAAGGGCTTCAAGGACGGCATGAAAGAAGGCGGTGACGACAAGCCTGCAGAGGCCAAGGAACTGCGTGATTCCACCACCATCGATGTGGAAGCCAAGGAAAAGAGCCGCCAGCAATAAGCCTGGCATTGCCGCTTTTTCCCTTTTCGCCCTGTCTTCGCACCGAGTGGTTGCACGACCGATGATTCTCGCCCCGGCAGTAATCCGCCTGACGCCCGCATGATCGACCTTGGCATTTCGAAGCTGGCGCTGATCGGCGCCGTGGCGCTGATCGTTATCGGCCCCGAGCGCCTGCCCCGCGTGGCGCGGACGGTGGGCGCGCTGGTCGGGCGTGCGCAGCGCTATATCAATGACGTCAAGGCTGAGGTCAGCCGCGAGGTGGAACTCGAGGAACTGCGCAAGATGCGTACGGAATTCGAAGACGCCGCGCGCGATGTCGAGCGCACCATCCACAAGGAAGTCAGCGAGCAGACGCAGGCGCTGAATGAAGCGCTGGGCGGCGCCGAGGGCTCTGCCGCGTCTGGCGTCGATGCCTCGAGCTTCTCGCCGAGCTGGGACTCGGCGCACAAATCGCACAACGGGCGCAAGAGCTGGCGGGTCAAGCAGGGCGCGCGACCGCTCTGGTTCAAGCGCCACAACAATGTCCGCGTCTGGGTCCAGTCCGGCGCCGCGCGCGTCAAGCGACACCGCCCGGCCGCCGGCCGGGCCCGATCCTTCTTCGAATGAGCATGGCCGGGCAGCAGCACGCCTGCCGCCCGCCATCGCGATGCCTGCCGCGCAAGCGGTCTCACCGAAATACAAATGCCAGCCACCACGGCTGAGCGGTCCACGCCATGAGCGACAACCGGTCGAACGATCCCCAAGACGAATCGCAGCAGGAAACCTTCATTTCCCACCTGGTCGAGCTGCGCGAACGCCTGGTCAAGGCGGTGGCCGGCGTCCTCCTGGTCTTCGTGGGATTGGTGTACTGGGCACCCGTCATCTTCAACCTGTTCGCGCGCCCGTTGATGGATGCGCTGCCCAAGGGCGGCAGGATGATCGTGACCGATGTGACCGGCTCATTTTTCGTGCCGATGAAGGTCACGTTGCTGGTCGCTTTCCTGATCGCGCTGCCCTGGGTGCTGTACCAGATCTGGCAATTTGTCGCGCCGGGCCTGTACCAGCATGAGAAGCGGCTGATTGTGCCGCTGGTGAGCAGCAGCTACGTGCTGTTCCTGTGCGGCGTGGCGTTCGCGTACTTCCTGGTCTTTCCGACCGTCTTCCATTTCATGGCGCACTACAACGCGCCACTCGGGGCGGACATGTCGACGGACATCGACAAGTACCTGAGCTTTGCCATGACCACGTTCCTTGCCTTCGGCATTACCTTCGAGGTGCCGGTGGTGGTGATCGTCCTGGTTCGGTTTGGCGTGGTTGAGCTGGATAAGCTCAAGCAGATCCGTCCCTATGTAATCGTCGGTGCATTCATCATTGCTGCCGTGGTCACGCCGCCGGACGTCCTGTCCCAGCTCCTCCTCGCCGTGCCATTGATTGCACTGTATGAGCTCGGGTTGCTGATGGCGCGCTTTGTGGGCCGTCCGGAAGCCCGCACCGATGCCGCCGCCGAGACGCAGGCTGATTGATCCAATGGGGCAAGAAAGCGGCGGGTTTGCACCATTTTGGTGAAATCGTGCCTTGTTTCTGTTGTTCGGTCACAACAAAAGGCGGCCGTATACGCGGTTTACGCCGAAAAAGCCTTCTGACGGCCGGGGACGCTGGCCCATAATACGCAGCAGACGTGAAAGTTAATGCGTCGCCCAAACACTTGGGCAACCAAGATTTCCCAATCAGTTGACAAGGAAAGTGTCGATATGAAGATGAAACTGTTTGCTGCTGCCGTCGCCGCTCTGGCCGCTGGCGGCGCGTATGCCCAATCGAGCGTGACCCTGTACGGTGTGGTTGATGCTGGTATCGAATACCAGAACAACCAGCCTGCCAACGTGGCTCAAGGCGTAGGCTCCGGCCACAGCGTGACCCGCATGATCTCGGGCGGCCAGTCGGGCAGCCGTTGGGGCCTGCGCGGTGTGGAAGATCTGGGCGGCGGCCTGAAGGGTCTGTTCGTCCTGGAAAGCGGTTTCACCGTTGACGATGGCAAGATGGGCAACGACAGCCGCCTGTTCGGTCGTCAAGCCTACGTCGGTGTTGGCAGCCAGTACGGTCAGCTGACCCTGGGCCGTCACCAGACCCCGTTCTATGACTTCGGTCTGCAGTTCGACCCGATGGCCATTGCATCGAACTACTCGATCACCGCTCAAGACGGCGCTTTCGCGAGCCGTGCTGACAACTCGATCAAGTACATCGGTACGTTCGGTGGCCTGACCGCCAACGCTCTGTACAGCTTCGGCTCGAACACCGGCGGCGCCGCCTCGGCCTTCCAAGGCAACGCAGGCGAAGTTCCGGGTACCTGGAAGATCGGCCGCGAGTACAGCCTGGGTCTGAGCTACGCTGCTGGCCCGTTCGCTGTTGGTGCCGTGTATGACGAAACCAACCTGGGCTTCACCGCCAACCCCGATTCGACGGTTCGCCGCGCTTCGCTGGCTGGTACGTACGCTTTCGGTCCGGCCAAGCTGTTTGCCGGCTATCGTTGGGCCAAGGGCGTTGACCTGGGCACGATCGCGTTCCTGGGCAACACCAGCCTGCAATCCATCAGCGGTGCGAAGGCTTCGTCGAACCTGTACTGGCTGGGTGCTGGCTACCAAGTGACGCCGGCATTCTCGCTGACCGGCGCAGCTTACTACCAGGACTTCCGTGGCGCCAAGGCTGATCCGTGGCTGTTCGTTGCTACGGCTGACTACGCTCTGTCGAAGCGCACCGACGCTTACCTGAGCCTGGCCTACGCCTACAACCGCGACAACTCGAACCTGGGTGTTAGCGGCTTCGGCAAGACCAACGTTGACTCGACCGGCAAGGGCGACAGCCAGTTCGGCGCTACCGTTGGTATCCGCCACAAGTTCTAATCTGATGCGGGCCTGAGCCCGCTGTAGATTGGCTTGAAAAACGCCGGCACTCGAAAGAGTGCCGGCGTTTTATTTTGTCGGTTGTAAGTGAAGCCAGTGCCGAAAGGCGGTGCTGCAGAAAAGGCACCGAGCGAAGTCCTGTGTGCAAAGTCGATCGACGGCCTGATGATGGCTCGGGTCGCATGAAGCGGAGGGCGAAAGCCTGCGCCTGGCGCCGGTATCGCATGACGAGCCACAAGAAGAATATGCTCTCGGTCATGGCTGCCTCTCCGGCTGGGCCCGTTGG
>Ga0079985_1013574_pt1 | contig 22940 bp, 10 predicted proteins | sample Hof3ISUMetaT_11_FD_73497 | JGI IMG/M metagenome (GOLD analysis project Ga0079985, IMG submission 73497) | Enriched soil aggregate microbial communities from Iowa State university to study microbial drivers of carbon cycling -... | ecosystem: Environmental > Terrestrial > Soil > Agricultural land... | reverse complement strand
GACGGATTATGACCTTGAAGTAGATGGCGCGATTGTGGATGTGGGGGCAGTAACATTTTATAAACATGAAAGTTTGAAACCGATCAGTGAGCATACGTACAGGGTGCGCGCGAAGAACGGCTCCATTGTCGGGGCGTGGAGTGAACTCATCGTCAAGGTGACGTTGCCGGGCGTACCGCAAAATCTGCAGGCGGAACCAACCAGCTCGGAAATGACGTTGACCTGGGATATCGTCGTCGGTGCTGCAGGATATGAGATTGAAGCCGATGGCGTAATGTACCGCCTTGGCTTGAACACGGTGTTCGTGCACGAATCCCTCCAGTCGAACAGCACGTATGCGTATCGAGTGAGGGCTGTGAATACAGAAGGGGCGGGCGAATGGAGCGAAGTTCTGTATGCCTCAACGCTGCTAGGCACTCCTGTCCTTCGTCATAAGGAGTCGACCAGCGAATCGATTCACATCGAGTGGGATCATGTGGATGGTACGGCCAGCTACGAAGTGATGGCGGACGGTGAGATCATCGATAACGGTTATGTGACAGCGTATGAGCACAACGATCTGATGCCGTTCACGTTCCATGTATACCGTGTGAGGGCAAGAGATGGGGAGAAGATCGGCGCATGGAGTGAGGAACTCCGGATTGCAACAAGACTGGGTACGCCAGCGAATGTGAAGACCAGCTCAAAGAGCACTCAGATTACGATCGAATGGGATGATGTGACCGATGCGATCGGTTACGAGATTGAACTGGATGCTACGGTGACGATGTCTGTGAATGAACCTGCATATAAGCATCTCGAATTGCTGCCGAACAGCGAACATTTCTATCGGGTTCGGGCGAAGAGCGGCGATTTGTACAGCGATTGGAGCGAGGCGGTCTCTCAGATGACAGCACCGGGCATTCCCGACAATATCCTAGCCGAAGTGAAGACGGATACGATCTTGCTGACTTGGGACGAGGTGCCGGGAGCGGACAAGTATGAGGTTGAAGTGGACGGCAAACCGGTCATCGTCGTGGAGCCATCTTACAAGCATGAGAAGCTAAAGCCGAATACGATGCACTTCTACCGGGTTCGGGCGATCAACGAACATGGGGAAGGCGATTGGACGGAACTGCTGAGTCACACGACAACGCGGGTGTTGCAGATTAAGCCGGGTCAAGATACATTCTTCAATTTTGTCGTCGTCGTCCCTCACAAAGAAGGGGTAAGCGAGCGGACGATTACGATTACGTACAACCCGAACGAAGTGGAAGTATTGGACCTCAGTGCGGTCACACCGGAGATCGAGCTCGAGACCGGCCGTATCGAAGGAACCAACCTGACTGTGATCAGCTTTGAGGATGGGAAGATTGTATTTTACACGGATTCGGTCGATCGGACCATCTTGAACAGCATTAAATTTATCTCGAAAACGAACGAATATTCCAAAATCACCTATACGATTGATTAACATGACCCAGGGGAGGGAGTAAAGGCTTATGAAAAAAAAGCAACGTTCCTTATTATTGATTGTCATCTTGTCGGTAACGATCGGCGCAGGCTCGTCATCTCTGCTTGCGGATGGCAACACATTCGTCGATGTGCCCTCGGGGCATTGGTCTGCTGAGGCGATCTCTTGGGGAGTGAAGAACAACGTATTTAGCGGTTACGGCAACGGGCGTTTCGAACCGAACAAGCACGTAACCGAAGCGGAATTCCTGAAGATGATCATAACTGCTTATGTCACACCGCCTGCTCAGGGAAAGAATTGGTATGACAGATATTATGCCTTTGCTTATGAACACAGATGGCATGTGAACGGACTCCGAAATGCTGATGAGGTCAATCAACCGCTCCTGCGCAAGGACGCAGCCATCATCCTGGCGTCTGCGCTCGGGAATCGGTATTACGATGACGGCGATGGCTCATCACAATCTGCGATTCATGAGTTGTATAAGAGAGAGTTATCGAATGGAAAGACCAGCAAGACGATTGATGGATTCGCCCCGGATGAGAAACTATCCCGAGCGGAAGCTGCACTGTTCATCTACACCTTCGTTAAGAACTCTGGGATCGAAACGCTAACCCCGAATGTCATCGATGCCGATTGGGCCACTTACGAGAAAGTGGGCTTCGACGATGGACAAGCTCTGCTGGATAAACATAAGTTATTCGCAAAAAAGTACGGTCTACAAACGGTCAGTTACGAAAGCGCAGGATGGCAATATATCGTTTTGATGGACGACACAGATGTGCAGGGGCAAGACACTACTGAGCGTAAGCATCACTTCTCTTCGGCTTACATGATCGAGGAGGATGGCACGGTCCAGTGGACGGTAGGGGTTAATCTGGATAAATTGGACGCGGAAATCGGATATGAGTTTGTTGCGCGGATTCTTTCGTTCAACTCAGTTTTCTCCGACTCGGTTCAGCTCAAGTTGCTGCCGACTGCACAGGAGTTAGGGATGAAGATCGATGGACGGCTCGAAGCTCGGTTCGATCATCTCGAAATGTTCGCGCTGTATGACCGTGAGAGTCATTTCTATTATTTCATATCGAGTATTGTTCAACAGCCAGCAGGAGGTGATGTTGAATGAGCGCCAGAGTGAGGAAAGTGTATCTGTCGCTTGCCGTCATGATGATGACGGTGCTCGGGCTGTTCGTTCAACCTCAGAGCGCGTCGGCAGCGCTGACAGCGAATGTGAATGCGAACAAGGCCGTTGAACTGAACTGGTCGGGAACCGGCAGCGGGCCGTATACCTTATACAGGGGAACGACGCTGCTCTACAACGGATCGGGCACGAGTTACACGGATACCCAGGCCGGCGGCGGAAGGCACGAGTACAAGTTAAACTATCAGAATTATGAGGAAATTACGCCGGGGTATTGGTCGATCGGCTCGTATTGGGGAATCGTGAGATATGGATATTCCGAGACAAAGCGCGAATGGCGGGTTGTAGTTCCAGGCCACTACGAGGATAGAACGAGAACAATACCGTGGTGTTATTATAAATCTCCCAGTGGTGTCGAGTATTCGCACTCTCCACCGTGTGAATTCTCAAGCAATGAAACAACAAGAACGATCACAGAACGAGTATGGGTTCCCGACCAGTACGGTTGGGTTAATGTGACTTATATTTACCCGGATGAATACGGATGGATCTATTACGACTACTGGGTAAATGCCGTATACGGCTATGTTACAAGAAGCACATCCGTTACCGCGAACGTCCCGGCGCCGCCTGTCATTAACCGGATCACAGGTCCGCCAAATGGACAAGCCTACGGCGGGAATGCGCCATCGATGGTACCGATCGTCTCGGTCCAGGATCCGAACGGTGATACGTTGACGGTAACATATCGGTTCGACGATGAGCAGATCGCCCGAGAAACGCGGACGATCTCGAACACGATTACGGCACAGAATGTCAGCTTCAGTTCGATCAATGTTAGCGGATTGACGGAAGGTAGGCACGTCATCCGATTTACAGTCAGCGACGGGACTCATTCCGCAGATATGCCAGCTGACTTCTACGTGGACAAGACAGCGCCTGAACTTAGCGCGACTACGGTCACGACCGCAGCCGATTCGATCAGCATTTCCGGTACCGCAACGGACGCGCTTGCTGGCATGGCTGCTCAGGCCTACCGATATACGGTCGGTGGAACGACGACCGCATGGACAAGCCAGACTTCTTATAACCAGACAGGTCTCACGCCAAATACGTCCTATCTGGTTCGCTTCGAGGCAAGAGATCAGCTCGGACTTACGGCGACTTATCAGGACAACGTCTATACCGAAGCACAAACGCCATCGGTGAGTGTCACAGGATCGACCGATTCAACTTTGTCGATCGCAATCGACGATCGGAATCCGGTGTCGACCTCCTACCAGATCATGGCGGGGTCACTATATGTGAACCAGTCTGGTTCGCTCGTTACGGAACCGGTGTGGATTACGCTGTCGAATAAGAAGATTACATTAACAGGTTTGATACACAACAGCGGCTTCTCCTTGAAAGCGAGCGCCAGGAACGAGGCGGGTACCGTCACCTCCTGGAGCAATGCCGTTGTTGGGACGACACTTGCCAAGCCTCCTGCGGAGATTACGACGACGACGACGCAGACGTCCATCACGGTGAACTGGCCGACAAGCGCAGGTGCACTCGGTTATGACATTGAAGTCGATGGCGTCGTCCGGAATAACGGAACGTCAACGACGTATACGCATAACAGCTTGTTGCCGGAGACGAGCCATCAATACCGGATTCGTGTAAGGAACGCCGGCGGCATCGGCAACTGGAGCCAGTTGTTCACGGTGTTCACGCTGCCGAATCCGCCGCAGACGCCTGTCAATCTGACGATCAGCACATTGCAGACAGAAGTTACGCTCGGCTGGGATGCGGTGGCCAAGGCAGACCGCTACGAGATTGAAGCTGACGGCGTCGTAGTGGACCTGGTCGCGGACAATACGTACACACATACGAACCTGCTCCCGGAGACGACACACTCTTATCGCGTAAGAGCAGGTAATCCGGGTGGCTTCAGCTCATGGAGCGGACCGGTATCCATTACAACATTGCCGTTCCCGCCAGAGACACCGGCTAATATGCGTGCCGCATTGTCCATTCATACGGTGGAACTGGAATGGGATCCAGCTGAACGCGCGGTCTCCTATGAACTGGAGGTAGACGGACTCATCATCGACAACCAATCGCGCTCGACCTATTTGCATGAAGGACTTGAGGCACTCAGCGGTCATACGTACCGCGTGCGCGGCGTGAATGCCGGCGGCAAGAGCGGATGGAGCGCACCTCTCGATGTGACGACGCACCCGGAGAAGCCGGTGACGCCTTCGAATCTGATGACGATGTCCGATGAATCGAGCATCACCGTCATGTGGCACCAGGTGCCACATGCCGAGAGCTATGAAGTGGAAGTGGACGGAAACGAAGTGGTCAGCGTCCCGGACTCCCAATTCGTACACATCGGACTGGAACCAGATACGAAGCACGATTATCGAGTGAGAGCGAAGAACATCAGCGGATACAGCGAGTGGAGTACGGTGTCTTCGATCGCGACCGTGCCTTTGGACGAAGAAGGCCAGCCTGCGGTCTCTCTGACGAATATCGTAGCAATCGTAACGAATTCTTATATCACCTTATCCTGGGATACTGTCAAGCCGAACGCCCTATACGAGATTGAGGTGGATGGCGTACTGATCGACAACGGTGAAGAGACCGTGTACCATCATGCGGATTTGGCACCTGGGGAATTCCATACGTACAAGATTCGCGTCAAGGACGGCGAGGTGATGGGTGACTGGGTAGCGCTGCTATCGCTATCGACCCAGCCGAACCCGCCGGAAGTGCCGACGGATATAGAGGCCGTTGCTGGAACGAATTCGATTGAATTGCGCTGGACCAAGTCGGACGATGTCGGCAGCTACGAGATTGAAGTAGACGGACAGGTGATCGATATTGGCGGGAATACCGAGTTCTTGCACGAGCCGCTGGGCCCGGGGACGTCGCATACTTACCGGGTTCGCGCACGCAACATGACGGGAGTGACCGTATGGAGCCCCGTGATCGTCAAGAGCACGGCGAGCCCGACGTATACGCTGAATGTTGAGCGCGGCAAACCGATCGAACTAACACTGCTCGCGCACAATGTGCAAGATTTCAGCGGACTTCAGTTTGTTGTCACCTTCGACCCGGGCATGTTGAACGTCGATGACCTGTACGACTTTACTCCGCGCAAAGATACGGTGAGCGGCAGAATCGCCGGCTCGGATCTGAGTGTTCAGGTCGAGGAAGGCAAGCTTATTTTTAAAGTCAATCGGAACGTCGTGCCGGGTACATCGTGGTCAGGTGAACTGACAACGATTCGATTCACGCCGACCCAGAGCGGAACAACATCAATCGACGTCGTTGTGGACTAAAGGGGCGATAACAATATGACCAGATGGAAAAAATCGCACAGAATCATTGCCGTTACAGTTGCACTGATACTAGTTGCACAAGTCGTATTTTTTTCAATGGATAATGCCTTATGGTTTTCGAACAGCAGTGCCGAAGGCGCTGCGCAAGATGCGGATGCGGCCCACATGGCAGCGGATATCTCCAATCTAACGGGAGCTACAACCGAAGAGATTCTCGAACTGTACAATGCAGGGCTGTCCTGGAATTCGATCATGGAGCTGCTCAAGAACGGAAGCGCATCGCAGCAGCAGCGAGATCAGACCAGACGCGGCGTCGCATTGATGGAGACCGGCCTGAGCGAAGAAACCGTAACGCAATTGCTGAAAGAAGGATACATACAGGAACAAATCACTGAAGCCAAATTAATCGCAGAGCGGGTTGCCTTCCAGTTGAAGGAGCTGACGGGGGATGCAGTTAGCGATCAAGACTCCAACATAGAATCGTTCCGCCGGGTCGCTGAGCAATTCATTCTTAGCGACGCCGTCCGATGGATGCTTGTGCTAGGCGACGCGATCGGGGGGATGGAGCTTGTTCTGGATGAATATTTGAGTACGCTGCAGTATGGTCTGGATTTGCTAGATTTTCAGAATGATAAAGAGGCTTATATGAATATAAAAGAGCAGAGAAAGCTCGAACGGTTGATGGAAGCAGAGGTCACTCTCGCGGAAATTGAGCGGAAGCTGCTGCAGAAGATTCAGGAAGAAAATGAGAAGCAGCGCGATGATGCTTTCGCTGCTCCAAGCTCAATCCAAGAGAAAGGTGGAATCGGGCATACGGCGGTGGAGCCACCGCTGCCCGATCCCCCCGATCCGAATCCGAAAGACGTGAAACCGGTTGATCCTGCGAAGTCGATCATGCAAGAGATTGAATTGATCAACCCAAATCTCAACCAATATGAATTACGGGGGGATAAGAAATGAAAAGAATCGCCAAGATCATATTGTTGCTCCTCGTTCTTGGGCTGGTGACACAAGCAGGGTTCACAGCGATCGCCGCAGTGAACAACATCTTGAGCCCGTCGGCCGAGAAGATGTATAGCGACCTAATCCAGGATCTGAAAGTGACGACAACCTACAAGAACGAGATGGACCGGCTTATCGCGGCGGATTATGCGCTTCCCGATATTCTGGTTGCCTATGAATACCTCTATCATAACTTCGGACGAATCTCCGAATTGGAAGATTTGGTCCGTTCCAAGGGTAATGGCAAAAGTTGGGATCGAGTATTAGCCGACTACCAGAATGCACGGGAGCCTTTCGTCCCGAGGGAATTCGATTCTCGGACATTGGAACGGCTGATGAATATACCTGCACTGACCCCGGATGACATCATGATCGCGGACCAGTACGCCCATGTGACTGGTAGAGACTTTGATACGGTCCTGGATGCAAGACTGAATGCATCGAACTGGGCATCAATCGCTTCGAATTTCGGCGTTCTCTATACGGCGAACACATTGCCGCGCGTCCAGATTACGGAATCCGATATGCAGAAGTATAAGGCGCAAGGTTTGAGTGATGAGAAGATCATACTGGCTTTCGTACTGGCTGGCCGGCTTGATCTTACACCGAAATCGATCATCGATATGGTGAAAGCCGGGAAGACCGAATCGGCGATCGTGGCCGAAATGTTGCAAGCCAAATATAACTGAAAGCGGGGAGACAAATGAGGATATCTTTCGTCAGAGTCCTGATTATGGGGTTCCTGTTCTTCCTGATTCCATATCATGCCGTCATGGCAGAAACGCTAGAAGAGCAGCTGAACAATCTCGTCGGGCCTAAAGAACAGTACAAGACGTATCTTTCGCCCGTATATCTCAAAACAATAGAGACAGAAGAATCAATTAGTCCGCAGAGTGGTGATCTGTCGATCGCTCAGACGGATTATGTGCTTCCAGGGAGGAACGGTCTCGACCTGGAGTTCAAGCGCATCTATAAGAGTGGAATATCGAACGTGAAGGATATGAAAGTCGGGTTCCGCTACGGAGCCTGGATCGACTTCGTTGATTCGAACGCGACTACCTCGTCGTTCTATGAAGACCGATACAATATTGGAATCGGGATGAGGTTTTCTTTTCCCCAGATGGAAATTCGCAAGAACGACGATGGCACCAACCACAAGTTTCTGCATACGGAGAGCGGCGACATCTATCGCCTGAAGGAAGAGGAGAAAGACGCGCAGAAGGTCTACTTACCGGAAGGCCAGACGATCAAGGACGTCGTAGTTCGGGAGAACTCGGGCTTCCACAACGGCCAAAGCGACGGTACCTCGAAATATGTGATGGATGGCAAGGATGGCAAACAAACCTTTTTCGCTGAAGATGGCAGGTTGATTGGGATTCGGGACCGGTACGGGAATACGATCACCTTCGAATATACAGAACTGTCGTATACGGTTGACGGGCAGACGATCAAGAAGAAGTTGATGTCCCGCATTATCGATACGATTGGCCGTGTCGTCCGGCTGGAATATAAGGAAGACGCCACGTTCCGGGTCGGTCCGATCACGAACGAGAATTACAGTGCAGCCGACAGCTGGAAAGCTTCACAGAATCCGAACAATACGGACTCCGGAGACTTGAAGGGCAGGTTCCAGGTCATTATGCATCTACCCGGAGACAAGAAGATTGTGTATGACAAGTCCGCGGTACTCGTGAGTAACTCCAAGCAAGTGATCCGTACCCGTCTACAGCGGGTATTCGATGTGGACGACAAGCCGAAATACCACTACTGGTACGAGCAGCCGGATCTGGGCTTTACGTATTTCAACGGCTCGAGTTTCGGCGCATACAACCGGTATGAGAATCTAGTGCAGATCGATTATACGAAAACAAACCGCATCAAGCGTTATGAGTACAATACAGCAACCAAGACGCTGAATCGCGGTAGCATGCAGTACCGCAAAATTTTTGCCAAGCAGGAATTGATCAAGACCGGATTCGATTCGGGCAAGAGCAATTTCCTCGACAAATTCGTGAACGTGACGAAGGACAAGCTGAACTACAGCTATACGAACGAGCCGGACGGTTACGGGTTCAGCGGTTATAAGGATTGGGACGATATTTACAAAAAGGGAGAGTACAGATACTACACCACCATCACGGAGATGAACGGCAATAAGTCGAACTATACGTATGATGGTGTTCATCAGCTGCTTCGCACGGAGCGTACGGGTAAGGATCATAAGGAAATTGCTACCTCTGAGCATGATGAGATGAAGCTGGTCAAGAAGAAAGAGACGCAGAGTTATCAAGTTCGTGGCGGACAAGCCGTCGGCGATCCGGTGCGGCGTATTGAGAATTTCCGTTATGACGAGTACGGAAATCTGACGAACTACACCGGGCCGGAGGCAGTGCGCGACGAGAGCGGGCTCCCCGAGAACAACGAACATATAGTCATCTATACGTATGATTACGACAAGTACCATGTGTTGTCTTCGAAGACGTGGAAGGCGGATCTGGACACAACGAGCCAGATTCTGTACGAGATCGACAGTATGGGCAATGTGATCAAAGAGACGAAGCTGAACACAAATGACGAGAGTAAGTGGTTGACGTTCACTTACCAATATGACAGTTATGGCAACATGAGGCAGAAGAAGGTGCAATCCGGCAGTCAGGCGTTCGTTACTTCGTATGAATATGGCGTGGACGCAGATGGTGCGGATACGAAGGGCGCGTATTTAACCAAGGAAGCTCAATCGCTGGACGGTCGGCAGATCGCCAGGAAGTACGCCTATGAACTGAACACGGGTAGCCTGACGGCGGATATCGATGCGAAGGGCAATCGATTGTCCTATGAATATGATGTTTTGAACCGTGTGGTGAAGACAGTCCAACCAGATGGTACAGTGAAGCGGTATGAGTTCAAAGAAGAGCCTTACGCGAACATGCAGATTACATATACTGATCCGATGCAGACGTCGCATCGCTATGAATACGACATCTATGGTGATTTGGTCAAGGCCAGTGTACTGCAGGAAGGCTCATGGCATACGTTGAAGACCGTTACTTATGATTCCATCGGCAACAAGATCAAGGAAGTGGACGCTAACGGTCATAGCGTGCGATTTGAATACGACAGTAAGTACCGTCTGGTGAAACAGTCGAGTTACGCAGGGGACACGGTGCTCAAAGGCGCGACGACCATCGAGTACACGATCGGGCACGATGCCGATACCCCGCTGCTGATGGTGATCACGGACGAAGAAGGATACAAGACGAAGTATTACTATGACATCCTGGACCGGTTGGTGCTGAAAGAAAGCACGCCGGACAATACGGAATGGCTGGCGACGGGCTATACATACAACTATGTTGGCCAGTTGCTAGAAGAGACCGACCCGGGACAACATAGAACTCAATATGAGTACGATCAGTTGGGCCGCATCGTGAAGAAGACGGATGCGCTCGGTTATTACGTCGATTATGAATACAGCGTGCTGAACAAGGTGACGAGGCAGCAGGAACCGGGGAACCGGGTCACTGAGATCGAATATGACTCGCTGGGTCGCACCACGCTGCGCAAGGTGCTGAGTGCCGGCTCGAGCGATTACGTCTATACGCGTTATGCTTATGATGATGTCGGCAACCTCGAGCGGATGCAGCAGGGTAAGATGACCGACGGTGAAGATCGTCTCTCTTCGGATATCCGGTACACCGTGGACGCGATGAACCGGGTGACGGATGAATACACGAAGATGGATGACGCGAGGACGGGGCATACGCATACGAAATACGACAGCAACGGCAACAAGACTGAAGTGATCGAATACGCGAATAAGGCGAAGGATATGTTCCGCAAGTTTACGTATGCCTACGATCATGCCGGTCGGCCGATCGGTGAATCAGGGGTTCTTGTGAATGGCGTCGTTGAGCAAGGGAAATACGAATCCGAAAACGTGCGTGACTTTGTTGGCAACATCATCAAGCAGCGGATCTGGAACGGCAGCGGATACGATGAGACGACTCTCGCATATGATCATCGGAACAGGGTAATGGAGAAGACCGAACCATACGGTATCGATGGCAGCAAGCGGAAGACGACATACGAGTATGACAAAGTCGGCAGGTTGCTGCTGGAGTCGATCCTCGTGCTCGGCTTGGCGACGACATCGACCTATCGTTATGACGGTCTGGGCCGCCGGACGCAGGCGATCGATTCTCTCGGCAACATTCGACGATACGTCTACGATGCCAGCGGCAATCTCGTGAAAGAGATCGATCCGCGTTATTTTGACCGGCCTGTTGGTGAAGCGCCCGGTATCATGTACGAGTACGATGAATTGAACCGGATGGTGAATAAGTCCGTCTATGACGGGAAAGCAGAGGAAGTGCTGCAATTCCGTGTATACGACGGGCGCGGCAATGTGGTGATGGAAGGCGACGGATTAGGCTACAATGCTGGATCGCCGAGCCAGTCCATTGGTCATGCTTATACGTATGACGCCAATAATCATCGCCTGACGTATACGTCGGCGCAAGCTGTGGCTGACAATCGGCGAAGCGGAATGGCGCTGGTGACGAAGCGGTTCACCTATGATGCGATCGGTCAGGTATCGACCGAGATGGATGCTTACGGCAACACGACATCGAACAGCTATTATTCGAATGGTCTCTTGAAGGAGAGGACGTATCCGGACGGATTGTCGGAGACGTACGACTATGATCTGACCGGCAAAGTTATGACGATGTCAACAGACCGTGCCGGCCATCAGATGACTGTGAACAATTCGATCTTCGGCCAGCCTTATCGGATCGAGTTCGCGGATCAGACATCGGAATCGTATCGTTACTCCGCCAAGGGAGAGCTTGTGGAGAAGACGGATCGCGCTGGCTTCGCCACCCACCTTGAGTACGACAAAGTGGGAAACCTCGTCGCAATGAAGGAATTCATTCGGAGCAATGGGGGGCTTGACGAGTACAAACTCACGAAACAGCGTTACGACGAAGCGAATCGGTTAATCTCGAAAGAGACGTTTCTGTTGAAGAAGACAAAAGGGACGATGCAACCGGTATCCGAGACTTCGGCGGGCGACCGTGTCGAGATGTCATATGACAAGGCAGGCCGACTGATCAGTGTTGCAGGTCCGTTCGGCAGAGAGACGGTACAGGCTTACGATCGCGCCGGCAATCTCATCTCGAAAAAACAGAAAGTAAATGCAGGTAATGAGGAAGTAACGAGATATATGTACGACGTCCTGTCGCGTCTGGTGAGCGAGAGTCTGCTCGTTAAGTCTTCCGACTTGCGGAACGATGCGCTTGCAGGAGCCGCATTCGATAAGGAATACCCGGATCGCGTACTGTCCACGACGAAGTATCAATATGAGAAGAATGGACAACTGAAGAGCAAGACTGATCCGAGAGGAAGCGCGACCGTATTCGAAAACAACTACGACAACCAGTTGATCAAGAAGATAGACCCGCTTATGGCGGTTACCAGCTATCATTATGACTTGCGAAGCAATCTGGTAATGGAAGAGAATGCGAATCATGTCTCTACTTTTTATGAGTATGACTCCCTGAGCCGACTTATCCTGAAGAAAGCCCTAGATATCGAAGGAGATCCGGCTGTTACACGTTACTTGTACGATGCGGTTGGCAACCTGGTCAAGGAAATATCGCCGAACCAGTATGACCCTGCTCTCGATACGGCTGAAGGCATTGCTTCGATGAAGGGGACGACCTACACGTACGATGTCATGAATCGCCGTACATTGACGTATGCTCCGGAAGGCTATGTTCTGGAGGCGCTGGCGTATGATGCGAAGGGGAAAGTGCGAAAATCGGTCGACGGGTTGCGTTATAACAGGGATATTAATGCATCTATCGGCGCCGTCTATGAATACGACGGATTAGGACGTCTTGTTAAAGGTGTGGATGCGATAGGTCATAGGACTTTGTACGTATATGATGTGCTGGGACAAGTGATTGAGACGACGGATGCCAGAGGGAATAAGACGACTTATCGCAATAATCCGGATGGCACGCTGGCAGCGGTTGAATATCCGGATGGCGGTGCAGTTCGCTATACGTACGACAAGCTCGGACGCGCCGTCTCGACGCAAGACCAGAACAACAATGTGACCACATTTGAACATAACGCGTTCGGTCAGGCGCGGAAAGTAACGGATTCTAACGGGAACTACGAAGAATTCAAATACGATCTCGCAGGCAACCTCGCTTCTAGTCGGGACAAGCGCGGTAGCGTTGCGCTGTTCAACTTTGACCTGAACAACCGACTTATCGAGAAGCGCTCTCCGCTGGAGCGGGACGGCAGCGGCAATATCATCTACGCGGTGGAAAGCTTCGACTACGACGTGCTTGGCCAAGTGTTGCGAGAGGCGCTCATGGATTCCAAAGATCGCACCTTCTTGAGAGAGAAGATCTATAAGTATTACGATAACGGCTTGTTGCACACCGTTTCGGATAATGCCGGTTCGTACACCGCCTACACCTATGACAAGAACGGGAATATGACCAAGCAGGAACAACTGCAGGATACCGGCATCTCGAACATCACCCGATTCCAATACGACGTGATGAACAGATTGGTCGCGAAGATCGATCTCATCAACGAATCGGACATCGATGGTGCCGAGTTGTTCAATAATCTTGCAGAATTGAGAGATTCGGAATATCCGGGCAAGATCCGGTTGGTCACAGGGTATCAGTATGACATCCTGGGCAACCGGACCAAGACGTACGAGCCTCGCGCTTATGCTTATCTTTCATCGGATATTGGGAACATGGAGAAATATGCGATTTCCTATGAATACGATGAGCTGAACCGCGTTGAACGAGTCGTTCGCATCCACAATAGTTCGGAAGTTTCCACGACCTATACCTACGATCCGAACGGCAACCAGTCATCGGTTCGGAACGAACGCGGCCACGTCACGAGCTTCACATACGACAGCATGAACCACATTGAGACGATGACCGATCCCAAGGGCGGGTTATATAGCTATACGTATGATCTGGCCGGGAACAAGATTACCGAGACGAACGCCAACGGTCATACGATGAGCTATGCCTATGACGGGTTGAATCGTCTTGCAACAATGACAGACACTTATGGCATGATCGTAAGGAAGAACATCTATGACGCCAGCGGCAACGTCATCAAGGCGATTGATGCCAAAGGTATGCTGTCCGCTTCTTCAGATGAACGGCGCTACGGTATCCAGTACATATATGATTTGGCGGGACGCCTCGTGGAAGTCATCGACGCTGAACTGGCTGCACGCGGGGGCGGCAAATTCTCACAGAGAACGAAGTACAACACCGCGGGCGAAGTCGTCGAAGAGACAGATGCCCTGGGCTACAAGACCACATATACCTACGATAACGCCGGTCGATTGACGAAAGTAACTGATGCGCAAGGCATCTCTATCTCGTACTTGTATGATAAAGCCGGCAACAAGCGGTACATGATCGAGGGCAGAGGCAAAGTCACGCAGTATCAATACGGCGCCTTCAGCCTTCTGACCAAAGTGCTGCAGAGCGGCAAGGCGACTGAATATCGCTATGATCTGGCTATGAATACCGTACTCATGGTTGACCGCATGGGTCAACATACACGGTATGCGTACGATTCTCGTAACGAACGGATTAACAAGCAAGTAGACGAGACCGGGGACCGGGTGGAATATGCCTATGACGCACTTGGTAACCGGATCTCAATGACCGATGAGAGCGGCCGAAGCACCTATAGTTACGATGAGAACAACCGGCTCGTCTCGATCACCAAGAACAGCAAGTCCAACATCGCCTATACGTACGATGCCGTCGGCAACGTCACCTCAGTAACGGACCCGTCCGGTTTCATGACAACCTACACCTACGACAAATCTAGCAGGATGGCATCCGTGACATTCAACGGCAAGTCGACCACCTATGCGTATGACGAGAACGGCAATCGCGCTTCCGTAACCTATCCGGGAGGTGTGAAAGAATCATATGCATACGACAAGAACAACAAGCTGCTTGCGCTGGTGAACAAGAAGGCAGGCGGCGACATCCTCTCATCTTACAGCTATGCTTACGATGATGCCGGCAGACAGATCACGAAGACAGATGCTTACGGCACAACCACCTATACGTATGACGAAGTCGGGCGTATCAAGAAAGTCGTGTCACCGGGCATGACCAGCTTGTACACCTATGATCAGTCCGGCAACCGACAGACTTTGAGTGAAACGTATGTGTCGATGCAACCAAGCGGTTACACCGATCCCGCTACTGGCGAAGAGCTGATGTATGCAATCAAGAAGAGTGAATATCTCTACTCGAACACGAACGAGCTGCTCAAGCTGGTAGAACGCATGATGGATGGCAGCGGTATAGAGCTGCTGCAGAAGACGACCACATACTTGTACGACGATAACGGCAACGAAATTCGCCAGCGCGTCGAATACTTGCAGCCGCATACGCGAGATAAGCGGCAGATGACCGGTGCCAACCCGATCGTTGACGATGCAGGTGAATTAATCAGCTCCTTGATCGAGAAAGTAACAAGCAGCTTCGATGGTTTCAATCGCCTGAAGTCGATGGAGAAGATCAAAGGTGGCAACCGAGTTACCGTCTCCTATGTCTACAACGGCGACGACCTCCGTACGCAGAAGATAGTCCGCAGCTCGGATGCAGGATACACGCCGCAAGTGACGAACTATCTCTATGACCGTCAGTATGTCATCCTGGAGACCAATCAGGCGGAACAAGTCTCGGTAAGGTACGTGCGCGGCATCAACTATGTCGCCCGCATGGATGCATCCGGCACGCCTTCGTACTACCTGTTCAACGGCCACGGCGATGTCGTACAGACCGTCACGGAAACCGGCGATATCCAGAACCAATATGACTACGACATCTTCGGCAATCCGATCCTGACCCTGGAGATCGCCTACAAGAACGCGATCCGCTACGCAGGCGAATTCTTCGACGAAGAATCCGGTCTCTATTACCTGCGTGCGCGTTACTACAACTCGTATACAGGGCGGTTTATTACACAGGACAGTTACTGGGGCGAGGATAGCAATCCGCTGAGCTTGAACCGGTACACGTATGCGCATAATAACCCGATCATGTTCTTCGATCCGACTGGGTTCGCGGCTCAATCAATTGATCAAATTATCAAGGATATCGACAAGCAGAAGGAAATATGGAGTTCGGAAGAAAAAAACGCAGGAAAAGGTGTATCCGAGTGGACCCAGGCGCAGAAAGACGCCAATAACAAAGCGAACGAGCTCCGTGCACAACTAGCCCAATTGGAGCAAGGGAACAAACAGGTTGCGAGCCTTGTTAAGCAACAAGGTAAAACGGATGGAGAAGATTGGGAAAAATATAAATTGAGCAAGATAACAGAGCAGATCATCTATAAAGAACAAAGCGGGCAAAATGTTTCCCAGACTGAGATTTTTGAGCTTATGATGCAAGAGGCCAGGGTCGTTGTAGCTCAAAATACGAACCGCGGTGTAGTTGATTTATATGACTATGAGGCGATTTATTTACAGATGGAAGCAAACTTGTACAAGTATGATCAGAATCAATCAAAAGGTCGCGTTGAGACACTGGCTATGCCAATGAGTCATGACAAATATGATCCTTATCTTGTGAATCCAAAGAAAAATAGTTCAAGCATTATTGAAGGTCCGAAAAGTTATTATGTAAATGAGAACTACATCCAAGCAATGAGAGATTCAGCAAGATATTACTATGATACGTGGAATAAGAAGCGGGAAGAGGAAAACAGAATTAAGCGTGAAACAATGCTAGCGCAGTTCCCTGATTCTTATCGCGAAGGTCTTGCGAAATTGCTTGAACTTCATCCTAACTGGACTTTTGAAACTTATTTTGTTGATGAAGAAGCTAGTTGGGTCAAGTTTATTAATGCTCAATCCAGAATAGATAAAAATGGTGAGAGTAAATCGCTAGTCCCGGGCAGCGCAGCATCACTAAGAATACCGAATAGTAAGGAACAACAGGGAGGCTGGTATCCGGCTAAAAGAGATGTTGTCGAATATTATGCTGACCCGAGGAATTTTTTGAATGATAAGGATATTTTCCAGTTTCTAAACTTAAGAGGATTTGATGAGAGAACACAAATTGTTGATGGAATTCAGTATATCTTAAAAGGTTCGGTATTGGAGTCGTATTCTGATGCATTTATACAAGCTGCAACAGAATCTGACGTTAACGTATATTTCCTGGCTTCAAAAGCTTTGCAAGAATCTTCGCGGGGAAAGAGTACATTAGCTAGAGGAGCTGTGCCTGAATACAAGGGATTCTTTAATGTGTATAATATCGATGCTTACGTGAGAAGATCAGACTTAAATCAAGGAATGACGCAATCAGAAAGTATTAACAAACATGGAGCGTTATTTGCACAAAAATCCGGGTGGAGTACGTTAGATGAAGCTATTATTGGAGGAGCAGATTGGATTGCCAAAGATTATATTGTAAATCAAAATACTATGTATATGAATAAATTCGATTTAGTTTTCCCTTATTACGAAAAACAATATGTTCAAAATATTGGGGCCGCTGCGGAAGAATCTAGCCGATATTATAATGCGTATAATTATACAGGGAAGCTGGATGAAGACCTGGTGTTTAGTATCCCAGTATTTCAGGGTATGCCGGATAAGCCTACTCAATTACCACGATAGAGATTACATGTCAGGTTTCTGGGGTTTGTTATTTATCGCAAACCCCAACACATCTTACTCGCCGAAAGTTGGTCGGACTAAATGAAGAGACTATTAGTAACATCTATTTTTATAATCTTATTTATACTGATGTCTGGGTGTGCTGGCAACAAAGAGAATTCAAGAATTTTGCAAGGAGAATATACATCCAACTCGGCATATAAACCTTCAGATAGTATTATTAGCGAAAGTATTGATTCTAAAATTAATGGTCAGCAGAAACTACTTTTTACTCCGGAAAATTACGAATCTATACCAGAGTTGGAAGGATTGGCGCTAAGTTCTGAGCAAGTAACCGTGAATAAAGAGCAATTTCTTTCTCTGATTTCCAATCCGATTTCGTTTGCTCCTATGCACTTTATAGATACTACCGGTGCACTTCTATTATCTGATCCAAATCGAATTATTAAGTATTCACTACAAGAAATTGATGACATGGAATCTGATTTTAATCTTCTCGATATGACATATTTCGTACTACCTCGATTGCTAAGTAATCAACTTGAATTCTCGAATGTAAATGGTGTTGTTGGAGGTCTTACCATTGATCGAAATGTTGTTATCGATCGAGAGAATCGTGTCTTATTAGTGTTAGACAACAAAAACATAGGTAGTATCCCCATTATTAAGAAAGCCATAAAATTTAATGAGGAATCGAAACTAAACAACTTAAAAGTTATTGGAGGTTATATCCATGATGATTCGTTAAGAATCGTATTCGCGCAAGGAGATTATGCCTACACAGTCGAGTCCGATTCACTCGTATTAGTTGAATCTACCTTCTTTAGCGGATGGGATACGCTCAGTGGCTCTGAGGGCTACAAGAAAGGTAAATTTTATCTATATCAAGTCGATAATAAAGGAAATACCATAAGAAAAATTGATCTCTTCTCACAAGAAATAATTTTAGAACACGAAAAAGAGGAGTTCCTCCTTGAGGGTGAAATTCTTGACATTGCAAGTGAAGTGGATCTCATTTATTTTCTAACTGTCGACAAAGGAACATACAGAATATACCAATCCAATGAAAAAAAACTACACTTTGTAAATTACAAAGAAGTATTTGATGATGGTACGCCATTTTCCAAAATAGCGAAAATCGGCACCAAAGTTTTCGGCCGAGTCAGTTATCTTGTTGTATTCCAGAAAGAAGGGAAGTATCCGGTTAGATTGATTGATGGTACTGCAACTGATTGGAAGGAATTGAAGTTTGTAGAACAGCAAGACTAAATATTCTATTTATACTGTTCATATAAAACGATTTTCAATATCACATAACAACCAAAGCGGGCCAGACCGGAGGGAACACCTTTTTGCTTGCAACTAGGTATCGTGATGAAATGATTATAGCGAAACTTCGATACGAGCTAAGCATATTTCCAAGGAAAAATTTCTGTTTTAGACAACGTGGGTATACTCTCAAGAATACCTAGGCGGCACCAATCGCAGCCTAGGTATTCGTAATATTTTAATCCTCCATAAGAAAGATCGCTTTTCTCCCAAGAGATAAACTACGAACATCAGAAAGAAGAATTTCTACTTCCCGGAGATATTCATGATATGGCTTGGACGGGGATATAATTTATTTTCTAACCACTGATAATGGAAAGTATAGGATATATCATACAAACGAAGACACATTACATTTTGTTGAATGTAGTGATGAAGAAGTATTTGCCCAAGTTGCTAGATAGATATTATGTTTTTCGATCGTTCCGTTTATCTTGTTGAATTCCAGAAGGAATGGAGTATTCCTATTAACTTGATTGCCCAGACTTTTATATATACATTAGGTTTTGATATGGTTACGCGTGGTCTAGATGAGTTGTATAAAATCAGCATAGATGGATCAGAATGGTCGATAATCCCAAATGTCAACTTGGAGAAATTTAGCCGAGGCCAAATTGCGGGAGTTTCGGGCGATTACATCTACTACTGGGCAGACGGAATTGGCGAGGGTCAAGATTGATGGCAGCGATGAAGAACTACTATTAGACCGGGTAAGATGATTTTCTTGACTTGTATTCGCTAGTGGTGATCTCGACGTGGTCCCATCAGTTGGCCAAAGTGCCCTGGGTTGAAGAGCACCCAGATCCGACGAGCGAATCAGATGCGAGATACATGACGGTAGTCGGGGATATTATATTTTGTCGATGAATCTGATAATAGTATCTATAGTATGAAAACAGACGGCACTAACATTATTCGGATAAATCCCACTTTTGATTCTAATCAATTCTATTCTCAACTAATGTACGAAGATGGTTGGTTATACTTTACTGTTGAGGATGAGATGAACAACAAACTATACATCTATAGGTTAAGTACTTCCGATTTGTAGAAACTCGAACTTTTAATGGAATAACCCTGATGGTTATATCAGTTACATTGTTAATCAGGGGAACCTCTACTACTTCGACTTGGAAAAGAAAGAGGGTATTTATAGCAAGATAGTTGCTGGTAGTGAAATAAAGCAATTAACTAACATGCCCACTCTTTCTTTTGCGATTACGAATGAAAATATCTACTCCATTGGGTTGGACAGTATAATTGACGATAATGGTGGAAGTAGTCAGGAATTGTATGCTATCAGTCTGGATAGTTCATCAAAAACGAGTGTCCCTAACACAGATATGAAGAAATATCATAGAAGTCATATTGCGGGGGTATCGGGTGAGTACGTGTACTATTGGGCAAGCATGGGAGAATGGTTTGAACTGGCGAGAGTAAAAATAGACGGAAGTGATGAAGAAATTCTAACAGATCGGGTAGTTGAACATTAATAAAGATAGGGTTCAATATTGGAACAGCATGTCTGGTCGATCGATGCCAAAGGCATGCTGTTCGTATCGTCACCTCGGTCACGGATCGATCCGGCTTCACGACCGCCTACACCTACGATAATTCGAGCCGGATGGCCATGCTCTACCCGAATAATAGAAAGGTGTTAGATATGACAAAAAACAAACTGCTAACTCTATTACTATTTCCTATTTTGTTGGTCGGATGCCAGGCCAATGAAAGTAATGGTTCCCCTAACCCCGATAACAATCAATACAAAGAGATTGTACAAGGGAGTGAGAGCCCAGTATTTTCCGATGAAAATGATACATGGTTTCAAAAACGATCTTATGAAGTTGTTCAAGACAATCTTGGATTGACGATTTATACACAGTTTAAACAAGTTCCTAATGATGAATTAAAAGAAATGATTAGATCTCCAATAAGTTACACTGCGAATGAACTATTTACGCAAGATCGCAGGATTTTACGATATCAATTCGAGAATATCGATTATTATCAAAATGATGGAGAAAAAGAGATTGAGTACTATGATTTTGACGGGGTATTCGGTCTAAATTTTAGTTACTCCAAGTTTTCTGGCGGGGCTTATAGTGTGATCATGGATTACGATAAGAACACCTTGTTTTTTTTGCGAAATGAATCTGGGAAAAAGGTTATCTCCGGAATTTATCGTTTTAGCGATAAATTCAACTTAGCCGACCTTAAGTTTATCGATGGATTTAAGGAAAAGTTTGAAATCGAGAAAGATCGCATGTATAAGGGATATAAAGTAGTTTTTGCAGATCGGCAAAACACCCTATACACTATCGATCTGGATTCGATGGAAACTCTTAGTACGAGAGAATTAGGGAATCACGCAATAGTAGGAACTGTTAAGTCCTTGAAGAACGCAGAACTGTTTGAATTTTTCGTATACCTTTACGACGACAAGAATAAAACAATTGAAAAAGTAAACACATCAACAGGCGTCGTCGAGTTTAGCACCCAATTAATTCAACTTGAGGGCAATATAAAGCAAATAGTCCAAGAGGGTACTGTCCTGTATCTTGTCGTGGAGCAGGGGAATATGGACGAAATTTATGTCTCAAGAGAAGACCACACTAATTATTGGGAAAAGGTAATTCTTGAAGGCTATGTAATGGGTAGCGGTAAGATCGACAAATTGATTTATTCAAACCGAAACCCTGTTGAAGAATTCATCATTTTATTTCAAATCAATAACAATATCCCACTTAGTAAGCATGAGTTTAGCGTCACTGACTCGGACAAGAGCGAATAACAAACCTCAGCCTTGGTCGATCTCTGAACTGCAACCAGTCAAGTAAACAGTAATATTATAAACCTGTGATTAATAATCCTTAACTTTGACCGGAGGGAAGTCGAATGAGAAACATTTGGAGATATACCTTCATCTTCAGTTTATTTCTCGTTCATCTTGTTACAGTTATTGGTTGTGAGTTGGAAAACAGTGGATTCAATAAAAATGAAGCAAATCCAACGTCTATTACAGTGGATAGAGAGCAGGATCAACAAGTTGGAAGCACCGGAATTGGCACTTTCATCGAAATAAAACCTGACCACAATTTTGATGGCATCGGCAATACTCCAAGTAACATTTCCAATTTCGGCTATATTGCTTCTGATGGGGAGTGGGATTATTTCTGGTTAGGTACTACAGAGTATTGGGTTAACGAAGAAGATCAGAAATTCGTAAAGATGAGAATTGACGGAAGTGATCTTCAGGTTATTAACAACGACAAACCTTGCTATATCAATATTGTTGGGGATTGGATTTATTACATCAAGCAGCAGGAAGGTTCGAGTTTGGGTTTAGACTATGGACCAATTTATAAAATGAGAAAAGACGTAACGGAAAAGCAACTCTTATATAAAGCGAATGGAACTAATATGACCGTAGTAGGAGAAGTTGTTTATTTCATAAATACCGAGGAAAATAGAATCTATAGAATGAATGTAGATGGATCGGAAGTCGTTCAATTAACTCATGCTTGGAGTTCAGGGTTGCTGTATGAGGCGGGTTGGCTCTACTTTGCAGTCAAGGAAGATGATAATGCCGAAAGATTATTTTTGTATAGATTAAATACTTCCGAGGAGTCTACCCCAGAACGATTCATGGATTGCCCAGAGTACTTTATCGTGGACCATGGCAAGATATTTTATTGGAATTTGGATAAAAACGAAGGAATAACCAGTGTTGAAGTAGATGGAACTAAAACAAGAAATGTCTTCGACAAGCCTGTTTTCACATTCGCAATCGCCGATGGTTATATTTATACCTTAGGATTTGACATGGCTAAGCGTATCCAAGATGAACTGTATAATATCAGTTTAGATGGATCAGAACGATTGATTATCCCAAATACGAACCTAGAGAAATATAGCCGAAGCCAAATTGCGGGGGTATCGGGCGATTACATCTACTACTGGGCAGACGGAATGGGCGAA
>Ga0079985_1003282_pt1 | contig 23172 bp, 21 predicted proteins | sample Hof3ISUMetaT_11_FD_73497 | JGI IMG/M metagenome (GOLD analysis project Ga0079985, IMG submission 73497) | Enriched soil aggregate microbial communities from Iowa State university to study microbial drivers of carbon cycling -... | ecosystem: Environmental > Terrestrial > Soil > Agricultural land... | reverse complement strand
GCCAGGCCCAGCGCCATTACGCCCGCATGTCCGCCCTCGCTCATCCCGCCACAAGTCCTTTCGCTTCCCAGCCTGCCAAGCTGATGGCCGATGCCATTCGCGTGCTTGCCATGGACGCCGTCCAGCAAGCCAATTCCGGCCATCCGGGCGCGCCGATGGGCATGGCCGATATCGCCGTGGCACTGTGGGGCCGGCACCTGAAGCACAACCCGGCCAACCCGCACTGGGCCGACCGTGACCGCTTCGTGCTGTCCAACGGTCACGGCTCGATGCTGATCTACGCGCTGCTGCACCTGACCGGCTATGACCTGCCGATCGAAGAGCTGAAGAACTTCCGCCAGCTCCACAGCAAGACCGCGGGCCACCCCGAGTACGGCATTACCCCCGGCGTCGAAACAACCACCGGCCCGCTGGGCCAGGGCATCACCAACGCGGTTGGCATGGCGCTGGCCGAACGGCTGCTGGGCGAAGAGTTCAACCGCCCGGGCTTCGACATCGTCAACCACCACACCTACGTGTTCCTGGGCGATGGCTGCCTGATGGAAGGCATCAGCCACGAGGCGTGCTCGCTGGCCGGCACGCTGAAGCTCAACAAGCTCATCGCGATGTGGGATGACAACGGCATCTCGATCGACGGCGACGTGGTGCACTGGTTCAACGACGACACCCCGAAGCGCTTCGAAGCCTACGGCTGGAACGTGATCCGCGGCATCGACGGCCATGACGTGACCGCCGTCGACCTCGCCATCGCGCAGGCCAAGGCGAGCGACAAGCCGACCCTGATCTGCTGCCGCACCAAGATCGGCAAGGGCGCACCGAACAAGGAAGGCGGGCACGATGTGCACGGCGCGCCGCTGGGCGGCGCCGAAGTGCTGGCCACGCGCGAGGCGCTGGGCTGGACCCATGCCCCGTTCGAAGTGCCGGCCGATGTCTACGATGCCTGGGACGCCAAGGCTACCGGCCAGGCCCTGGAAAAGGCCTGGACCGCGCTGTTCGACGGCTACGCCGACCGCCATCCGTACGAAGCCGGCGAATTCCAGCGCCGCATGCGCGGCGAACTGCCGGAGGCATTCGACGCTGCCGTTGCCGCCTTCATCGCCAAGTGCGAGGAAAAGGCCGAGACGATCGCCACCCGCAAGGCCAGCCAGAACACCATCGAAGCCTTCGGCCCGGTGCTGCCCGAGTTCCTCGGCGGCTCGGCCGACCTGACCGGCTCGAACCTGACCAACTGGTCGGGCAGCCAGCCGGTGCGCGTCGATGCCTGGGGCAACCACATCAACTATGGCGTGCGCGAGTTCGGCATGAGCGCCATCATGAACGGCATCGCGCTGCATGGCGGCTATATCCCCTACGGCGCGACGTTCCTGACGTTCTCGGACTACAGCCGCAACGCGCTGCGCATGGCGGCGCTGATGAAGATTCGCTCGCTGTTCGTGTTCACGCACGATTCCATCGGCCTGGGCGAGGACGGCCCGACGCACCAGTCGATCGAGCACGTCGCCAGCCTGCGCCTGATCCCGAACCTGGACGTGTGGCGTACCGCCGACACCACCGAGACCGCGGTGGCCTGGGCCCAGGCCGTGCGCCGCGAGAACGGCCCGAGCTGCCTGATCTTCAGCCGCCAGAACTTGCCGTTCCAACAGCGTGACGACGTGACCCGCGCCAATATCGCCCGCGGCGGCTATGTGCTGCGCGACGGTACCAACCCGAAGACCGGCCGTCCTGACGCGGCCATCCTCGCCACCGGCTCGGAAGTCGGCCTGGCTGTCGGCGCCGCTGACCAGCTGGCGATCGAAGGCGTACATGTGCGCGTGGTGTCGATCCCGTCGACGAGCGTGTTCGACAAGCAGGACGCCGCCTACAAGGCCAGCGTGCTGCCCGCCGGCGTGCCGCGCGTGGCCGTGGAAGCCGGTGTGACGGATTTCTGGTGGAAATATCAGGTCCAGGCTGTTGTGGGCATCGACACCTTTGGCGAATCGGCTCCGGCGGGCGTGCTGTTCAAGCACTTTGGCTTCACTGTCGATAACGTGGTCCGGACCGTCAAGGACGCGTTGCAATAAGTTTCCGGCGGACAACCCGACGCCCCAGTTTTCTAGCATCAGGCATCTCAGGAGATAAACATGACCATCAAGATCGGCATCAACGGCTTCGGCCGCATCGGGCGCATGGTGTTCCGCGCCGCCGCCGCGAACTTCAAGGACATCGAAGTCGTTGCCATCAACGACCTGCTCGAGCCCGACTACCTGGCGTACATGCTGAAGTACGACTCGGTGCACGGCCGTTTCGACGGTGAAGTGTCGGTCGACGGCAACACGCTGGTCGTCAACGGCAAGAAGATCCGCCTGACGGCCGTCAAGGACCCGTCCGAACTGAAGTGGGGCGAAGTCGGCGCCGACGTGGTGATCGAGTCCACCGGCATCTTCCTGACCAAGGAAGGCGCGCAGAAGCACATCGACGCGGGCGCCAAGAAGGTGATCATGTCGGCCCCGTCCAAGGACGACACCCCGATGTTCGTGTACGGCGTGAACCACGAGACGTACAAGGGCGAAGCGATCATCTCGAACGCCAGCTGCACCACGAACTGCCTGGCTCCGGTGGCCAAGGTGCTGAACGACAAGTGGGGCATCAAGCGCGGCCTGATGACCACCGTGCACGCTGCCACCGCCACGCAGAAGACCGTTGACGGCCCGTCCAACAAGGACTGGCGCGGCGGCCGCGGCATCCTGGAAAACATCATTCCGTCGTCGACCGGCGCTGCCAAGGCCGTTGGCGTGGTGATCCCGCAGCTGAACAAGAAGCTGACCGGCATGTCGTTCCGCGTGCCGACCTCGGACGTGTCCGTGGTCGACCTGACCGTCGAACTGGAAAAGTCGGCGTCGTACGAAGAAATCTGCGCCGAGATGAAGGCCCAGAGCCAGGGCGCGCTGAAGGGCGTGCTGGGCTACACCGAAGACAAGGTCGTTGCCACGGATTTCCGCGGCGATGCACGCACCTCGATCTTCGACGCTGAAGCCGGCATCGCGCTGGACGGCACCTTCATCAAGGTCGTGAGCTGGTACGACAACGAGTGGGGCTATTCGAACAAGTGCCTGGAAATGGCACGTGTGGTGGCCAAGTAAGCCCGCTTGTCCTAAAAAACGCGCCTTCGGGCGCGTTTTTTGTTTCGGGCGCGCCGCTGCCGACAGCGACCTGCGCCGGCCCCCGGCACCGCTGGAGTTTCATGAAAGTAGGCGAAATTTGCTCATACTGGCGGGAAAACGCCGACCATTGTCAGGAGCGAAATGCCGAATCTGCTTTCCGCTGCCGTTTTTTCCACTTACACTGATAACGAGCCGTTGATATCTGATGTGCAGCCAGTGCAAGTCGCGGGGCCATCTTTGTTGAGAATAAATCGGAACAGGGCCTGATCATGGTGAACGTGGACACCAAGCTTCTTGTGATTTTCACCGAACTGCTGAGCAAGCGAAACGCGACCTATGTCGCGGAGAAAATGCACATGACGGCCCCGGCCGTATCGCATTCGCTGGGCCGGCTGCGCGAGATCTTCGACGATCCCCTCTTTATCCGCGTGCCGCACGGGCTGACGCCGACGCCGCGGGCGCTGGAACTGGGCCCCAAGATCCGCGACATGCTGGACCTGTGGTCGTCGATCAATGAAGGCGACGCCGACAATTTCGACCCGGCGATCGCGACGGGTACCCTGAGCATTGGTTTCGCCGCCGAACTCGGCGATACGGTGTTCAATCGCTTCGTACTGCGCATCAAGCAGCTGGCGCCCGAGTTGCATATCAAGCTGGTCGAATCGCATTCCTGGGAAAGCGACGTGGCGTCGATGCGCGCCAACGAGCTCGACCTGGCGTTTTCACCATTCCCCACGCGGCACCCGGAAATCGTCGAGGAAATGGTGACGTCGCTGAGCCTGTGGGTCTGCGCGCGCAAGAACCATCCCCTGCTGAAAGGCCAGTGTACGCTGGAGCAGTATCTCGATTGCGGCCATATCTTCATGGCGCACTCGGGTGGTGCCGGCCGGCCTGCGCCGTCGCTGATTCCGCTGGACTACGCACTGCAGCAGCGCGGACTGAAGCGCAATGCCACGCTGACCGTGCATTCGTGGCGCGCGCAGGCCGAACTTGCCGCACAGACGGACATGATCTTCACGGTCAATGCCCTGACCAAGGACATGGCTTGCGAAACCTATGGTCTCAAGGCGTTCCCGCTGCCAGCCGAGCTGAACACCACGGTAGGCCTGAATATGTTCTGGCACCGCAGCCGCAACACGCACCCGATGCTGGTCTGGGCGCGCGGCCTGTTCCGCCAGGTGGTTGGTGAGTTCGTCGGCGTGCCCGCGGCCAGGCCGCTGCGCGTGGTGGCCGAACAGGACGTCGAAGCGCCCTGACGTGCCGCACGGCAGGCCCATGAAAAAACCGGCGCTGGGCGCCGGTTTTTTCTTGCTTCCGTTCCGCGCACAGGGCGACGGACGGCTTATCGTTTTGGTCTGTGGGGACAATCGGTTTTGGTGCAATTGCCGTACAGCGACAATGCATGTTCCTGCAGTGCAAAGCCGCGCTCGCGCGCAATGCTTTGCTGGCGTTGCTCGATCTCGCCGTCGAAGAACTCTTCGACACGGCCGCAATCGAGACACACCAGGTGGTCGTGGTGCTTGCCTTCGTTGAGTTCGAAGATGGCCTTGCCGGATTCGAAGTTGTTGCGCGAAAGCAGGCCCGCTTGCTCGAACTGCGTGAGCACGCGGTAAACGGTCGCCAAGCCGATATCCATATGCTCGTTGAGCAGGATTCGGTAGACGTCTTCAGCGCTCAGATGGCGCTGTTCACTGGTCTGAAAAATCTCAAGGATCTTCAGCCGCGGCACGGTCGCCTTCAGGCCGATATTCTTGAGCTCAGCCGGACTCGGCATGGGCGTGACTCCCTAGAGTACAATGTCTGGATAGTTGAATCATAAGGGTTTTGGCGACAAAAGTCGCCCGGTGCCAAGGCCAGCGAAGGCGGCTTCAGCCCGCCGGATGCCATGGCAGACCAGGCGCCGCCGCACGGCGGAAATGCCCCTGCCGGCACTTTCCTTTCCCTCTGGAAGCGAGATCAATGCGTTCATCCCGTTCGTCTGCCATGCGCCCGACGCTGGTGTTTTCTCTGCTGGCCGTCGCACTTCTGGCCGGCGCCTGCTCGACCTACGATTCCACCTCGCGCAAGGTCGCCAACGTCATCACGCCGTACCGGATCAATATCGTGCAGGGCAACTTCGTCTCGCGCGAGGCGGCTTCGCAACTGCACGAAGGCATGACCCGCGACCAGGTCAAATTCCTGCTGGGCACGCCGCTGCTGACCGATGTCTTCCATAGCGATCGCTGGGATTACATCTTCTCGTTCCGCCGCGGCAATACACCGGTCGTGCAGCAGCGCCGCTTCACTGTCTTTTTCGATGGCGACAAGCTGGTGAAGTTTGGCGGCGACGAATTGCCGTCAGAATACGAACTGATTGCCGAAATTGACGGCATGAAAAAAGCCCTGAAAGAACAGAAGCCCGGTATCGGCGGAAGCTCCGGGACACAGGCGGCGGCGCCCGCACCCGCGTCAGCACCAATTGCCCCGCAAGAGACAACAGCGGCACCGGCTGAGCAATCAAGCGCAGTGCCGGCCGCTTCGACAGCAACGCCCGCCGCATCCACGCAAGCGGAGCCGGCAGCGCAGCCGAACTAAAGCGCACCGCTGCGGCCACGCCGCGCACCTAGATTGCCGGCCGGCGCTTTGCGACCGGCCGTTTTCCGATATCGCCAGGTAAAACACCATGAACATCGCCATTGCTGGCGCATCCGGCCGCATGGGCCGCATGCTGATCGAACACGTTCTAGCCACCGAAGGGGTTGCACTGTCGGGGGCGCTCGACCTGCCGGGCTCGCCGGCGCTGGGCCAGGACGCCGGGCTGCTGCTGGGCCGCCATACCGGCGTGGCGATCACGGACGACCTCGACGCGGGACTGGCAGGCGCGGACTGCCTGATCGACTTCACGCGCCCCGAAGGCACGCTGATCCACCTGGCGGCCGCCAAGCGCCTGGGCGTGAAGATGGTGATCGGCACGACCGGCTTCGATGACGCCGGCAAGGCTGCCCTGGCGGACGCGGCTAAGTCTGTCGGCATCGTCTTCGCCGCCAATATGAGCGTGGGCGTCAACGCCACCTTCAAGCTGCTGGAAGTGGCGGCAAAGCTGCTTTCCACCGGCTACGACATCGAGATCATTGAAGCGCATCACCGCTTCAAGGTCGATGCCCCGTCGGGCACGGCGCTGAAGATGGGCGAAGTCGTTGCCGACGCGCTGGGCCGCGACCTCAAGACCTGCGCCGTCTACGCGCGCGAAGGCCACACCGGCGAGCGCGATCCGAATTCCATCGGTTTTGCCACCGTGCGCGGCGGCGATATCGTCGGCGACCACACCGTGATGTTCGCCGGCATCGGCGAGCGCATCGAGATCAGCCACAAGTCGTCGAGCCGCCAGTCCTACGCCGATGGCGCCGTGCGCGCGGCCCGCTTCCTGGCCGACAAGCCGAATGGCCTGTTCGACATGCAGGACGTGCTCGGCCTGAAGTAAGACCGGCCCTGGCGGCGTGGCCGTGATGGCCCGGCCGCACGGTTATAATCAGCTTCTTTCGTATTGCACGACTGGCGAGCGCCCTCAAAGCGGGCGCCCGCCGTCTGCCTTCCTGTCCCCCGGATGCGGGCCTTCCCGACGCCGCGCAGACCGTTGTCCTGAACGTTGTCCCCGACCATGCAAGACAAATATCTTCCTTCCGCCGTTGAACAAGCCGCCCAGCAGCACTGGCAGGCGATCGACGCCTACCGCGTGCCCGAGCATGCCACCGGCCCCGACGGCAAGGAGAAGCCCAAGTTCTACGCCTGCTCGATGCTGCCGTATCCGTCGGGCAAGCTGCACATGGGACACGTGCGCAACTACACCATCAACGACGTGATGGCGCGTTACCTGCGCATGAATGGCAACAACGTGCTGATGCCGATGGGCTGGGACGCCTTCGGCATGCCGGCGGAAAACGCGGCACTGAACAACGGCGTGGCGCCGGCCGCCTGGACCTACGACAACATCGCTTACATGAAGAAGCAGATGCAGTCGATGGGCCTGGCGATCGACTGGTCGCGCGAAGTCGCCACCTGCAGCCCCGACTACTACCGCTGGAACCAGTGGCTGTTCCTGAAGATGCTGGAGAAGGGCATCGCCTACCGCAAGACCGGCACCGTCAACTGGGATCCGGTCGACCAGACCGTGCTGGCCAACGAGCAGGTCATCGATGGCCGTGGCTGGCGCTCGGGCGCCGTCGTCGAAAAGCGCGAGATCCCGATGTACTACCTGCGTATCACCGACTACGCAGACGAGTTGCTGGGCGACCTGGACAACCTCGGCTGGCCCGAGCGCGTCAAGATCATGCAGCAGAACTGGATCGGCAAGAGCGTGGGCGTGCGCTTCGCGTTCAAGCATGACATCGAGGGCGATGATGGCAAGCTGATCAACGACGGCAAGCTGTATGTGTTCACCACGCGCGCCGACACGATCATGGGCGTGACGTTCTGCGCCGTGGCCGCCGAGCACCCGCTGGCCACGCATGCTGCCGCCAACAATCCCGAACTGGCCGCCTTCATCGATGAATGCAAGCACGGCTCGGTCATGGAAGCCGACATGGCGACCATGGAGAAGAAGGGCATGCCGACCGGCCTGCAGGTCACGCATCCGCTGACCGGCGAGCAGGTCGACGTGTGGGTGGGCAACTACGTGCTGATGAGCTACGGCGACGGCGCCGTCATGGGCGTGCCCGCGCACGACGAACGCGACTTCGCCTTCGCCAACAAGTACCAACTGCCGATCAAGCAGGTCATCGACGTCAAGGGTCAGCCGTATTCGACCGAAGCCTGGCAGGAGTGGTACGGCGACAAGGAAAACGGCGTCTGCATCGAGAGCGGCAAATACAACGGCCTCGGCTACCAGGCCGCGGTCGAGGCGATTGCCGCCGATCTCGGCGCGATGGGCCTGGGTGAGAAGAAGGTGACCTGGCGCCTGCGCGACTGGGGCATCTCGCGCCAGCGCTACTGGGGCACGCCGATCCCGCTGATCCACTGCGACAGCTGCGGCGTGGTCCCCGTGCCCGAGCAGGACCTGCCCGTGGTGCTGCCCGAGGACCTGGTGCCGGACGGCACCGGCAACCCGCTCAACAAGGACCCGCGCTTCCTGCAGTGCACCTGCCCGTCCTGCGGCAAGCCGGCGCGCCGCGAGACCGACACGATGGATACGTTCATCGATTCGTGCTGGTACTACATGCGCTATACGTGCCCGGACGCGACCACCATGGTCGATGCCCGCAACGACTACTGGATGCCGATGGACCAGTACATCGGCGGCATCGAGCACGCGATCCTGCACCTGCTGTACGCGCGTTTCTGGACCAAGGTCATGCGTGACCTGGGCCTGGTCAAGTTCGACGAGCCGTTCACCAACCTGCTCACGCAGGGCATGGTGCTCAACGAGACCTACTACCGCGAAGACGCCGCCGGCAAGAAGACCTGGTACAACCCGGCCGACGTCGACGTGCAGACCGATGAGCGCGGCCGCCCGCTGGGCGCCACGCTCAAGGCCGATGGCCAGCCGGTGGTGATCGGCGGCGTCGAGAAGATGTCGAAGTCGAAGAACAACGGCATTGACCCGCAGGCCCTGATCGACCAGCACGGCGCCGACACCGCGCGCCTGTTCGTGATGTTCGCCGCGCCGCCGGAGCAGCAGCTCGAGTGGAGCGGCTCGGGCGTGGAAGGCGCGTCGCGCTTCCTGCGCCGCGTGTGGAACTACGGCTATGCCAACGCCGCCGCCGTGCGCGATGGCGCCGGTGCCGCGCCGACCGCGGAAGACGCGGACCTGCGCCGCGAGATCCATGGCGTGCTCAAGCAGGCCAACTACGACTACCAGCGCATCCAGTACAACACCGTGGTGTCCGCCACGATGAAGATGCTGAACGCGCTCGAAGGTGCCAAGAGCGCCTCGCCGGCCGCGCGCCGCGAATGCTTCGGCATCCTGCTGCGCGTGCTGTACCCGGTGGTGCCGCACATCACGCACGGCCTGTGGGAAGCGCTGGGCTATGCCGCCGCCGCCGGCGACCTGCTCGACGCCCCGTGGCCGCTGGTCGATGAAGGCGCGCTGGTGCGCAGCGAGATCGAACTGGTGCTGCAGATCAACGGCAAGGTGCGCGGCAGCGTGACCGTGCCGGCCGATGCCGACCGCGCCGCCATCGAGGCCGCGGCCGCCGCCAGCGAGACCGTGGCCAAGTTTGCCGAGGGCAAGGCGCCCAAGAAGATCGTGGTCGTGCCGGGCCGACTGGTTAACGTGGTGCTGTAAGCAGGGATCGGAAACCGATAAGCCGATGAAGGAATCGCCGAGAATGGATCGACTGGACAAGGGCCGCCGCAAGCTGCTCGCCGCGATGCTGGCCACCGGCCTGCTGGCGGGCTGCGGCTTCCATATGCGCGGCAATGCCGACTTCGCATTCAAGCGGCTCTATATCGGCATTCCGCCCAATACGCTGATGGGCTCGGACCTGCGCCGCGCCATCCGCGGCGGTTCGGACACCACGGTCGTGAGCGACCAGAAAGAAGCCGACGCGCTTCTGGACGTGCTGCAGGACACGCGCACCAAGACCATCCTGTCGATCACGACCGAAGGCGTGGTGCGCGAATACCGCCTGACCCAGCGCTTCAGCTTCCGCCTGCGCGATGCCGCCGGCAAGGAACTGATCCCGCCGTCGCAGCTCATCCTCACGCGCGACCTGACGTACAACGAAGCGAACACGCTGGCCAAGGACTACGAAGAGCAGCAGCTCTACCGCGACATGCAGCGCGACATCGTGCAGCAGCTGATGCGCCGCCTGGCCGCGGTCAAGGCCATCTGAGTACGGGCCATCGCACCGGCATGCAGCTCAAGCTAGACGGACTCGACGCCCATCTGCGGCAGGCCAAGGCCAAGGGCCTGGCTCCGCTGTACGTGGTCCATGGCGATGAGCACCTGCTGGTGCTCGAGGCCGTCGATCGCCTGCGCCAGACCGCGCGCGAGGCCGGTTTCTCCGAGCGCGACGTGCTCGTGGCGGAGCGCAATTTCCACTGGAGCCACCTGGTCGAGGCGCAGCAGTCGATGTCGCTGTTCGGCGACCGCAAGATCGTCGAACTGCGCATTCCTTCGGGCAAGCCCGGCAAGGACGGCGGCGAGGCGCTGCGCGCCGTGGCCGCCCAGCCGTCGCCCGACGTGGTGATGCTGGTGACGCTGCCGCGGCTCGATTTCGCCGCGTCCAAGTCGGCATGGTTCCAGGCGCTGGAAGGCGCGGGCGTATCGATCAAGGTCGATTCCGTGGACCGTACGCGCCTGCCGGCGTGGGTCGGCGAGCGCCTCGGACTGCAGCAGCAGCGCGTGGAAGGCGGCGAGCCCGGCCGGCGCGCGCTGCAGTTCATCGCCGACAAGGTCGAAGGCAACCTGCTGGCCGCCCACCAGGAAATCCAGAAGCTCGGCCTGCTGTATCCGCCCGGCGAACTGACGTTCGACCAGGTGCACGATGCGGTGCTCAACGTGGCCCGCTACGACGTCTTCAAGCTGTCCGAAGCCATGCTGGGCGGTGACGTCCCGCGCCTGGTGCGCATGCTCGAAGGGCTGCGCGGCGAGGGCGAGGCCACGGTGCTGGTGCTGTGGGCGCTGACCGAGGAAATTCGCGTATTATCCAAGGTCCGGCAAGGCATTGCGGCCGGCAAGCCCGCCGCCGTGCTGATGCGCGAGCTGCGGGTCTGGGGCCCGCGCGAACGCCTGGTGCCGCAGGCCGCGCAGCGGCTGACGCCGGCGCGGCTCGATGCGGCGCTGTCCATGGCGGCGCGGCTGGACCGGCAGGTGAAGGGGTTGTCCGACCTGCCGCCTCCGGGCAGCGGCCCGCTGCCGGCGGAGCCATGGGATGGCTTGCAGCAGCTGGCGCTGATGATCGCGCGCTGATCCTTGCCCCACTCTCCCGCTCGCGGGAGGGAAGAAACATTCTCAGACGGCCGTCGTCTGAAGGCCACGAACATGACCGAGCTCGACCTCAACCAATACATGGACCGCGTCGGCCGCCAGGCACGCGCGGCATCGCGCGCGATGGCGCGTGCCTCCACCGCCGACAAGAACCGCGCGCTGCTGACCATCGCCGCGGCGATCCGCCGTGACGCCGACAAGCTCAAGGCCGTCAACGCGCGCGATGTCGAGCGCGCGCGCGCCAACGGCCAGGACGCCGCCTTTGTCGACCGCCTGACGCTGTCGGACAAGGCCATCAAGACCATGGCCGAGGGCCTGGAGCAGATCGCCGCGCTGGCCGACCCGATCGGCGAGATATCGAACATGAAGTTCCGCCCGACCGGCATCCAGGTCGGACAGATGCGTGTGCCGCTCGGCGTGATCGGCATCATCTACGAATCGCGTCCCAACGTGACCATCGACGCGGCGGCGCTGTGCTTGAAGTCGGGCAATGCCACGATCCTGCGCGGCGGTTCGGAAGCGATCGAATCCAACACCGCGCTGGCCGCGCTGGTGGCCGAAGGCCTCGCGAGCGCCGGCCTGCCGTCCGAGGCCGTGCAGGTCATCGGGACCACGGACCGCGCCGCGGTCGGCCGCCTGATCACGATGACCGAGTATGTCGACGTGATCGTGCCGCGTGGCGGCAAGAGCCTGATTGCACGGCTGATGGAAGAAGCGCGCGTGCCGATGATCAAGCACCTGGACGGCATCTGCCACGTGTTCATCGACGCCGACGCCGATCTCGACAAGGCCGTGCGCGTCTGCGACAACGCCAAGACGCAGCGCTACGCGCCGTGCAACACCATGGAGACGCTGCTGGTGTCGCAGGACATCGCCGCGCGCGCGCTGCCGCCGCTGAGCCGCATCTACCAGGAAAAGGGTGTCGAACTGCGCGTCTGCGCGGCGACCCGCGCCACGCTGGAGGCCGCGGGCTTCAGCGGTCTCGTCGATGCCACCGAGGAAGACTGGCGCCTGGAATACCTGGCCCCGATCCTCGCCATCAAGACGGTGCCGGGGCTGGACCAAGCCGTCGCGCATATCAACGAATACGGTTCGCACCATACCGATTCGATCATCACCGAGAACTACTCGACCGGCATGCGTTTCATCCGCGAGGTCGATTCGGCCAGCGTGATGATCAATGCGTCGACGCGTTTTGCCGATGGCTTCGAATATGGCCTGGGCGCGGAAATCGGTATCTCCAACGACAAGCTGCACGCGCGTGGCCCGGTCGGGCTGGAAGGGCTGACGTCGCTGAAGTACGTGGTGTTCGGCCACGGCGAGATCCGCACCTGAGAATGGGGGGCGGGCCCGCCTTGCCCGCCGCAAAGAACAACAACTACTGCCGCCACGCGTCGCTGAATGCTCTGGGTCAAAGCGCTTCATATCGTCTTTGTCGTGTCCTGGTTTGCCGGCCTGTTCTACCTGCCGCGCATCTTCGTCAACCTGGCCATGGAGACGGATCCCGCCAGCACGCAGCGACTGCTGCTGATGGCGCGCAAGCTGTACCGCTTCATGACCATGCTGGCCGTGCCGGCGGTCGTGTTCGGGTTGTGGCTGTACCTGGGCTATGGCATCGGCCGTGGTCCGGGGCAGGGCTGGATGCATGCCAAGCTGGCGCTGGTGCTGGTGCTGATCGGCTACCACCACGGCTGCGGCAGGCTGCTGAAGAAGTTCGAGGCGGGCGGCAACACGCGCTCGCATACCTTCTACCGCTGGTTCAACGAGCTGCCCGTGCTGGTGCTGCTGGCAGTGGTGATCCTGGTGGTGGTCAAGCCGTTCTGAAACCTGGTCCGTCGGGACTCTCCCAATCGAGCGAAAGATGAGCAAGCAGGTCGATTACTATTTCTCGCCGCAGTCTCCGTACGTCTATCTCGGGCATGAGCGCTTTGCCGCCATCGTGGCCAGCCACGGCGCCCTGGTCAACCTGAAGCCCTGCGATCTCGGCAAGGTGTTCTCGGTGTCAGGCGGCCTGCCGCTGGCGCAGCGACCGCCGCAGCGCCAGGCATACCGGCTGGTCGAGCTGGCGCGCTGGAGCGAGTTCCTGGGCAAGCCGCTGAACGTGCAGCCGACGTATTTCCCGGTGTCCGGCGACCCGGCCAGCAAGCTGATCATCGCGACCCAGCTCGCGCATGGCACGGCGCGCGCCATGCAGCTCCTTGGCGCGATTGGCACGGCACTCTGGGCGCAGCAGCGCAATATCGCGGATGCCGCCACGCTCGCGCAGCTGGCCGACGAGGCGGGTCTCGACGGCGCCAGCCTGCTCAAGGCCAGCGACGGGCAGGCCGTGCTGGCCGCCTACGCGCAGAACACGCAGGACGCGATCTCGGCGGGCGTGTTCGGCGCCCCGTGGTACGTCTATGATGGCCAGCCCTACTGGGGCCAGGACCGGCTCGACTTCCTCGACCGTGCACTGGCGGCCGCTTGAACCGTCGCCTAGGCTAATTTGATTCCCGTCCGCCACGGCGGACGTTTTTGTTTGCAGGAAACCTGAATCCATGACCCAAGCTTTCTTTGCTCCCTGCCCGCGTGGCCTGGAGGGCGCGCTGGCCGAAGAACTGCGCGAGATCGCCGCGCGGCCCGGAATGGCGTCGGTTGCCCCGTTCGAGGTGCATCGCGAGGTGCCGGGCGGCGTCAGCTTTTCGGGCGAACTGGCGGCCGCGTACGCCGTCAACCTGCATTCGCGCATTGCCAGCCGCGTGCTGATGCGCGTGGCCGCGCGCGGCTACCGCCACGAGGACGATATCTACGCGCTGGTGCGCAGCCAGCGCTGGGAGCAGTGGTTCTCGCCCGATGAATCCATCCGTGTGGATCTGACCTCCACCAAGTCCCAGCTGCGCAGCCTGAACTTCACGGCGCTGCGCATCAAGGACGGCATTTGCGACGGCATGCGCGAACGCCTGGGCGCGCGGCCCAGCGTGGATACCGTGAGCCCGGATGTGCGCATTTATGCCCACCTGACAGAGTACGACTGCACGCTGTACATCGATACCAGCGGCGAGCCGCTGTTCAAGCGCGGCTGGCGCATGGAAAAGGGCGAGGCACCGCTTAAGGAGAACCTGGCAGCGGGCATCCTGCGCCTGGCCGGCTGGGTGAAGGGACAGACCAACCGCCCGTTCTATGACCCGATGTGCGGCAGCGGCACATTCCTGATCGAAGCCGCACAGGCGGCACTCGATATCGCGCCGGGCGGCAGCCGCAGCTTTGCCTTTGAATGGCTCAAGGGTGCCGATACCAAGGCCTGGCAGAAGCTCAAGTCGGACGCGCAGCGCGCGCGCATGCTGGCGTCGACGGATGGCCTGCAGATTGCCGGATCGGACATTTCCACCGACATGCTGGCCATGGCGCACGCCAACTGGTCGCGTGCCGGACTGCCCGACGAAGCGCGTACCAAGCAGGTGGATGCGCGCTTCGCGCAGCCGCCGTTCGCCGAGCCGGGCTTGATGCTGATGAACCCGCCGTATGGCGAACGGATCGTGGTGCGCGGCGAGCGCCGCATGGCGCAGGACGACATGCCGCGCGACGAGGCCGAGGAGGCCGCCGCCAACCAGTTCGCCAGCGCCTTCGCCACCACGCTCAAGCAGAACTTCGCGGGCTGGCAGGCCTGGGTCTTTACCGGGGATCTGTCGATGCCGAAGCGCCTGCGGCTGAAGGAATCGCGCCGCACGCCGCTCTACAACGGCAATATCGAGTGCCGCCTGTTCCGCTTTGACATGGTGCGGGGCGGCAACCGTGGGCCGCAGCCGGCCTGAATGGCCGGCGGCCGACGCGGCGGCCGCCTGAACCTCAGGGCCGCTTGCGGCCCGTCAGCGTGTCCGGATTGCGCGCAAAGTCGGCCAGGAAGGCTTGCTGGCTGACCACCGGCTCCTGCAGCAGGTGGCGCGGCAGGTCGAACAGGGCGTAGACATATTCCTCGCGCCCCTCGCAGCGTTCGGCCGGCAGGCAATATTGCTCCCAGTCGACGCAGGCTGGCGTGTACATGCCGTTGCCGGGCCAGAAGAAGGGCACCAGGCGGCCTTCCCGCAGCCCTTCGATCAGTGCCGCCGGCGCGTCGTAGGCCTCGGCCGATTCGACCTGGCTCATCAGCCCCACGCGGGTTTCGATCACCATCAGCGTGGCATGGCCCTGCGCCGTCAGCATCAGGATGCCGACCGGATTGGGGTACAGGTAGTACTCGACAAAGCCATAGCGCGCGGTGATCTGCCGCACGCGCTCGGTCATGGCAGGATCCGACAGGAACGAGTACGAATGCCGCGTCAGCAGTTCGCGCAAGGTGCGCGACAGCGTGGCGAAGTACTGTTGCTGCAAGGCATCGATTTCCTGGCTCAGGCGCTCGACCATATTGGCTTCGTGCTTTTTCACGTAGCGGTCGATCAGGCCATGGTTGAAGCCCTGCACGGCGATGCTTTCGTCCGCGGTGCCGGTCAGCAGGATGGTCTTGCACGGCAGGTCCTGCAGCGCCTGGCAGAATTCCAGCCCGTCCATCTGCGGCATCGAATAGTCCACCACGATCACGCCCGGCTGCAGGAAGCGGTTGACGTCGTGGATCTGGCGGTGGATGCGGTCGATGTCGAGCTGCACCGTGCGCCGCTCGGTGAGGAAGGTCAGGTCGTCGTGCGTGACCCGCACTGGCAGGAAGGCGGGAAAGCGGGTGGCGTAGGCGTCGCGGATCCACTGCAGCGCTTCGCGCGGGTCCGTGAACGTGACCACCGCGCGAGACGCGTCCATCTGGAAAGCCAGGCTGTCGATGAACGACTTGCTGTCATCGACCAGGACGGTCAGGATCGGGTGATGGAAGACCGACAGGTTCCGGTCGTGCGGGTTGAAGGTCATGGTGCGTTCGGGCCATGCGGCAACGCTGGGAATTCAGCGCAGGCCAGTATAACGCGCTGCCGCCACGGCGGGCGGCAACGCGTCGTATCCTGCACGGATTCCGGGCGACCGCGTGGTTAATCGACCGCCTTGAACATATCCTCGACCACCTTCTTGGCATCGCCGAACACCATCATGGTCTTGTCCATGTAGAACAGTTCGTTGTCCAGCCCGGCGTAGCCGGCGGCCATCGAGCGCTTGTTCACGATGATGGTCTTGGCCTTGTAGGCCTCCAGGATCGGCATGCCGGCGATCGGCGATTTCGGATCGGTCTTCGCCGCCGGGTTCACCACGTCGTTGGCGCCGAGCACCAGCACCACGTCGGCCTGGCCGAATTCGCTGTTGATGTCTTCCATCTCGAAGACCATGTCGTACGGCACTTCGGCTTCGGCCAGCAGCACGTTCATGTGGCCCGGCATGCGGCCCGCTACCGGGTGGATCGCGTACTTCACGGTCACGCCCTTCTCGTGCAGCTTCTCGGTCAGTTCCTTGAGCGCGTGCTGGGCGCGCGCCACGGCCAGGCCGTAGCCCGGCACGATGATGACCGTCTCGGCATTGCCCATCAGGAAGGCCGCGTCATCGGCGGAGCCCGATTTCACGTTGCGCTGGGCCTGCGCACCGGCCGCGCCGGCCGCTGCCGCTTCACCGCCGAAGCCGCCCAGGATCACGTTGAAGAACGATCGGTTCATCGCCTTGCACATGATGTACGAGAGGATGGCACCGGACGAACCCACCAGCGAGCCGGCGATGATCAGCATCGGGTTGTTCAGCGAGAAGCCGATGCCCGCCGCCGCCCAGCCCGAGTACGAGTTCAGCATCGACACCACCACCGGCATGTCGGCGCCGCCGATCGGGATGATGATCAGCACGCCGAGCACGAAGGCGATGGCCAGCATCACCAGGAAGGGCAGCCAGTCTTGCGTCATGAAGAACGCGATGCCGAAGCCGACCATCGCAACCGCCAGCGCCAGGTTCAGCATGTGCTGGCCGGGGAAGACCACTGGCGCGCCCTGGAACAGGCGGAACTTGTAGCGCCCGGCCAGCTTGCCGAAGGCGATCACCGAACCGGAGAACGTGATGGCGCCGACGAAGCAGCCGATGAACAGTTCGATGCGGTTGCCGGTCGGGATCTCATGCGAGCCCGCAGGTGCGATGCCAAACGCCGAGGGCTCGGCCACCGCCGCCACGGCAATGAACACTGCGGCCAGACCGATCAGCGAGTGCATCGCCGCGACCAGTTCGGGCATCTTGGTCATCTCGACCTTCTTCGCCACATAGGCGCCGACGCCGCCGCCCACCACCAGCGCGCCGAAGATCAGCGCCAGGCCCGAGCCGACCGAGGACTGCGCCGTGCCCGCCGCCAGGAACTCGTTCTTGAGCTTGATGATCAGAACCAGCGTGGTGACCACGGCAATGGCCATGCCGATCATGCCGAAGGCATTGCCCTTGCGGGCCGAAGCCGGATGCGAAAGCCCCTTGAGCGCCTGGATGAAGCAGACCGAGGCGACCAGGTAGAGCAGGGTGACAAGGTTCATGCTGACGAGTTCGGTCATCACGCACCTCCCTTGGCACCGGCCTTGGCCTTGGGCTCTTTCTTCTTGAACATCTCCAGCATGCGCTGGGTCACCAGGAAGCCGCCGAACACGTTGACGGCGGCGAGAGCGACTGCCAGCGTGCCCATGATTCGGCCCGTGGCGCCCTCGGTGAGGCCGGCCGCCAGCATGGCGCCGACGATGATGATGGCCGAGATTGCATTGGTCACGGCCATCAGCGGGGTGTGCAGCGCGGGCGTTACCGTCCACACCACGTGGTAACCCACGTAGATCGCCAGCACAAAGATGATCAGGTTGATCACCGTGTGGTTCACCATCTCCATCGACTTCTCCTCCCTTGCATTGAATCCTGGATGCCGCTTGCGTTGTCTGTATTGGTATGCGAACGACCGGGATGTCGCGGGCCGCTAAGGCGCCTGCGCCCGCACCGGTGCCAGCGTTGCCGCCGCCGCGCCTGGCGCCGGAAAGACACGGGCCCAGTCGCGCTTCATGCTCACCACGGTCCAGCCGCGTTCCGCCGCGGCTTTCAGCGACGCGCCGTCGTTTTCCGCATACGCGGATTCGCGCTCGGCGTCGTCATGGTTGACCAGCAGCTGGAACGACGGCCCCTTGCGCGCCTGCGAGTACGACAGCATGGCGATATCGCCCTTGCCGCCGACATTGCCGGCCGCGAACACCGGCCGCTTGCCGATCTGCAGCGCAATGTTGACCGGCTTCATCTGCTTGTCGTTGAAACTTTCGATCTTCGGCTCGCGCCAGATTTCATTGTCGCGGCCGTTTTCGCGGAACTGTGCGGCAAGCCGCGAACCGATCACCTGTTGCGGAGGAATGCCGTAGTACGACTGCGACACGGCGCGCATGAAGTCGGTCGTGCCGCCCGAGCAGATCCAGGTCTGGTAGCCATGGGCGCGCAGCAATGCCAGCACTTCCAGCATTGGCTGGTAGGTGCCTTCGCGCAGCGGCGCTTTGGATTTCGGATGGCGCGCATTGGCGAAGTAGCGCCGCGCGTCTTCCTGGAAGGCGTCGAGCGATGTATTGCCGTAGAGCTCGTTGAGCAGGCGCACGGCGCCTGTCTCCCCGGTGGATTTGAAATAGGCCGCGGGGTCGGCCAGGAATTCCTTGTAGGGCGAGCGAGCGGCCAGTGCCGGTTCGGCCCGCGCGCGCTCCTGCGCGCGGCTGACCACGAACAGCAGCTCCACCACCGGGTCTTCGCGCCACAGCGTGCCGTCGTTGTCGAACACGGCGATGCGGTCTTCCGGCGCGACGAACTCCGGGCTGCCCGGCGTGGTGGTCTTGCTGACGAAATTCAGGATGGACTGCTTGGCCGCCCCGTCGCGCCATGCGGGCAACGGGTCGAGCAGCCTGGGGCCGCTGGTGGCGGCAGCGCTTGCGGAACCGGACGCACTGCCGCCCGATGTCCCGCACGCCGCGCACAAGGCCAGCAGACCGATGCCGGCCGCCTGCGCGAACCGCATGCCAAGGCGGGCACGCCACGGTGCCGCCCTCGCTACGGAATTCCGACACAGGCTGGCCGTCATGGGCTTACACCTTCTTGATTTCCTTGATGCCGTTCTTCTCGTCGACCAGGATGATCTTCGGCTTGTACGTGGCGATCTGCTCCTCGGTCATCGGCGCGTAGGTGCAGATGATCAGATGGTCGCCGATATGCGCACGGCGCGCGGCGGCGCCGTTGAGCGAGATCTCGCCGCTGCCGCGCCGGCCCTTGATGATGTAGGTGGAGAAGCGTTCGCCGTTCTGTACGTTGTACAGGTCGATCTTCTCGAACTCCTTCATATCGGCAGCTTCGAGCAGGTCCTCGTCGATGCCGCACGAACCCTCGTAGTGGAGGTCCGCCTGCGTCACGGTGACGCGGTGGAGCTTGGCGCGGAGCATGATGCGTTGCATGGGTGATACTTCCTTATATGGATGCGGAATGCAGCCGGCGCCCGCGGGCGCCGGGAAGACTCACGCCGCCTTGCGCACGACTTCGCCGCTGTTGCACATCAGGCAGGCCGCGACGATGTCGTCTTCGAGGTTCAGCGTGAACTGGCCGTCCTTGTCGATGACCAGCTTGAGGAAATCCAGCACGTTGCGGGCATAGAGCGCCGAGGCGTCGGCCGCGACCATGCTGGCGAGGTTGGTGTGCCCGACCAGGGTGACGCCATTGCGCTCGACCACTTCGTCGGCCACGGTCAGCGGGCAGTTGCCGCCTTGCGCGGCGGCCAGGTCGACCACCACCGAGCCCGGCTTCATCTGCTGCACGGTGGCTTCCTGCAGCAGCACCGGTGCCTTGCGGCCCGGGATCAGCGCGGTGGTGATGATGATGTCGGCCTGCTTCGCGCGCTCATGGACCAGTTCGGCCTGGCGGCGCATCCAGTCGGGCGGCATCGGGCGGGCATAGCCGCCGACGCCCTGCGCGATCTCGCGTTCTTCGTCGGTGATGAACGGCACGTCAAGGAACTTGCCGCCGAGCGATTCGATCTGTTCCTTCACGGCCGGGCGCACGTCCGAGGCCTCGATCACCGCGCCCAGGCGCTTGGCCGTGGCGATGGCCTGCAGGCCCGCCACGCCGGCGCCCAGGATCAGCACGCGTGCCGCCTTGACGGTGCCCGCGGCGGTCATCAGCATCGGCATGAACCGCTGGTAATAGTGCGCGGCGATCAGCACGGCCTTGTAGCCGGCGATATTGGCCTGCGAGGAGAGCACATCCATGCTCTGCGCGCGCGTGGTGCGCGGCGCGGCTTCGAGCGCGAAGGCGGTGATCGATGCCGCCGCCATGCGCGCATTGTTCTCGACATCGAACGGATTGAGCATGCCCACCAGCACCGAGCCCGGCTTCATCTGGGCCAGCTCAGCGGCTTCCGGCGCGCGTACCTTCAGCACCAGGTTGGCGCCAAGCGCCTCGGCGGCGCTGCCGATGGTGGCGCCGACGGCTTCGTAGGCGCTGTCAGGCTGGCTGGCCCGTACGCCGGCACCCGCCTGCACCACGACCTTGTGGCCCTGGGCGACATACTTCTTGACGGTTTCAGGGGTGGCGGCGACACGCGTCTCGCCGGCCCGCGTCTCCTGCGGGATGCCGATGTACATCGTCAATTTCTCCTTTGCTGGCGTCATATCTGATGGGCGGGCCGACGTCTGGCCCGTTGCGCGCCAACGGTTGTTGACACCCGCAGCGCACAATTTTTCACGCAGCTTACAGGAATCTGACCATTGTTGGTGACTGATCGGTCGGGTATTGGAAGGGTGCCGCGAGACGTTGGGACCGCCGCCGCCGCGCTGCACAATGCCGGCGCAACCGGTAAAATGCCGAATTGCCTAAAAAATGTGCATCATGCCACGTGACTGGAATGCCAGCGTGACGGTTGCCGCGGTCATCGAGCGCGGCGGGCGGTTCCTGCTGGTGGAAGAAGAAACCCGTGATGGCCTGCGGCTGAACCAGCCGGCGGGCCACCTTGATCCGGGCGAAAGCCTGATCCGCGCCGTCATCCGCGAAACGCTGGAGGAGACCGCGCACACCTTCGAGCCGCGCGCATTGCTGGGCTGCTACATGGGCCGCGCGGCGTCGTCGCGCACGGATTCAGATGTGACCTATGTGCGCTTTGCCTTCACCGGCGACCTCGGCTCGCTCGACGCGGGCCGCCAGCTCGATACCGGCATCGTACGCACCGTGTGGATGAGCGCCGACGAGATCCGCGCCTGCCCCGAGCGCCACCGCACGCCGCTGGTGCTGGCCTGCATCGACGACTATCTGGCCGGCAAGCGCTTTGCGCTCGATGCGCTCTACACGCACCCGTCCGTCCTGGCCAACGGAGGCGCATTGTGAGCGGCAAGCGGGTCGTGGTCGGCATGTCGGGCGGGGTCGATTCATCGGTGACCGCGTGGCTGCTCAAGCAGCAGGGCTATGAGGTCATCGGCCTGTTCATGAAGAACTGGGAAGACGATGACGACAGCGAATACTGCTCCACGCGGCAGGACTGGCTCGACGTGGTGTCGGTGGCCGACCTGATCGGCGTGGATGTCGAAGCCGTGAACTTTGCCGCCGAGTACAAGGATCGCGTGTTCGCGGATTTTCTGCGCGAGTATTCCGCTGGCCGCACACCGAACCCCGACGTGCTGTGCAATGCCGAGATCAAGTTCAAGGCCTTTCTCGACCACGCCATGTCGCTGGGCGCGGAAACCATCGCCACGGGCCACTATGCGCGCGTGCGGCAGAACGCGGCGGGCCGTTTCGAGCTGCTCAAGGCGGTGGACCACACCAAGGACCAGAGCTACTTCCTGCATCGCCTGAACCAGGCGCAGCTTTCGCGCACGCTGTTCCCGCTGGGCGAGATGCCCAAGACCCGCGTGCGCGAGATCGCCGCCGAGATCGGCCTGCCGAACGCGAAGAAGAAGGACTCGACCGGCATCTGCTTTATCGGCGAGCGGCCGTTCCGCGATTTCCTGAACCGCTACCTGCCGACCAAGCCGGGGCCGATGAAGACGCCCGATGGCAAGGTGGTTGGCGAGCATATCGGTCTGGCCTTCTACACGCTCGGGCAGCGCAAGGGCATCGGCCTGGGCGGCAGCCGCGACGGCAACGGCGACGCGTGGTATGTGGCGCGCAAGGACATGGCCAGCAATACGCTGTATGTCGTGCAGGGCCACGATCATCCGTGGCTGCTTACGCCCACGCTGGCCGCGGCCGACCTGTCCTGGGTGGCGGGCGAGCCGCCTGCTGCCGGTGCCGCCATGGCGGCGAAGACGCGCTACCGCCAGAGCGATGCGCCGTGCGTGGTCGATGGGGTCGATGGCGACACGCTCGGTCTCTCGTTTGCCGAAGCGCAGTGGGCGGTGACGCCGGGCCAGTCGGCGGTGCTGTATGACGGCGATGTCTGCCTGGGCGGCGGCATCATCCAGTCGGCGCAGTAAGCGTGCCCTGAAAGCGAAAAACGCTCGCGCAAGCGAGCGTTTTTCGTTGGCGCCATGATCAGGCCGCCGGTGGTTCCGTGTCGATGAACGACTGGCGCTTGGCGAGTTTCTCGTGGTACGCCGCCAGGTTCGGATGGCGCTCGCGCCAGTGGATTTCGGGGAAGCGGAAATCCAGGTAGGACAGCGCACAGCCTACGGCCACGTCGGCGAGCGAATAGTGGTTGCCGCTGCACCACGGCCGATCGGCCAGGTCGTTCGACATGGCGGCCAGTGCGGCGTCGATCTTGCCAAGCTGGCGCTGCACCCAGCGCTCGCTGCGCTCGTGCGGTTCGCGCTGGGTGTTTTCCAGGCGCGCCAGCAGCGCGGCATCGAGCAGGCCATCGGCCAGCGCTTCCCAGCAGTGCACTTCCAGGCGTTCGCGGCCGCCTTGCGGAATCAGGCGGCTGACCGGCGTCAGCGTGTCGACGTATTCGACGATCACGCGCGAGTCATAGATCGAGCTGCCGTCCTCCATGACAAGGCAGGGCACCTTGCCGAGCGGATTGTATTGGCCGATCACCGTATCGGATGACCAGACGTTCTCTTCGATCAACTGGTAGTCGATCTTCTTTTCCGCCATCACTACGCGCACCTTGCGCGCGTAGGGACTGGTCTGGGACGCGAACAGCTTCATTTTCTCCCCTCGAGCTTGTTATGAAGTGCATCGACGCTCGGCGGCAAGCGGCGCAGGAGCCCCTGGCTTTCAACGCTTGCC
>Ga0079985_1018623_pt1 | contig 23185 bp, 20 predicted proteins | sample Hof3ISUMetaT_11_FD_73497 | JGI IMG/M metagenome (GOLD analysis project Ga0079985, IMG submission 73497) | Enriched soil aggregate microbial communities from Iowa State university to study microbial drivers of carbon cycling -... | ecosystem: Environmental > Terrestrial > Soil > Agricultural land... | reverse complement strand
GCCAACGACGACGGTTATCTCGCGCCGGGACTCGCCGTCTTGCACGCCGCGCTCGCTCCGCTGGCGCGTATCACGGTGATTGCGCCCGAGCAAAACCACAGCGGGGCTTCGAACTCGCTGACGCTGCAGCGGCCCCTGTCGATCTACGAGGCGCGTGAAGGCGTGCAGAAGGGATTCCGCTTCGTCAACGGCACGCCGACCGACTGCGTGCATATCGCGCTGACCGGCCTGCTCGACGAGAAACCCGACCTGGTGGTGTCCGGCATCAACCAGGGGCAGAACATGGGGGAGGACGTGCTGTATTCCGGCACGGTCGCAGCCGCCATCGAAGGCTACCTGCTCGGCATTCCCTCGATTGCGTTCTCGCAGGTGCACAAGGGCTGGGAACATCTCGACGCTGCTGCCCGTGTGGCACGTGCCGTGGTCGAGCGCGCGATTGCGACGCCGCCCACCGAGCCGTTCCTGCTGAACGTCAATATCCCGAACCTGCCTTTCGAACATATCAAGGGCTACCGCGCGACGCGTCTGGGCAAGCGGCATCCGTCGCAGCCCGTGATCACGCAGGTCAACCCGCGCGGCGATACCAACTACTGGATCGGCCCGGCGGGCGACGCACGCGATGCGAGCGAGGGCACCGATTTCCACGCGACGGGCGAGGGCTATGTGTCGCTCACGCCGTTGCAGCTCGACCTGACGCACCGCGGCCAGCTCGACGCGCTTGCCAAGTGGCTGAACTAGCCATTCCCGCCGTAGCGTCTCACCCCCGATGAGCCCAACGCCCCCTCGCAGCAAGTTTCCCCTGCCGCTGGACGCCGTCGTGCAGCGCAAGCCGGAACCGGCGCGCACGGCCGGCATGCCGGCAGTCGGCGCGCCACGCCCGGCCGGGGCGCCGGCGAAGCTCCGCGACAAGCAGCCCTCCACGCCCACGCCCGCGGCGAGTGCCGTGGAGGCACGCGCTTCGGCCGCGACGGCGGGCGGCGGCGGCATGGCGTCGGACCGTGCGCGCGGCGCGCTGGCGGCGCGGCTGCGTGCCGGGGGCATCCGCGACGAACGCGTGCTGGCCGCCATCGGCACCGTGCCGCGTCATCTGTTCGTCGAGCCAGGGCTGGCATCGCAGGCCTATGAGGATGCCGCGCTGCCCATTGGGCATCAGCAAACCATCTCGAAGCCGTCGGTGGTCGCGCGCATGATCGAACTCCTGCGTGAGGGACTGCCGGCGGCCACCCCCCTGGAGCGCGTGCTGGAGATCGGCACCGGCTGCGGCTACCAGGCCGCGGTGCTGAGCCTGGTCGCGCGTGAAGTTTTTTCCATCGAGCGCATCCGTCCGCTGCATGAGCAGGCGAAGGCGAACCTGCGGCCGCTGCGCGTGCCAAACCTGCGGCTGCATTATGGCGATGGCATGCTCGGCCTGCCGCAGGCGGCGCCGTTCTCGGCCATCATCCTTGCCGCGGCCGGCATGGACGTGCCACAGGCCCTGCTCGAGCAGCTTGCCATTGGCGGCCGGCTGATCGCGCCAGTGGCGCTGATGCCGCTACCGGGAGCGACGGGCCAGACGGTCACGCAGCAGCTGCTGCTGATCGAGCGGCTCAATCGGCATCGCTTTCACCGGACCGCGCTTGAAGCCGTTTTCTTTGTGCCCTTAAAATCGGGCACCATCTGAGTCGAACTATGCACAAGATCGTGAATTCGCATCACTTTGCACGCGCTGGCCAGCTTGTGGCGGCTTCCACGCTGGCGACGCTGTTGGCCGCCTGCGCCAATTCGCCGATGCCGGCGCCCGTGGTGGACCGCACCTCGACCGCCAGCACGGCGGCTGCGCCGCTGGAACCGGCACCTCCCGGATACTATCGGGTCAAGCGAGGCGATACCCTTTACCGCATCGCGCTCGAGAACGGCCAGTCGTATCGCGATGTCGCGGGCTGGAACAATATCAGCAACGCCAACCAGATCGAGGTGGGCCAGTTGTTGCGTGTCGTCCCGCCAGGCGCGGACGTCAATGCCGGCCAGGGCGTGACCACCACGCCGGTGGCGCCGGGTTCGATCCAGGGGCAGCCGCTCGACCAGGCGCGCCCGGCTGCCACGCCGGTGCCGCCTGCGCCGGCCGCCGCCGCGCCCGCGGCAGGTGCCGCAGCGTCCGCCGGTACGTCCGCGCCGGTCGCCGACGGGGCGATGAAACTGGCGTGGCCGGCAACCGGCCAACTGATCGGTAAATTTGATGACAAGAGTAATAAAGGCATCGATATTGCGGGCAAGAAAGGCGATGCCGTGCTTGCTGCCGACGACGGTCGGGTGATTCACGTTGGCCCCTTGCGCGGCTACGGGAATCTTGTCATCATCAAACACAATGAGACATTTCTTACTGCCTACGGCCACAATGACAAGGTGCTGGTGGCAGAGCAATCAACGGTCCGCAAGGGACAGAAGATTGCGGAGATGGGCAACAGTGATACCGACCGGGTAAAGCTTCACTTCGAAGTTCGCAAGAACGGAAAACCGGTTGATCCGATGCGGTATCTGCCGCCACAGTGAGGGTTCATGCCACGCCAGAAAACTGTCTCCTCCGGAACCGCCAGCAGGGCCCGCCGACCCAAGCAGCCGGAAGTGAAGGCTGGTGTGGCCCATGCCGACGATCGCGTTGATCTGGACGACGTCGGCGCTGACCTGCTTCCCGTCACCGATGAACCGATCGCGACCACCGCGGCGGTCGGCCTTCGCGAGGCCGACCTGCTCAGCGACGACAACGATCGCCAGCTGCGCGATGACGACGACGATGAGGCAGAAGAGGAAGAAGAGGGCGAGGGTGAGAATGGCGCCGAGCCCGCCGCGGCAGAGCACGATGACTTCCGCACGGTCCTGCACACGGAACTGGCTGCCGATACGGTCCAGCACTACCTGAACCGCATCAGCATCAAGCCGCTGCTGTCGGCGCCCGAGGAGCTGCATTTCTCGACGTTGGCCAAGGACGGCGACTTCTCCGCGCGGCAGGTCATGATCGAGCGTAACTTGCGCCTGGTCGTGAGTATCGCCAAGGGTTATCTCAACCGCGGCGTGCCGCTGCTGGACCTGATCGAGGAGGGCAACCTCGGCCTGATGCACGCGATCGAGAAATTCGATCCCTCGCGCGGCTTTCGTTTTTCCACTTATGCGACCTGGTGGATCCGCCAGAGCATCGAGCGCGCCATCATGAACCAGGCGCGCACGGTACGCTTGCCGGTCCACGTGATCCGTGAACTCAACCAGGTGCTGCGTGCAAAGCGGCACCTGGAAAAAGGCGGCACCGACGGCCGCGACGCCAGCCTCGAAGATATTGCCCACCTGCTGGGCAAGACGCCTGACGAAGTGCAGGACGTGCTGGCGCTTAACGAACATACCACCTCGCTCGATACGCCGTTTGACCTGGACCCGGGCTCCAGCCTGCTGGACTTCCTTTCCGACGAGCACAACGCCGCGCCGGACCAGGAGGTCGCGCACCGCGAGCTCGAAGGGCTGATGAAGCTGTGGCTGGCCCGCTTGTCGGAAAAGCACCGCTATGTGGTGGAGCGCCGCTTCGGGCTCAACCACATCGAACCTGCCACGCTCGAAGAGCTGGCCGAGGAGATGGGTCTCACGCGCGAGCGCGTGCGCCAGATCCAGCAGGAAGCCCTGGTTAAGCTCAAGCGGCATTTCGCATCGCAAGGTGTCAGGAAGGACGCTGTTCTATGACTCCTGTGCTGGTATTCGACATCGAGACCATTCCCGATGTCGACGGCCTGCGCCGTTTGCATGACCATCCCGCATCGATGAGCGACGACGAAGTCGCCGAGCATGCGTTCTCAGCCCGCCGCGAAAAGACCGGAAGCGATTTCCTGCCGCACTACCTGCAGCGCGTGGCAGCGATTTCCTGCGTGTTGCGTCGTACGCAGCGCGACGGATCGGCCGTCTTCCATGTCGGCTCGCTGGGAACCCTGGAGGATGGCGAAGCGACGCTGATCCAGAAATTCTACGAACTGATCGCACGTTACAGCCCGCAACTGGTGTCGTGGAATGGCGGTGGCTTCGACTTGCCCGTGCTGCACTACCGTGGCCTGGTCCACGGCGTGGCCGCGCCGCGTTACTGGGAAATGGGCGAGGGCCGCGAGGACGACAGCCGCGATTTCAAGTGGAACAACTACATCAGCCGCTACCACATGCGGCACCTGGACCTGATGGACCTGCTTGCCATGTACCAGCCGCGCGCCAGCGCACCGCTGGATGACCTGGCCAAGCTGTGCGGCTTCCCGGGCAAGATGGGCATGGACGGCAGCAAGGTATGGCGCGCGTTCCAGGATGGCCAGCTCGAATCCATCCGCGCGTACTGCGAGACCGACGTCGTCAACACGTATCTGATGTACTGCCGCTTCCAGCTGATGCGGGGCGGCGTGACGCCGCGCGAGTTCGATCAGGAGGTGGAGCTCGTACAGGAGTCGCTGGCCGAACTGCCGGGCGAGCAATGGATGGAATACCTCCAGGCGTTCCGCCTGAAGCGCCTGACACCCGAAGACGAAGAGCTGGACTGAGCCACCGGCGGGGGCCGCCGGTGGCGCGGACCTGCTTCGGCTCAGATGTCCAGTGACAGCACGATGGGCTGGTGGTCCGAGTCCTTCGTCGCGGCATTGACCTCGCACCGGCCGACCTGGCCGGCAAGATTCTCCGTCACGAAGACGAAATCGCAGGCGAAGGGCGGCTCGGGCCATTGCTCCTTGTCGTACATGGCGCAGGTGGGCGCGTGCGGCTGGCCCGGATGCCTGAGCAGCCATGCGTCGCGCCATGGTGCCGTGCCGTCGCCGAAAGGCTCCAGCATGCGCCGATAGGCAATGTCGGAGGGTTTGCTGTTGAAGTCGCCGCACAGGACGGCTTCCGATGGCCGGGGTTCCGGCGTGAACGGTCCCGGGGTCGATTCGCTGCGACCGGGCTTGCGCGCGTGGCCGCAGGCCTCGGTGTGCCAGTTGCGCAAGGCGTCGGCCTGGGCCGCACGCTGGCTTGCCGAATAGTATTCCAGGTGTGTGCAGATGACGCGCAGGAGCTTGCTTCCCGATTGAACAGTGGCCTCCAGTGCCACGCGCGGCATCGATGCCACGTCGGGATCGGGCGGCCAGGGCAGGGCGTGGCGGAATCGCTCTCGCACCGGTAGCCGCGTGGCGATCACATTGCCGAACTGGCGCGGACCGCCGTTGCTGCCGAAGCGGTCGACGGCCGGGGCGAACATCACGCGATAGCCCGGCAGCAGCGCAGTCAGCTCCGTCACCTGATCGGCACCCGGGCCCCCTCGCAGGTCGCCAAAGCCGCGGGTGACTTCCTGCAGGCAGATGACGTCGGCGTCTGCCATCGCGCGCAGGGTGGCCACGCTGCGCGACAGGTCGACCTGTCCGTCGGCGCCCCGGCCCCACTGGATATTCCACGAAATCAGTTCCATGGCATGGCTCCTTTCGCGGTGCGCCACCGTTCGACCGGCTTCGCACTGCGTGTCTGGACTACAATCGCGCTTTCGCAAAACAATACGTCAGGTTTCGTCTGGTGTCCCAAGTCGTGTCCTCTCCGCAAGAAATGCCGGCAACGCCGCGTGCTGTATCTGCCAACGCCGCTGCGGCGCCCGCTGCCACCGCGCCCGGTGCCGATCCCGTGGTCTCCATTGACAGCCTCGATATGGAGGCCCGCGGCGTCGGCCGCCTCGTCAATGAGGACGGTACACCCGGCAAGGTGATCTTCGTCGAGGGCGCATTGCCCGGCGAGACCGTCAGCTACAAGAGCTATCGCCGCAAGCCGAGCTACGAGCAAGCTCACCTGGTTGAAATTCGGCAAGAGTCCGTCATGCGGGTCAAGCCGGGCTGCCAGTATTTCGGGGTCTGTGGCGGATGCTCCATGCAGCACCTGGACTCGCGTGCGCAGCTCGCCATCAAGCAGCGCGTGCTCGAGGACAACCTCTGGCATTTGTCGAAGGTCCGCCCGGAAGTAATGTTCAGGCCCATTGCCGGTCCGGACTGGGGCTATCGCTACCGCGCGCGCCTGACTGTCAGGCACGTTGCCAAGAAGGGCGGGGTGCTGGTGGGGTTCCACGAGCGCAAGAGCAGCTATGTGGCGGACATGAAGAGCTGCGAGATTCTTCCGCCACATGTCTCTGCGATGCTGGTGCCGCTACGCGAGCTGGTAGGCGCTCTTTCGATCCACGACCGCATGCCGCAAATCGAGCTGGCGGTCGGTCACGAAGTCACGGCGCTGGTGCTGCGCATTCTTGAGCCGCTGACCGATGCGGACAAGGATCTGCTGCGCGCGTTCGCCGACCAGCACAACGTCCAGTTCTGGCTGCAGCCCAAGGGGCCGGACACCGTGGCGCCGTTTTATTCGCTTGACCGGGAGCTGGCCTATACGCTGCCGGAGTTCGGCATCCGCATGCCGTTCAAGCCGACGGACTTCACGCAGGTCAACCACCAGATCAACCGCGTGCTGATCGGGCGTGCGTTGCGCCTGCTCGATGCCAAGCCGCAAGACCGCCTGCTCGACCTGTTCTGCGGCATCGGCAACTTCACGCTGCCGCTGGCTACGCAGGGCCGCTCGGTCATGGGCATCGAAGGCAGCGAAGCGCTGACGACCCGGGCGCTGGCCAATGCCGGTCACAACGGGCTGGCGCACAAGACGGAATTCGCTTGCCGCAATCTGTTTGAAGTCACCGCCGAGGACATCGCCGCGCTGGGCCGCTTTGACCGCTGGCTGGTCGATCCGCCGCGCGAGGGCGCGCTGGCGGTGTGCAAGGCGCTGGGCGAACTGGCGCAGCAGGGCAGCGACGTGCTCCCGAGCCGGATCGTCTACGTATCATGCAGCCCGTCGACGCTGGCCCGCGATGCTGGCCTGCTGGTGCACGAGGCTGGCTACCGACTGGTGGGCGCGGGCGTAGTGAACATGTTCCCGCATACCTCGCACGTCGAGTCGATCGCCGTGTTCGAGCGCGGTTGAGCCGGCAGGGCAGCGATAGCCGCCCAATGAAAAACGCCGGCCATGTGGCCGGCGTTTTTCATCTGCGCTGAAGCTGTGTCAGTCCCGGCTGCCGCCGAAAATGCCCAGCAGGGCCAGCAGGTTCGTGAACACGTTGTAGACGTCGAGGTAGATCGCCAGGGTCGCGGTGATGTAGTTGGTTTCGCCGCCATTCACCACGCGCTGCACATCGAACAGGATGTAGGCCGAAAAAATGCCGATGGCGATGACCGATACAGTGATCATCAGCGACGGCAGTTGCAGCCAGATGTTGGCCACGCTGGCCAGGATCAGCAGGATCACGCCGACGAACAGGAACTTGCTCAGCCCCGAGAAATCACGCTTGCTGACCGTGGCAATGGTGGCCATGGCGCCGAATACGGCCGCGGTGCCGCCAAAGGCATACATGATCAGTGCCGGCCCGTTCGAGAACTGCAGCACCGCGCCAATCAGGCGCGACAGCATCAGTCCCATGAAGAACGTGAAGGCCAGCAACAGGACTACGCCCATGCTGCTGTTCTTGGTCTTCTCGATGCCGTAGAAGAACGCGAACGCGATGCCCAGGAAGAGGATCAGCGACAGGCCGGGGCTACCCGCCATGAAGCTGAAGCCGCTCGCCACGCCGATCCACGCGCCGAGCACGGTCGGGATCATCGAGATTGCCAGCAGCCAGTATGTGTTGCGCAAGACCCGGTTGCGCACGACGACGTCACTGACCGTCGACGCATTGCCGAATCCATATGTGTTCAGCTTGTTATCCATGGTGACTCCTGGTGACTCCTGTTTCTTAACGGTGAGGCGCCGGGGCAACCCGGTGCCGACGCATCGCCAATGTGGCATCGCCTCTGCGGAATTGCAAGGGGATTAAAGTGTTACATCGGTCACTTGTTGCGGTTGTGGTCGGGTTTGTTGCTCACGTTTGACGGTTTTGCATGTATTGCGTTCCGTGCATGGGGCAGGCGCGGGATATGAAGAATGTGCCGCATCGCATGGTGCAATGCCGCATCCGGCCTCCCTTGGGCCAGCATAGGGCGGGCGCGCTCGAAACCGTCATCGTCTCATGCTAGAATTCTCGTTTAATCCATTTGTAACCCCTTCATTTTTCGGAGTTTTTCATGGCGATTGAGCGCACCCTGTCGATTATCAAGCCGGATGCCGTGGCCAAGAACGTTATCGGCCAGATCTACGCCCGTTTCGAAGCTGCTGGCCTGAAGGTCATCGCTGCCAAGATGGTGCACCTGTCGCGCGGCGAAGCCGAGCAGTTCTACGCTGTCCACAAGGAGCGCCCGTTCTTCAAGGACCTGGTCGACTTCATGGTTTCGGGCCCGGTCATGATCCAGGCTCTGGAAGGCGAGAACGCCATCGCCAAGAACCGTGAGCTGATGGGCGCCACCGACCCGAAGAAGGCCGACAAGGGCACCATCCGCGCCGACTTCGCCGACAGCATCGATGCCAACGCCGTGCACGGTTCGGACGCTGCTGAAACCGCCGCTGTGGAAGTTGCCTTCTTCTTCCCTGGCATGAACGTTTACAGCCGTTGATTGTCTGGTCTTCCACAAGCCTGGACTAAAACGGAAGTTGAGTTTGCCGTCATGAACGATCTCGTCAACCTGCTCGACCTGGATGCGGACGCGCTCACCGCCTATTGCGGAGAGCTCGGCGAGAAGCCGTTTCGTGCGCGGCAGCTGCAACGCTGGATCCACCAGTTCGGTGCCAGCCGCTTCGACGCCATGTCGGATCTCGCCAAGTCGCTGCGCGAAAAGCTCGCGACGCGCGCCGAGATCCGCTCGCCGGCCGTCATCACCGACCACTTGTCGGGTGACGGCACGCGCAAATGGCTGCTCGATGTCGGCAACGGCAACGCGGTGGAGACGGTGTACATCCCCGAGGAAACGCGCGGCACGCTGTGCGTCTCCTCGCAGGCCGGATGCGCCGTCAACTGCCGGTTCTGCTCGACCGGCAAGCAGGGTTTCTCGCGCAACCTGACCACGGGCGAGATCATCGGCCAGCTCTGGATGGCGGAATTCGCCATGCGCGAGCAACTGCGCCGTGGCCCCAAGGATGACCGCGTCATCTCCAACGTGGTGATGATGGGCATGGGCGAGCCGCTGCTGAACTACGACCAGGTCGTCCCCGCCATGCGGCTGATGCTGGACGACAACGCCTATGGCTTGTCGCGCCGCCGCGTGACGCTGTCCACCTCCGGCGTGGTGCCGATGATGGACCGGCTGTCGAAAGACCTGCCGGTGGCCCTGGCGGTGTCGCTGCACGCGTCCAATGACGCCCTGCGCGACATGCTCGTGCCGCTGAACAAGAAGTATCCGCTGGCCGAGCTGATGGCGGCATGCCGCCGCTACCTCGAGTTCGCGCCGCGCGACTTCGTTACCTTCGAATACTGCATGCTGGATGGTGTCAATGACGGCGTCGAGCATGCGCGGGAATTGTTGAAGCTGGTGGCCGACGTGCCCTGCAAGTTCAACCTGATCCCGTTCAATCCCTTCCCCGAATCGGGCCTGAAGCGCTCCAACAACGAACAGATCCGGCGCTTTGCGCAGGTGTTGATGGACGCCGGCATCGTGACCACGATCAGAAAGACGCGTGGCGACGATATCGACGCAGCGTGCGGCCAGCTGGCCGGGGAAGTCAAGGATCGCACCCGGCTTGCCGAGCGCGGCAAGTTCGGCAAGATCACGCCTTTGGTGCCGGTCGCCGCGACTGGCCAAGCTGGGGAGGCTCGCCCTGCATGATCCGTCTGATCGCTGCAGTCCTGCTGGGGCTGCTGATGTTGTCCGCCTGCCAGTTGCCGTCAGCGCCCACGCAGGATCTCCAGACCACTTCCGACCAGACCGATGCACGGCGCCGCGCCAGCATTCGGCTGCAACTGGCCACGAACTACCTTGAAGCCGGCCAGAACAGCGTTGCACTCGATGAGGTGAAGCAGGCGATTGCCGCCGATCCGACCATGGCCGATGCCTACCATGTGCGGGCGCTGACCTACATGGCCATGAACGAGAAGGCGCTGGCCGACGACAGCTTCCGCACGGCGGTTTCGATGCGCGGCAACGATGGCGACCTGCTCAATAACTATGGCTGGTTCCTGTGCCAGGAAGGGCGTTATAGCGAGGCAGTCCCGGTGCTGGAGCGTGCGGTGTCCGCTCCCTCGGCGGGCGGGCCGGCCAAGCCGCTGATCAGCCTCGGCGCTTGTCAGATTCGCAATGGCGCGGGCGCTGACGCTGAAAAGAACCTCAAGGCGGCGCTTGGCTATGACCGGAACAACCCGGTCGCCAGCACCAACCTTGCACTGGTCTACTACCGGCGCGGCGATCTGAAGCAGGCTCAGCAGTACGTCGAGCGTGTCAACAACGGTAAATTCGCAAGCGCGCAATCCCTCTGGCTGGGTGCGCGCATTGCGCGTCGTCAGGGCGACACGGCAGCGCAGGGTGCCCTGGTGGCACAGCTGCGCCAACGTTTTCCCGACTCGCGCGAACTGAGCGCCTACGAACAAGGAGCATGGGATGAGTGAGCAAGAGCGCGCCGCAGGCCAGGCCGCTTCGACGGGACACGTCGGCGGTGGCGCGACAGATTCGGAACGTGAAGCCGTAGCGCGCGAAATCGGCGCGCTGCTGGCGCAGGCACGGGAATCGCAACGGTTGTCCGTCGAGGACGTGAGCGCCCGACTGAAAGTCGCCGCGCCAAAGCTGGCAGCGGTCGAGGCCGGTGACCTGGCCGCGTTGCCGGACGTCACCTTTGCCAAGGGCGTGATGCGTGCCTATGCGCGTATCCTGCACGTCGACGTGGATGCCTTGCTCGCGCGCTTCCAGCCGCGCCCGGTGCAGGTGACGGAGATGGCGCGCCAGCGCGAAGGCGGTATCAACCAGACGTTCGACGATCGGAGGCGCTTCGGTACGCGCAGTGGTGCCGGCGCTGGCGGACGCTGGGTCTGGCTGGCGTTGGTCGTCGCAGGCGTGGCGGCGGGCGGCTGGTTCGGGCTCGATCATATGAAGCAATGGCTGGCAGCGCGCAACAGCGCAGCGCCAGCCGCGCACGTCGAAGCGCAGGAGCAGCCGGCTCAGACGTCCGAGTCCGGCACCGTGACGGCCGCTCTGCCGCCGGTCATGGCTGGCGCCGACTCTCCGGCTCCGTCCGAGGCGTTGCCTGCCAGCGCGCCGGCCGCAGCCGCCAGCAACGCTGCCGTGCCCGTAGCGGTTGCGGCGGTGGCCCCAGCCGCGACCGTGGAGCCGGCCGCGCCGGTCGCCACGACGGCGACCGCGACGGCTGGCTCGGCACAGGGTGAACTGCAGATCAAGTTCGCGTCCGACACGTGGTACGAGATCCGCGACCGCAACGGCAAGGTCGTGTTGGGCGGCACCGCCAAGGCTGGCGAGGAGGTCTCGGGCGGGGGCGCGGCACCGTACAAGGTGGTCATCGGCAACGTGAAGGGCGTGGAGTCGATGAGCCGCAACGGCACGCCGGTCGACCTGAAGGCGGCCAACCGCAACAACGTCGCGCGGCTGACGCTGCCCTGACGCCAGCCCGGCACCGCATCATTGCGAGGTGGTAACGCTATGAACGAACAGCTTTGTCTTCCGGTACTGCCCGGCCCGCTGCCGCGCCGCGAAACGCGCCAGGCGCGTATCGCGTGGCGCGATAACATCGTCACGATCGGTGGCGGGGCGCCGGTGCGCGTGCAGTCGATGACGAATACGGACACCGTCGATGCCATCGGCACGGCCATCCAGGTCAAGGAGCTGGCGCGCGCGGGGTCCGAGATCGTGCGCATCACCGTCAATACGCCCGAGGCGGCCGCGGCCGTGCCGCACATTCGCGAGCAGCTCGACCGCATGGGCGTCGACGTGCCGCTGGTGGGTGACTTCCACTACAACGGCCACAAGCTGCTGCAGGACTATCCGGCTTGTGCCGAGGCGCTGTCGAAGTACCGTATCAATCCCGGTAATGTGGGGCAGGGTGCCAAGCGCGACACGCAGTTCGGCCAGATGATCGAGATGGCCTGCCGCTTTAACAAGCCGGTGCGCATCGGCGTCAACTGGGGCAGCCTGGACCAGGACCTGCTGGCGCGCATCATGGACGAGAACGCCGGTCGCGCCGAGCCCTGGCCCGCGCAAAGCGTGATGGTCGAGGCGCTGATCACATCGGCGATCGACTCGGCGAAGAAGGCCGAGGAAATCGGCTTGCCGGGCAACCAGATCATCCTGTCGTGCAAGGTGTCGCAGGTGCAGGAGCTGATCGCGGTGTACCGCGAGCTGGCGCGCCGCTGCGACTATGCGCTGCATCTCGGGCTGACCGAGGCGGGCATGGGCAGCAAGGGCATCGTGGCCTCGACGGCGGCGCTGTCGGTGCTGCTGCAGGAAGGCATCGGCGATACCATCCGTATCTCGCTGACGCCGGAACCGGGCGCCCCGCGCGAGAAGGAAGTCTATGTCGGGCAGGAAATCCTGCAGACCATGGGCATGCGCAACTTCACGCCGATGGTCATTGCGTGCCCGGGCTGCGGCCGTACGACCAGCACCGTGTTCCAGGAACTTGCGGCAAGCATCCAGGCCTACCTGCGCGAGCAGATGCCCCACTGGAAGACGGCCTATCCGGGTGTCGAAGAGATGGACGTGGCCGTGATGGGCTGCATCGTCAACGGTCCGGGCGAGAGCAAGCACGCGAATATTGGCATCTCGCTGCCGGGCTCGGGCGAATCGCCGGCGGCGCCGGTGTTCGTGGATGGCGTCAAGGTCAGGACGCTGCGCGGCGAGCGTATCTCGGAAGAATTCCAGGCGATCGTCGACGAGTACGTTCGCACGCATTACGGCCCGGGCGCAGCGCGGGCAGAGAAGCAAGCGGTGGCCTGAGCCGGTATGGACCGGCTCACCTCAGCAAGATAACTACAGAATGACGCAAAACGAGAATCCGTCCGCGCAAAGCGGCGCCAAGACAGAAGACAAGGCACGCCCCGCCAAGGCGTTGCAGGGCGTGAAGGGCATGAACGACATGCTGCCGGCCGATGCCCCGCTGTGGGAGCATTTCGAAAACGCCGCCCGCGCAATGCTGCGCGCCTACGGCTACCAGCAGGTCCGCACGCCGATCGTCGAGCATACCCAGCTGTTCGTGCGTGGCATCGGCGAGGTGACGGACATTGTCGAGAAGGAAATGTATTCCTTCACCGATTCGCTGAACGGTGAGCAACTGACGCTGCGTCCGGAAGGCACCGCTGCCGCCGTGCGCGCCACCATCGAGCACAACCTGCTGTACGACGGCCCCAAGCGCCTCTGGTACACCGGTCCGATGTTCCGCCACGAGCGTCCGCAGCGCGGCCGCTATCGCCAGTTCCACCAGCTCGGCGCCGAGGCGCTGGGTTTCGCCGGGCCGGACGTGGATGCCGAAATCATCCTGATGTGCCAGCGCCTGTGGGACGACCTGGGCCTGGTCGGCGTGCGCCTGGAGATCAATTCGCTGGGGCAGGCCAACGAGCGTGCCGCGCACCGCGAAGAGCTGATCAAGTATCTGGAGCGGTTCAAGGACATCCTGGACGAAGATGGCAAGCGGCGCCTGTACACCAATCCGCTGCGCGTGCTGGATACCAAGAATCCCGCGCTGCAGGAGATGGCGGCCAATGCGCCGAAGCTGATCGACTTCCTCGGCGAGGAATCGCTGGCCCACTTCGAAGGCGTGCAGCGCCTGCTCAAGGCCAACAACATTCCGTACAAGATCAATCCGCGCCTGGTGCGCGGGCTGGACTACTACAACCTGACGGTGTTCGAGTGGATCACCGACAAGCTCGGCGCGCAGGGCACCATTGCCGGCGGTGGCCGCTACGATCCGCTGATCGCGCAGATGGGCGGCAAGCCGGCGCCGGCCTGCGGCTGGGCCATGGGCATCGAGCGCATCATCGAGTTGATCCGTGAAGAAGGCGTAGTGCCGGATGCGGTGGGCTGCGATGTCTACCTCGTGCACCAGGGCGAGGCCGCGTCCCAGCAAGCCATGGTTGCCGCGGAGCGCCTGCGCGATGCCGGGCTGGATGTGGTCGTGCATGCGACGACCGACGGCAAGAGCGGCAGCTTCAAGTCGCAGATGAAGCGTGCCGACGCGAGCGGCGCGGCGTATGCCGTGATCATCGGCGACGATGAAGTCGCTGCCGGCGTGGTGCAGGTGAAGGAACTTCGCCAGGCTGCGCAGGCCGAAGGCGGTGGCCAGCAGGCGCAGGTGCCGGCTGAAGGCCTGGTCGATTACCTGATCGACGCAATGGTCGGCGCCAGCGAATAACGTAGCGAGCCGCGGCACGCGAGATCTGCCCAGCAGGAAACGGATGCCGCCCGGGCGGCCTTTGACCCCAACCCAAACGCAAGAGACTGCCTCGACATGGCATACGATCTGGAAGAGCAGGAACAGCTTGAAAACCTGAAGGCCTGGTGGCGTCAGTACGGCAATGCCCTGACGTGGCTCCTGATTGCCGCCCTGCTGGCGTTCGCCGCCTGGAGCGGCTGGAAGTACTGGGAGCGCAAGCAGGCCTCCGAGGCGGCCGTGTTGTACGACCAGGTGGTCAAGGCCGCCGAAGGCCGCGATGCCGAGCGCGTCAAGCGCGCCGCCGGCGACCTTGAAGACAAGTTCGGCAAGACCGCCTATGGTCCGATGAGCGCGTTGGTGGCCGCCAAGGTGCTGTACGATGCGGGCGACCTCGCGGCTGCCAAGACGCAGCTGCAGTGGGCCATTGATCATGGCGACGGCGAGTACGCGCTGATCGCCCGCGTGCGCCTTGCCGGCGTGCTGCTCGACGAGAAGGCCTACGACAAGGGCCTGGCGCTGCTCAAGGACGAGCCGCCGGCACCGTTCGTCGCGCTGTATGCGGACCGCAAGGGCGATCTGCTGGCCGCGCAGGACAAGCGCGACGACGCGCGCGCGGCCTACCGCAAGGCGCTGGACAAGCTGGGCGCCGACGATCAGTCGATGCGCCAGATCATCCAGTTCAAGCTCGACGCGCTTGGCGCGGCCTGACCTCGCGCCGCTATACGTGAAGGACATCCGCCACAAACCAATGCAGGATCCTAACCTTATGACGTCAATGCTTTCCGCTGCCGAACAACAAGGCGACTCGCGCCGCAAGATTGCCCGTGCGCTCGTCGCCGGCGCCTGCCTTGTGGCGCTGGGCGGTTGCTCGCTGTTCAGCAAGGAGAACAAGCATCCGCCGGCCGAACTGAAGCCGGTGTCGGCGACGCTGTCCGTGCGTCAGGCCTGGAAGGCGGATGTCGGCAAGAGCGGCCCGTATGCGCTGCAGCCGGCCGCGGCCGGCAACAACGTGTACGTGTCGGCCAACAATGGCAACATCATGGCGCTGGACGGGGCCACCGGCCGTACGCTGTGGAAGGCCAAGACCGATGTCGATATCACCACTGGCCCGGGGAGTGACGGCACCGTGACGGCGGTGGCGGGCGAGAAGGGCGCGGTCTACGCCTTCGATACCAGCGGCAAGCAGATCTGGAAAAAGCAGGTCAACGGCGAAGTCCTGTCGGCGCCGCTGGTCGGCAACGGCCTGGTGGTCGTGCGCACGACCGATACCCGGGTGCTCGCGCTGGATGCCCAGACTGGTGAACGGCGCTGGATCTACCAGCGTTCGCAGACGCCGCTGAACCTGCGCGCCGCCATGGGCATGGTGTTCGCCGGTGACGGCATAGTCATGGGCTTCCCCGGCGGCAAGCTGGGCGTCCTGACGCCGGGCAATGGCGTGCTTCGCTGGGAGAGCGCGGTGTCGTATCCGAAGGGTGTTTCGGAGATCGAGCGCTTGAACGATGTCACCGGCCAGCCCATGGTCAGCGGCCGCCAGGTTTGCGCCACGACCTTCCAGGGCCGTATCGCCTGCCTGGAACTGGCCAGCGGCCAGCCGCAGTGGGGCAAGGATTTCTCGTCGCCGACCGGCCTGGCGCAGGATGACAATGCCATCTATGCCAGCGACGAACAGTCCGTGGTGTTTGCATTCGACCGCCAGAATGGCAACGAGCGCTGGAAGAACAACGAACTGCGCTATCGCCGCCTGGGCGCGCCGCTGGTATTGGGCCGCTCGGTGGTGATGGGCGACTTCGAAGGCTATGTGCACTTCCTCTCGCGAGACGATGGCACCGAAGTGGCGCGCATGAAGACCGATGGCAGCGCCATCAGCGCCGCGCCGGTGGTGGCAGGACAGACGCTGGTCGTCCAGACCCGCGACGGCGACGTCTACGGCTACGTGCCGGACTGAGCCATTGATGGCAGCGCAGGCCGTACACCTGTCGGTACGGGCTGCGCCAATTCCGGTAGCATGATCCCTGGTCGTGCGGCGAAATACGGAGCGTGCCCTGGGGCCACGTTCCACCCGACAGGAGAAGCGGCTGGCCATGCATTTTTTGCATGAGGCGCCGTCGGATCAACTGACTCCGGAGTTCCAGGGGGGCGGCAGGTGCCGGCCCCCGTTTCCGTTTATTGCATGAAACCAGTTATTGCACTTGTCGGCCGCCCGAACGTCGGGAAGTCGACGCTATTCAATCGCATGACCCGGTCGCGCGACGCGCTTGTCGCGGATCTGCCGGGCCTGACGCGCGACCGCCACTACGGCGAAGGGCGTATTGGCGAACGTCCCTTTATTGCGATCGATACCGGCGGTTTCGAGCCGGTGGTCAAGGAAGGCATCGTCGCCGAGATGGCCAAGCAGACCAAGCAGGCCGTGGTCGAGGCGGACGTGGTCATCTTCATCGTCGACGGCAGGCTCGGCCTGGCGCCGCAGGACCGCGCCATCGCGGATTACCTGCGCAAGACCGGCCGGCGCGTGATGCTCGCGGTCAACAAGGCCGAGGGCATGAAGTACACCTCGGTCGCTGCTGACTTCTATGAGCTCGGCATGGGCGATCCGTACGCGATTTCGGCGGCGCACGGCGATGGCGTTCGCGAGCTGGTGGACGAGGCGCTGCAATTGGCAATTCAAGAGCGTCCGGAGCTGGCCGAGGAAGAGGACGACAGCGGCAAGGGCGTGAAGATCGCCATCGTCGGGCGGCCGAACGTCGGGAAGTCGACGCTCGTGAATACACTGATCGGCGAGGAGCGCGTGATCGCGTTCGACATGCCCGGTACCACGCGCGACGCCATCTACGTGGAGTTCGAGCGTGGCGGCAAGCCCTACACGCTGATCGACACGGCGGGCCTGCGGCGGCGGGGCAAGGTGTTCGAAGCGATCGAGAAGTTCTCGGTGGTCAAGACGCTGCAGTCGATTGCCGACGCCAACGTCGTGATTCTGCTGCTCGACGCGCAGCAGGATATTTCCGACCAGGATGCCCATATCGCCGGCTTTATCGTCGAGTCGGGCCGGGCTCTCGTGGTCGGCGTCAACAAGTGGGATGGTCTCGACGGGCATACCCGCGATCGCATCAAGCATGACCTCGAGCGCAAGCTGCAATTCCTGAGCTTCGCCAATTTCCACTTCGTGTCTGCGCGGGAACGCACAGGCATTGGCGCGCTGATGCGTTCGGTCGACGACGCGTTCGCCGCGGCCATGGTCAAATTGCCCACGCCGCAGCTCACGCGCGTGCTGCAGGAAGCGGTGGAGTTCCAGCAACCCAAGCGCGCCGGCGTATCGCGGCCCAAGCTGCGCTACGCGCACCAGGGCGGTTCCAACCCGCCGATCATCGTGATCCACGGCAACGCCTTGTCGAGCGTTTCCGAGACCTACCGGCGCTACCTGGAAAACCGCTACCGCGCGGCATTCAAGTTGAAGGGCACCCCTCTTCGCATTGAATTTCGCACGAACAAAAACCCGTATGCGGACTCGAAAGACTGAGTTCCGGGCGAGTGCATGGCGAGGCAAGTTTTCGTTTGCGTTCGTTTGGAACTGCGGCTAAATTTGCGTAAGCAGGGGGTTCTCTGCGCGCGGATGCCGCTTTGGTACTGTTTTGATCTTTTTTCTGGCGCGAGCTTGCGCCGCATGACTTGAACCGGGGACTTTCGTCCCCATTAATCACCACTAAACCTATAAATTTGGAGTGTGCCATGAGCAACAAAGGGCAACTGCTACAAGACCCGTTCCTGAACGCGCTGCGCAAAGAGCACGTGCCGGTTTCCATCTATCTCGTCAATGGCATCAAGCTGCAAGGCAACATCGAATCGTTCGACCAGTATGTCGTGCTGCTGCGTAACACCGTGACGCAGATGGTCTACAAGCATGCAATTTCCACCGTCGTCCCGGCTCGCGCGGTCAATTTCCGCGTGGATGATTCGACCGAGGGCTGATCTTCGCGGGGGCCGCAAGTCGTTGCGGCCCTCGACCGCCGGCATCGCGCACACGCCACCCGGCGTTGCGGCGGTGCCGGCCTCCGGTTCGCGCATGCGGCCGGCTCGCGGTGAACCGGACTGGCTGCCTGCCATGCCGGTGCCTCAATCGCGCAAGGGAGCGCGTGCCTGTACCGGCCCGCTCCCGTCTCAGAATCCGGCCAGTTCCGGCCATCTTCCCAAAACCGTCTTTCTTCGCGCGTAGCGCCGCCCGCTTGGATCCCAGAGCTACCTCCAACACCGAACCGTCACGTGCCATTCTCGTTGGCGTGGATTTCGGCAAGCACGACTTTCAGGAAAGCCTGAGCGAACTTGCCCTGTTGACCACCACCGCAGGCTCCATGCCGGTGCATACGCTGACCGGCAAGCGCTCGCGGCCGGACCCTGCGCTGTTCATCGGCTCTGGCAAGGCCGAGGAGTTGAGGGAGGCCGCCGATGCGCTGGATGCCGACATCGTGGTGTTCAACCATGCCCTGAGCCCGGCGCAGCAACGTAACCTCGAGCGTTTTCTCCAGCGCCATGTGATCGACCGTACCGGCCTGATCCTGGATATCTTTGGCCAGCGCGCGCAGAGCCATGTGGGCAAGGTGCAGGTAGAACTGGCGCAGGTCCAGTACCAGGCGTCGCGCCTGGTTCGTGCGTGGAGCCACCTGGAGCGGCAGAAGGGCGGTATCGGCATGCGGGGCGGACCGGGCGAGCGCCAGCTCGAACTGGACCGCCGCATGCTCGATACCCGGGCCAAGCGGCTGAAGACCGACCTTGCCCGGCTGCAACGGCAGCACAGCACGCAGCGGCGTGCCCGCGCGCGCAACGAGACCTTGAGCATCTCGCTGGTCGGCTATACCAACGCGGGCAAGTCGACGCTGTTCAATGCCTTGACCAAGGCCGGCGCCTATGCGGCCAACCAGCTCTTCGCGACGCTCGATACTACGTCGCGCCGGATGTTCCTGGACGGGCTCGGCAACGTGGTGCTGTCCGATACGGTCGGCTTTATCCGCGACCTGCCCACCCAGCTGGTCGAGGCGTTCCGCGCGACACTCGACGAAACCGTGCACGCCGATCTGCTGCTGCATGTCGTGGACGCCTCGAGTACGGTGCGTCACGAGCAGATCGAGCAGGTGAACCGGGTGCTGGCGGAAATCGACGCCTCTGGAATTCCGCAGATCGTCGTGATGAACAAGATCGATGCGGCGCCCGAATTGCAGGAGCAGGGCGCGCGTATCGAGCGCGACGAAAACGGCGTGCCGACGCGCGTGTTTCTGAGCGCCCGCGAGGGTGTGGGCCTGGACGCGTTGCGGCAGTCCATCGTCGAAGTCGCTCAGTGGCTGGCAAACCGGCCGCCCGAACCGGCCGCGTTCGATCCGCGGCTATCGGAGCAGGGTCCGCGCGCGGACGATGACGAATTTGACAGGGAAGAGGGGCGCGATCCCGGTGATCGCGTCCGGTCCTGAGCCATTTCGGCGAGATTCGGGCCGGTTTGCGCGATTTGGCCAAAAGTGGCGCAGATGACTGCTAGAATCCCCCAGTTACAAACTTCCCCGGACCCGTGCACTTCATGCCCCAGTTCTCCCGGAATCCTGAATCGAGCCTGCCCCCGGGCGGCCGCTTTCCGCTGCATGCGGGATGGCAGCGCCTGCGCGCAATCTTCTCGCTGAACGATCCTCGCTGGGGACGCGACGGCCAGGATGAGGATGACAAGGACAGCCGCGGGAACGACCGTGATGCGAATCGTCAGCACCAGCGGCCGCAGGACGGTCCACCCGATCTCGACGAGCTCTGGCGCGACTTTAACCGGCGCCTGAACGGGCTGCTCGGACGCAAGGAGAACGGCGGTGGCGGCAACCAGGGCCTCGGCGGTCCGCGCGTGCCGGGCAAGGGTTCGGGCGTCGGTGTTGGCGTGGTTGTGGCCGCCGTGGTGGGTATCTGGCTGGCGAGCGGTTTCTTCATGGTGCAGGAAGGCCAGACCGCGGTGATCCTGCAGTTCGGCAAGTTCAAGTATTCGACGGGTCCCGGTATCAACTGGCGCCTGCCCTGGCCGATTCAATCGGCCGAAGTCGTCAACCTGTCGGCCGTGCGTTCGGTGGAGGTGGGCCGCTCCACGTCCATCAAGGACAGCAACCTGAAAGACTCGTCGATGCTGACGCAGGACGAGAACATCATCGACGTCCGCTTCACGGTCCAGTATTCCATCCAGGACGCCAGCGAGTTCCTGTTCTTCAACAAGACCGATCGCGGCGGCGACGAGGAACTCGTGACGCAGGCCGCCGAAACCTCGGTGCGCGAGATCGTCGGCCGCAACAAGATGGATGCGGTGCTGTACGAGAACCGCGAGCAGATCGCTCAGGGGCTGGCCAAATCGATCCAGTCGATCCTGACCGCGTACAAGACCGGTATCCGTGTCATCTCGGTCAACGTGCAGAGCGTGCAGCCGCCCGAGCAGGTGCAGGCCGCGTTCGATGACGTGAACAAGGCCAGCCAGGACCGCGAGCGCGCGATCAGCGAAGGCCAGGCCTATGCGAACGACGTGATTCCGCGCGCCAAGGGTACGGCCGCGCGGCTGAAGGAAGAATCCGAGGCCTACCGCGCCCGCGTGGTGGCACAGGCCGAGGGTGATGCTTCGCGGTTCCGCTCGGTGCAGGGCGAATACGCCAAGGCACCGCAGGTGACGCGCGACCGCATCTATATCGAGACCATGCAGCAGATCTACGCCAATTCGACCAAGGTGCTCGTGGATGCGCGCCAGGGCAGCAACCTCCTGTATCTCCCGCTCGACAAGCTGATGGCGCAAGCCCAGGCCGATGGCCGCGGCACGGCGTCGCCATCCCAGCCGGCCAGCAGTGCCGGCACGCAGGCACCGGCGCAGGATTCGGCTGCCGATATCCGGTCGCGCGAATCGCTGCGCAACCGTGACCGCGATTCGCGTTGAGGAGACCGTCATGAACCGACTGATTTCCTTCGCGATTGGCGCTTTCATCCTGCTGGCCGTGGCGTCTTCGATGATGTTCGTCGTGGACCAGCGCCAGTATGCCGTGGTGTTCGCCTTTGGCGAGATCAAGCAGGTCGTGCGCGAGCCCGGCCTGCACTTCAAGCTGCCGCCGCCGCTGCAGAATGTGGTGTTCATGGACCGCCGCCTGCAGACCATCGACGTTGCGGCCAGCGAGCGTTTCCTGACGGCCGAGAAGAAGAGCATGGTGGTGGACTGGTTCGTCAAATGGCGCATCACCGAGCCGCGCAAGTTCTACGTGGCCTTTGGCGGCAATGTGCGCGGTGCCCAGGACCGCATGACCCAGCGTATCGACGCCGTGGCGCGCGAGGAGTTCGGCAAGCGCACCGTGGCCGACGTGGTCGCCGGCGAGCGCGAGAAGGTCATGCAGAACATTCGCGCCGGCATGGCCGAGTACGCGCAGTCGGTCGGCGTCGAAATCCTCGACGTGCGCCTGAAGCGCGTGGATCTGCTGCCAGCCATCAGCGAGTCGGTGTACCGTCGCATGGAAGCCGAGCGCAAGCGCGTGGCCAATGAGCTGCGTTCGACCGGCGCGGCCGAGGGCGAGAAGATTCGCGCCGATGCCGACCGCCAGCGCGAGGTGGTACTGGCGGAAGCCTATCGCGATGCGCAGGTGATCAAGGGCGAGGGCGATGCCAAGTCGTCGCAGATCTATGCCGATGCCTTTGGCAAGGATCCCCAGTTCGCCCAGTTCTGGCGCAGCATGGAAGCCTATCGCAATACCTTCCGCGACAAGCGCGACATCATGGTGCTGGAGCCGAATTCGGACTTCTTCCGCTATATGCGCTCGAGCGGTGGCGCCGCGGCGCCGGCGGCTAGCGGTGCGTCCGGAGGGCGGCGCTAGCGAGACCGCTGAAATTGTGGCGAGTTGACAAAACCCCGGCTTGCCGGGGTTTTGTCCGGCTGGAGGTCCGTGTCTGAAGTGACGGCGCGGACGCGCACCGGCCGTATCCGATTCGCCGGGTGTGCAGGCTTGGGCCTGCTCGCAAACGTGTCATACAGAGAAGAGATCCATCATGTCCAACCATTGGCTGCTGCCAGAAAACATTGCCGACGTCCTGCCGTCGGAGGCCCGCAAGATCGAGGAATTGCGCCGCCGCATGCTGGACCTGTTCCGCACCTACGGCTATGAACTGGTCATGCCGCCGATGCTGGAGTACCTGGAGTCGCTGCTGACCGGAACCGGGCATGACCTGGACCTGCGCACGCTCAAGCTGGTGGACCAGTTGTCCGGCCGCACGATGGGCCTGCGCGCCGATATCACGCCGCAGGTCGCCCGCATCGACGCGCACCTGCTGAACCGGCCTGGCGTGACGCGCCTGTGCTATGCGGGCAACGTCCTGCACGCGCGTCCGGCCGGGTTCCATGCCACCCGCGAGCCGATTCAGGTCGGTACCGAAATCTATGGTCACGCGGGCCTGGAGGCCGATGTCGAGATCCAGGAGCTGATGCTGGCCGCGCTGCAGGCGGCCGGGCTGTCGGATATTCGCATCGACCTGTGCCATGCCGGCATCCTCGAAGCGCTGCTCGAGGGCCTGCCCTCGATCCGAAAGATCGAAGATGCCCTGTTCGCGGCGCTGGAAACCAAGGACAGTTCGGCCCTGCGCGAAATCACGCAAGGCATGCCCCAGACCGAGCGCGACGCACTGCTGGCGCTGCCGACGCTGTACGGTGGCGTCGAAGTCCTGGACCGCGCGCGCGCCACGCTGCCCGCCAGCCCGGCGATCGGGCGCGCACTGGATGAACTCGCGGCATTGGCGACGCAGGTGCGCGGCGCCAGCGTCAACGTCGACCTGTCCGATCTGCGCGGCTACCACTATCACAGTGGTGTGATGTTTACGGCGTATGTGGCGGGGCTCCCGAACTATGTGGCGCGGGGTGGCCGCTATGACAAGGTTGGCAAGG
>Ga0079985_1167358_pt1 | contig 23187 bp, 22 predicted proteins | sample Hof3ISUMetaT_11_FD_73497 | JGI IMG/M metagenome (GOLD analysis project Ga0079985, IMG submission 73497) | Enriched soil aggregate microbial communities from Iowa State university to study microbial drivers of carbon cycling -... | ecosystem: Environmental > Terrestrial > Soil > Agricultural land... | reverse complement strand
GCTGATTGCGCGCCAGTCCTGATTTCGGGTAGTACCTTCGGTAATCCTTCGGTGATAGCCGGCAGGTGATTGGCCTGAGCCACCAGGAATTTGGCGCAGCCGCTGGAAACGTATCCGCAAACCGGCCCACTCAAGGTGTTGCGTCCCGTGCATCAACGCAGGCGGGGCGCAAAAACGGGCCGGATTTTAGACATAACCTTTGGAGCTCATTCACATGTCGACCACCATGCGCGAAATGCTGGAAGCCGGTGTCCACTTCGGCCACCAAACCCGCTTCTGGAACCCCAAGATGGCCCCGTTCATCTTCGGCAGCCGCAACAAGATCCACATCATCAACCTGGAAAAGTCGCTCCCGATGTTCCAGGACGCGATGAAGTACGCCAAGCAGCTCACCGCCAACCGCGGCACCATCCTGATGGTGGGCACCAAGCGCCAGGCCCGCGAAATCGTCGCCGCCGAAGCGCGCCGTGCCGGCGTCCCCTTCGTCGACACCCGCTGGCTCGGCGGCATGCTGACCAACTTCAAGACGGTCAAGACCTCGATCAAGCGCCTGAAGGACATGAAGGCCCAGCAGGAAGCCGGCCTCGACAGCCTGAGCAAGAAAGAGCAGCTCACCTTCACCCGTGAAATCGAGAAGCTCGAGAAGGACATCGGCGGCATCCAGGACATGACCGCGCTGCCCGACGCCATCTTCGTGATCGACGTGGGCTTCCACAAGATCGCCGTGGCCGAAGCCAAGAAGCTGGGCATTCCGCTGATCGGCGTGGTGGACTCCAACCACTCGCCCGAAGGCATCGACTACGTGATCCCCGGCAACGATGACTCGTCCAAGGCCGTCACGCTGTACGCCCGCGGCATCGCCGACGCCATCATCGAAGGCCGTGCCAACGCCGTGGCCGACGTCGCCAAGGCCGTGGCCGAAGGCGCCGACGACGAGTTCGTCGAAGTCGAAGAGGGCGCCTCCGCCTGATTTGCTCCGCGTGGAGCCTGAAGAAGGGGCTTAGTTGCCCCTTTTTTTTAACCTGAATACTGAACGGATTACGGAGATTTAGAAATGGCAGCAATCACCGCAAGCATGGTTGGCGAACTTCGCGCGAAGACCGACGCGCCCATGATGGAGTGCAAGAAGGCGCTGACCGAAGCCGACGGCAACATGGAAAAGGCCGAAGAGCTGCTGCGCATCAAGCTGGGCAACAAGGCAGGCAAGGCATCGTCGCGCATCACCGCCGAAGGCGTGGTGGCGGCCTATGTCGAAGGCGCCACCGGCGGCCTGATCGAGATCAACTGCGAAACCGACTTCGTCAGCAAGAACGACAGCTTCCTGGCTTTCGCCAACGCAGCCGCCAAGCTGGTCGCCACCAGCAACCCGGCCGACCTGGCCGCGCTGGGCGCGCTGCCCTACGAGCAGGACGGCTTCGGCCCCACGCTGGAAGACGTCCGCAAGGGCCTGATCGGCAAGATCGGCGAGAACATGACCTTCCGCCGCTTCAAGCGCTTTGCTTCGGGCGCCAAGCTGGCCAACTACCTGCACGGCACCCGCATCGGCGTGATGGTCGAATACGAAGGCGACGACGTGGCCGCCAAGGACGTGGCCATGCACATCGCCGCCATGAAGCCGGTGGCGCTGTCCACCGCAGACGTCTCGACCGACCTGATCGAGAAAGAGCGTGCCGTGGCTGCCGGCAAGGCCGAGGAAGACCGCAAGACCGCCGAGGCCGCCGGCAAGCCGGCGCAGTCGGCCGAGATCGTGGCCAAGCGCGTCGAAGGCGCGGTGCAGAAGTTCCTGAAGGAAGTGTCGCTGTACAACCAGGCCTTCGTGAAGAACGACAAGCAGACCGTCGAAGCCATGCTCAAGGCTGCCAACACCTCGATCAAGGGCTTCACGATGTACATCGTGGGCGAAGGCATCGAGAAGAAGGTCGACGACTTCGCCGCCGAAGTGGCCGCACAGGTCGCCGCTGCCAAGGCCCAGGCCTGACCCTCGGAAAAATTGTCGCGGCGCCTGAACGGGCGCCCGCGACAAGCTTCCGCTCCGCCCCTTAAACTCCGCCCCGCCACACTCAAGGAAATGCCCATGCCCCAGACCCGCCCAGCCCACAAGCGCATCTTGTTGAAGCTGTCGGGCGAGGCACTGATGGGTGACGACGCCTTCGGCATCAACCGCGCCACCATCGTGCGCATGGTCGAAGAGGTCGCCGAGGTGGTGAACATGGGCGTGGAAGTTGCCGTCGTGATCGGCGGGGGCAACATCTTCCGCGGCGTCGCCGGCGGCTCGGTCGGCATGGACCGCGCCACCGCCGACTACATGGGCATGCTGGCCACGGTGATGAACTCGCTGGCCCTGGCCGACGCCATGGACAAGCAGGGCCTCACCGCACGGGTGATGTCCGCCATCGCCATCGAGCAGGTGGTCGAGCCCTATGTGCGCCCCAAGGCCCTGCAGTACCTCGAAGAAGGCAAGGTGGTGGTGTTCGCCGCCGGCACGGGCAACCCTTTCTTCACGACCGACACCGCGGCCGCGCTGCGCGGCGCCGAGATCGGTGCCGAACTGGTCCTGAAGGCGACCAAGGTCGATGGCGTCTACAGCGCCGATCCCAAGAAGGATCCCGAGGCCACCCGCTACTCGACCCTGAGCTTCGACGAAGCCATCGCCCAGAACCTGGGCATCATGGATGCCACCGCCTTTGCGCTGTGCCGCGACCAGAAGCTGCCGATCAAGGTGTTCTCGATCTTCAAGAACGGCGCGCTGCGCCGCGTCGTGATGGGCGAAGACGAAGGCACCCTGGTGCATGCTTGACACAATGACGGGCTCGCGCTGCCCTGTGGGCGGCGCGGATGCCGTCTTTCGGGAACGCTAGAAATGACCACTATTGCCGAGATCCGCAGCGCGACTGACACCAAGATGAACCAGTCGCTGGCTGCCTTCCAGAACAACCTGACGAAGATCCGTACCGGCCGCGCCAACCCGGCGCTGCTGGACACCATCCACGTCGAGTACTACGGCTCGTCCGTGCCGCTGAGCCAGGTGGCCAACGTGGCGCTGCTCGACGCGCGCACCATCAGCGTCCAGCCCTGGGAAAAAGGCATGGGCGCAAAGATCGAGAAGGCCATCCGCGAAAGCGACCTGGGCCTCAATCCGGCCAGCATGGGCGACCTCATCCGCGTGCCGATGCCGCCGATGAGCGAAGAGCGCCGCAAGGAAATGACCAAGCTGGTGCGCTCCGAGGGCGAGAACGCCAAGATCGCCACGCGCAACCTGCGCCGCGACGCCAACGAAGCGGTGAAGAAGCTGGTGAAGGACAAGCTGGCGTCCGAAGACGACCAGAAGCGCGCCGAAGCCGAAATCCAGAAAGTGACCGACCGCCACATTGCCGAGATCGACAAGCTGGTCACGGCCAAGGAAGCGGAGATCATGGCCGTCTAGGCCTTACCCATGAGCAGCTCGACCGGGGCAGTGCCTCACCACGTCGCCATCGTCATGGATGGCAATGGTCGCTGGGCGACCAAGCGCTTTCTGCCGCGCGTCGCGGGGCACAAGCAGGGCGTGGAGTCGCTGCGCCGCTGCGTCAAGGCCTGCGCCGACCGCGGCGTGGGCGTGCTCACCGTGTTCGCCTTCTCGTCCGAGAACTGGAGCCGGCCGGCCGAGGAAGTCTCGGGCTTGATGGAGCTGATGGTGATGGCGCTGGGGCGCGAGGTGCCGCGCCTGCGCGACGACGGCGTGCGCCTGCACTTCGTCGGCGCGCGCGAGGGCTGGAGCGAGAAGATCGCCAACGGCATCGGGCAGGCCGAGGCGGCCACCGCCCACAATTCCCGCCTGGTGCTCAACGTCTGCTTCAACTACGGCGGGCGCTGGGACATCGCCCACGCGGCCCAGCAGCTGGCCAGCCGGGGCGAGTCGATCACCGAAGCCACCCTCAACCGCGAGCTGGCGCTGGCGCACGTGCCCGATCCCGACCTGTTCATTCGCACCGGCGGCGAGCAGCGCCTGTCCAACTTCCTGCTCTGGCAGAGCGCCTATTCGGAGCTCTTCTTCAGCAATCGCCTCTGGCCGGATTTCGACGAGGCTGCGCTCGACGAGGCCATTGCCGCCTACACCGGCCGCGAGCGGCGCTTCGGCAAGACCTCCGAGCAGCTGTCGAACATCGGTACGCGCGAGTTGCGTACCGCCTGAGCCGCCCCATGCTCAAGCAACGCATCATCACCGCCGTCGTCCTGCTGGCGATCCTGCTGCCCGCGCTTTTCTACCCGTCCTATGTGCCGTTCGCGGTGGTGATGCTGGTGCTGATCGGCGCCGCCGCCTGGGAATGGGGGCGCCTGAACGGTTGCGGCCCCCGGCTGTCGGTTTTCCTCGGCCTCGAGGCGGTGGCCCTGTGCGGGCTGTCGTGGTGGCTGGGCCTGCTGCAGCAGCGCCTTCCCCTGGTCTGGATCATCGCCGGCGCTGCCTGGGTGCTGTGCGGCGGCCTGCTGCTGCGCGCCGGCGTGGCCGGCTGGCCGACGGTGCCGCGGGCGCTTCGCCTGGTCGGTGGCCTGCTCGCCTTGTGGGTGGCCTGGCTGGCGGCGGTGCAGGCGCGGGTGGTGGGCATCAATTTCCTGCTGTCGCTGCTGGTGCTGGTCTGGGTGGCCGACGTTTTCGCCTATTTCGCCGGGCGGGCCTTCGGCCTGCGCTTCACCCGCGGCAAGCTCGCGCCGTCGATCAGTCCCGGCAAGAGCTGGGAGGGCGTGTGGGGTGGCGTCGTCGGCGTGCTGGTGCTGGCGCTGGCCTGGGTCTGGGCGGACGACGCCGCGCGTGCCGAGGTGGCAAGCCTCTATTCCCGGCTGGCCGAGCGCGGCTGGTGGCAGCTGCCGCTGGGCGTGGTGTTCCTGTCGGTGATGAGCGTGGTGGGCGACTTGATCGAATCGCTGGTCAAGCGCAGCGCCGGTGCCAAGGACAGCAGCAACCTGCTGCCGGGCCATGGCGGCGTTCTCGACCGGGTGGATGCACTGTTGCCAACGCTTCCTCTGGCGATGATGCTGGCTTTTCTGTGAATCCGACCTCCAAAACACGTGTCACGGTCCTGGGCTCCACCGGCTCGGTGGGCGTCAGCACGCTCGACGTGATCTCGCGACATCCGGCGCAATTCGAAGTCTTTGCGCTGTCGGCCGCGACGCGGGTGGATGAAATGCTGGAACAGTGCCAGCGCTTCAAGCCGCGGTTCGCCGTGATGGCCAGCGCTTCGCACGCGGCCCAGCTGGCCGACAAGCTGCGGCGCAGCGACATTGCGACGCAGGTGCTGGATTCGGCCGATGCGCTCGAGCGCATCGCGTCGCACGAAGAGGTGGACGCCGTCATGGCCGCCATCGTGGGCGCGGCCGGCCTGCCGCCTTGCCTGGCCGCCGCGCGCGCCGGCAAGCGGCTGCTGCTGGCCAACAAGGAAGCCCTGGTGGTAGGCGGCGACCTGTTCATGGCGGCGGTGCGCGACGGCGGCGCCTCGCTGCTGCCGATCGACAGCGAACATTCGGCCATCTTCCAGTCGCTGCCCGAAGACCCGGCCACCTGGCCGCGCCGCATCGACAAGATCATCCTGACCGCATCGGGCGGCCCCTTCCGCACCCGGGAGCCGGCCAGCCTTCGCGACGTCACGCCCGACGAGGCCTGCGCCCATCCCAACTGGGTGATGGGCCGCAAGATCTCGGTCGATTCCGCGACCATGATGAACAAGGCCCTCGAAGTGATCGAGGCGCGCTACCTGTTCGGCGTGACGCCGGAACAGATCGAGGTGGTCATCCATCCGCAAAGCGTCATCCATTCGATGGTGCAGTTCACCGACGCGTCGGTCATCGCGCAGCTGGGCACGCCCGACATGCGGGTGCCCATCGCCTGCGGCCTGGCCTGGCCGGAGCGGCTCGAAAGCGGCGCCAGCCGGCTGGACTTCCGCAGCCTGTCGGCGCTGACCTTCGAGGCACCCGACGCCCAGCGCTTTCCGGGCCTGCAGCTGGCGTGGCAGGCGCTGCGCGCCGCGCCGGGCACGACGGCCGTCCTCAATGCGGCGAACGAGATCGCCGTCGAGGCCTTTCTCGACGGCCGCCTTCGCTTCGATCGCATTCATGCGGTCAACCTGGAAACTTTGCAGGCGGTGCAGCCCTCCAAGCCGGCATCGCTGGCCGACCTGCTGGATCTCGATGCCAGCGCGCGCCGTGCGGCACGCACGGCCGCGCAGCGCATGGCGGCCTGACGCGCAACCTTTCGACTGGCCGTCATGCTCACCGTCATTGCCTTCATCGTCGCTCTTGCCGTTCTCATCGCGGTGCACGAATGGGGGCATTACCGCGTCGCAGTGGCATGCGGCGTCAAGGTGCTGCGCTTTTCCATCGGCTTCGGCCGCACGCTCGTCAGATGGCAGCCCAAGCGGCAGCACCCGGGGCAAGAGACCGAATTCGCCATCAGCGCCTTCCCGCTCGGCGGCTACGTGCGCATGCTCGACGAGCGCGAGGCGCCGGTCGAGCCGCACGAGCGGCACCGGGCCTTCAACAACCAGCCGCTTCGCTACCGCGCTGCCATCGTTGCCGCGGGCCCGTTGGCCAACCTGGTGCTGGCGGTGCTGCTGTATGCGGCGGTCAACTGGATCGGCGTTGACGAGCCCGTCGCGCGGCTGGCGCGTCCGGTGGCCGGCTCGATTGCCGAGCAGGCCGGCCTGCATGGCGGCGAGCAGGTGCTGCGCGCCGGCTTCGACGGCGATCTCGAGCCGATCCAGTCGTTCGAGGACCTGCGCTGGCGCCTGACCCGTGGCGCCCTCGAGCGCCGCGACCTGACGCTCGAGGTCGACGCCGACGGCGGTGGCCGCATCCGGTCGCTGGTGCTGCCGCTGAGCGAGGTGGAGGCCAAGGACGCGGATGCGCAGCTGTTCAGGCGCATCGGCATCGTGGTGCCGCTGACCCTTCCCGAAATCGGCGAGGTGGTCGCGGGCGGGGCGGCCGAGCGTGCCGGGCTCCGGCACGGCGACTTGGTGCTTTCGGTGGGTGCAACCCAGATCATCGATGGCCAGCAGCTGCGCGAGGTGATCCGTGCCTCCATCGACGGCGACCAGCCGCGGCAGCAGGCCTGGCGCGTGCAGCGCGGCGGCCAGCTGGTCGAGCTGCAGGTGACGCCCGAGGTGCGAAGCGAGGGCGCCGGCAAGTTCGGCCGCATCGGCGCCTATGTGGGCGCGCCGCCGGCCATGGTCACGGTGCGCCAGGGGCCGCTCGACGGCCTGTGGGCCGGCGTGGAGCGCACCTGGGAAGTGTCGGCGCTGACCGTTCGCATGATGGGCCGGATGCTCATCGGCGAAGCCTCGCTCAAGAACATCAGCGGACCGCTCACCATTGCCGACTACGCGGGCAAGTCGGCCAGCCTCGGCCTTACCCAGTACCTGACTTTCCTGGCCCTGATCAGCGTCAGCCTCGGCGTGCTCAACCTGATGCCGCTCCCAGTCCTCGATGGAGGGCACCTGATGTATTATCTTTGGGAGGGCCTCACCGGCAAGAGCGTGTCCGACGCCTGGATGGAAAGGCTGCAACGTGGAGGCGTTGCGTTGCTGCTGATCATGATGTCCATCGCGCTCTTCAACGACGTGAATCGGCTCTTTGGTTAACTATCGCCCGGCCGCGTCGCGCCGGCCCAATCTCTGATGAAAAAAACATTCAGCAGCTTCCGGCTGCGCAGCGTCGTCGTACTTGTTGCCGGGGCGGTTTCGACATTGGCGGCCTGGGCCGTTGAACCCTTCACCATTCGTGACATCCGGGTCGAGGGCCTGCAACGGGTCGAGCCGGGCACCATCTTCGCCTCCATGCCGATCCGCGTGGGCGACACCTATACCGACGAAAGCGGCTCGGCCGCGATCCGCTCGCTGTTCGACCTGGGCCTGTTCAAGGACGTGCGCATCGACGTGAACGGCAACGTGGTCGTGGTGATCGTCGAAGAGCGTCCGACCATCGCCGACGTCGACTTCGTCGGCACCAAGGAATTCGACAAGGACGCGCTCAAGAAGGCGCTGCGCGACGTCGGCCTGGCCGACGGCCGGCCGTACGACAAGGCGCTGGCCGACCGCGCCGAGCAGGAGCTCAAGCGCCAGTACGTAAGCCGAAGCCTCTACAACGCCGAAGTCGTGACGACGGTGACGCCCATCGATCGCAACCGCGTCAACCTGACCTTCACCGTGACGGAAGGCGACTCGGCCCGCATCCGCGAGATGCGCATCGTCGGCAACAAGGCCTACAGCGAATCGACGCTGCTCGGCCTGTTCGACCAGGACACCGGCGGCTGGCTGAGCTGGTACACCAAGTCCAACCAGTACTCGCGCGCCAAGCTCAACGCCGACCTCGAAACCCTGCGCTCCTACTACCTGCAGCGCGGCTACCTCGAGTTCCGCATCGACTCCACCCAGGTGGCCATCTCTCCAGACCGGCAGGACCTGTCGGTGACGGTGAACATCACCGAAGGCGAGAAGTTCGTGGTGTCCGGCGTCAAGCTGGACGGCAACTTCCTGGGCCGCGAGGACGAATTCAAGTCGCTGGTGACCATCGAGCCGGGCGAGCCCTACAACGGCGAGCAGGTGACGCAGACCACCAAGGCCTTCACCGACTACTTCGGCACCTTCGGCTATGCCTTCGCACGCGTGCAGGCGCGTCCGGAGATCGACCGGGTCAACAACCGCGTGGAGCTGACGCTGCAGGCCGAGCCGCAGCGCCGTGTCTACGTGCGCCGCATTGCCGTCAGCGGCAACAACCGCACGCGCGACGAAGTGATCCGCCGCGAATTCCGCCAGTACGAAGCCTCTTGGTACGACGGCGACCGCATCAAGCTGTCGCGCGACCGGGTAGACCGCCTGGGCTACTTCACCGAGGTCAACGTCGACACGATGGAAGTGCCCGGCTCGCCCGACCAGGTCGACCTGGCCATGTCGGTGGTCGAAAAGCCCACCGGCTCGCTGCAGCTGGGCGCCGGCTACTCGTCGGCCGAGAAGGTGTCGTTCAACTTCGGCATCTCGCAGGAGAACGTGTTCGGTTCGGGCAACTACCTGGGCCTGCAACTCAACACCAGCAAGTACAACCGCGTCATCCAGCTGACCAGTACCAACCCGTACTTCACGCAAGACGGCATCTCGCGCACCTTCGACGTCTACTACCGCACGACCCGGCCGTACTACGTGGAAGACGGCGACTACCGCCTGGTCAACGAAGGCGGCACGTTGCGTTTCGGGGTGCCGTTCAGCGAGGTGGACACCGTCTTCTTCGGCGTCGGCCTGGAGCGCTACCAGTTCGACCCCGGTTCGAACAACGCCTCGCAGATTCCGCAGGCCTACCGCGACTACTTCGGCTGCCCGAGCGTCACCGGGCCCGATGGCCTTCAGTACCTGGGCACGTGTACCAACGACAGCGTCTGGGGCATCCCGCTCACGGTGGGCTGGTCGCGCGACGGGCGTGACAGTGCCCTGGTGCCGACCAGCGGCCGCCTGCAACGCGCCAACCTCGAGGTCGGCTCGGGTGGCGACATGAAGTACTACAAGGGCAGCTACCAGATCCAGCAGTTCTTCCCGCTGTCCAAGCAGTACACCTTCGCCATGAACGCGGAAGTGGGCTACGGCAGGGCCTACGGCGACAACATCTACCCGATCTTCAAGAACTTCTACGCCGGCGGCCTGGGTTCCATCCGCGGCTTCGAACAGAACTCGCTGGGCCCGCGCGACAGCGTCACCAGCGCTTCGCTGGGCGGCACCAAGAAGGCCATCTTCAACGCAGAGATCAATGCGCCGTTCCCCGGCGCCGGCAACGACCGCACGCTGCGCCTGTACACCTTCTTCGACATCGGCAACGTCTTTGCCGACCGCACGACCGACATGACCGACGCCCAGTGGGAAGCCCAGAAGAAGCTGCGCTCCTCGGTCGGCATCGGCATCAGCTGGGTGTCTCCGCTGGGGCCGCTGCGCCTGGCCTACGCCTTCCCGATCCAATACCAGGACGAAGAGGTGGGCACGCAGGGCCAGCCCGGCTACATCCCCAAGGATAGAATTCAACGGATCCAATTCCAGATCGGAACCTCGTTTTAATGAACCATTTGCTTCGTGCCGCCGCGGCACTGCTGGTGCCGGCCTTTGTGCTTTGCGCAATGCCGGTGCAGGCACAGGAAACTTTCCGGGTCGGCTTCGTGAATCCCGATCGCGTGCTGCGCGAGGCGCAGCCTGCCAAGGCCGCCCAGGCCAAGCTCGAGGCGGAGTTCACCAAGCGCGACAAGGATCTTCAGGCGCAAGGTGCCGAGCTGAAGGCGGCGTCCGAGCGTTTCGAGCGTGAGGCGCCGACCCTGTCGGACTCGCAGCGCGCGCAGCGCCAGCGCCAGCTGATCGAGCAGGACCGCGAATTCCAGCGCAAGCGCCGCGAGTTCCAGGAAGACCTCAACGCCCGCAAGAACGAGGAACTGCAGGCCGTGTACGAGCGCGCGAACCGCGTCGTCAAGCAGGTGGCCGAAGCCGAAAAGTACGACGCCATCCTGCAGGAGGCGATTTACATCAACCCCAAGCACGACATCACCGACAAGGTGATCAAGGCCCTCAACGCCTCTGGCCCGACCGGTTCTCCGGCACCGACGGCGTCCGGCGGCACCAACGGCAAGTAGGCCCGGCGCAAGCTGGCGAACCGGCGTGGCGTTGCAACTTGCGGCCATTGTTGATGCACTCGGAGGCGAGCTGCATGGCGATCGCAGCCGCACCATCGAGCGGCTCGCGCCCCTGCAGTCCGCCGGCCAGGGCGAACTAACCTTTCTCTCGAACCCCAGGTTCCTGAAGGACCTGGCGGCTTCGCGCGCGGCATGCGTCATCGTCTCGCCTGCGGCGCGCGATGCGGCCGCGGCCCGCGGCGATTTCATCCTCACGCCCGATCCGTACCTCTACTTCGCGCGGCTGACGCAGCTCTGGAAGGCCCACCACGCCCCGCCCAAGGGCGAGCGCATCCACCCAAGCGCAGTCGTCCATCCCGAAGCCACCGTCGACCCGACGGCCGAGATCGGACCGCTTTGCGTGGTGGAGCGGGGCGCCCGCATCGGCGCCGGCACGGTGCTGAAGTCGCGGGTCACCATCAGCGAGGGCTGCGTCATCGGCGCGCGCTGCCTGATCCACCCCGGCGCGGTGATCGGCGCGGACGGCTTCGGCCTGGCGCCGCATGAGGGCGCCTGGGTCAAGATCGAGCAGCTGGGCGCGGTGCGCATCGGCGACGACGTCGAAATCGGGGCCAATACCTGCATCGACCGCGGCGCCCTGGAAGACACCGTCATCGAAGACGGCGTGAAGATGGACAACCTGATCCAGGTGGGCCACAACGTGCGCATCGGGCGCAACACGGCCATGGCCGGGTGTTCGGCAGTGGCCGGCAGCGCGGTGATCGGCGCCAACTGCACCATCGCCGGCGCCGGCATGGTGTTGGGACACCTCACGCTGGCCGACGGCGTGCATGTGTCGGCGGCCTCGCTGGTCACCCGCTCCATCCACAAGCCCGGCCAGTACACCGGCGTGTTCCCCATCGACGAAAATGCGGCCTGGGAGAAGAATGCCGCGACCCTGCGGCACCTCCATTCACTGCGCGAGCGCGTCAAGGCGCTGGAGAAGGGCCTCGCGCAAGACAACAAATCATGACTGACAACACGCTCGACATTCATCAGATCCTCAAGCTGCTGCCGCATCGCTATCCCTTCCTGCTCGTCGACCGGGTGGTCGGCATGGAAAAGGGCAAGCGCATCACCGCCTTGAAGAACGTCACGATGAATGAGCCGTTCTTCAACGGCCATTTCCCGCACCGCCCCGTGATGCCCGGGGTGCTCATGCTCGAGGCCATGGCCCAGGCGGCCGCCTTGCTCTCGTTTCGCTCGCTGGACATCGTGCCGGACGACAACATGATCTATTACTTCGCGGCCATCGACGGTGCGCGCTTCAAGCGGCCGGTGGAGCCGGGCGACCAGCTCATCCTCGAAGTGGAGATCGAGCGCATGAAGGCGGGCATTTCCAAGTTCCGCGGCCGCGCGCTGGTGGGCGAGGAACTGGCATGCGAGGCGCAGCTGATGTGCGCCATGCGCCAGATCAGCTGAGTCCGGCCGAGAGCGAATGACGCAGATTCATCCGACGGCCATCGTCGACCCGAAGGCGCAGCTGGATTCGTCCGTCACGGTCGGTCCGTTCGCCGTGATCGGGCCCGAGGTGCGCATCGCTGCGGGCACCTCCATCGGGCCGCATTGCGTGGTCGAGGGCCGCACCACCATCGGCCGCGACAACCGCTTCTATCAGTTCAGCTCGATCGGCGCCGACCCGCAGGACAAGAAATACAAGGGCGAAGACACCGAACTCGTCATCGGCGATCGCAACACGGTGCGCGAGTTCTGCACCTTTAACCGCGGCGTGCCAGGGGCCGGCGGACGCACCACCATCGGCGATGACAACTGGATCATGGCCTACACCCACATCGCGCACGATTGCCACATCGGCAACAGCACCACGATGGCCAACAACACCACGCTGGCCGGCCATGTGCTGATCGGCGACTGGGTGACGGTGGGCGGCCTCACCGGCATCCACCAGTTCGTGAAGGTCGGCGCGCACGCCATGATCGGCTTCGCGAGTGCGGTGTCGCAGGACGTGCCGCCCTTCATGCTGGTCGACGGCAACCCGCTGGCGGTTCGCGGCTTCAACACCGTGGGCCTGAAGCGCCGGGGCTTCTCCGCCGCGCGCCTGGCCGCGGTCAAGCAGATGCACCGCCTGCTGTATCGCGAGGGCAGGACCCTGCAAGAGGCACGCGACGCCATCGACGCACTGTCGGCCCAGAGCCCCGAGGCCGCGCCCGACGTGGCGCTGATGAGCGGCTTCCTGGCCGATGCCACGCGCGGCATCGCGCGCTGAGAACGCCGTGAGCAAGGACCAGCGGCGACAGTTCTCGCTTGTCGCGGGGGAGGCGTCCGGCGACCTGCTGGCCGGCCTCATGCTCGATGGCCTGAAGGCCCGCTGGCCGACCATGCAGGCGGCGGGCATCGGCGGCCCGCAGATGCTCTCGCGCGGCTTCCAGAGCTGGTGGCCGCAGGAAAAGCTGGCGGTGCGCGGCTACATCGAGGTGCTGCGCCACTACCCGGAAATCGCGGGCATCCGGCGCCAGCTCAAGGCGCGGCTGCTGCGCGAGCGGCCCGACATCTTCATCGGCGTGGACGCGCCCGATTTCAACCTCGACCTGGAAGCCGGCCTGCGCGCCCAAGGCGTGAAGACGGTGCATTTCGTCTGCCCGTCGATCTGGGCCTGGCGCCCCGAGCGCATCGAGAAGCTGCGCGCCGCGGCCGACCGGGTGCTGTGCATCTTTCCCTTCGAGCCGGCGCTTCTGGCGGAAAAGGGCGTGGCCGGCAGCTACGTGGGGCATCCGCTGGCGCAGGTGATTCCCATGCAGCCCGACCGGGCGGCCGCGCGCGCCGCGCTGGGCCTGCCGGCCGACGCACAGGTCGTGGCGCTGCTGCCGGGCAGCCGGCAGTCCGAGCTGCGCTACATCGCAACCCGCTTCCTCGAGGCTGCCGCCCTGATGCGGCGCGAAGACCCGGGCATCCGCTTCGTGCTGCCGACCTTGCCGGCGCTTCGTGCCCAGGCGCAGCAGATGCTGCAGGACACCGGCATGACGCAGCAGGTGATGCTGCTCGACGGGCAATCGCACGCCGTCCTGGCGGCCTGCGACGCCACGCTGATCGCCAGCGGCACCGCCACGCTGGAGGCGGCGTTGTTCAAGCGGCCGATGGTCATCGCCTACAACATGAATTCGCTGACCTGGCGCCTGATGATCCGCAAACAGCTGCAGCCCTGGATCGGCCTGCCCAACATCCTGTGCCGCGATTTCGTGGTGCCCGAACTCATCCAGCACGAGGCCACGCCGCAGGCGCTGGCGCAGGCCACGCTCGCTTGGCTGCGCTCGCCTGACAAGGTGCAGGTATTGCAACAAAGATTCACCGCGCTGCATGCCGAATTGCTGCGCGACACGCCCACACTGTGTGCCGATGCGATCGAGCAAGTTCTTGAAGGCTAAGCAGGCCTCGCTGACCTGGGACGTCCCCGGCCTGCTGGCCGGCGTGGACGAGGCCGGCCGCGGCCCGCTTGCCGGGCCGGTGGTGGCCGCCGCGGTCATCCTCGACGACATGCGTCCGATCCGCGGCCTGGCCGACTCGAAGGTCCTCAGCCCCAAGCAGCGCGAGCGCCTGTACGACCAGATCATGGCCAAGTCGCTGTGCTGCTCGGTCGCCCAGGCCAGCGTCGAGGAGATCGACACGCACAACATCCTGCAGGCCACCATGCTGGCCATGCGCCGCGCCGTCGAGGGCCTGCGGCTGAAGCCGGCGAAGGTACTGGTCGACGGCAACCGGCTGCCCACGCTCGACGTCCTGGCCGAGGCGGTGGTGGGCGGCGACGCGCGGGTGAAGGCGATTTCCGCCGCCTCCATCCTGGCCAAGGTGCATCGGGACCGGCTCTGCGAGGAACTGCACACGCAGTATCCGCACTACGGCTTTGCCTCCCACAAGGGCTACGGCACGCCGGAACACCTGGAGGCACTGCGCACCCATGGCGCATGCGTCCATCATCGGCGCTCGTTCAGCCCGGTGGCGGCGGTCATGACGAATCCGGGCATGGCCTTCGAGGTGCTGGTCGCCGAGGCAAGCCTGCAGGTGTCGCCATGACCAGCCCCGACGTCACCTCGGTCACCTCGCGCGACAACCCGCTGCTCAAGGATCTGCGCAAGCTGGCGCAGGACCCGGGGGCGTATCGCAAGCTGGGCCGGATCTGGCTGGAAGGCGACCATCTTTGCCGTGCGGCGCGCGAACGCGGCGTGCGGCCGGCGGTGGCGGTCTTCACCGAATCCTTCTGGCAGGCCCGGCAGGCGGAATGGGCCGGTTGCGCCCACAAGACCGTCGTGCTGCCCGATGCGCTGCTGCACGGCATCAGCGGTCTGGAGTCGCCGGCGCCGATGGGCTTCGTGCTCGATACGCCCGCGGCGGCCGAGATGCAGCCCCGGGCGGCGACGGTGGTGCTCGACCGGCTCCAGGACGCGGGCAACGTCGGCTCCGTGCTGCGCAGCGCGGCGGCCTTCGGCTTCCAGCAGGTGGTGGCGCTCAAGGGCACGGCGGCCCTGTGGGCGCCCAAGGTGCTGCGTGCGGGCATGGGCGCGCACTTCGGGCTGCGGCTGATCGAGGGCGCGACGGCGCAGTCGCTCGAGGCGCTGCAGGTGCCGCTGCTGGCCACCAGTTCGCACGACGGGCAATGGCTGCACGAGGCACAGGCCGGCCACGGCATTCCGAGCCCCTGCGCCTGGCTGATGGGCCACGAAGGGCAGGGCGTTTCGCCCGAACTGCAACAGCGCGCAACAATGCGGGTGCGCATTGCCCAGCCGGGCGGCGAGGAATCGCTCAACGTGGCCGCGGCGGCCGCGATTTGCCTGCATGCAAGTGCGGCCATTGCGCTCGCGACTCGGTAGAAACACCGAATCCCCCAGCTATAATGGGAGGCTTTCCCGCTCATACCCTGCCCGCCGCGCACGCAAGCTCTACATCGACGAAAGTTGCAACCCCCGCCGCCCTGTCACAAGACATGTAGGCACCTTGGGTTCGCTGTGGGCGTCATCCATCCGGAGAACCCAGTGCTTTTGTCTCTTCAGGGCGCCTTCCCGCCTGCCATCCTGGCGCTTGCAGACGGCACGGTCTTTCTCGGTCAGTCGATCGGTGCCGCCGGCACCACGGTTGGTGAAGTGGTGTTCAACACCGCCATCACCGGCTACCAGGAAATCCTCACCGACCCCAGCTACTGCCAGCAGATCGTCACCCTGACGTATCCGCACATCGGCAACTACGGCGTCAACGAGGAAGACATCGAGGCCGACAAGATCCATGCCGCTGGCCTCATCATCCGCGACCTGCCGCTCGTCGCGTCCAACTTCCGCAAGACGGCCACGCTGACCGAGTACCTGCGTTCGGGCAACACGGTGGCCATCGCCAACATCGACACCCGCAAGCTCACCCGCCACCTGCGCACCAAGGGCGCGCAGAACGGCTGCATCCTGGGCCTGAAGGACGGCGAGGCGGTGACCCAGGCGCTCATCGACAAGGCCATCGGCGCCGCCAAGGCCGCCCCGAGCATGTCGGGCCTGGACCTGGCCAAGGTCGTGTCGGTCAAGGAAACCTACGAGTGGACCGAGACCGAATGGAAGCTCGGCGCCGGCTACGGCGTGCAGATCACGCCCCGGTTCCATGTGGTGGCGTACGACTTCGGCGTGAAGAAGAACATCCTGCGCATGATCGCCCAGCGCGGCGCGCGCATCACGGTGGTGCCGGCGCAGACGCCCGCGGCCGACGTGCTCAAGCTCAAGCCGGACGGCATCTTCCTGGCCAACGGCCCGGGCGACCCGCAGCCGTGCGACTACGCCGTCGGCGCCGTGGCCGAACTCATCGAGACGGGCATTCCCACCTTCGGCATCTGCCTGGGCCACCAGATCATGGCCCTGGCCCTGGGCGCCAAGACCTACAAGATGAAATTCGGCCATCACGGCGCGAACCATCCGGTGAAGGACCTGGACAACGGCCGGGTGAGCATCACCAGCCAGAACCACGGCTTCGCGGTGGACGAGAAGACGCTGCCTTCCACGCTGCGCCCCACCCACATCAGCCTGTTCGACAACACGCTGCAGGGCCTGGCCCACACCAGCAAGCCGGCCTTCTGCTTCCAGGGCCACCCGGAAGCCTCGCCCGGCCCGCACGACATTGCCTATCTGTTCGATCGCTTTGCGGCATTGATGGAAAAGAACAAGGCGGAGAACAACAATGCCTAAGCGCACAGACATCAAGAGCATCCTCATCATCGGCGCCGGCCCGATCATCATCGGCCAGGCCTGCGAGTTCGACTACTCGGGCGTGCAAGCCTGCAAGGCGCTGCGCGAGGAGGGCTACAAGGTCATCCTGATCAACAGCAACCCCGCCACGATCATGACCGACCCGGCCACGGCCGACGTCACCTACATCGAGCCGATCACCTGGCAGACGGTCGAGAAGATCATCGCCAAGGAGCGCCCCGACGCCATCCTGCCCACCATGGGCGGCCAGACGGCGCTGAACTGCGCGCTCGACCTGTGGCGCAACGGCGTGCTCGACAAGTACGAGGTCGAGCTGATCGGCGCCTCGCCCGAGGCCATCGACAAGGCCGAAGACCGCCTGAAGTTCAAGGACGCGATGACCAAGATCGGCCTGGGCTCGGCGCGCTCGGGCATCGCGCATTCCATGGACGAGGCCTGGGCGGTGCAGAAGAGCGTGGGCTTTCCGACCGTGATCCGCCCCAGCTTCACGCTCGGCGGCACCGGCGGCGGCATTGCCTACAACCCGGAAGAGTTCGAGATCATCTGCAAGCGCGGCCTGGAAGCCTCGCCCACCAACGAGCTGCTGATCGAGGAATCGCTGCTCGGCTGGAAGGAGTACGAGATGGAAGTGGTCCGCGACAAGGCGGACAACTGCATCATCGTGTGCTCCATCGAGAACCTCGACCCGATGGGCGTGCACACCGGCGACTCGATCACCGTGGCGCCGGCGCAGACGCTCACCGACAAGGAATACCAGATCATGCGCAATGCCTCGCTGGCGGTGCTGCGCGAGATCGGCGTCGACACCGGCGGCTCCAACGTGCAGTTCTCGGTCAATCCGAAGGACGGCCGCATGATCGTGATCGAGATGAATCCACGCGTGTCGCGTTCGTCGGCGCTGGCCTCCAAGGCCACCGGCTTCCCGATCGCCAAGGTGGCGGCCAAGCTGGCCATCGGCTACACGCTCGACGAGCTGCGCAACGAGATCACCGGCGGCGCCACGCCGGCGTCGTTCGAGCCGTCGATCGACTACGTCGTCACCAAGATCCCGCGCTTCGCCTTCGAGAAGTTCCCGCAGGCCGACTCGCGCCTGACCACGCAGATGAAGTCGGTGGGCGAGGTGATGGCCATGGGCCGCACCTTCCAGGAATCGTTCCAGAAGGCGCTGCGCGGCCTGGAAGTGGGCGTCGACGGCATGAACGAGAAGACCCAGGACCGCGAAGTGCTCGAAAAGGAACTGGGCGAGCCCGGCCCCGAGCGCATCTGGTACGTGGGCGACGCCTTCGCCCAGGGCATGAGCGTGGACGAAGTGTTTGCGCTGACCAAGATCGACCGCTGGTTCCTGGTGCAGATCGAGCAGATCGTCAAGATCGAGCTCGAGCTGGAAACCAAGTCGCTGGACGACATCGACGCCGACACGCTGCGGATGCTGAAGCAAAAGGGCTTCTCCGACCGCCGCCTGGCCAGGCAGCTGCGCACCACCGACACCGCCGTGCGCGAGAAGCGCCGCGCCCTGGGCGTGCGCCCGGTCTACAAGCGCGTGGACACCTGCGCGGCCGAGTTCGCCACCAACACCGCTTACATGTATTCCACCTACGAGGAGGAATGCGAGGCCGAGCCGACCAACAAGAAGAAGATCATGGTGCTGGGCGGCGGGCCCAACCGCATCGGCCAGGGCATCGAGTTCGACTACTGCTGCGTGCATGCCGCGCTCGCCATGCGCGAGGACGGCTACGAGACCATCATGGTCAACTGCAACCCCGAGACGGTCTCTACCGACTACGACACCTCCGACCGCCTGTACTTCGAACCGCTCACGCTGGAAGACGTGCTGGAGATCGTCGACAAGGAAAAGCCCACCGGCGTGATCGTGCAGTACGGCGGCCAGACGCCCCTGAAGCTGGCGCTCGACCTGGAGGCCAACGGCGTGCCGATCATCGGCACCACGCCCGACATGATCGACGCCGCGGAAGACCGCGAGCGCTTCCAGAAGCTGCTTCATGAACTGGGCCTGCGCCAGCCGCCCAACGCCACCGCCCGCACCGAGGCCGAGGCGCTGGAGAAGGCCGCGTCGCTGGGCTATCCGCTGGTGGTGCGCCCCAGCTACGTGCTGGGCGGCCGCGCCATGGAAATCGTGCACGAGCAGCGCGACCTCGAGCGCTACATGCGCGAGGCGGTGAAGGTGAGCAACGATTCGCCGGTGCTGCTCGACCGCTTCTTGAACGACGCGATCGAATGCGACGTCGACTGCCTGCGCGACGCCGAGGGCGCCACGCTCATCGGCGGCGTGATGGAGCACATCGAGCAGGCGGGCGTGCACTCGGGCGATTCCGCCTGCTCGCTGCCGCCGTACAGCCTGCGCGCCGAGACGATCGCTGAACTCAAGCGCCAGAGCGCCGCCATGGCCAAGGCGCTGAACGTGGTCGGCCTGATGAACGTGCAGTTCGCCATCCAGGAAGTCGACGGCAAGGACGTCATCTACGTGCTGGAAGTGAACCCGCGTGCCTCGCGCACCGTGCCCTACGTGAGCAAGGCCACCGGCATCCAGCTGGCCAAGGTGGCGGCGCGCTGCATGGCCGGCACGTCGCTGGCGGCCCAGGGCATCAAGGGCGAGGTCACGCCGCCTTACTTCAGCGTGAAGGAGGCCGTGTTCCCCTTCATCAAGTTCCCGGGCGTGGACACCATCCTCGGCCCCGAGATGAAGTCCACCGGCGAAGTGATGGGCGTGGGCAAGACCTTCGGCGAAGCCTTCGTGAAGTCGCAGCTGGGTGCCGGCACGCACCTGCCGAAGTCGGGCAAGGTCTTCATCTCGGTGAAGAACAACGACAAGGCCCGTGCCGTGGAAGTGGCACGCGGCCTGGCCGCGCTGGGCTTCGAGCTGATCGCCACCAAGGGAACGCAGGCGGCCATCCAGGCCGGCGGCGTGGCCTGCGAAGTGGTCAACAAGGTCACTGAAGGCCGTCCGCACATCGTCGACATGATCAAGAACAACGAGATTGCGCTGGTCATCAACACGGTGGAAGAGCGCCGCAACGCCATTGCCGACTCGCGCCAGATCCGCACCTCGGCACTGCTGGCACGGGTGACGACCATCACCACCATCTTCGGCGCAGAGGCCGCGGTGGAAGGCATGAAGCACCTGAACGAGCTGAGCGTGATTTCCGTGCAGGAAATGCACGCGCAGCTGGCAGCCGCCTGAGGCAGGCAGGAGAGCAGCGCACCATGGCATCGCAAATCGTCGAACTCGATCTGAACGATTGGCGCGTGCCCACGCCCAACGAGGCCTGGATCGAGGCCCTCGAAGCGGGCAAGGTGCTCTACTTTCCGAAGCTGGGCTTCGAGTTCAAGCCCGAGGAGCGGGCCTTTCTCGATCCGAAGCTGCTGGCGCCCAAGGTGCGCAACATCAGCCTGGACGGCAACGGCAGGCTCAAGGGCGTGGTGGGCGACGAGCAGGTCCAGCGCGACGTGGCGGCCATGATCGGGCGGTTCCGCCAGCAGGCGCGAACCCTCATCGACGGCCTGCTGCCGGCCTATGGCCCGCATCTGCGCATGGCGCCCACCAGCTTTCGTCCGGCGCAGGTGGAAACGCGCGTCCAGTCGTGGCGGGCGGACGACCGCCGCCTGCACGTCGATTCGTTTCCCTCCAGGCCCAACTACGGCGAACGCATCCTGCGCGTGTTCACCAACGTGAACCCCGACGGCGCCCCGCGCACGTGGCGCGTGGGCGAGCCTTTCGAGGACGTGGCCCGGCGCTTCCTGCCGCGCGCCAAGCCCTATTCACGCTGGCAGGCCAAGGCGCTGCAGGCACTGCACGTGACCAAGTCGTTCCGAAGCGAGTACGACCACCTCATGCTGCAACTGCACGACGGCATGAAATCCGACCTGGATTACCAGCGCGATGCGGCCCAGGAGACGGTGCCCTTTCCCCCGGGGTCGGTGTGGGTATGCTTTTCCGACCAGACCTCGCATGCCGTCATGTCGGGGCAATTCATGATGGAGCAGACCCTGCATCTGCCGGCGGATAGCCAATACAATCCGGGTGCAAGTCCGCTGGCCATCCTGAGCCGCCTCACCGGCCGCGCGCTGGTCTAGAATTTCCCCGAGACACGTTTGCAACCAAGTTACCGCCGAACGGCGACGTTCGGCGGTTTCGCTTTTTGACGCGACAAGAAAATCATGGCAACCATTCCAATCACCAAGCGCGGTGCAGAAAAGCTCAAGGAAGAGCTGCATCGCCTGAAGACCGTCGATCGCCCCTGGGTCATCAACGCCATTGCGGAAGCACGCGCGCAGGGTGACCTCAGCGAGAACGCCGACTACGACGCGGCCAAGGACCGCCAGGGCTTCATCGAAGGACGTATCCAGGAAATCGAAGGCAAGCTGTCGATTGCGCAGGTCATCGATCCGAGCGCGCTGGACGGCGGCGGCAAGGTGGTGTTCGGCGCCACGGTCGAGCTGGAAGAAGAAGATTCCGGCGAAGCCGTGCGCTACCAGATCGTCGGCGAGGACGAGGCCGACCTGAAGGAAGGCCGGATCAACGTCGGCAGCCCCATCGCCCGCGCACTCATCGGCAAGGAAGAGGGCGACACCGCGGAGGTGCAGGCGCCCGGCGGCGTCAAGCGCTACGAGATCGTCGGCGTCAGCTACGTCTGAAAACCTTGAGCGCGCGCCTTCCCGCCCTGGCCGCCGCATTCTGGTGGGTGAGCCTGTCGGTCATCGGGTTCATCGTGGTGCCGATGCTGTTCCAGCACCTGCCCACGCCGGCCGAGGCTGGGCGCATGGCGGCAAGGCTCTTCACGGCGCAGGCCTGGGTGTCGATTGCCTGCGCGCTGCTGCTGCTGGGCATGTCGCGCTCCGAGCGGATGGGCGAGGCGGCCCAGGCGGTCGACCGCGCCATCCTGTTCGTGATCCTGGGGCTGCTGCTGGCCCTGGTGGGCGAATTCGGCATTGCGCCGCGCATCATTGCCCGCGAAAACCTCAAGCTCTGGCACGGATTGGGCAGCGGCGCCTATCTGGCGCAATGGGGGTGTGCGGCTACCGTGCTGTGGCGCGTGCTCAGGCCGCGGCCGGCCTGAACTGCTCGCCGCTCTTCATTCGTGCCAGTGTTCGGCTACCCAGCTGGCCGGTCGGATGAAGCGAAAGCGCCGGTTGCGGCGGCCCGCCAGGGCATCCGGCGGATTGCATTCCCCGTGAAAGATCACGATGCGCGCGCCTTCGGGCACGAAGGGGCGGCGCCAGTAGTTGCTGGGCCACAGCGGGATGCCGTGGTACTTGAAGCTCGGGCACCAATCGCTTGGCCAGTACCTGAGCTTGCCCTTTCCGTGCAGGTAGTCCGACAGGTAGGTCTGCTCGTTGCGAAAGCGCTCGCGCACCGCCACTTCGTTGTCGCGGAAATACTCGAGCACGTCGGGCAGGGCGCCGATCTCGAAGCGGTAGACCGACGAATTGCCGGTCACGCGCCAGGGCCGGCGGTAGTCCTTGATGATGAGGAATTCGCCCGGCTGGGTGAAGAAGTCGTCGAGGCTGCCCACCACCACCACGTCCAGGTCGAGGAAGAGGGCGGTGCCCTGCAGGCCGTATTCCTGGCTCAGCACCGGGCTGAAGGTGGTCAGCTTCTTCCAGGCGCGGTCGCGCACGCCGGCCGCCTCGGGCGCGATTTCCACCGGCGGAATGGCAAAGCATTCGACTTCGCTGCGGATGCCCTTGGCGTCATCGGTCAGGCAGATGAAGCGGAAGTCGCCGGTCAGGTGCCGGCGCGCCATGGCGTACAGGTTGTTGACGTAATAGGGCTCGTACTTGGTGCCCCATTTCATGCAGATGATGTGGCGCATGCGCGCGGAGTTGGCGACCTCGCTGGGCATGAACGTCAGTCGGCCTGGCGGCGCTTCTTCAGCGAGAGCTTCTTCGGCTTGGCGCGCTTGATGGTGCCGCCGGCCGTCAGGCGCTGGTTGCCCAGCACCCGCAGCATCTTCACTTCGGGGCGCTGGCCGCCGCGCTTGCTGTACTTGAGGATCTTCACGTCCCGCGGGCCGGGCATGCGGTCTTCGTCGAGCACGCGCTCCTTTTCCGGCTTGGGACGCCAGAGCACGAGCAGCTTGCCGATGTGCTGGATGGGGGCGGCGTCGAGTTCGTCGGCCAGGGTCTGGAGCATGGCGTCGCGGGCGAGGCGGTCGTCCGAGAAGACGCGGATCTTGATCAGGCCGTGCGCCTTCAGGGCGGCATCGGCTTCTTTCTTGACGGCTGGCGTGAGCCCGTCGCCGCCGACCATCACGATCGGATCCAGATGGTGCGCTTCGGCACGGTGCACCTTGCGCTGGGCGGGGGTAAGTTGAA
>Ga0079985_1022605_pt1 | contig 23334 bp, 22 predicted proteins | sample Hof3ISUMetaT_11_FD_73497 | JGI IMG/M metagenome (GOLD analysis project Ga0079985, IMG submission 73497) | Enriched soil aggregate microbial communities from Iowa State university to study microbial drivers of carbon cycling -... | ecosystem: Environmental > Terrestrial > Soil > Agricultural land... | reverse complement strand
CTTGTAGGGCAATGTGAAATGAGGTGTTTTAATATGGGCGAAGCCGACCATTTGAAGCGTGGCAATTTGTTATGGGAGTCGAGCCGCATGTTTTTGCCAGAGCATAGGGAACAGTTGCTGGAACAGCGGAGACGCAAACGCGATTATATCGTGCCAGCGCTGGAAGAGGATCGGTTGTCCGAGCTGAATGACGCGCTAAGTGAAGCCTTACAAACAGGGCGCACAGCCGCTGTCACTTACGCCGATCCGAGCGGTCCGCTGCAGTTAATCGGGCGTATTACGCGCGTCGATCCACTAAACGCGACGCTGCGCATCGAGAACGCAGAGTATACCGTTACTGTGCATTTTGACCAGTTGCTGGACCTGCATTAGTTGTCAGTCAAGTCAAAAAAACCGTTAAGGCAGACCTGTGCCTTCGATGTTAGTTGGTGGCTAACATTTGGAATACAGATCACTGACCTTATCGGTTTTTTTGATTTGATAAAACGGTTAAAGGGCCAACTTAACCGTTTCTTAGCGAAACATACTCCATAGTTTAATTAAATGAAACGTATTATTCGGATCGATTTTTTGGGCAAGCACGAAATTGACGATATTATCTGTTTGTTGTTCCGATAGTTTTTCGTTCATTAATTTCGCCACTTGCACGACCATCTTGCGCACCTTGAGCCGGTCCTGTAAATCGTATTTGTTCGCTCCTTCAACGACTGCTTTAACCCGGTCCTTGACAACCGGATTTTTCATCTTCAGCTTGATGCGATGCACCAGTTCAGGGCTGATGCCGAATTTCTGGTAGCTCATGACAGTCACCTCCAAACTTGAAAATACACTTCCTCTTACCATTGATTCGTCGTGTATTCTTCAAGGGATACTCATGATGACATATCATCTTGTCACCTGTATCCACTCCTACTAAGGGTATGAGCAAAGATGCTTCGATGTGTCATTTTTTTAATCGAGCATATCCGCATTCCAAATATTTTCCCGTTGTAAATATTCGCGAAGCGGTAAATAAGCGGCACCTGTCCAGAAATCAGCTTCACCCAGCAACGCTGAGACATCATCCCTAGCTTGCTCGAGGATGCTGAAATCAGTCAAAAAATTGGCCAATTTGAAATCCGGCAATCCGCTCTGTTTTGTGCCGAAGAAATCGCCTGGACCGCGCAGTTCCAAATCACGGCGGGAAATTTCGAAGCCATCTCCTGTCTCCGTCATCACCTGCAACCGCTCAACTGCGATTTCAGTTTTCGGATCTGCAATGAGAATACAATATGATTGGTTTGAACCGCGCCCAACACGTCCGCGAAGCTGATGGAGCTGTGATAGCCCGAATCGGTCAGCGTCATAAATAATCATTAACGTCGCATTCGGCACATCAACGCCGACCTCGATGACAGTCGTGGAGACGAGAACCCCCAGCTCGTTCGCCGCGAATGCACGCATCACTTCATCCTTCTCCGCTGCCGGCATTCGGCCGTGAAGCAGCCCGACCCGGATCTCGTCTCCTCGCAGCTCATGCTGCAGCTGTTGATGCACATCCAGCGCATTCTGGACATAGAGTTTCTCCGATTCTTCAATGAGCGGGCAAATCACATACGCCTGCCGCCCTTGCTGCACCTCACGGCTAATAAAGCTGATTACCCGATCCAGCATATGATGACGGACAGAATAGGTTTTAATCGGCAACCTTCCTTTCGGCAGTTCTCCGAGTGTCGACACATCCATGTCGCCAAAAGCGGTAATCGCTAACGTACGCGGGATTGGGGTCGCGGTCATCGTCAACACATCCGGATTGAGCCCTTTGCGACGCAGTGTACTGCGCTGTTCAACGCCAAAGCGATGCTGCTCGTCGACTACTACAAGACCGAGATTGGCGAAGTATACATCCTCCTGTATGAGCGCATGCGTACCAACGACGATATCCAGCATGCCCATCTGCAGGGCAGACAGCCGTTCACGCCTTATTCGATCAGACAGACTGCCAACAAGCAAACTCACTTGAATTCCATAAGCAGCGAGCAGTTTCTCCAAGGAACGAGCATGCTGCTCCGCTAATATTTCTGTCGGCACCATTAGCGCCCCCTGCTTACCCGCAGACCATACCGCAAATAAACCGATGACAGCCACCACCGTTTTGCCCGCGCCAACATCTCCCTGCAGCAACCGATTCATCGCATATGGACTTTGTATATCTGCAAGTAATTCCCGAACGACTTCCTTCTGTGAAGCGGTTAGCTTAAATGGTAAGGAACGGACAAAATCACGAACACGCGCGATGTCCACTTGGTGAGCTATCCCATCTGACTTGTTACGCGTAATAGCCCTGTAAGCTTGCAGCTTCAATTGAAACAGAAACAGTTCCTCATAAACAAGCCGTCTGCGCGCTTCATCCCCATCTTCGCTCTCCTCCGGCAAATGCACGGCATATATCGCCTTTCGGCGTGACAAGAAGGAATGTTTCTGAATAAGCGCCTCCGGCAATAATTCTGCGACTTGGTCCCCGCATTGCACCAATGCTTGTTTGATCGTTTTGCGCAGCCAAGCTTGTGTCAAGCCGCCTCCAGCATGGTAAACTGGCTGCAATGTGCCTGATTTCGCTGATTTCGCACCGGGAAATTCGGATTCCGTCACCATGAGCTGTCGTTTGCGTGCATCCCACTTTCCCGTGAGCACAATTTCTCGCCCTGCGATCAACTGATCTTTCAAAAAATGACGACCCCACCAAATCGCCGACACGAAAAGACGGTCAACCGCTATTCGGCAGGTTAAACGCGATTTCTTGCGTCCCCACATCTGCAAAAGCGGTTCACCGTATATTGTGCCTTGAATCGTAATCTTCTCTCCATCCTTAACTTCAGCCAAGTCGCGGATGCGGTAATCCTCGTAGCGGAACGGAAAGTATTCGAGTAAGTCAAGCGCTGAAACGATCCCGAATGCACCCAATTCCTTCGCTTTCTGTGGACCGACTCCTGCAATGGCTCTAACCGGTACATGCCCTAAATCAGACATCAGACCGGAAAAGCGAACACGGCAAGCGTGCCGGGGCCCGTATGTACGCCAATGACCGGACCAAGCTCCGTAAAACTATGTGAAGATACATTCAGCACTTCACTAACCATTCTCTGCAATTCCTCCGCACTCTCTTGCGCCTCTGAATGGGCGACGACCAGGTGGATCTCTTGTGATCCAAAATCCTGCTGCAGCAGCTCGATCATCCGATTGACGGCTTTCTTGTGTCCGCGCACCTTATCGACCGGTGCAACCTCTCCACTCTTATCGATCGTCAAAATGGGTTTGATGCCGAGCAAGGAGCCGAACAGTGCGGATGCCTTTCCAATGCGGCCGCCTTTATATAAGTATTGCAAGGTGTCAACGATAAAATAAATTTGGCTTGATTCGTGGACACTTTCGATCTTCGCAATGATTTCTTCGACAGATTTACCAGCTTGTGCTTCCTTAGCGGCAACGACAGCCAACATCCCCAAACCGTAACTGGCTGAGCGGCTGTCTACGATATGAATGGCGGCCTCTTCTTCCAGCAATGACTTGGCGAGCATAGCCGATTGATACGTTCCGCTTAATGCAGCAGACAAGTGAATCGAGATGATCTCTGTACCCGGAGCATTGATCTTCTTATAAAGCTCCATAAAGTCGACTGGCGAAGGCTGTGAGGTTGTCGGCAGCTCTGGCGATTGCTCAAGCTTCGTATAGAAATCAGAAGGATGGATATCAACACCGTCGTAATACGTTTCATTGCCAAAATGAACCTTCAATGGGATTACTTCAACCCCATATGTTTCTTGTTCTTTCTTCGTAATGTCCGACGTGCTGTCCGTTACAATCCTGATCATCGTCACATACTCACCTCTTCATGTTAATAGCCGGAATCTTGCAACCGCTGCCGTCATTCGACAGAAATCAAATAATAATACAAGGGCTGACCGCCATCGTGAAACTCGCATTCCGCATCTGGATAATGCTGAGATATATAAGTTTCCATCTGGCGAGTTTGTTCCTCTCCAGCTTCTTGTCCGGTAAACACCGTAATGATCTCATCGCCACTCTCCAGCATTCGGTCGAGCAGCTGTTTAATGACATGATCTTGATCAGGACCAGCAACGACAATATCATTATCCAACATAGCAAGATAATCGCCCTCGCGTATGTCCATTCCGCTAATATGGGAGTCGCGCACCGCATAAGTAATCGATCCGGATCGAACCTGTCCGAGCGCAGCACGCATCGCCTTATCATTAACCTCCACATCAGCGTCCCCGTTAAAAGCAATCGCGGCTGCTAAACCTTGTGGAATTGTTTTGGATGGAATGACCACGACTCTTTTGTCAGCCAGTTCCTTCGCCTGCTCTGCCGCAAGCACAATGTTTGAATTATTAGGCAACACATACACGGTATCTGCCGGAGTAGAACGGATGGCTTTAACGATATCCTCGGTCGATGGATTCATCGTTTGCCCGCCGGATAACATCAGATCCACACCGATACTGCGGAAGATGTCACTTAAACCATCACCCGCAGCTATAGCTACTAATCCAGCTGGTTTGGTCGATGCCGATCCTGCTTGTGAATCTTCCCCTGTAGGAACAGTTTCACTCTTTGCCGCTTCATCACCCGATACAATATGGCTATGCTGCTCACGCATATTTTCAATTTTGATGCGCGTTAAAGCTCCGTACTTCATAGCATGATTCATGACTGTTCCCGGCTCTTCAGCATGTATGTGCACTTTGACTAAATCGTCATCGGCAACAACGAGTAAGGAATCGCCATGAGCGCTCAGTTCGTCACGAAACGCCTCTTCATGGAAATGTGCTTGCCCCTCTGGGGTCATCTTGACGATAAATTCGGTGCAATACCCATATTCAATATCCTCCACTGCAATATGCGATTGCGCCGAACGATGCGTTTCGGCCAATTCATGGCCACTTTCGATTCTCGAAGGCGCACCGACTACTGGAGCGTTCAATCTTACCCAATCTGCTGCCCCTGGCTGAAGTACTTTTAAAAATCCTTCATAAATATGAACTAATCCTTGACCGCCCGCATCGACCACACCGACCTGCTTCAAGATCGGCAGTTGCTCCGGCGTTCTCGCGAGAGCGTCTTTGGCGGCTTGTACAATTTCATTCATAAAAGCAGCGGCATCATTCATTTCTCCTGCCTGCTGAAGTGCATGCTTGGCCGCTTCCTTCGACACTGTCAGTATCGTGCCTTCAACCGGTTTAACAACGGCTTTGTAGGCCGTCTCAACCCCATTCTGCAGCGCAGCTGCAAACTGAACTAAATCTGCCTTCTCCAGGTCAGCAACCGACTTCGCAAAACCTCGAAAAAGCTGGGAAAGAATAACACCGGAATTCCCGCGCGCCCCCATCAGCAGACCCCTTGAAAGCGCTTCCGAGGCTTTGCCTAGATGCTCGGACCTACGGGACTGAAGCTCTTGTACTCCGGAAGTCATCGTTAGATTCATATTCGTCCCTGTATCGCCATCGGGCACCGGAAATACATTCAATGCATTCACTTGATCTTGATTCGAGCGCAATTGCTCTGCGGCGGCAAGCACCATAGCAGTAAAATTCTCGCCGGTAATGACCTGCTTACTCAAATATTTCCCTCCTAGCGGCCTACACGTACCCCTTGCACGATGATATTGATGCGTTCCACCTGAAGTCCTAGCACATCGTTAAGCACATAGCGCACTTTGGACTGGATGTTATGGGCGACTTCTGATATTTTGGTCCCATAGCTGACGATGATATACAGGTCGATAATGGTATGTCCGTTTTCTTGCTTAACTTCTACACCGCGGCTGAGATTTTCTTTGCCAAGCAAATCCGCGATGCCATCCTTAAGCTGCTTGCGTGAAGCCATGCCAACAAGTCCATAGCAATCCGATGCCGCAGAACCGGCTAATGTCGCGATGACTTCATCAGATAAAGATACTTTCCCATTGTCTAAAGTAAGTTGAATCGGCATGCTCTTCACATCCTTTCACGGACCATGCGACAATCACTTCTATTCTACAATATCTTATCAAAGAAAGAAATCAAAATGTCGAACTGGATAGAAAGTCAGCTTTATGTTGACTGAGCTAAAGCAAGCGTGATATCATATTACAAGTGTGTTCTAAAAGATTGGATTCATCCGAAATAGCGCCATTACACGATGTTTCGGATTCGCATAGGAGGTGTGTTCGAATGTCTCGCAAATGTTACATTACAGGCAAAGCCCCAAAACAAGGCCACAACGTTTCTCATGCTAACAACAAAACAAAACGGTCTTGGGGCGTCAATGTGCAAAAAGTACGCATTATGGTCGATGGCAAGCCGAAGCGGGTTTATGTCAGCACTCGCGCTTTGAAATCAGGCAAAGTTGAACGCGTATAAGTTTTTCAATCGCAATATCAAGGGTAGACAAAAAGCACCTTTACCGGTGCTTTTTTTGTTATATGATGCTAATTTTATTTATTAATACCGCAATAAAATTAGTCATCTGGAGGAGAACGATACGTATCGGCCTCGTTTGCGGTAATCGTCAACTTTTGCTGAACGTATTGAGGACGGCTTTGACGAAGCTTCCCAGAAATCTTGGTAGTTTGATTGTATAAAATTTCATCCCTACCCCTCCCAACGTAAGTGTTACTGAGCATATTTGAAGCACGAGCAGTACCAACTGTGCGCGTTGATTCTAGTCATATTCATTATATGCCGTTGTTTTATTTGTGTGCCCCACAAAAAAAGATACCGTAGGCAATCGCCCTTGGTATCCCAGTATATGCGTCTAGTTACCCGAACATTCCACAGCATTCGCGCAGCTCGGATAAGGCTGCAGCCCGATCTCCCCTGCCGAACACAGCGTTACCTGCCACCAGTACATTGGCTCCCGCCTGTACGACCTGCGGAGCAGTTTCAGCATGGATGCCTCCATCTACTTCTATATCAACATGGTGCAATCCACGTTGATCCAGCATGGATCGCACATGGCGAATTTTGTCCAGCATACTGACGATAAAGCTTTGACCGCCAAACCCTGGGTTTACAGTCATGATTAGCACGAGATCAATATCGCCAAGAATAGGCTCGAGCAAGCTGACAGGTGTGGCCGGATTGAGGACGACACCAGGTTTTACTCCTAGTTCACGTATGAGCTTAATTGTACGATGAAGGTGCACATCTGCTTCTACATGCACTGAAATGAGATCGGCTCCTGCTTTGGCGAAGGCGGCCACATAACGGTCGGGTTGCTCGATCATGAGATGAACGTCAAGCGGCAGCTTCGTATGCGGACGCAGCGCCTCGACAACGAGCGGTCCTAACGTAATGTTCGGTACAAAATGGCCATCCATGACATCGACATGAATCCAATCCGCACCCGCCTGTTCCACCTCTTGTACCTCATCTGCTAGACGAGCGAAATCCGCGGATAAAATCGATGGTGCAAGTTTTACCATCGTTCAGTACCTCCTTTTTCTTTCTCTAATTTCCTCAACGAACTGTAAGTAATGATCATACCGGCTTTGCGCGACGGTTCCAGATGCCATCGCTTCTCTCACCGCACAATCCGGTTCCCCGCGATGCAAGCAGCCGCGAAATTTACAGGTGTCAGCAAGCGGCGACATTTCGGCAAAGTAATGAGAAAGCTCCTCTGCTTCTATTCCCGTAAAATCCAGTTGACTAAACCCAGGTGTGTCAGCGATCCACCCGCCTTGTGGATGAGCGATGAGCTCAACGTGACGGGTAGTATGCTTACCTCGGCCAAGGCGTTCACTAATCATATTCGTTTCAAGTTGCAAGCCGGGTATCAGTCGATTGAGCAATGAGGACTTGCCTACTCCCGATTGTCCAGACAAAACGGTAATTTTGCCCGCCAGCGCTTGAAGCACTTCTGCGCTGCCCTCACCTGTCTTCGCGCTGCAGAGCAACACCGGGTAGCCGATCATTGTATAAATTTCGCGCAATGACGCGATTTCTTCATCTAATTTCACGTCCACTTGCCCAAGCAAGTCCGATTTTGTAAGACAAATAATCGTATGTAAGCCTGCTTTTTCAGTGTGAACTAGAAATTTATCTAGCAAGGACAATGTAATATCCGGCTCCGTTACCGCAAATACGAGCAGCGCCGTATCGACATTAGCAATCGGCGGACGGACAAGTTCCGTCTCGCGCGGCAGCAGCTCATCGACGGTTCCCTCGCCTCCATCGGTTAACATGTAGACGACTCGGTCGCCGACGAGCGGTGTCAGCCCTCTTTTTTTAAATATACCGCGTGCCCGGCACTGAATGGTTTCCTGAGTTGCACCGTTTATTGTGCTTGGCAACACGTAATAATATCCGCTTAACGCTTTGACAATCAGCCCTTCCGGCATCCATTCAAGCCTCCATGCTTGCTGTCTTGAAAATCCACTTCGTATTGAGCGTCATTCGCTTATTCCAGCCCCATGAAAGATTCATCCTCGCCCGGGTCGTCCTGGTCAAAGGTGTTAGCGCTTGGATCGATATCGCGGTCTGGGTTCATCGCATTCACCGCATCTTGATAAGTAATCGTCTTTGTATCGTATAATCGATCATTACGCGTAATGGTAATCACGCCATTCTTCCGCGGTGAAAGTACTAATGTCACTGTAAACGATGTGGTTTCGGTAATTTCGACTTCCTTCTTCGGAATATTATCGCCCATTGCATCTGTTACGGTAATCACAACTTGAGTGACTTCGCCCTCAGCAAGCGGCGGCACCGTGATCGGAACGAAAGATTCTGCCGCATCATCCGGCAATCCATCGCTGACATAGATTTTCAACTCTTTGCCTGGCGTCTTCAGCTCTTCAATATCCACCATGTCACCTTCTTCGTAAGGCCACTGCTTGAAGACATACCCTCTTGGCGCATATTCCTTCTCGAACACAACCTCGAAAGGGATGCCCTTCTGGGTCAAATTGCTTTCCGCCACCGATTGCTTCATGTTGGTTACACCGATCATCGGCACCGTTCCAAGACCTTTGCTTACCCGTATAATTAGCTGTGTCTTCTTCAGATCTACCGCGGTGCCAGCATCCGGTGATTGACCGACAACCGTACCTGCAGCTGCATCGGATTCCACGGGTTCGACTTTATAAGTAGCGCCCTGGTTGCCAAGTGTGACCATCACATTCTTGACATCGGTATCCCAGTCTCTGCCGACGTAGTTATCCATCGTTTGCATAGCGGGTCCGCTGCTTACAACGATAGAGATCGGCGATTTTTCCTTCGCCATCTCACCCGCTTTATCTTGTTCCATGACGATATCCTTATCATATTCATCACTGATCCTATATTCTGGCGGTTCAACAACGGTTAAGCCCGCTTCTTTCAGCTTGGCAACAGCTTCATTGAGCGGATAACCGACTACGTTCGGAACTTCTACCTCAGGTACTTCGAGCATGCCCTTTATCCAGCCGATCGAGTACCACATCGCGCCAAGCAACGCCAGAATAATGACGATCCAAACAACAGGCTTAATCCATGCGAGCGACCTTGTTCTCGGCTCCTCTTCAAGATTGTCCCATCGTCCATTTCCACCGCGTCTGCTTTCCTTATCGTTCACTGGTTCGAAAGTTTGATTGCTGCGAATCGCAGGTATGATCAAAGTGCGCTCGTCATCATGCTCATCCTCAGAACTGCGCGCGAGCCTTGGCTCATTGCGACGCTCAGGCAGCAAGCATGTTTCCAGATCGTTTAACATTTGCTTCGCTGAAACGTACCGTTCATCCGGATTTTTGCGCAACGCTCTTAAAATGATGTTCTCCACGCTTTGCGGAATAAGCGGATTAACCTTGCGCGGCTCTTCCACCTTCTCTTGCAAATGTTTCAATGCAACGCTTATTGGACTGTCGCCGAGGAAAGGCAATTTAGCGGTAAGCATCTGATAAAGTACAATACCGAGGGAATATAAATCCGATTTTGCTCCTTGGGCTACTCCTTTGGCATGCTCCGGCGAAAAATAATGAACGGAACCGAGCACTGCGCCAGTTTGCGTAATATCAGTCGATGCTGCAGCACGAGCAATACCGAAGTCAGTCACCTTAACCCGGCCATTCTTACCGATCAGTATGTTATGAGGCTTAATATCCCGATGAATAATTTGATTGTGATGGGCATGGTCAAGCGCATCGCATATTTGGCTGGCGATATGTACCGCTTCCTCGATCTGCAACGGGGCTTGCTGTTTGATCTTATCGTTCAAATTCGTTCCTTCGATATATTCCATAATGATATAGTGAACATCGCCATCTTGGCCGACATCGTATATGCTAACCACATTTGGATGGGATAACGAAGCGGCCGCTTGCGCTTCCCTGCGGAATCGCTTAATGAAATCCTCGTCATTCGTAAATTGCTGCCGCAGTATCTTAACGGCTACCTTACGGCCAAGCAGCGTGTCATGTGCTTTATAAACAAGCGCCATACCGCCCCCGCCGACTCGCTCCATTAATTCGTAGCGTCCACCGAGCTCCTGTCCGATCATTCGCTCTCCCCCCTGTCTGTCTCTTCTTGCGCATGCTCGATCAGCACTACGGTTACATTATCATCGCCACCGGCTTCAAGCGCCTTCTCAATGAGCTGATCGGCCTTCCAATCGAGACTTTCTTGTTGCTGCAAAGTATGGACAATCGCTGTTTCACTCATCATATTCGTTAACCCGTCCGAGCATAACAGCAAAACATCGCCTGGATTCCAGTCGACATGTTTGATATCAGCCTCTACCCGCATTTCTGTCCCCAATGCGCGGGTTAGCATATTGCGTCTTGGGTGTGTTGCCGCTTCCGTGGCTGAAATTTGTCCGTTCTTGAGCAGCTCGTTAACAAGCGAGTGATCTTCGGTTAACTGCTTAAGCTCCTCATTATGTAGGAGATAGACTCGGCTATCTCCAATATTGGCAACGGTGAGCCGCCCTGCAAAGGTAAGGGCTACAATAATCGTCGTCCCCATACCGCTTAATTGCGGATTGGATAACGATTGCGAGTAAATTTCGCTATTCGCGCGTTCAATGGCATGTGCGATCGCCGCTTCCCATTCCACCGCAGTCATTGTCGGTTGGAGATGACTGAGCTCTCTAGACACGACTTCCATAGCGGTTTGACTCGCGATATCACCGGCCTGATGCCCGCCCATTCCGTCTGCTAACAGCGCTATGGTTATGCCATTTATATCATTGCGTATAACAGCCCGGTCTTCGTTAATCGATCTGATACGGCCAACATCGCTCCTAAGCGCCGTCTTCATCAAGCTTCACCTACTTTGCCGAAGATTCCATATGCTTAGCCCGCAATTGTCCGCAGGCCGCAGCGATGTCTCCGCCTTGCTCACGGCGAATTGTCGCATTGATTTTATGCCGTTCTAGGATGCGTTGAAATTCAAAAATATCGTCTCGCGGAGTGCGCACATAGTTGCGTTCAGGCACGTAGTTGACCGGAATCAAATTTACGTGGCAGAGAATACCTGACTCCTGCAGAACGCGTGCCAACTCCTCTGCATGCTCAGCGCGGTCATTCACTCCGCCGATCAATGCATATTCGAAGGTTACTCGTCTGCCGGTTTTTTCCCAGTAATACTTCAGCGCGGCCATTACCTCTTGAAAAGGAAACCGGCGATTAACAGGCATCAGCTTGGAGCGAAGCGCATCATTCGGCGCGTGTATCGATATCGCCAGGCTGACCTGGGTGTTCTCATCAGCAAACCGATAGATCCCCGGCACAATACCGCTTGTTGAAACGGTGATATGGCGTTGTCCGATGTTTAACCCTTTCTCGTGGATCACGACACGCAGAAATTGCATAAGCGCATCATAATTTTCGAACGGTTCGCCGATACCCATGACGACGATGCTGCTAACACGCTCACCGCTCGGGTCCAGAAGCTGCTGCGACTTCACAATTTGGGCAATGATTTCACCCGGAGTGAGATCCCGTTTCAGACCGCCCAGTGTCGAAGCGCAAAATGTACACCCGATCCGGCAGCCAACCTGCGTAGTAACACACACGCTGTTGCCGTAACTATGCTTCATAATCACCGTTTCAATCGCATTATCATCATGCAGACCAAACAATAGTTTCACTGTTCCGTCAGACGACTGCATGCGAGTGATTTCATTCAGGATCACGAATTCGAATTGCTCTGTCAGCTTCGCACGCAGCTCCTTGGACAGGTTGCTCATTTCTTCGAAGCTGGTAACACGTTTGACGTATAACCAATCAAAGATTTGCTCCGCGCGAAACTTCGGTTCGCCATTGTCCACCGCCCATTCCTGAAGCCCTTCAAGCGTAAGGTCATAAATAAAAGGCTTCTTCGCACTTATCGCACCCATAGCACCCATTCCTATCCTTTAGCATCGTATAGTTATTCTTCTGTATCGTTATATTAGCCGATCCGCCTTATTTTATCATACAGAGGAGCATCCTTAAAAGGCTTGTTTACGCAGCGCTGCAATAAAGAAGCCGTCAGAACCGTATTGGTGTGGTAAAATTTGTAGCATTCCCGGTAATATAAAGCGATCCCGCAAGTGCGGCAAACGCGCTGCAGCAGCCTGATCGAGAGAGAATTCAGGGCGATTGTTTAAAAATCGTTCAACCGCCTTTTCATTTTCATTACTTTCCAGCGTGCAGGTGCTATAGATGAGAATGCCATCCGGCTTCAACAAACCAGAGACCGCTTGCAGTAAGCGGTCTTGGACATGACTGATTTCGGTAATATCCTGAGGTGACTTTACCCATTTCAAGTCAGGCTTCCGACGGATAACCCCGAGCCCGGAGCAGGGAGCATCAAGCAAAATTCGGTCAAAGGTGCTTGGTGGGAACCGTTCTGCTAAATGAGCGGCATCCGCGATATCGGTGCTTACGGAATGAATACCAAGACGCTGAACTTGTGCGTCGATTAGTTTTCTCTTGTGGGGGTGAATATCAAAGGCATGAATATGACCCTGATCACCCATCTTCTCCGCGATATGAGCAGTCTTACCACCAGGTGCTGCGCAGCAGTCCAGAACAGTCATACCCGTCAATGGGCTAAGCATCTCCGCTACCAGCATGGAGCTTTCATCTTGAATGGAATATAGCCCTTCTTCATATCCAGGAGAAAGCGCCATATTGCCGCCGCCATTCACAACAATTCCATCCGGCGCTAGTTCAGATAAACGTGCGGTGTATCCTTGTTCAGTCAATAGCTCGAGCAATGCCTGCGTTGATGTCTTCAGCCGATTCATGCGCAGGCTTGTGTGCGGCGGTACATTATTCGCTTCACAGATCCGGCTTGCCGTTTCTTCGCCAAATTGAGCAGTCCAGCGCTTTACAAGCCATTCGGGGTGCGAATGCCGCAGTGAAATCTCCTGCAAGTGCGGCATTCCAGCGGGCAGTTGCAGCTCATCCGAGCGGCGCAAGGCAGCTCGCAGCACACCGTTCACTAATCCTGAAATTCCTTTGTGCCCGCGGCGTCCAGCAATAGTGACGGCCTCGTTCACAATCGCATGCTCAGGGATACGATCCAAATAGATCAGTTGATAGAAGCTAAGTCTAAGCAGGCTTCTCACCCAAGGCTCCAGCTTATGGATCCCTTTGCTGAGAAACTTGTTCATGAAATAATCAAGCGTATTCAGACGTTGAATTGTTCCATATACGAGCTCAGTCGCTAGACCCGCATCGCTGCGTGTAAGCTCGCTGGATTGCAGCATTTGATTCAGCAATAAATTGCTGTATGCTTGCTCCTTTTCCACCCTTACAAGTACATCCATTACTAGTTCGCGGACGGACGCAGACTTCTGCTTCAAATATGGTGCCCCCCGCCAAGACGGTCACCAAGCTTAACTCGTCCGCTATTTAAAAGCTCTGCTGCCGACATCGCCTTCTTGCCTGCAGGCTGAACTTCAGTCAAGATGGCAGTACCTTGCCCGCACCGAATCTCTATCCCGTCTGGACCTATTCGAATTACCTCGCCCGGCTCCTGAGTGGACTGGGGTTCTGATCCCGTTAAACGATACTCACATCGCCAAATCTTCAGCACTTGGTCGTTCATCGTCGTGAAGGCGCCAGGCCATGGCCGCAAACCTCTTACTTGGTTAAAAATATCTTTCGCTGATTTAGACCAGTCTATATATTCATGAGCGCGGGTCAGCATGCGGGCATATGTGGCTTCCTCATCTTGTTGGGGGACAGCTTTGATCGTCCCAGCATAGATCTGTGGAATTGTTCGGCGAAGCAGCTCCGCCCCTTCCCGGCTCAGCTTGTCGAATAACGTTCCAGCATCGTCCGCTTCGGTAATCGGTATCCGGACTGTGCTAATCATGTCTCCTGTATCAAGTCCCTCCTCCATATACATAATGGTAACGCCAGTTTCTTGCTCGCCGTTCATGATCGCATATTGAATCGGCGCCGCCCCCCGATACTTCGGAAGGAGCGACCCATGCACATTGATACAGCCGAATTTGGGCAACGCAAGCACCGCCTTTGGCAATATTTGTCCATAGGCGGCTGTCACAATCAAATCCGGCGCAAAACCGGCTAATTCTTCGATGGCCGAAGCATGCCGCAACTTCTCAGGCTGCAGCACGGGAATTCCTAGAGCTTGAGCTTCGATCTTAACCGGCGGGGCAGTTAATACGCGTTTGCGGCCCTTTGGGCGATCGGGCTGGGTGACGACCGCTGCGATAGGGTAACCCTCTGCGATCAAAGCACGCAAGGAAGGAACTGCAAAGTCAGGTGTGCCCATAAATACGATTCTCAAAATGTCACTCCTCTGCTTCCACTGGCGGCACTTTATAGACACTTTGTGCAATATCCGTGAACAGGATACCGTTCAAGTGATCGATTTCATGTTGAAAGATGCGAGCTACAAAATTCTCCGCTTCAATGACGACTTCGTTTCCCTCTTCATCTAGCCCCTTTACCGTTATCGATTGTTTCCGGCTGACATCTCCGTTTAGTCCTGGAATGCTTAGACACCCCTCAGGACCAATCTGTTCGCCCTCAGCACGAATAATTTCAGGGTTTACCAGGCTGATCAGCCCTGTTTCTTCATCATGCGGATCCAGCACGATGACCCGCTTGGAAATGCCGATTTGCGGTGCGGCTAATCCGACGCCATTAGCGTCATACATCGTATCCGCCATATCGCGGATTAATTTGCGAATGTTCGATGTTACAGCCGGAACCGGCTTGGCAATCTCCCTCAGCACCGAATCCGGATCTTTCACAATAATTCGAATGGCCATACTCATCCATCGCCTCCTATTTTCCTACATCATGAGCTTCTCTAGCGCAGTGCAATTGGTTACATCATATTATGCGGATTAACGTCAATGCTGACGAGCAATTTATCCTTTTCTACCATTTCGCTAATGGTATTAACCGCCTGACGCACCCAACCGGGCACATTTATTTCTCCCCGATATTTTACCATGCACTGAAACCGATATCTATCTTTAAGCTTCGCAATCGGCGAGGAAGTAGGGCCCAGCACGTCCAGATCGGTTTGATCACGGTCATATTTCGCAGCATAATGGCGCCATTGCTCTTTAAGAGTCCGTGCGATCGCTTCACCAGCCCGCATCGCAACAACTGCTCGTTCATGTGACAAGGTAACCAGGATTAGTCTACTGAAGGGCGGGTAACCCAGCAGTTCCCGATGTGACAACTCCACCTTGGCAAATCCGTTGTAATCGTGATGTGAAGCAGCTTTCATACTGTAATGATCCGGATTGTATGTTTGAACGATCACTTCGCCTGGAAGTTGATGTCTGCCTGCTCGCCCGGCAACTTGAGTAACAAGCTGGAATGTTTTTTCCACTGCGCGAAAATCAGGCAAATGCAAGACTGAATCCGCCGCGATTACGCCAACTAACGTTACGTCTGGAAAATCTAAACCTTTAGCCACCATCTGGGTGCCAAGCAGTACATCTGCTTTGCGATCCCGGAACTGATTCAGCCATCGCTCATGCGAGCCCTTCTCACTAGTCGTATCCACGTCCATCCGTATAACGCGTATGCCTGCGAACACTTTATGAAGTTCCTCTTCCACTCGTTGGGTTCCGGTTCCAAATTGGCGAATATGCTCGCTGCCGCAAGAAGGGCAAACGGCTTGTTCTCGCTCCGTATAACCGCAATAATGACATCGCAGCTGTTTGGTGCTCATATGGAAGGTGAGCGCAATATCACAGTGCGGACAAGCAGCGGTATAGCCGCATGATCGACAGAGGACGAAGGTTGCATAACCGCGGCGGTTCAGCAGTAGCACGATTTGCTCGCGCCGATCTAGCCGATCACGAATCGCTTGCTGCAAGGCGCGGCTAAACATCGTGCGATTGCCAGCCTCAAGCTCTTCACGCATATCGATTAGATGAACAGCTGGCATCGGCCTGCCACCTACACGCGAAGCCATCGTAAGTAAACGAATTCCATCTGGTTCGCCACTTGTAGCCAATCGATAGGATTCTAGCGAAGGAGTAGCTGAACCTAGAATAACGATGGCATCGTGCCATTTTGCCCTCTCCGCGGCCACCGCTTTCGCTTCATATTTCGGGCTATCTTCTTGTTTATAAGAGGTTTCGTGCTCTTCATCGATGATAATTAAGCCTAGCTGTGTGAATGGGGCGAAGATGGCTGAGCGTGCGCCGACGACAACGGATACTTGTTTGCGCTGAATTTTGCGCCATTCATCATACCGCTCCCCATTCGATAATCGGCTATGTAAAACTGCCACTTGATCGCCAAACCGACCTTTGAACCGCTCTACCATCTGCGGCGTTAACGATATTTCGGGAACAAGGACGATTGCTTCACGATCTTGCTTGATGCAACGTTCGATTGCCTGCAAGTATATTTCCGTCTTCCCGCTACCCGTGACACCATGCAATAGATACTGGGCAAACTTCCGCTGCTCTAGCTGTTCAAGAATCGGTTCGTAGATCGCTTGCTGTTCAGCGGTTAGCGGAAGCGGTTCAGTCCGCTTGAATAGACGTCCGGCGTAAGGATCTCGAAACACTTCCCGCTCTTCAATCGTCAACCAACCTTTATCTGCAAGCGATCTGATTGTCGCTGAGCCAACACCAAGAGCTGCTGTCAATTCAGCAAGCGCAATTGGTGTTGGCTGTATGGTGAAATAAGCGAGCACTTCCTTCTGCCGCTTCGAACTGGCAGGTAGCTGGTCGATCCATTCCTGTATTTGACGCTGATCTTCAGGCGGCACAACAAACAGGGATCGCTTCGGTTTCAATCTATCCTTCACGGTCTGATGTTCCTGCACGACACCGCGTTTAATCAAAGCCTTGATCACGGCTTCTGCACCGGGAAAATGAGCTAGCACCGTATCGGTTGAAGCCAGTTCCTTGGCCGCAATGAAACGGCATATGTTCGATTCCAGCTCCAAAAACTCCGCATGATCAGCATTCACAGCCAGTGCAAGAAATCGCTCGTATTTGGCTTTAAGCGCACCTGGGATCATAGCCTGCAAGGCTATAGCCTCATGGCATAAGTACGTTTCGCTCATCCATTTGCCAAGTTGAATTAGCTCCGTTGTTAGCGGCGGAACAAGATCTAGCACCTGCGTGATCGGTTTTAGCCTGCCAGTCGCAATATCGCTCTCTTCATGCACATCAACCACAAACCCCTGCACAACACGCGGTCCGAAAGGAACACTAACTCGGCTGCCGACTTCAATCCAGCTCTCCCATTCCTGCGGGATCATATAATCGAATGCGCGATCCGTTTGTTTTGCAGGTACATCGACGATGACCTTCGCAATCGCCATCTTCAGCGCACTCCGTTCCCGGCGCTTCTCATCCGGGTCATCGCCAAGTTCAACACACGCTGCGCCACCTCACGCTTGCTTAACAATCCCATCGCCTCTACCTGTCCATTCTCATCAAAAACCGTGACTTTATTCGTATCCACGGCAAAACCAGCCCCGGGCTCTGTTACATCGTTCGCTATCAGCAGGTCACACTTCTTGCGCCGCAGCTTATCGAGCGCATATTGCTCTATATGGTCCGTTTCAGCCGCGAAGCCGATTATGAATTGACTCGTTTTCTGCTCACCGATTGTTTGCAAAATATCCGGATTTCTGACAAGCTCAAGCGTGATGTTCGATTCCTTCTTCTTGATTTTCTGTTCGGCAACTGTGCCTGCCCGATAATCCGCCACCGCAGCAGCCTTCACTACCAGATCTACTCTGGAGAAATGGGATAATACGGCCTCTAACATCGATTGGGTGGAATCCACCTGAACGAGCTCGACACCGCTCGGGAGCGCTGCAGAAACACCTGCATAAATCAGTGTTACTTCCGCGCCCATATCACGCGCTGCTTCAGCGAAAGCAAAGCCCATTTTGCCCGAGGAATCATTCGTTATATAACGAACCGGATCGATACGCTCAATCGTTCCGCCAGCGGTCACAAGTACTCGTTTGCCAGCCAAAGGTTTGTCATCCAGAAGGAGCGAAACGATCTTGTCAAACACTAACTCCGGCTCGGCCATTCTACCTTTGCCAACATAACCGCAGGCCAGTTGTCCTTCTGCTGGATCATAGAACATGACACCGCGTTCCCGTAACGTGCGAAGATTAGCTTGAACCGCAGGATGATCATACATATGAACATTCATTGCAGGCGCTACCAGCACCGGTGCTGTTGTCGCCAAGTAGGTCGTCGAAAGCATATCGTCGGCGATTCCACAAGCCATCTTACCGATAATATTCGCGGTTGCAGGCGCAATCACGAACAGATCCGCGGCATCGGCGAGATCAATGTGCTGAACCACAGATGCATCATGTTCGTCAAACGTATCAATCGCCACTGGATGTCGAGACAACGTTTGAAGGGTTAACGGTCCAATGAATTTCGTCGCCGACTGCGTCATGATCACACGTACATCTGCGCCTGCCTGAGCCAATTTGCTGCATAGCGATGCCGACTTGTAAGCGGCAATTCCGCCAGAAACACCAAGAACAATCGTTTTGCCCTTTAACATCTGCATGATCCCTCCCGTCTTCCTTCAGCAATCATTAAGATTGATTTCGCAAGTTTATATATGTGTATAAAAACAAGAAAAACGTCTATCGACGTCATTCCTCGTGCTTCTTATTTTGCCTTTTCAAATTGAATGTGCTCGAGATAAATTTCTTCCAACGCGATGCCGACATTCTTATGCGATTTAGGGTTTTTTAATTCCGACTTGGTGCCGTCCCGAAGTATTCTCGCTCGACGAGAGGCAGCAACCACCAACGAGTATTTGCTGTCTACTTTTTGTGTCATTTCATCAATAGATGGATACAACATGTTTCTACACCTCCGCTATCCATTTTTTTATTTGTGGCAGTACCCGGTCAGGACGGCAATGTTCTGCCGCAATAATCGCCTGAATTCGGCTGCATGCACCGTCGATTTGGTCGTTCACGACGGCGTAATCGTAGTGCTCTATCAATTTAAGCTCTTCAGCAGCAACTGCCAAACGGCTATGAATCATATCCTCCGATTCCGTACCACGTCCTACAATGCGTTGCTTGAGCTCCCCCAAGGAAGGTGGCAACAGGAAGATGAACACACCTTCCGGAAACCGTTCCTTAACCTGCAAAGCGCCTTGAACTTCAATTTCAAGTATGACATCACGGCCGCTTCTTAGCGTTTCCTCAACAAAGCTGCGGGGGGTCCCATAATAATTACCTACATACTCAGCCCACTCGAGCAATTGCTCCTGATTTATCATCGTAGTGAATTGCTCATTGGTTTTATAAAAATAATTAATGCCTTCTTGTTCACCTTCTCTTGGCGAACGGGTTGTGGCGGATACCGAATACACCAGTTCTGGTGCTACACCACGCAGCGCTTTACATACTGTTCCTTTACCAACGCCGGATGGACCGGACAATACAATCAATAGACCTTTGCTCATCGTTTCCCTCATTGTTATTCGTCCTGATCATCATCCTTGTTGGACAAGCGATGAGCAACCGTTTCCGGTTGTACCGCCGACAAGATGACATGGTCACTATCTGTGATGATGACTGCCCGTGTGCGCCGTCCGTAGGTAGCGTCGATCAACATATGGCGGTCTCTAGCTTCTTGGATGATTCGCTTGATCGGTGCGGATTCCGGACTTACGATCGAGATGATTCGATTCGCTGATACGATATTACCGAATCCGATATTGATGAGCTTAATCGCCATCTTCCATTCTCCTCCAGTTTGAACATCTATGGCTTAAAAAGTAATACATGTTTCTTTAGCGTCTATTCTATATTTTGCACTTGTTCGCGTATCTTCTCAAGCTCAGCCTTCATATCTACGACGAGCTTAATTAAATCAGATTGCCCTGCCTTGGAGCCGATAGTATTGACCTCGCGATTCATCTCTTGAATAAGAAAATCTAACTTTCGACCAATAGGCTCACAGGCAGTCAGCATAACATTAAACTGGGATAGATGGCTATACAGGCGAGTTATTTCTTCATCAATATTCGATCGTTCGGCCATTAACGCCACTTCTGTTATTAAGCGCTGTTCATCGATGATGACTTCGCTGTCCGATATTAAATCGTCAATACGTTGCCGCAGTTTGTTGCGATATTGGATGACAGCATCGGGAGCGATGGAGGATGTTTCTGCTGCTAGCGTCTGTAAAACCTCTAGACGAGCACGCAGATCAACGAGCAAGTGGCCTCCTTCCATCTCTCTCATCATAACCAGTTGATTAGCGGCTTCCACTACTGCCGCGACAAGAGCTTGTTCTATCGCTCGTTCCGTTTGCAAACGATCATGGACTTGGACGAGACCGGGTATAGCCAGCAGCTCCGCGATCGTTAATTGACCGCTGATTTCAAGGCGCTTCCCAAGCTCATCCGCTGCTTGCTTGTAAGCAGCCGCTAGCGCCCAGTCAATCTCTGCACCTGACGCGGTTGTTCCGGAACGCGTAGCTGTAATAAAAACATCGATACGACCTCGCTTGATTCGTTCACCGACTAGCTTACGCAGCTTGTCTTCGTAAACGAGCCATTCACGCGGCATACGGAAAACCGTTTCTCCGTATCGATGGTTGACTGACTTCATATCGACCTGTATGCGAACACCGTCCGCATGAAGTTCAGCTTGTCCGAATCCGGTCATGCTTCGAATCATCTTGTTCACATCCATAGGATTGATAATATCATTCAAAGCGCTTATGACCCGGTTTTAGTATAATTGATTTTACATATGGGGACAAGTGGAAATCGCCTTTTACATCTCAGGCCTGTTTAGGTCTTAACCTGGATTTCTCGAGCTGTTTTCGTCCATACATATTTCGTCAATTCCACACTCATATCGAAATGTAGAAACGGAGTAATCAAATAAATTCCATTAAACAGCGAGATCGCTGTATCAAGCAGTTCCTTGGCGATTTGGACGCCCATCTGCTTTCCTTCTGCTTTCTCTAACCCGTTCATGCGACGGCGGACTTCTTCTGACAGTTGGATACCCGGCACCTCATTGTGCAAATATTCCGCATTCCGCCCGTTTGCCAGCGGCATGATCCCGATAAAGATGGGTATATCCAGATGACGGGTCATCTCGCGAACCTGTTCCATCAACTTAATGTCGTAGACGGGTTGAGTCATAATATAATCTGCGCCAGCCTTCACCTTGCGCTCCAACCGTTGCACCGCTTTGTCGAGATGCTTCACATTCGGATTAAATGCCGCACCAACAATGAAGTTTGCTTTCTGCTTGAGCGGTTTGCCCGAGAAAGCCATTCCTTCATTCAACTGTTTGATCATTCGGATGATCTCAAAAGACGTTAAGTCATAGACTGAACTAGAACCCGGTAAGTCGCCGAATTTAGCTGGGTCGCCAGTGACCGCGAGCACATGATCCATGCCAAGCGCATCCAATCCCATCAAATGCGACTGAGTGCCGATCAGGTTGCGGTCGCGGCAAGCAATATGGATAAGGGGACGTACATCCAGTTGATCCTTAATAAGATAGCCGAGAGCAAGATTGCTCATCCGAGTAACCGCTAAGGAGTTATCCGCCATCGTTATCGCGTCGGCACCGGCTTCCGTCAGCGCTTTCGCTCCCAGCATAAACTTGCCGATATCCAGATCGCGCGGCGGGTCCAGCTCCACGATTACCGTATGGCGCTGTCGGACAAGCTCCACAATATTCGGAGGAGTGTTCGGCCGGTCGATCTCCACTGATGAGTGCTGTACTTTGTCCGTTTGATCCTTCATGGATGGAGGGATCTCAGCAATCCCTGTAATCTTTGCTTGATCGGAAATTACGATACTCGTTCCATTGACCATAGCAGAATGATCGGTTCTATCCGTTTCTGGCATACAGTTCTGCAACGCCTTTGCCATCGCCTTGACATGATCGGGTGTAGTGCCGCAGCAACCGCCGATCAATCGAGCACCTAGGTCAGCAAACCGAATCGCGCTATCTGCGAAATATTCCGGGGTTGATACATAATGATAATGTCCATCTACGTAATCGGGGATACCGGCATTCGGGAACACGGACACCGGAACACCCGCTGGCAACGCGGATTTCTCTATCGCTCTAATGATCCCGGCAGGACCAGTTCGACAGTTGAATCCGATCACATCGGCACCAGCCTCTACCAATCGGGCAAAAGCCTCGCCAACCGGATAACCATCGCTCGTTCGCCCGATGTCTTCAGTTGCGAACTGACAAATAACCGGCAACGCTGTAAAGCTGCGGGCTATCTTCAGCGCCAGGAGCAGCTCTTCGAAATCGTAGAACGTCTCTAGCAGCAGCCCGTCGATATCTGAATCTGTCAAGACGCCAATCTGTCGCTCGAAATCCGCCTTCATTTGCGCTGTGCGGATGTTTTTTCTTTTTCCTGCTCGAATAGATCCTACCGCTCCTACGACATATCCTTCAGACCCAACCGCTCTTCTGGCAATTTCCACACCTTTGCGGTTAATCTCATCGGCTTCTGTCTCAAGACCATATTTAGACAGCCTTTCCCTATTCGCCGAGTACGTATTCGTTTCGATCACACGCGCGCCTGCTTCGAAATATTCACGATGAACGCGTTCGATCATTTCCGGCTTGGACAAATTAAGTTCTTCGTAAGAAATGCCCACAGGAAATCCAATCTGATATAGATAGGTGCCCATCGCCCCATCGCCAACTAGCACACTGTTCTTCAGCGCTTGCCGTAAATCCGGTCTCATAACATCCCCATCCATTTGTTTATCCATTTTTTCACACAAAATAAAATTGCTTAATCATTTAGAGCTCTACAAGTAAAAAGTCAGTGCCGCAGACAATGAACGTCTATGACACTGAATCTGTTGACGGTGTAACC
>Ga0079985_1000033_pt1 | contig 27239 bp, 28 predicted proteins | sample Hof3ISUMetaT_11_FD_73497 | JGI IMG/M metagenome (GOLD analysis project Ga0079985, IMG submission 73497) | Enriched soil aggregate microbial communities from Iowa State university to study microbial drivers of carbon cycling -... | ecosystem: Environmental > Terrestrial > Soil > Agricultural land... | reverse complement strand
GGCCTTATGAACAAGCCCGACCCCGACATCGAACTCGGAACCCTGCAAGCCGCTGCCACCGAGGCATGTGCGCTGCTGAAGGTACTGGCCAATCCGGATCGGCTGCTGCTGATGTGCCGCTTGTCACAGGGCGAACTCCCCGTCGGCGAGCTGGAGGCGCAGCTCGGCATCCGGCAGCCGACGCTGTCGCAACAGCTTGGCGTGCTGCGCGAGAACGGGCTGGTGGCCACACGCCGCGATGGCAAGAGCATCTACTACTCGGTGGCGAGCCCCCAGGCACTTGCCGTCATGGCCGTCCTCTATGAACAGTTCTGTACCGATCCCGACCAGGAGCCCACATGATGATTGACCTTGCGAGCTTCACGCCCGGCCTGTCGCTGGCCGGGGGACTCATCATCGGCGCGGCCGCAACCGTGCTGGTGCTCTGCAATGGCCGCATCGCGGGCATCAGCGGCATCCTTGGCGGCCTGCTCGGCCTGCCACGCCACGACATGGCATGGCGCGCGGCCTTCCTTGCCGGCCTCGTCGCCGCCCCGGTACTGGCAGGCCTGCTGGGCACGCCGGCCGTGGCGGACATCGAGGCGAGCTGGGGCCAGATCCTGGTTGCCGGCTTCCTCGTCGGCGTCGGCACGCGCTATGCCGGCGGCTGTACCAGCGGCCACGGCGTGTGCGGCCTCTCGCGCGGCTCCATCCGCTCGCTGGTCGCGACGCTGACCTTCATGGCGGCGGGATTCCTGGCCGTCTTCGTGCAACGGCACCTGATCGGAGGCTGACATGAGCGCCATCACCGCATTGCTCGCGGGCCTGCTCTTCGGCATTGGCCTGATGGTTTCCGGCATGGCCAATCCGGCCAAGGTGCTCGGTTTCCTGGACCTCGCGGGGAGCTGGGATCCCTCCCTGGCGTTTGTGATGGTGGGTGCCATCGCCATCGGCACAATCGCCTTCCTGCTAGCCCGTCGCCGCAAGCGCTCGTTGCTCGGGCTCCCCATGCAGTTGCCCGCCAGCACAACAGTCACACTGCGCCTGGTGCTTGGCAGCGCGGCTTTTGGCGTTGGATGGGGAATCGCCGGGTTTTGCCCGGGCCCGGCGCTCGTGGCGCTTGGGGCTGGCTATCCGAAGGCGGTTGGCTTTGTGGCCGCCATGGTTGCGGGGATGGCGGTGTTCGAGATCGTCGAGCGGACAGCATCGGGCATGCGCCGCGCCTGAGCGCGGCAGCGCGCTGCGGGATGGATAGCGAAAAAGCCGCATATCGCGGCTTTTTCCATTTCAATGCATCGAACGTTCGGCCGAAGATCCAGCCGCTGAACGTCCCAAACGTCCTACTCCACTGTCACCGACTTCGCCAGGTTCCGCGGCTTGTCCACGTCAGTCCCCCGCGCGCATGCCGTGTGATACGCCAGCAACTGCAGCGGCACCACGTGCAGGATCGGCGACAGATCGCCATAGTGCTCGGGCATGCGGATCACCTGGATGCCGTCCGTCGACTGGATGTGCGTGTCGCTGTCGGCGAACACATACAGGCGCCCGCCACGCGCACGGACTTCCTGGATGTTGGACTTCAGCTTTTCCAGCAGCGCGTCGTTCGGGGCGACGGTCACCACCGGCATGGCTTCGGTCACGAGCGCGAGTGGGCCATGCTTGAGTTCGCCGGCCGGGTAGGCCTCGGCGTGGATGTACGAGATTTCCTTGAGCTTGAGCGCGCCTTCGAGCGCGATCGGGTAATGCTTGCCGCGCCCCAGGAACAGCGCGTTCTCGCGGCGCGCAAATTCTTCCGACCACGCGATGATCTGCGGCTCGAGCGCCAGCACGCCATGCAGCGCGGCGGGCAGGTGGCGCAGGTTGGCCATGTCTTTCGCCTCGGCGTCTTCCGACAGGTGGCCGCGCACCTTGGCCAGCGCCAGCGTCAGCATGTACAGCGCGGCGAGCTGCGTGGTGAAGGCCTTGGTCGACGCCACGCCGATCTCGGTGCCGGCGCGCGTGAGGAAGCGCATCTCGGTCTCCCGCACCATGGCGCTGGTGGCCACGTTGCAGATCGACAGCGTGTGGGTATGGCCCAGCGCGCGCGCGTGGCGCAGCGCGGCCATGGTATCGGCAGTCTCGCCGGACTGCGAGATCACCACCACCAGCGCGCGCGGATTCGGCACGGTCTCGCGATAGCGGTATTCGCTGGCCACTTCGACCTGCGTCGGGATCCTGGCAATGCTCTCGAGCCAGTACTTGGCCGTGCAGCCCGAGTAGTAGCTGGTGCCGCAGGCCAGGATCAGCACGCTGTCGATCTCGGGGAAGACCTCGGCCGCGCGCTCGCCAAACAGCTCCGGCGAAATGCCGTCGATGCCTTCAAGCGTGTCGCCAAGCGCTCGCGGCTGCTCGAAGATTTCCTTCTGCATGAAATGGCGGTACGGGCCCAGGTCCACCGTGGCGGCGTGCGCTTCGACCACGCGTGCCTCGCGCTCGACCAGATGATCGTGGCCATCGCGGATGGTCACGCCTTCACGCGTGACCTCGACCACATCGCCCTCTTCCAGGTAGATGATGCGGTTGGCCGTGCCGGCCACGGCCAGTGCGTCGGAGGCCAGGAAAGCCTCGCCGTCGCCGAGCGCCACCACCAGCGGCGAGCCGGCGCGCGCGCCGACCACGCGCTCGGGCTGGTCCTTGGCGAACACGGCGATCGCATAGGCGCCATGCAGGCGCTTGGTCACGGCGCGCACCGACGCGAACAGGTCGCCGCGCGTGGCGCTGCTCGGGTAGCTGTAGGCCTGGTGGATCAGGTGGGCCACGACCTCGGTGTCGGTCTGCGACTCGAAGCCGTAGCCGGCCGCGCGCAGTTCCTCGCGCAGCGGCTCGTAGTTCTCGATGATGCCGTTGTGCACCAGCGCGATGGTCTCGCCGGACAGGTGCGGGTGGGCATTGACGGTGTCGGGCTTGCCATGCGTGGCCCAGCGCGTGTGCGCCACGCCCGTGGTGCCGGCCAGGCCCGAAGCCTGGGTCTGGGCGTCCAGATCCGCCACGCGCGATACCGTGCGCGCACGCTCGACGGAAGCATCGCGCACCACGGCTACGCCGCAGGAATCATAGCCACGGTATTCGAGGCGGCGCAGGCCTTCGATCAGGACCGGAACGATATTGCGCGTGGAAACCGCGCCGACGATGCCACACATGCTGGACTCCCGTGGTCGGCGCCGACACCGGCGCCCGTTTTCAATGACGGCAACGGCCATTGTGCCGCGCCGGTACGGCCGCAAGCGCTGCGGCCGCCGTGTTGTGTTGCCCCGTTGGCTACCGCGCGCGGTAGCCGTACTGCTTACGGCTTCGGCTGCTTGACCGGACGCTGCCAGGCGGCGATGGTCATCTGCTTGGCGCGGGACAGCGTCAGCTGGTCGGCCGGCGCTTCCTTGGTCAGCGTGGTGCCCGCACCGATGGTCGCGCCGCGGCGCACCGTCACCGGCGCCACCAACTGCGTATCGGAGCCGATGAAGACATCGTCCTCGATCACCGTGCGGAACTTGTTAGCGCCGTCATAGTTGCAGGTGATGGTGCCAGCGCCAATATTCACGCGCGAGCCGACCGTGGCGTCGCCCACATAGGCCAGGTGGTTGGCCTTGCTATGCGCCGCGACCTGCGAATTCTTCACTTCGACGAAGTTGCCGATATGCACGTCCTCGCCCAGCTCGGTGCCCGGGCGCAACCGCGCGTACGGGCCGATGCGGCCCTCCGCGCCGATCTTCGCGCTGTCGATATGGCAGAACGGCTGCACTTGCGCGCCGGCGTCGATGGTGGCATTGCGGATCACGCAGTTGGCGCCGATCTGCACGCCATCGCCCAGATGCACGCGGCCTTCGAACACACAGCCGACATCGATGCTGACATCGCGCCCGCAGGTCAGCTCGCCGCGCACGTCGATGCGCGCCGGGTCGGCCAGCGTCACGCCGGCTTCGAGCAGGCGATGGGCCTGGTTGCGCTGGTGGATGCGCTCCACTTCCGCAAGCTGGACCTTGCTGTTGACGCCGAGCGTTTCCCACACCGCCGCGGGCTGGGCCGAGACGATCTCGACGCCTTCGGCCGCCGCGCGCTCGACGGTATCGGTCAGGTAGTACTCGCCCTGGGCGTTGTCGTTGCGCAGCGTGGACAGCCAGCGACGCAGGTGGCCGGTCGGGCACACGATGATGCCGGTATTGATTTCGCGGATCGCGCGGACGGCTTCGCTGGCATCCTTCTGCTCGACGATCCGGACGATGCTGCCCGCGGCATCGCGCACGATGCGGCCGTAGCCGCTCGGGTCCGGCATCTCCACCGTCAGGACGCCGAACCGGCTCTTGCCGGCGGCTTCGACCAGTGACTTCAACGTCGCCGCAGAGGTCAGCGGCACGTCGCCGTAGAGAACCAATGTGGGCTGGGTGTCGTCCAACTGAGGAAGTGCCTGCGCCACCGCATGTCCGGTACCCAGTTGCTGGGGCTGCTCCGCAAAGGTGACGTCATCGGCGACCACGGCCGTTCGCACATGTTCGGCACCGTGGCCGACCACGACCACCAGGTGCGAAGGGGACAGCGTACGTGCCGTGTCGATGACATGCGCAAGCAGGGGACGCCCGGCGACGGGGTGCAGCACCTTGGGCAAATCGGAGTGCATCCGCTTGCCCATGCCAGCGGCGAGAATGACGATGTTCACAAGGAGACCCTCTTGGTGCATGGTTCGGGAAAGCTATTCTTTAAGGCACCAGCCGGCAGTTTGGCCGCCGGCTTTCGTGAGCCCTGTGGTGGTGGCATCCGCCGTTCCTGGAGCCGCCAGAACCGTTGCCAGGACCGGGCTTGCGGGCAATCCGGCAACCCTGGCAAGATGCGCGGCGATTTTAACATGACGGTTTCTGCCCAATACGCCCCTGTTTCCGATTTTCACAATCGCTGGCTACGCCGGATATTGGCGATATTCGCGGTGGCCGTCCTCTGCGGATGCAGCGCGATGAAGACCGGCTACCAGCAGGGCGACCGCCTGGCTTATTGGTGGATCGACCATTATGTCGACGTCAGCGACGCGCAGGAGCCGCCCACGCGCGAGGCCATTGCGCGCTTCTTCGCGTGGCACCGGCAGTCCCAGCTTCCCGAGATCTCGACTTTGCTGACCCAGGCCCGGGACCAGGTCCGGCAACCGGTCAGCGCCTCGTCCATCGTGCAGTTCCAGGAATCGAGCCAGCGGCTGGCGCGGCAGTCGTTCAACCAGGCCATGCCTGACGTCGCCGACCTGCTGCTTACGCTGACCCCGGCGCAGATCGACCGCATCGAAAAGAAGTTCGATGAGGGCAACACCAAGTACCGCAAGAAGTTCCTGAGCGGCAGTGCCCAGGACCGCGAGTCGGCGCGCTTCGACAAGGTGATGGACTACGCGAAGCTGATCTACGGAAGCTTCTCCGATGAGCAGGAAAAGGCTATCCATGCCGCCATGGGCCCGCTGATGCAGGGCGCCCAGGCGCGCTACGCGGAGCGCCTGCGCCGCCAGGAGGACTGGCTGGCGCTGGCGCGGCAGGTCCAGCAGACGCATCCGCCCAAGGCGCAGGTCATCGAGCTGCTGCGCCGCTACGCTGACCACTGGCAGCACCCGCCCGGCGAAACCCGCGCCGCCAGCCACGATGCCAACAACCAGGCTGGCGTGGCGCTGGTCGCGACCATTGCCAACCTGACCACGCCAGCGCAGAAGGCGCATGCCGTCGAACGCTTCCAGAAATGGATCGACGATACGCGCAGCCTGATGCGCGAGCGCCAGGGCAACACTGCGCAGGCGGCGAACCAGTAGCGATTGCCCGATGCCCCAAGGCAAGACGCCCGCGTGATAACGCGGGCGTCTTGTTTTCCGGCCGGCAGGCTTACTCGGCGCTGGGCTGCCGCACGGCGGCCGGCGCCTGCCCGGGGCGCTCGAAGCGCACGAACTCCATCCGGTTCTCGTCGCTGCTGCCGGCAAACACCAGCGGCTGCTGCGTGAACGTGGTTTCGCCGAACAGCGAAGCTTCATCGACCTTGGCCAGGCCCGTGGCCAGCCCGGTGAACGGGAACAGGTCGGTGTCGGCCAGGTGCGACGGCACCACGTTGCGCAGGGACGCGAAGATATTGTCGATGCGGCCGGGGTTTTCGCGCTCCCAGCCCTGCAGCATCTCGCTGACCTTCTTGCGCTGCAGGTTTTCCTGCGAGCCGCACAGGTTGCACGGGATGATCGGGAATTCCATCGCGCGCGCATACGCGGCGATGTCCTTCTCCGCGCAATACGCCAGCGGCCGGATCACGACGTGCGCGCCATCATCCGTCGCCAGCTTCGGCGGCATGGCCTTCATCTTGCCGCCGAAGAACATGTTCAGGAAGAAGGTGTTGACGATATCGTCGCGGTGGTGGCCCAGCGCGATCTTGTTGGCGCCAAGCTCCTTGGCCGTGCGGTAGATCACGCCGCGGCGCAGGCGCGAGCACAGCGAACAGGTGGTCTTGCCCTCGGGCACCTTCTCCTTGACGATCGAGTAGGTATCGGCCTCGACGATCACATATTCCACGCCAGTAGCCTTCAGGTACTCCGGCAGCACATGCTCGGGAAAACCGGGCTGCTTCTGGTCCAGGTTCATCGCGATCAGCTTGAACTTGATGGGCGCGCGTTTTTGCAGCGCCATCAGGACCGACAGCATGGTGTATGAATCCTTGCCGCCACTCATGCAGACCAGCACGGTGTCGCCATCCTCGATCATGCCGAAGTCGCCGATGGCCTTGCCGGTTTGCGATTGCAGCCTCGTTTCGAGGCGGTAGAAGTTATTCGAGTGGGTCATGAGGCATACCTGGATCGTTGCGGCCGCCGGATGAAATGGCCGGTCGGCTCGGAAGGGCCGAGATTCTACCCGGCTCGGATCAGTCCTGCTTGATGTGGAAGACTTCCACGCCCACCGAATCGCAATCCGGGTAGACGTCCGGCTTCTCGGTGGAGACGCGTACCGCGCGCACCTTCGGGTGCTTGAGCATGGCGCGGGCCACGTCGTCGCACAGCGTTTCCTGCAGGTGCACATGACCCAGCGCCATGCGCTCGGCCACGGTGTTGCGCATGAAATCGTAGTCGACGACCTCTTCGAGCTTGTCGGCCTGCGGCGTGCTGGCGGCCAGCGGCACGAACAGGTCGATATTGATCAGCACGCGCTGCTCGCCCTTCTTCTCGAATTCGTGCACGCCGATATTGATCTGGACTTCATAGTTGCGCAGGAACATGCGGCGGCAGTCTTGCAGGCTGGGATGAGTAAGGGCGGCGAGCATGGTCATGGCAAGCGGGGAAAGGTAATTCGGGAAGGGGTCTGGCTTGCCGCGCCCGGAAGGCGGCGCGGCACGCGGGTCACATCATTCGGTCAGGAACATCACGTCGCGTGACAGCGGCATCAGGTGCTGGCCGCCGTCGACGTAAAGCGTGGTGCCGGTCACGGCGTTGGCGCGCGCCAGGTAGGCCACGGCCTGTGCAATGTCTTCCGGCGTGGACGACTTGCCCAGCGGCGTGACGCGGTGCGCGCGGCGGAAGCTCTGCTCCGACTGCTCGCCCGACACCAGCGTGATGCCGGGTGCGACGCCGACCACGCGCAGGCGCGGCGCAAACGCTTGCGCCAGCTGCACGGTGGCAGTCTGCAGCGCGGCCTTGGACAGCGTGTACGACAGGAAATCCGGGTTCAGGTTATCCAGCTTCTGGTCGAGCAGGTTGATCACCACGCCGCGCGGATCGGCTGCGCCCGTGTCGGCGCTCAGTGCCTTGTACATCTCGCGCGCCAGCAGCAAGGGCGCCGCCACGTTGGTCCGCATATGCGTGTCCAGCGACGCATACGAAAAGCTCGTGGCCACGTCGTACTGGAACAGCGAAGCGTTGTTGACCAGGCAGGTCGGCACGCCAAGCTCGGCCGTGCAGGCGGCGATCAGCGTCGCGGTGGAGGCTTCGTCGGCCAGGTCGGCCTGCAGCACCGCGGCACGGCGGCCGAGGGCGCGGATGTTGACGGCCAGTGCCTCGGCCTCGTCGCGCGAGCGATGGCAGTGCACGGCCACGTCCCAGCCTTGTCCGGCCAGTTCGAGCGCAATGGCGCGGCCAAGCCGGCGCGCGCCGCCGGTGACGACGGCCACGCCGCGCGCCGCGGCGGCTTGCGTCTGGGCCGGCTGCATCTGGGCCAACAAGCCGGCAGGTTGATTCGATTCGGGCATTGCTACAATCGAGGCATGCAGAAAGCCGTTAGTTTACCCCTTCCCTCCGCCGATGCGCTGGCCGCCTCCGACTCGCTGGCCACGCTGATCGGCGAAACCATCGATGCGGCCGGTGGCTGGATCGGCTTCGACCGCTACATGTCGCTCGCGCTGTACGCGCCCGGGCTGGGCTACTACAGCGGCGGCGCCGCCAAGTTCGGGCGGGATATGCGCGACGGCAGCGATTTCATCACCGCGCCGGAACTGAGCCCGTTCTTCGCCCGCACGCTGGCGCGCCAGTTCGCGCCACTGCTGGCGCAAGGCCTGCCGCGCCTGCTCGAATTCGGTGCCGGAACCGGCCGCCTGGCGGCTGACCTGCTGCTGGCGCTGGAACAGGAAGGGCAACTGCCCGAGACCTATGGCATCGTCGAGCTGTCCGGCGAACTGCGCGCCCGCCAGCAGGACACGCTGTCGCAGCGCGCGCCGCACCTGGCCGCGCGCGTGCAGTGGCTGGACACGCTGCCCGAGCGCTTCGAGGGCATCATCGTCGGCAATGAAGTGCTGGACGCCATGCCGGTGCGCCTGTTCGCGCGCACGGGCGGCCGCTGGCATGAACGCGGCGTGGCCCGCTCCGTCCCGGGCGATGACAGCACCGCCGCGCATGCCTTCACGTTCGAAGACCGCCTGGTTCCGGCTCATGCCATTCCCGATGCACTGCACGCCATGCCTGGCGACCATGACATCGTCACCGAGACCCATGCCGAGGCCGATGGCTTTGCCCGTGCAGTAGGTGCGATGCTGACGCGCGGGGCCGCGTTCTTCATCGACTACGGCTTCCCGTCCGGCGAGTATTACCACCCGCAGCGCAGCGGCGGCACGCTGATGTGCCACTACCGCCATCACGCGCATCCCGATCCGTTCCTGTACCCGGGGCTGCAGGACATCACGGCGCACGTCAATTTCAGCGGCATTGCGCATGCCGCCGTCGATGCCGGCCTGGACGTGTCGGGTTTCACCTCCCAGGCGCGCTTCCTGATGAATGCCGGCATCACCGACCTGCTGATGACGCTGGACCCGTCCGATACGCGCGCTTTCCTGCCCGCCGCCAATGCGGTACAAAAGCTGCTGTCCGAAGCCGAGATGGGAGAGCTGTTCAAGGTGATCGCGCTGACCCGCGGCCTGGATGGCAGTGAACCGCTCGCCGGCTTTGCGCGCGGCGACCGCTGCCACACGCTCTGAGCCGCTGCCGCCATGCTGCGCTGGACCCTCACCATCTTCCTGTGCGTGGTCGTGCTGTCAGCCGCCCTGCCCTGGCTGCAGAAGCTCGGCATCGGCCGGTTGCCGGGCGATGTGCGCTTCCGCCTGTTCGGGCGCGATTTCATGCTGCCGTTCGCGTCGACGATCCTGCTGTCGCTGCTTGCGCTAGTGATCGGGAAACTGATCTAGGCGAGCCTGGACGGCCTGCACGCGCGCCGCGTGCACACGTTCCCGGATCTGGCTGACGTCATCGGCCGACGCCTTCGCGATAGCACCGGCGTCGACGCCGGCCGCTGCGTCCAGCGCGGCCAGCAACCGTGCGCGCTGCGGGTAGGTGTCCGACTCGAAGCCCTTGCGGCCGCGCTTGTCCGCCTCGCACGCAAGCAGCGCATCGGCAAAGCGGCCGGGCTTGCGCAGGGCATCGCAGCGTTCTAGCAGCCGTGTAATCGCGGCAGCGCCAAATGCCATGCAGCGGTGGATATTGCCATGCTCGCGCGCCACCAGCACCGCCAGGTCGCGGCAGTCATTGGGCACGCGCAGGCGCTTGCAGACGTCTTCGAGCAGCTCGACACTGCGGCCTTCGTGGCCCAGATGGCGCGGCAGCACGTCTTCGGGCGTGGTCCCCTTGCCCAGGTCATGGACCAGCGCGGCGAAACGCACGGCAAGCGGCGCATGCATGGCCGCGGCGCAGTCGATCACCATCATCACATGGACGCCGGTATCGACTTCGGGATGGTAGTCGGCACGCTGCGGCACGCCCCACAGCCGCTCCAGCTCGGGCAGCAGGCGCACGAGCGCGCCGCACTGGCGCAGCACCTCGAACATGCGCGACGGACGCGCCTCCATCAGTCCGCGTGCAAGCTCCTGCCACACGCGCTCGGCCACCAGCGCGTCGACCTCGCCGGCATCCACCATCCTGCGCATCAGCGCCACGGTCTCGGGCGCGACGGTGAAGTCATGGAAGCGCGCGGCAAAACGCGCCACACGCAGGATGCGCACCGGGTCCTCGGCGAACGCATCGGAGACATGGCGGAACTGCCGCGTGGCCAGGTCTTGCTGGCCGCCGTGCGGATCGATGACGGGGCCGACCAGGTTGCCGTCGACGTCCACCGCGCGCGCCATGGCGTTGATGGTCAGGTCGCGCCGGACCAGGTCGTCATCGAGCGTGACATCGGGCTCGCAATAGAACGCAAAGCCCTTGTAGCCCCTCGCGGTCTTGCGCTCGGTGCGCGCCAGCGCGTATTCCTCTTTCGTGCGCGGATGCAGGAAAACCGGGAAGTCCTTGCCGACCGGCTTGTAGCCGGCGGCTTCCATCTCGGCCGGGGTGGCCCCGACCACGACATAGTCGCGGTCCTGGCTGGGCTTGCCCAGCAATTCGTCGCGGATGGCACCGCCGACGGCGTACACCTGCATGGTCTTGTCTCGCTATGGCGCGCCGCCGACGCGGCGCTCAGTGGCCGATGATAATGGCATCGCCCCGGTCGGGCGCGAGGCGATACGGCTCGTCATCCGCCAGGAAATCGCGCTCTTCGCGCGCGCCGGCGATCCATTCCTGCATGGCCGGCAACTCCAGGATGAAGTCCGCATACGCCTTGGCCGCATCGGGAAGGTGGATGCCGTACGTAGCGAAGCGGCTGACCACCGGCGCGAAATACGCGTCGGCGATCGTAAAGGTCCCGAACAGGAACGGCCCCGCATCGCCATGGCGCGCGCGCAGGTCGGTCCAGATCTGCGCGATCCGGTCCACGTCGCGCTGGACCGCTACGTTCCAGCCGCGGCCGGGCAGCACCGCCGTCGTGTTCATTGGCAACTGGCTGCGCAGGTTGGTGAAGCCGGCATGCATTTCGGCGCAGACCGAGCGGGCATAGGCACGCTCGGCGCGGCCGGCGGGCCAGAGCGCCTTTTCGGGGAAGCGCTCGGCCAGGTATTCGGCGATCGACAGCGTGTCCCACACCGAGATGTCGCCGTCCACCAGCACCGGCACCTTGCCGGCCGGGGAATACTGCGCGATCTCGGCGGCGAAGCTGCCGACGAACAGGCGCACCTGCACCTCTTCGAAATCAATGCCGGCATGGCGCATCAGCAGCCACGGGCGCAGCGACCAGGACGAGTAATTCTTGTTGCCGATGACGAGCTTCATCGCGGAATCCTTGGGGGCGGGATAGGGGAAGGTCAGCCGGACACACGCAACATGCCTGCCCGGAGACCCGCGCGTCCGCATGCAGCAGGCGTGCGCGCCGAACCAGTCATTCTGCCAGTGCCACGACGGCGCTCAAAGTCAAAAGCGCTCGCAACCGCTGTGAATCCTGGTCACAAGCGCGGGGGAAAGAGAGAGGGCTATCGATGTACGCTTGCCCGCATGGCCGTGAGCTGCGCATCCCGGTTGCGGCCGGACAGCACGTCGGTCATCACGGCTTCCAGTCCCACCGGCTGCAGGCCCAGTTCGCCAGCCATGGGTCCGTGCAACACGTTGTCGAGCTGCATCGAATCGAGGTTGTCGCGCGACAGCATCGTTTCGCCTGGCATGTGCTCCATCACCGCGGCCTGCACGCGCGCGAGCGCGTCGGGCAGCGCAATCACCGGGCGCGGGTGGCCCGACGCCCGGCCGGCAAAACGCACCAGTTCCTCCAGCGTGTACACCTGCGGGCCGCCCAGGTCATAGCCCCGTCCGATGGTCGCGGGCGTGACCATGGCGTTGACGATGGCCTGCACCACGTCCTGCACGTAGATCGGCTGGAAGCGCGCATGCGCGCAGGCCAGCGGCACCACCGGCGCCATCTCCTGCATATGGGCGAACAGGTTGAGGAAGTGATCGTCGGGGCCGAACACCACGGAGGGCCGCAGGATGGTCCAGTCCAGGCCGCTGCTGCGCACGATGCGTTCGCCGTCGCCCTTGCTGCGCAGGTACATCGACGGGCCACTGCTGTCGGCGCCGAGCGCGCTGATATGCACCAGGCGCCGGACGCCGGTACTCAGACACGAGGCCACGATCTGCCTCACCATCTCCACGTGGGCCGCAGCAAATTCGGAACCATAGGGATCGCCGCGCTCGCCGTGCAGCACGCCGACCAGGTTGACGACGATGCCGTCCGTGCCGAGCGGGCCGATCGCATCGTCGAGCGCCGCATTGTCGGCCAACCCCAGTTCCGCGACCTCGACACGCGGCAGCAGCAGCAGGTGCTGCGCATGCTCCACGTTGCGGGCGCCGATTACGATGCGGTCGGGCGCAATGGGGGAATCAGGATTGGCGCCGGGCTCCAGCGGCGCACCAGACGCCGAGGCCGCACCGGCCAGCCGGGAAGCGAGATGGCTGCCGATAAAACCGGCGCCGCCGACGATGAGGACATTGCTGGACTGCATGGATGCCTCCGTGCGATGGAAACGGCACGCAGCGGCAAGCCAGTCCGGGAAGCGCCCCGCGCAGCGGCGCGCTCCCGCCTCAGGGCAGGCTGGTGGTGGTCACCGCCGACGGTGCAACCTGGCCCAGCCGATACTTCAGCGACTGGGGCTGGCCGCTCATCAATGCAGCATAGTACGTAGCGTTGGAAAGCACATTCTTCACGTACGTACGCGTTTCGTTGAACGGAATGGTCTCGGCGAAAATCGCGCCTTCGACCGGGCGCGACAGCGTGCTGCGCCAGGCCTTCGGCCGTCCCGGCCCGGCGTTGTAGGCCGCCGACGCCAGCGTCCAGGAGCTGTCCAGGTCGGTCAGCACCATGCTCAGGTAGTTGGTGCCGAGCACGATGTTGATGTTGGGATCCCCCATCATCGACGGCGAGAAGTCCGCCATGCCGATCTTGCGCGCGACGTACTTGGCCGTGGCCGGCATCACCTGCATCAGGCCATGCGCACCGGCCGACGAGCGCGCGCTCATGATGAAGCGCGATTCCTGGCGAATCAGGCCATAGGCCCACGCCATGTCGAGGCCGACGTCGTCGGTGGCCCGCTGCATGAGGTCGCGGTAGGGCATCGGGAAGCGCAGCGAGAAATCATGCTCGGCACGCGTGCGGTCCGCGGTATTGACGGTGCGGTCCAGCAACTCGATCCGCCGCGCATACTCGGCCGCGGCCAGCAGCTCGCGGTCGTTCATGCCGCGCAGTTCCCAGTTCCATTCACGGGTTCCCTCGAAGCGCAGGTTCAGGTTGTAGAACTTCTGCGCGCGCTGGAAGCCAGCGCGGCTGCGCATGGCCATGGCTTCGGCATCGGTCACGGTGGTGCGCACCGGCAGCGTGATGCGGTTGCCCAGCTCTTCGGTGGCCAGCTGGCCGTAGAAGTTGAACTGGCCTGCGATCTGCTGGAACTGCTGCTGGGCCTCGGCATCGCGGCCATCGGCCTTCAGCGAGCGGCCGTACCAGTAGGTCCAGGCCGGATCCTTGGCGCGCAGCTGGGGACGCATCATTTCGATGGCCTGCCGCGCCTGCTTCCAGTCGCCCTGGCGCAGCGCCGCACGCACGCGCCATTCCTGGGTTTCGTCAGACAACCACTGGTTGCCGCCCAGGTCCATCTGGCGGCGGTAGTAGCCGGCGGCATCCGGCAAAAGCTTCTTGGCGGCATACTGCCCCACCACGCCCCACGCCGCGCCCTGTTCGTCGCGCGACAGGCTGCCGGCGCTGGCGGTCAGGTAGGCCGCGGCCTGCGACGGGTCATTGCGCGCCATCTTGACGATGGTGGCCAGCATGTCGCTGTCCATGCGCGCATCGGGCACCGTGGCCGCGATCCTGGCGGCCAGCGAAACCAGGTTCTGTTCCAGCGCCTGGCGCGTCTGGAAAGCAACATCGCTGCGCTGGATCTGCTGGCTCTGCACCAGGTAGCCGATCAGGTCGACGCAGCCTTCGCCGTAGTAGCGCACATCGCTCAGCACGTTGCGCGTATCGGCCGCCACGTTCTGGCCCTTGAGCGCGCGCGACAGCAGCGCGTAGCACTCGACCTGCGTGTCGTCCTTGAGCACGAACTGCGGGTACTCCGCGTCGAAATTGGCCCAGTCGCGCTTCTTGCCCAGCACCAGCAGCCAGTCGTTGCGCATGCGGTCGGCAATGGCTTCGCCCTTGTAGCGCTGCAGGAAGGCGCGGACCTGGTCATCAGGTGCGTCGATGCGGGCCAGGCCGCTGCCGTCGAACATCTGCGGCTTGATGCGGAAGTACTCGACGTATGACGGAATCGGATAGTCCACCAGCGTCGCGGAGATCGCATAGGCGCGGTCCGCGTCGTTCTTGCGGGCGGCTTCGCGCAGCGCGGTGAAGGCGTCATCCGGGTCGGTCGGAATGGCCGGCGGCTGGGGCGCGCGCACGACCGGTGGCTGCGGGCGCTTTTGCGCCAGCACGGGGGTGGCAAGCAAGGCACACGCCACGGCGACCCATGCGGCCCGGCCGGCACGCCGCAGATATACTCCCTTCAGCATTCTTTGCTTCCTTGTTATTGACGCCAGGCCGCGCCGCCCATGCCGGGAACATCGCCCCGCATCCGCGCAGCCGCCGTCAGTGTTGGTTTGTTCGCAGACATTATCCCACGCCATGTCAGCCGCTCATCCGCCTTCGCCGCCACCCGGCACCGGCGCGGAAGAAGACCGCCGCGCGCTGCGCACGCGCCTGCTCGCGCAGCGCGCCGCCGTTTCCGACCGCGCCAGCGCCGAAACCCGCATTGCCGCCAGCCTGCTTCCGCTGCTTGAACGGCTGGCGATCCGCTGCCTCGGTTTTTACTGGCCCATCCAGCAGGAATTTGACGCCCGCGCCGTCGTGACACGGTGGCTCGCCGCGGACACCAGCCGCCATGCCGCGCTGCCGGCAGTCAGCCGCCCCGGCGTGCCGCTCGACTTCCATCTCTGGACCCCGCAGACCCCGATGGTCAAGGGGCACTACGGCATTCCGGTACCGGACGGCACCGACGCAGCCCAGCCCGATGCCTTGCTGATTCCTTGTGTCGGTTTCAGCGCCGACAAGTTCCGTCTCGGTTACGGCGGCGGCTTCTACGACCGCACGCTGGCCGCCATGCCGACGCCGCCAGTCGCCATCGGCATCGGCTTCGAGGCCTGCCGCATCGCGCTGCAGGCCCGGGAGCATGACTTGCCGATGGACTGGATCGTCAGTGAAGCGGGCGTGTTCTGACGCCAGCACTAACGGTGAAACAGCGCGATGCTTTAGGACTCAGTTGGCTTGCACCAGCTCGTCCACGAGCATGCGCATGCAGCGCCAGTGCGAGCCTTCCCAGAACACGCGGCGGCACTGATCGCAGGTGACGAAGCGCTCATGGCGCTCCAGCACCGCCGGCGGCACGCGCCCCGCCACGGCCTCGCGCGCGACGTGCTGCAGCGGTACGTTGCAATCGAGGCAGAGCGAAAACGGCCGCGCGCTGCGGGCCAGGTCGAGCCGGCTGAAGATCTCGCGCACCTGCGGCGTGGACTTGATCGCGCGCACGTAGCAGCCATGGGTGATGCCGCGGCGCTTGAGCAGCTCGCGATCGCGCGTCAGCACGACACGGCCTTCCTCCGCGGCGATGCGCTCGATTTCGCTGTCTTCGAAGTGGTTGTCGTAGAGGGTGTCGAAGCCCATCATGCGCAGCAGGTGCGCCAGGCCGCCCAGATGGGCGTCGGCCACGAAGCGCAGGATCCGCAAGGGGTGCGCGCGTACCCGCAGCAGCGGGGAGACATCGAGGCATTCGAATTTGGGATAGACCGAGACGCGGTCGCCATCGCTCAGGATCCGGTCAAAGCCCGACGACTCACCGTTGACCAGGATAAGTTCTACCTCGGTATGCGGCACGCCGAGCGCCTCGATCATGTGCTTGACCGTGGCGGCGCGCGCGCATGGGCAGGACAGGTCACGCCCGCGCTGGTCCGGCGCAAGGAAGTCGTTCAGTTCCTCGTAGAAGCGGAAGGTGGCGGTGACCATGACACCGAGTATGACACCGATGGCACCGTGTCGGCACTCAGCCGTTCTGGTTCGCCAGGCGCAACGCCGCCTCCACCGCCATCTGCGCCCACGGCGTCATCGCCGCCGGCGAATCCAGGCATTCCGGCGGCAGTGCCAGGTAGTGGCGCAACGTCACCTCGCCCCTTGACGAGGCATAGCGGAACGCATGGCTGCCCTGCGCTTCGAAGCGCGCCAGGGTCTTGTCGTCGGCCTTGAGATAGCACTGCCCGCCGCTGACCAGCGCGAACATCAGCCCGTCGTAGAACAGGCCGTGCCCACCGAACATGCGGCGCGCGGAGATCGCGCCGATGCGCGCCGCCAGTGGCCCCATCAGTTCGAGCAGGTGCTCGATGAAGGGATCGGGTCGGCGCGCGGCCACGCTCAGAGCTTCAGGCGCTGCCAGATCGCCTTGGTGGCGCCGGCCGCGTTGAGCGTATAGAAATGCAGGCCCGGCACGCCGCCCGCCAGCAGCCGTTCGCACAGCGCCGTGACCACGTCCAGTCCGAACGCGCGGATCGACTCGCGGTCGTCGCCGAAGCCTTCGAGCCGCTTGGCCACCCAGCGCGGCACTTCGGCGCCGCACATCTCGGAGAAGCGCATCAGCTGCGAGTAGTTCGTGATCGGCATGATGCCCGGCACGATCGGCACTTCCACGCCCATCGCGCGTGCATCATCGACGAAGCGGAAGTATGCGTCGGCGTTGAAGAAATACTGTGTGATCGCGGAGTTCGCGCCGGCCTTCACCTTGCGCACGAAATTCTCCAGGTCGTGGCGCGGCGACTTGGCCTGCGGATGGTACTCGGGGTAGGCCGCCACCTCGATCTGGAACCAGTCGCCGGTCTCGGCACGGATGAACTCGACCAGCTCGTTGGCGTAGCGGAACTCACCGATCTCGCCCATGCCCGACGGCATGTCGCCGCGCAGCGCGACGATATGGCGGATGCCACCGTCGCGATACTGCTGCAGGATCGTGCGGATGCTCTCGCGCGAGGATCCGACGCACGACAGGTGCGGCGCGGCCTCGATGCCTTCGCGCTGGATCTCCAGCACGGTATCGAGCGTACCCTGTTGCGTGGTGCCGCCGGCGCCGAACGTCACCGAGATGTATTTCGGGTTGAGCGGAGCGAGCTGCGCGCGCGTGTTGCGCAGCTTCTCGACGCCCTCCGCCGTCTTGGGCGGGAAGAATTCAAAGCTGTAGTAGCGGTCTTGCATGATAGTGGCGCGCCGCGTTGGCGCGGCGCGCTTGGTAGGACCCGTGGCAGCAGACGGCCTTCAGGCCGCGCGCTCGCCCAGCAGCAGGCTGGACAGCAGCCACGAGATCACGCTGTACAGGATGGAGCCCACCAGGGCCGCCCCGAAGCCGCCGACCGAGAAGCCCGACAGCAGGTTGCCGACGAACATGAACAGCAGCGCGTTGATCACGAAGATAAAGAGCCCGAGCGTCAGCACCGTCACCGGCAGCGTCAGGATCACCAGGATCGGCCGGATCAGCGTATTGACCAGGCCCAGCACCAGTGCCGCGAGCATCGCCGAGCCGAAGCTCTTGAAATGGATCGACGGCAGGATATACGGCAGCACGAACAGCGACACGGCATTGATGATCCAGACGATCAGCAGTCTCATGACGGCTCCTTGATGGACTCGGTTGGCGGTGTGCCCTCCCTCTTCCGCAAGCGGTAGAGGGAAGTCTCCCTGCGATCAGTAACGGTAGTGATCGGCCTTGTACGGGCCTTCCTTCTTCACGCCGATGTACGCGGCCTGCTGCTCGGTCAGCTCGGTCAGCTGCGCGTTCAGCTTCCTGAGCTGCAGGCGCGCGACTTTCTCGTCCAGGTGCTTGGGCAGCGTGTAGACGCCCACCGGGTACTTGCCGCTGTCGCGTTCCTGCCAGAGCTCGATCTGCGCGATGGTCTGGTTGGCGAACGAGCTGCTCATCACGTACGACGGGTGGCCCGTGGCGCAGCCCAGGTTCACCAGGCGGCCCTTGGCCAGGATGATCAGCTTCTTGCCGTCGGGGAACTTGACGTGATCGACCTGCGGCTTGATCTCGTCCCACTCGTACTTCTCGATCGAGGCGATGTCGATCTCGTTGTCGAAGTGGCCGATATTGCAGACGATGGCCTGGTCCTTCATCTTGGCCATGTGGTCATGCGTGATGACGTGGTAGTTGCCAGTGCAGGTGACGAAGATATCGCCGTGCTCGGCGGCGTAGTCCATGGTGACCACGCGGTAGCCTTCCATCGCCGCCTGCAGTGCGCAGATCGGGTCGATTTCGGTGACCCACACCTGTGCCGACAGCGCGCGCAGCGCCTGCGCGCTGCCCTTGCCCACGTCGCCGTAGCCGGCGACCACGGCGATCTTGCCGGCGATCATCACGTCGGTGGCGCGCTTGATGCCGTCCACCAGCGATTCGCGGCAGCCGTACAGGTTGTCGAACTTGCTCTTGGTGACCGAGTCGTTGACGTTGATGGCCGGGAACTTCAGGTCGCCCTTCTGCGCCATCTGGTACAGGCGGTGCACGCCGGTGGTGGTTTCCTCGGTCACGCCGCGGATCGCGGCCAGGTTGCGGCTGTACCAGCTCGGGTCCTTGGCCAGCTTTTCCTTGATCGCGGCGAACAGGAAGGTCTCTTCCTCGCTGCCCGGATTGGCGATCAGCGAGGCGTCCTTCTCGGCCTTGGCGCCCAGGTGGAGCAGCAGCGTGGCATCGCCGCCGTCATCCAGGATCATGTTCGGTGTGCCGCCGTCGGCCCAGTCGAAGATGCGGTGCGTGAAGTCCCAGTATTCCTTGAGGGATTCGCCCTTGAATGCGAACACGGGGGTGCCGCCCGCGGCGATCGCGGCAGCGGCGTGGTCCTGCGTCGAGAAGATGTTGCACGAGGCCCAGCGCACGTCGGCGCCGAGCGCCTTGAGCGTCTCGATCAGCACGGCGGTCTGGATCGTCATGTGCAGCGAGCCGGCGATGCGCGCGCCCTTGAGCGGCTGCGCGGCGGCGAATTCGTCGCGGATCGCCATCAGGCCGGGCATCTCGGTCTCGGCAATGGCGATTTCCTTGCGGCCCCAGCCGGCCAGGTTGATGTCGGCGACGAGGTAGTCTTGCTTCAGGTCGGTCACGGCGTTCATGTATCACTCCCGGTGAAGAGTGGACGACGGTGACGGGCGGGAAATCAAGCCGCGCTTCCGATATGCAGGATGCTGCATGAAGCGGGCGGATAGGTCGACTCGCCACCGTGCGAACCACGGATCAGCGAGCGCCGTTGAAGACAGTCCGAGCCTGGCGGAGGGCATATTAGGCCACGATCCGTTGCAACGCTCCTCGGAGTGGCGGTATTGTAGCCTGCCCGGCGTTTCCCCGTACAAGCGCCGCCGGCTTTTTTTCGGCTTACTTCTTGACATGACTCCGACACCACCCCGCACCCTCACCATCGCAGGTTCCGACTCGGGCGGCGGCGCCGGCATCCAGGCCGACCTCAAGACCTTCTCGGCGCTGGGCTGCTTCGGCATGAGCGCCATCACCGCCATCACCGCGCAGAATACGCTGGGCGTCACCGGCGTGCATGCGATTCCCGCCGACATGGTGGCGGCGCAGATCGACGCGGTGGCAAGCGATATCGGCGTCGACGCGGCCAAGACCGGCATGCTGGGCACCGCGGCCATCGTCGAGGCCGTGGCCGCATCGGCGGACCGCCACGGCATCCGCAAGCTGGTGGTCGACCCGGTGATGATTTCCACCTCCGGCGCAACGCTTTCCGATGACGCCACCAGCCAGGCCATGGTGCGCCTGCTGTTCCCGCGTGCGGTGCTGGTGACGCCCAACCTGCCCGAGGCCTCCTACCTGCTCGGCCGCACGATCACGCGCCGCGCCGACATGGAGCAAGCCGCCGCCGACCTGATCGCGATGGGCTGTCCCGCCGTGCTGCTCAAGGGTGGCCACCTCGACGACGATGGCCCCGCGAGCGCGAGCGGCGCGCTGGACGACCTGCTGATGCTGGCCGACGGCACCGTGCGCGTATTCACGCACCCTCGCATCGACACGAAGAACCTGCACGGCACCGGCTGCACGCTGGCTGCCGCCATCGCAGCGCATCTGGCGCGTGGCGACACACTGGAAGACGCGGCGGGCAAGGGGCTGGACTATGTGGCGCAGGCGATTGCCGCCGGCGCTGGACTGAGACTCGGTGCGGGCAACGGCCCGCTCAACCACGCCTTCGCACCGCGCGTGCTGGGCTGAACGGAGACGATATGCAGCCACTGAACGACATCGACCTGCGCGAAGACTCCGCTGCCGCGCGCTACGTCAAGGAAGAGCAGGTACAGGTGATGTTTGCCGCAAAGGCCGGCGAGCTGGAGAGCCGCGAAGGCCCCAACCGCTACCGCGTCGGCGATGCCATTGTCACCGGCGCGACCGGCGACCGCTGGGTCGTCTCGCGCGAGCGCTTTGATCCGAAGTACGTGGCTTTGGAGCCTTCGGCACACGGCGAGGACGGCCCCTACCGCAACAAGCCGGTACCCGTGCTGGCCCGGCGCATGGAAGAGGCCTTCAGCATCGCCCGCTCCGACGGCGGCGATGTACTGCACGGCAAGCCGGGCGACTGGCTGATGCAATACGCGCCTGGCGACTACGGCATCACCGAGCAGGGGCGTTTTGCAGCGGTGTACCGCCGCCTGCCGGACTGAATCAGTTGCCGCCGCTGGACAGCGGCACCAGCTTGAACGCCGCGCGCGCGACGCACACCACCGTGCCCGAGGCGTCCTTCACCTCGCCCTCGCAGAACGCGATGCGCGCGCCACGGCGCATGCAGCGGGCTTCGAGCGTCAACTCGCCACGCGCTGCCGCGAGGAAATGTGTGGACATATCGATCGTGATCACACCCGTTTCCGTGGGCGCGTGCGACCGCGCCGCACCGCTCAGCGTGAAGTCCAGCGTGGCCATCAGCGTCCCGCCGTGCACGTCGCCGCGGCTGTTCACGAGCTGCGGATGCGCCGGCAGGCGCGTGCGGCAATAGTCCGCTTCGATCAGCTCCGGCTGCAGGCCGAAATAGCGCATCAGCGGGACGTCGATGCCGAAGTAGGGCTTTTCAGACGTGCCGGGGGCGGCGGGGACGATTTCGATCGGGCTGGACATGGTGGGAAACGCTGGATGATTGGCCGGGATGCAGCACGACATGATAGCGGCGGGGTCAGATTCGGCTCCCGTGGCTGGGCGAATGTCGCACAAATCTTGGCCTGACTTCAATCTGCGAGGCCCTCGCTACTGTATGAGGCTTAGCCAGTGGGAAACAGGTTGGCCAGATGCGCCACGGCTGCCGGAACGTCGTCGGCCTCCGTGATCGCCCGCACGACGGCAGCGCTGCCGACGCCGACCGCTAGCACCTGGCTCATGTTCGAAGCATTAACACCGCCGATTCCCACCAGCGACGGAATCACCGGCTGCATCAGCTTCACATAGGCCTGGAAGCGCCCCATCCCTTGCGGCGCCGTCGGCATGACCTTGGTGGTAGTCGGGAAGATTGCGCCGAGCGCGAGATAGCTCGGCCGGATCGCCGCCACACGCACCATCTCCGCATAGCCGTGCGTGGACACGCCCAAACGCAGGCCTGAGGCCCGCAGCGCATCGAGATCGGCCTCGTCCAGATCTTCCTGGCCAAGGTGGATGCCATAGATGCCGCTGTCGCCACCGCTGGCGGCATGCAGTTCAACAGCAATCCGCCAGTGGTCATTGATGAACAAGCGCGACTGCGACCCCTTCGCGGCCTGCGCTGCACGCGCAACTTCCGCACGCACCGCGGCAGGATCCTCCGACTTGAAACGCAACTGCACCGTGGGCACGCCCAGCTGCACCAGCTTCTCGATCCATTCTGCGCTGGGCACCACGGCGTAAAGGCCGAGCGCCGGCGGGCACGGCGCAAAAGCCGGCACGGTGGCTTCCGGCGCCACCAGCGCGGCATGGCGCACACGCGGGAAGCGATCGAACTCCGTCGGCCATTCGGCCGAGCCCGGACGCCACGCACGTGCCAGGCACAGTGCGTCATGCGCGGGGAAATGCAGCGACAGGCTGGCCAGCAGCACCGCGACGAATGCCGGCGAGTGCGCATGGTCATCATCCGCGCGAGCGCAAAGTACCCACGTGCCCATCGGCGAACGCACGGTGTCGATCCAATGGCCGCCTTCGCGGTCAGTCTCGATCAGCGTCGCGCCGGCCGCGGCCACGCGTGCGATCACGTCGGCATCGGCTTCGCCATCCGACAACAGCACGTCGTGCGCGCCGGGGCTGGCGGGCGCGTCGGCGAGTCGCCATGCCTGCCACGGGTGATCGGACACGCCAAAGGTTTCACCGTAGTGCTCCAGCACGGCCTGGCGCAGCGGGCCATCGCTGGCGGCATGGATCGCGTGGCGGGTCATGCGCGATGCTCCACGCCTTCGGCGTGCCAGAACGGCATGCCGACCACCGGGGTGCTGGCCTGCGCGACTTCGCGCTCGGGCATCGGCCCCGCCAGGTAGGCGGTGCGGCCCGCTTCCACAGCCTGCGCGAACGCGCGCGCCATGTTGACCGGATAGGCGGCCTGCGCCACGGCGGTATTCAGCAGCACGCCGTCATAGCCCCACTCGAGCACCTGCGCCGCGTGCGACGGCAGGCCCAGGCCCGCGTCCACGATCAGCGGCGTGTCCGGCAGGCGCTCGCGCAGCACGCGCATCGCGTGCGGGTTGACGGCGCCGCGGCCGGTGCCGATCGGCGCGGCCCACGGCATCAGCGCCTGGCAGCCCACATCGAGCAGGCGGCGGCACAGCACCAGATCTTCAGTGCAGTACGGCAGCACCTTGAAGCCTTCCTTGATCAGCGTTTCCGCCACCGCGGGCAGGTTCAGCGTGTCGGGCTGCAGCGTGTAGTCGTCGCCGATCAGCTCCAGCTTGATCCAGTCGGTCTCGAACACCTCGCGCGCCATCATGGCGGTGGTGATGACTTCTTGCGGCGCAAAGCAGCCGGCGGTGTTGGGCAGCACGGGCACGCCCAGCGCCTTGAGCATCTGCCAGAAGGCCTGGCCGCCCTCGCCTTCGCCCACGGCGCCCTGACGGCGCAGCGCCACGGTCACCATGGCCGGGCGCGAGATTTCCACGGCCGCCTGCAGCGTGGCCGGCGACGGATAGCGGGCCGTGCCCAGCAGCAGGCGCGAGTCGAAGGACTCGCCATAAAGCACGAACGGGTCGCGCAGGGTTTCTGTCGGTTCGAATGTCATGGGGTCAGCCTCCCGTCACGGGTTGGACGAGGTCGATGCGGTCGCCGGCCGCGAGGAGCGTGGCCGCGTGCGCCGCGCGCGGCACGAACTGGCCGTTGACCGCCGCGGCGAACGGCGGGGCAATCTTGGCCGCGACCACTGCGTCCGCCAGCGTGGCGACGTCGGCGACAGCGAGGGGGCGGCCATTCAACAGGATATCCATGGGTTCAGCTTCAGTGCAGCAGGCCGGTGCGGCCCACGGGGGCCTCGGCGAGCGCGGGTGTTTCCGTCACGGCCTCGATCATGCCGGGCCAGCGCAGGGCGGCCGGCACCGCATGCGCGGCCGGGTCATCGTTGAGCAGCGCGTTGACCACCTCGCACGCCGCCTCGGTCACTGCCGGCGCGATCAGGAAACCGTGCCGGTACAGCCCGTTCACGCGCACCACGCGCGCCTGCTGGTCCACGCGGATCGCGGGCAGGTGGTCGGGGCGCGTAGGGCGGCGCTGCACGTTCAGTTCGAGCACGCGCGCCTCCCCAAATGCCGGATGCAGAGAATGCGCCGCCGACAGCAGCTCCAGCGCGGAACGCACGCTCATCGGCGAATCGTCCTCGCTTTCCAACTCGGTAGCGCCAATCACATACAGGTCGTTGGGCTTGGGTGCGATATAGATCGGGTAGCGTGGATGCAGCAGGCGCACCGGGCGGTGCAGCTTCACGTCGGGCGCATGTACGCGCACGACTTCGCCACGCAGCCCGCGCAGGCCCGGCATCGCGCCTCGACCGTCCTTGCCCGGCTCGGCGGGCCATGCCGCGCGCGCACCAAGGCCGCGGCAGTCGAGCACTACGCGTGCGCGAATGCCAAGCGATGGCAGCATAGCGACGTCTACATCTCCGGCTTCCCACACACAATGCACGCCGTCGCTGACCGCGCACGACAGCAGCGCGCGCAGCGCCCCGCGATTGTCGAGCTGGCCTTCGCCGGACAGCAGCAAGCCTTGGGGGAAACGTCCTGCCAGCGCGGGCTCGATCTCGGCCACGCCCTTGCCGTCCAGCGCGCGCATGCGCTGCGCCACCAGTTCCGGCGGCGCTACGGCACGCACCCTGCTCGTGAACAGGGACATTTCGCCGCGGTCGCGCGCATGCCATACCACGAGCGTACCGTCCTCCTGGAAGAACACGGGCTCGCGCAGTTGCATGAGCCAGGCACGCCAGAGGCCGACGCTGGCGATACCGAGATCGACGATACGTCGCTCGGCAATCGCCGACTCCGCGAGCGGCGCCAGCATGGCGGCCGCGACGTGCGCAGCCGACCCGGAGCCGTCCGGGCTGCCACGCTCGACCAGCGCCACGCGCGCGCCCTGGCGCTCGAGAAGCCAGGCGGCCAGCCGCCCGGCCAGGCCGGCACCGAGGATGGCGACATCAAAGGACTGCACTGCTGTCATGGGTGTGTGCCGGCTGCCAGCGCAATCCGCGCGGCTTCCGGCCTCCTTTTACGGGTAGCCCGCCGCGCGGGGCGCTGCGCGGCGGGCGAGAAAAACGCGGGTATGGCTGCGAACCATGCCCGTACTGCCTTACGAATAGATCTTGCTGCCCTTCTTCAGGAACTCGATCGACTTCTCTTCCATGCCCTGCTGCGCTTCCTTGGGCAGCGACGCCGCGTAGTCGCGCACTTCCTGCGTGATCTTCATCGAGCAGAACTTCGGCCCGCACATCGAGCAGAAGTGGGCGATCTTGGCGCCTTCGGCCGGCAGCGTGGCGTCGTGGTACGAACGCGCGCGCTCCGGATCCAGGCCGAGGTTGAACTGGTCTTCCCAGCGGAACTCGAAACGTGCCTTGGACAGCGCGTTGTCGCGCAGCTGCGCGCCGGGCCAGCCCTTGGCCAGGTCGGCGGCGTGGGCGGCGATCTTGTAGGTGATGATGCCTTCGCGCACGTCTTCCTTGTCCGGCAGGCCCAGGTGCTCCTTCGGCGTGACGTAGCACAGCATCGCGGTGCCCATCCAGCCGATATTGGCCGCGCCGATGCCGCTTGTGATGTGGTCGTAGCCCGGCGCAATGTCGGTCACGAGCGGTCCGAGCGTGTAGAACGGCGCTTCATAGCAGTGCTTCAGCTCTTCGTCCATATTGGCCTGGATGCGCTGCAGCGGCACGTGGCCCGGGCCTTCGATCATGACCTGCACGTCGTGTTTCCACGCCTTGGCGGTCAGCTCGCCGAGCGTGCGCAGCTCGCCGAACTGAGCGTCGTCGTTCGAGTCGGCGATGCAACCCGGACGCAGGCCGTCGCCGAGGCTGAACGACACGTCGTACGCCTTCATGATTTCGCAGATCTCGTCGAAGTGCGTGTACAGGAAGTTTTCCTTGTGATGCGCCAGGCACCACTTGGCCATGATCGATCCCCCGCGCGAGACGATGCCCGTCACGCGGTCAGCCGTCAGGGGCACGTAGCGCAGCAGCACGCCGGCGTGGATCGTGAAGTAGTCCACGCCCTGCTCGGCCTGCTCGATCAGCGTGTCGCGGAACATCTCCCAGGTCAGGTCCTCGGCGATGCCGCCGGTCTTGTCGAGCGCCTGGTAGATCGGCACCGTGCCGATGGGCACCGGCGAGTTGCGCAGGATCCATTCACGCGTTTCGTGGATGTGCTTGCCGGTCGACAGGTCCATGATGGTGTCGGCGCCCCAGCGGATCGACCACACCATCTTTTCCACTTCCTCGGCCAGCGACGAGGTCACGGCGGAGTTGCCCAGGTTGCCGTTGATCTTGACGCGGAAATTGCGCCCGATCGCCATCGGCTCCAGCTCGGTGTGGTTGATGTTGGCGGGAATGATCGCGCGGCCCGTGGCGATCTCGTTGCGCACGAATTCCGGCGTGATGTCTTCCGGACGCAGCGGCAGGCCCGCGCCCAGCGCGTTGCCCGGGTGCTGGCGCAGCAGGGCCTTGTATTCCGGCTTGTCGTACAGCGCCTGCAGGTTCAGCGACTCGCGCAGCGCCACGTATTCCATTTCCGGCGTGATGATGCCCTTGCGCGCATAGTGCATCTGCGACACGTTGGCGCCGGCCTTGGCGCGGCGCGGGTTGGTCAGCTGGGCAAAGCGCAGGTGCGCGGTGGCGGGGTCGTTGGCGCGGTCGCGGCCGTATTCCGACGAAAGACCCTTGAGAATTTCAGTGTCGCCGCGCTCGTCGATCCACTTCGCGCGCAGCGCCGGCAGGCCGGCCTTCAGGTCGATATGCACGTCCGGGTCGCTGTACGGGCCCGAAGTGTCGTACACGGGGATCGGCGGATTGGGCATATCGCCCTTCTCGGTCCGCGTGGACGTCTGCAGGATGGTACGCAGCGGCACGCGGATATCCGGGCGGCTGCCGGTCAGGTAAGTCTTGCTGGAAGCCGGGTAGGCAAATTTCTGGTCGAGATCGCTTTCGAGCGATTCGAAGGAAGCAGCGGGGGCAGTACGGGCCATGGGTGTCGTCCTCTCTCTTGCGGGGTGGACGAAACCAGGAGCCCTGTGAGCGCCGCCGGGGCCTGAGGCCTGGAGGCGAGTCCCGGAGGGACAAGAGCGTTTGGTCTTGCTAGAAACTTCCCACGCCGGCATTAACCGGATCGGGTTCGAAGGGACTCTCTCAGCTCGCACGGCCCATCCGTACGGCACCCCTGTTTCATCCAACGGGGTGAATTTAAGCACAAGCCCCCGGCCGGCGCCAGTGCCAG
>Ga0079985_1011447_pt1 | contig 36335 bp, 35 predicted proteins | sample Hof3ISUMetaT_11_FD_73497 | JGI IMG/M metagenome (GOLD analysis project Ga0079985, IMG submission 73497) | Enriched soil aggregate microbial communities from Iowa State university to study microbial drivers of carbon cycling -... | ecosystem: Environmental > Terrestrial > Soil > Agricultural land... | reverse complement strand
CCTAGCTGGCGCGTTTCCTGCAAGTCCCCCTCAAATCGCCATAAAACGAGCGCTCGCGGTCATTGCCCCTGCGCCCGTACCGGCAGAAAGGTTTAGCCAGAAGGCCGCAATGCGCAAAAAGCAGCGCGCAGCCCTGTGACGAACGAGAGGGGAGACCATGAAGGCAGTTATTTTGGCGGGTGGCCTGGGCACGCGCATCAGTGAAGAGTCGCACCTCAAGCCGAAACCGATGATCGAGATCGGTGGCAAGCCAATTCTCTGGCACATCATGAAACAGTATTCCGCCCACGGGATTCATGACTTCGTGATTTGCCTTGGCTACAAGGGCTACGCGATCAAAGACTTCTTCGCCAACTACTTCCTGCACACCTCCGACGTGACGTTCGACATGCGTGAAAATCGCATGGACGTTCACCAGAACTACAGCGAACCGTGGCGCGTGACGCTGATCGACACCGGCGAGGAAACCATGACCGGTGGCCGTCTGCGCCGCGCCGCACGCTATCTGGAAAACGAACAAGCCTTCTGCTTCACCTATGGCGACGGCGTCTCCGACCTGAATATCAGCTCGCTGGTGGATTTCCACCTGACTCACGGCAAGTTGGCGACAGTCACCGCCGTACAACCGCCGGGTCGCTATGGCGCGCTGGATCGTGACGGCGACCGGGTTCTCGGTTTCACGGAAAAACCGCGCGGTGACGGTGGCTGGATCAACGGTGGTTTCTTTGTGCTCTCGCCCAAGGTTTTGCCGCTGATCGAAGGCGACGAAACCTCGTGGGAGTCCGGCCCGCTCGACGGTCTGGCCGAGCGCGGCGAGTTGATGGCGTACCAGCACGAAGGCTTCTGGCAGCCAATGGACACCCTGCGTGACAAAAACCACCTCGAAGCGCTGTGGCAGAGCGGGGAGGCCCCATGGAAGCAATGGGCCTGAGTCCTGAGTTCTGGCGCGGCAAGCGGGTTCTGGTCACCGGCCACACCGGTTTCAAGGGCAGCTGGCTGACCCTGTGGCTGCAAAGCCTCGGCGCGCAGGTCAGCGGTTTTTCCCTCGATCCGTCGACCGAGCCGAGCCTGTTCGAACTGGCGCGCGTGAGCGAAGGCATCAACGATCAGCGCGGCGACCTGCGTGACCTCGGCGCCTTGCTCGAGATCATCGCCGACACCGAGCCGGAAATCGTCCTGCACCTGGCGGCCCAGCCGCTGGTGCGCGAAGGTTATCGCGATCCGCTCGGCACTTATTCCAGCAACGTCATGGGCACCCTCAACCTGCTCGAAGCGATTCGTCAGGTTGGTTGCGTGCGGGCCTGCGTGCTGGTGACCACCGACAAGGTCTACGCCAACAAGGAATGGCTGTGGCCGTACCGCGAGGACGAAGCCCTCGGTGGCCACGATCCTTACAGCAGCAGCAAGGCCTGCTGCGAGTTGCTGGCGCAGTCTTACGCGGCATCGTTTTTCCCGGCCGACAAGTACGCCGAGCACGGTCTGGCCCTGGCCACTGCGCGCGCCGGCAATGTGTTGGGCGGCGGTGATTTCGCCCCAGAACGGCTGATTCCCGATGTCCTGAAAGCCTGGTCGGCCGACGAGCCGGTGACCCTGCGTTATCCGCAAGCCGTGCGCCCGTGGCAGCACGCGCTGGAGCCGCTGGCCGGTTATCTGCAACTGGCTGCCGGCCTCTATGAAGATGGCCCGGAATACGCTGGGGCGTGGAACTTCGGTCCGGGCGAAGCGGACATGTGCAGCGTCGGCGAAGTGGTCGAACTGCTCTCCAACCGCTGGCCTCAGGCCCGTGGCCTGCGCCTCGAAAAGAGTGACCTGCACGAAGCCGGCCTGTTGCGTCTGGACAGCAGTCGCGCCCGTCAGGTGCTGGGCTGGCAACCGCGCTGGTCGTTGCAGCAATGCCTGACCCAGACCCTCGACTGGCACCTGGCGTGGCAGAACGGCGACGACATGCGCACCGTGACCCTCGGCCAACTGAACCTGTACCGGGGCGCGCTGTGAGCGAGTTTTCCTTGAAACCGTTGCCGCTGGCCGGGTTGTTCAGCGTCCAGCACAGACGCTTCGAAGATCAGCGCGGGCACTTCGCCCGGCTGTTCTGCGAAGGCAGCCTGAAAGCGTTCGGCAGCGAATTCCACATCCGCCAGATCAACCATTCCTGCACCCGCGAGAAGGGCAGCGTGCGCGGTCTGCATTACCAGAACGCCAATGCGCCGGAAGCCAAACTGATCACCTGCCTGCGCGGTGAAGTGTGGGACGTGGCGGTGGACCTGCGCCCGGACTCGGAAACCTTCCTGCACTGGCACGCCGAGCACCTGAAGGCCGGCGACGGTCGCAGCCTGCTGATTCCGGCCGGTTTCGCCCACGGTTTCCAGACCCTTACCGAAGACGCCGAACTGCTTTATCTGCACAGCACCGATTACGCGCCGGAGCACGAGGGCGGTCTGTCGGTGAACGATCCACGGCTGGCGATCGTCTGGCCGTTGCCTGTCAATAATTTGTCAGCGCGGGATTCCAGCCATCCCGCGCTCGATCAACACTTTGCTGGAGTGCGTCTATGAACTGCCGTGGGTGCGCCGCACCGCTGAGCCTGCCGCTGATCGACCTCGGCACCTCGCCACCGTCCAACGCCTACGTGCCTGCCGATCGGCTGGAGCGGGCCGAACAATGGGTGCCGCTGAAGGTCGCCGTGTGCGAGCAATGCTGGCTGGTCCAGACCGAGGATTACACCTCGGCCGACAGCCTGTTCGACGCCGATTATGCCTACTTCAGTTCGTTCTCCAGCACCTGGCTGGCCCACGCCGAGCGTTATGTGGCGGAGATGGTCGAGCGTTTCGGCCTGACCGCCGACAGCCGCGTGGTGGAAGTCGCGGCCAACGACGGCTACCTGCTGCAATACGTGGCCGGTCGAGGCATCCATTGTCTGGGCGTCGAGCCAACCCGCAGCACCGCGCAGGCGGCACGGGAAAAAGGCCTGGAGATTCGTGAACTGTTCTTCGGTCGCGACACCGCCGCCCAGCTGAAAAGCGAAGGCTGGGCCGCCGACCTGATGGCCGCCAACAACGTGCTTGCTCACGTGCCGGACATCAATGATTTCCTCGGTGGATTCGCCACGCTGCTCAAACCGACCGGCGTCGCTACCTTTGAATTCCCGCAACTGCTGACGCTGATGGCCGGCGCGCAGTTCGACACGCTGTATCACGAACACTATTCGTACCTGTCGTTGACCGCCGTGCAGACACTGTGCGAGTGCAATGGTCTGGAAGTGTTCGACGTCAGCCGGCTGACCACCCATGGCGGATCGCTGCGGGTGTTCGTCCAGCGCAAGGACGGCGAACGCCGCGCCGTGCAGCTGGCCGTGCAACAGCAGTTGCAGGCCGAGCTCGAGGCCGGGGTGAAAACCACCGGGTACTACGCGACGCTGGCGCCGGCCGCCGAACGGATCAAGCATGACCTGCTGCGTTTCCTGTTGCAGGCCAAGGCCGACGGCAAACGTGTGGTCGGCTATGGCGCGGCAGCAAAAGGAAATACCTTGCTCAACTTCGCCGGCGTGAGGACGGATCTGCTGGCCTGGGTCGCCGATGCCAACCCGCACAAGCAGGGCAAGTTCCTGCCGGGCAGCCGCATTCCGATTGTCGCGCCCGAACGCATCGAGCTGGAAAAGCCCGACTACATCCTGGTGCTGCCGTGGAACCTGTTGAGTGAAGTCACGCAGCAACTGGCCTCGGCCAAAACGTGGGGCGCACGCTTTGTCGTCGCCGTTCCGGAGTTGAGCATTCGATGAGCAGAATTCATTACACCAAACCCAGCGTCGGCGAACTCGAAGCCCGCTACACCCTTGACGCCGTGCAGAACGGCTGGGGCGCACGTTGCTACGAATACCTGACCCGCTTCGAGCACGGTTTTGCCGAGCACCTGGGCGCGACCTACGCCATCGCCACCTCCAGTTGCACCGGAGCCCTACACATGGGCATGGCGGCGCTGGGCATCGGCGAAGGCGATGAAGTGATCCTTGGCAACACCAACTGGATCGCCTCGGCGGCGCCCATCACTTATCTGGGCGCCACGCCGGTGTTCGTCGATGTGCTGGCCGACAGCTGGTGCCTCGACCCGCAGCAGGTCAGAAACGCGATCGGCCCGCGCACCAAAGCCATCCTGGCGGTGCATCTGTACGGCAATCTGTGCGACATGGATGCCTTGCTGGCCATCGGCAAGGAATTCGGCATTCCCGTGATCGAGGATGCAGCCGAAGCCATCGGTTCGCAGTGGCGCGGCAGGGCGGCGGGCTCGCTCGGTGCTTTCGGGGCTTTTTCGTTCCATGGCACCAAGACCATGACGACTGGCGAGGGCGGGATGTTCGTCACCTCGGACAAGGCCTTGTACGAGCGCGTGCTGACCCTGTCCAACCACGGTCGGGTGGCCGGCTGCACCAAGCAGTTCTGGCCCGAGTTCGTCGGTTTCAAATACAAGATGAGCAACCTGCAGGCGGCCGTCGGTTGCGCACAGGTCGAGCGGATCGAAGAGTTGATCGCGCGCAAGCGGGCGATCTTTGCCAACTATGCGCAGGCGCTGGAAGGCGTGCCGGGTGTGTCGCTCAATCCCGAGCCGGCTCACGGGCGCAACGGTTACTGGATGCCGACCGTGGTGTTCGATGCCGACACCGGTATCCATCGCGACCAGTTGATCGCAGCGTTCCAGGCCGCCGACATCGATGCCCGGGTGTTCTTCTGGCCGCTGTCGACGCTGCCGATGTTCAGCGGGCACAACGTTGACACGCCGGTGTCATTCGCCCTGCCGGAGCGCGCCTTCAACCTGCCGAGCTATCACGACATGACCGACGCCGATCAGCAGCGCGTCGTGCAAGTGGTGCTGGACTTGCTGGCAAGCAGGCCCGCGCCGTGAAGATGTATCTGCTGGGGGCCGCCAACCCGGAAGCGGTACGCATGCTGCACGCGGTCAAACGCAGTACGCCGAATGTCGAATTCGCGTTTCTGGACAACGATCCGCGCAAGCACCACACGATGTTTTACGGGGTGCCGGTGGTGGGTGGTTCGGAGCGGGTCGCCGAGCTCAATGGGCCGGACGTGCGCTTCGTCAATCTGATCACCGGCAGTACCCGGTTACGCTACGAAACCACGTGTCAGTTGGTAGATGCAGGGGCGAAGCTTGGTCAGTTCATTCATCCCGGCATCGATCTGAGCATGATCCGCATGGGGCAGGGCAGTTATCTGCAGGAAGGCGTGTTGATGCAGGCCGAAGTCGAACTCGGCGACAACACCAGCATCAGCGCCGGCAGCGTCGTGGGACATGAGGGGCGAATCGGTCACTCGGTGTTCATGGCGCCGGGCGTGTGCATCGCCGGCTGTGTGGAAATCGGCGACGGCACGTTTATCGGTACCAACGCCACGATCCTGCCGCGCCTGCGCATCGGTCGCTGGGTGACCATCGGCGCCGGTGCCGTGGTGACAAAAGACGTTCCGGATTTTTCGGTCGTGGTGGGCAATCCCGCCAGGATCATCAAGACCAACACCGTGCCATACCCTGACGCCAGGGTGTTCAGGTAAGCCGTTTTCCCGAATTTTTGGAGAGTCGCAATGAATCCACATGAGCAGTTTCGCGAAGAAGTAAAAGCCAACATCGAAGGCCTGCAACAGGACAAGGCACTGCAAACCGAATCGCTGGGCTGGGTCGGCACCACCGCAAAACACAAGTACACCTACAACTTCAGCTGGATGGGCCGGCCGATCATTCAGTTCCCGCAGGACATGGTCGCCATGCAGGAAATCATCTGGAACCTGCGTCCGGACGTGATCGTTGAAACCGGGATCGCCCACGGCGGTTCGCTGGTGTTCTACGCCTCGATCCTCGAACTGATCGGTCACGGCGAAGTGCTGGGCGTCGACATCGACATCCGCCAGCACAACCGCGAAGCCATTGAAGCGCACCCGATGTTCAAGCGGATCAGCATGATCCAGGGTTCGAGCATCGATACCGCCATCGTCGACCAGGTACGTGATCGCGTGCAGGGCAAGAAAGTGCTGGTGGTGCTGGACTCCAACCATACCCACGAACACGTCCTCGAAGAGCTGCGCCTGTACGCACCACTGGTGTCGGTGGACAGCTATTGCGTGGTGATGGACACCGTGGTCGAAGACATGCCCGAAGACGCCTTCCCGGATCGTCCGTGGGGCAAGGGTGACAACCCGAAAACCGCTGTGTGGGCCTACCTGGAAGAGAACAGCGATTTCGAAATCGATCAGGCCATTCACAGCAAGTTGCTGATCACTGTCGCGCCGGATGGCTATCTGCGTCGCGTTCGTTAATCGACAAAAACAACGTTGAGTTTTCGGCGACTCGCCGCTTGTGGGGAATTTATGCAAGGCAAGAACAGTTCTGGACACGATTTGGCACTCAACGAACAGTTGACCGTTGTGCTGATATCTCACGAACGCCCGGCGTTTCTGCGCAGGGCCGTGCGTTTCTACAGCGCCCTGCCGTGCAGGATCCTGGTGCTGGACTCGTCCGCCGAGGCATTGCCGGGCGTGGCCGGGCAATTTGCCAACGTGGAATATCAGCATCTGCCGCAGTTCGGCTATTGGGGCATCCGCGCCAAGCTGGCCTACGGCGTGCAGCAGTTGCAGACCCCCTACATGGTGTTCGCCGCCGACGATGACTTCCTGGTGCACGATGCCTTGCACCAGGCCGTTGATTTCATGGATGCCAACCCCGACTACAGCTTGTGCCACGGCTACAGCATGATGTACCTGACGCTGGCCAATGGCATCAGCTACTACCGTCGTGACAAGAAAGTCTGCGAGGACTACTCGGCCGATCGTGCCCAGGATCGCCTGCTGGAATACATGTCCCAGTACCTGCCGCCGTTTTATGCGGTGCAGCGCACCGAGATTCTGCGCGACTGGTATGACGCGATGCCGCAAGACACGATCTTCCAGTGGCAGGAAGTCGGTCACACGTACTACATGCTGGCACGCGGCAAGGCACGTATCCTGCCGATCCCCTATGTTGTGCGTGAAATCAACTATCAGCATTCCGATCACAACACCGAGATCTTTCACTCACTGGCTTACACCGACGCCAAATCGGTGTCCGAGCGAGAGGCGTTTGCCACGTTCCTGGCCGGGTTGCCGACCCAGGTCGAGCATCAGGATCCGCAACAGGGAAAACAGTTTGTCCTGCAAAGTTTCGAAGCCCTGGCCGACAGCCTGCGCACCGGTCGGGCATTGACCGCCGAATTGATTCTGGAGTCGACCTGGACCGACATCGAAGCCGGCCCGCAGCGCCGCTTCGGGCCGAAACAGTACGTCGAAATGCCGTTCTACAATCAGGCGTTCTTCGATCAGTTGACCCAGTTCGAGTTTCTGCTGCACGCCATGCCGGCCGGCCGCATCCAGTTGCAAGGCCTGGAAGGCATCTGGGCCCGCCAGGAAAACCTGATGCAGGCCCGCAACAACGACACACCGGAAAGCGTGGTGGACCGCTTGTGGCAAGCCCACGACGCCAACGTATTCAACCGCACGGTGATCAACCGTCTGGTGGCGCAACTGCAATTGCTGGGCGAGGACGAAGACGCCGAAAAACTGCGTGCGTGGGTCGCTCGACTCGAAGCGGTGTCGCTCGAAGGCAATCAGGCGGTATTCGGCAAAATGCTGACCGGGCGTTTGCTCAAGTGGCTCGATGAGCGTCAGCCGGATGCCGGGCAGGCCCAGGCCATTGCCCGTCAACTGGCGGCCAATGGCGGCAGTCCGCAGTTCGGCATCTTCCTGCTGGATCTGGACAACGACATCGACAAGCTGCAGGTCACCCTGGACAGTCTGCTGGAAGGACACAGCAAGGCATTCAAGGTTGTGGTGTTCACCACCGGTGAACCACCGGCCGCGACCACGGCGCAGAATACCTTGCACTTTGTACGGGTGACCCAGGGCAACTTTGTCGACAAGCTGAACCTGAGCGTCAATCAATCGCCGTGCGACTGGCTGCTGCTGGCCGAAGCGGGCGACGAGTTCACCGCCAGCGGTCTGCTGCGTGCCGGTCTGGAACTGCAGTCGGCCGACGGTTGCCGTGCGGTGGCCACCGATGAAATCCAGCGCAGCGCCGACGGTGCCCTAGTGGACGTGTTCCGTCCGGGCTTCAACCTCGATCTGCTGCAAAGTCTGCCAGCCCTCATGGCGCGGCACTGGCTGATCCGCCGTGAAGTGCTGATCGAGGCGGGTGGTTATCAGGCCGACTTCAGCAAGGCGCTGGAATTCGACCTGTTGCTGCGCATCATCGAGCAGCGTGGTCTGGGCGGCCTCGCGCACCTCGACGAACCACTGCTGATTACCCGCTCTTCGGAGCTGGCAGAGAACACCGATGAACGTCAGGCGCTGCTGCGTCACCTGGGCAATCGTGGCTACAAGGCCAAGATCACCTCGTCGACGCCCGGCACTTACCAGATCGATTATCGCCACACCGAGCAGCCGCTGGTGTCGATCATCCTGCCGGTCAGCGATGATCTGCCGGCCTTGCAACGTTGCCTGGAAGGCGTGTTGCTGAGAACCCGCTACACCCGCTATGAAGTGTTGCTGGCGGCACGGGCTGGTCAGTCAGCCGCCGTCAACGACTGGCTGGGCACCCTGAGCCACGCCAAAGTCCGCGTTCTGCATGCCGATCAACCGCTGAGCGACGCGGCGTTGTGCAACGCCGCCAGCCAGCAGGCGCAAGGCGAGTACCTGGTGCTGATGGCCGCTGACAGCGAAGTCGTCAACCCGAACTGGATCGAGTCGCTGCTCAACCATGCCCAGCGTCCTGAAGTGGGCGTCGTCGGGCCGAAGCTGGTCGACCGCGACGGGAAAGTCTCCCAGGCCGGTCTGATTCTCGGCGCGGATGGCACCGTTGGTTCGGCCTTCATCGGCGAGAAGCACGACGCCGAAGGTTACATGCATCGTCTGCAGGTTGATCAGAACTACTCGGCCGTGTCGGGCGTGTGCCTGATGGTGAGCAAAGAGTTGTTCGACGCCCTGGGCGGGCTGGACGCCAAAAGCTTCGACGAAGGTTTCAGTGACGTCGACCTGTGCCTCAAGGCCGGTCAGGCCGGTTACCTCACCGTGTGGACGCCGCTGGTGCAGGTGCTGCATGACGGGCAACTGTCGCAAGCGCCGCAGGCTCTGGAAGCACTGGCTGAAAAATGGTCCTCCGTCTTCGCTCAGGATTCGGCCGGTAACCCGAACCTGATCCTCAGCGGCAAAGGTTTTGGTCTGAACGAACGTGCTGCGGTGAATTGGGCGCAGTGGCTGGGCTGATGCCTCGGGGTACAGGAAACAGGACTCAAGACATGTTCAACGGTAAATCGATTTTCATCTCCGGTGGCACCGGCTCGTTCGGGCGCAAGTTCATCGCGCGCCTGCTCGAGCAATACCAGCCCAAGCGCGTGGTGGTGTTCTCCCGGGATGAGCTCAAGCAATACGAAATGCAGCAGACGTTCAACGCGCCGTGCATGCGTTACTTCCTCGGTGACGTGCGCGACGCCGATCGTCTGCGCCAGGCCATGCGTGGCATTGATTACGTGGTGCATGCCGCGGCGTTGAAGCAAGTGCCGGCGGCGGAATACAACCCAACCGAATGCATCCGCACCAACGTCAACGGCGCGGAAAACATCATCGCCGCCGCCATCGACAACGGTGTGAAGAAAGTCGTCGCGCTGTCCACCGACAAGGCCGCGAGCCCGATCAACCTGTACGGCGCCACCAAGTTGCTGTCGGACAAGTTGTTCGTCGCGGCCAATAACATTGCCGGTGAGCAACAAACGCGTTTTGCCGTGGTGCGCTACGGCAACGTCGCCGGTTCGCGCGGGTCAGTGGTGCCGTTTTTCAGCAAGCTGATCGCCGATGGCGCGACAGAGCTGCCGATCACCGATGAGCGTATGACCCGCTTCTGGATCACCCTCGATCACGGCGTGCAGTTCGTGCTCGACAGCTTTGCGCGGATGCACGGCGGTGAAGTGTTCGTGCCGAAGATCCCGTCGATTCGCGTGGTCGATCTCGCGCGGGGAATGGCCGAACACCTGCCGCACAAGAACGTCGGCATTCGTCCGGGCGAGAAGCTGCACGAGTTGATGGTGCCGCTGGACGATGCGCGGATGACCCTGGAGTTCGCCGATCACTACACCATCCAGCCGTCGATCCGTTTCACCAGCGTCGACGTGGATTTCGCCGAGGACAAACTCGGTGAGCGTGGGGTGCCGGTCGGCGAAGACTTCGAGTACCGCTCCGACACCAACTCGCACTTCCTTTCGGTGGGGCAGATCGCCGAGCTGCACGCGAAGCTGTCGGTATGATTCCGTACGGTCGGCAAAGCCTCGACCAGGCGGACATCGACGCGGTCGTCGAGGTGTTGCAGTCCGACTGGTTGACCCAGGGGCCGACCATCGAACGCTTCGAGCAGGCGATGGCCGAGCGTTGCCAGGCCGATTTCGCCGTGGCGGTGTGCAACGCCACGGCGGCGCTGCACATTGCCTGTCTGGCGGCGGGCCTCGGCGCGGGCGACCGCTTGTGGACCACGCCGAACACCTTTCTCGCGTCGGCCAACTGCGGCCGTTATTGCGGTGCCGACGTTGACTTCGTCGACATCGACCCGCTGACCTGGAACCTCGATGCTGAAGTTCTGGCGAGCAAACTCGATGTCGCCGAGCGCGACGGCAACTTGCCCAAAGTGCTGGTGGCGGTCGCGTTCTCCGGGCAGAGCTGCGACATGCGGCGGATTGCCGAACTGGCCGTGCGCTACAACTTCACCGTCATTGAAGATGCCTCCCACGCGGTCGGCGCCCGTTACGCCGGGCGTCCGGTGGGCTGCGGTGAATTTGCCGCGATGACCGTGTTCAGCTTCCACCCGGTGAAGATCATCACCAGCGGCGAAGGCGGCATGGTGCTGACCAATCGCCCGGAACTGGCCGAGCGGTTGCAACGCTTGCGCAGCCACGGCATGACTCGCGATCAGCAACAGATGACCGAACCCAGCCACGGCCCGTGGTATTACCAGCAGGTCGAGCTGGGTTTCAATTACCGGATTACCGATCTGCAAGCCGCGCTGGGCCTGTCGCAGTTGGGCAAACTGGACGAGTTCATCGCCCGTCGCCGGGAGCTGGCCGCGCGTTACGACAGCTTGCTGGCGTACTTGCCGGTGACTGTGCCGAGCCTCCAGCCGGAGGCCAAATCGGCCTGGCATCTTTATGTGGTGCGTTTGCAGACCGAGCGCATCAGCCTCAGCCACCGTCAGGTGTTCGAAGGCTTGCGCGCCGCCGGCATCGGCGTGAACCTGCACTACATTCCGCTGCATCTGCAGCCGTACTATCGTGATCTGGGTTTTGCCGAGGGCGACTTTCCCGAAGCCGAGCGTTATTACGCCGAAGCGATCAGCCTGCCGCTGTTTCCGTTGCTGAGCGATCAGCAGCAGGACTACGTGGTCGAACAATTGCGTCGGTTGACTGAATGATTGCCGCCGTGGCGGTGGATGGAAAACGGTAATGCGTGATCTGAGCGAGCAGGAACAATTCTGGCAGGGCGAATTCGGCAATCAGTACGTTGAGCGCAACGTCGGCCAGCCACTGGTGGCGGCCAATCTGGCGTTATTCGCCAAGGCGCTGACCCGGGCCGGGCGGATCGACAGCCTGCTGGAGCTGGGCACCAACGCCGGCAACAACTTGCAGGCGCTGCGTCAGCTGTTGCCCCGCTGTGAGCTGTTCGGGGTCGAAATCAATGCCAGTGCCTGTGCCCAGGCGCGTGCGCTGGAGATTGCGAACATCTGGCACGGTTCGCTGTTCGACTTTCCCCGTGAACGCCAATACGACCTGACCCTGAGCAAAGGCGTGCTGATCCATCTGGCGCCGGAACTACTGGCGACGGCGTATGCGCAGTTGTATGCGTTGAGTTCGCGCTACATCCTGATCGCCGAGTACTACAATCCCTCGCCGGTGGAAGTATCCTATCGCGGCAACAGCGGCAAGCTGTTCAAGCGTGATTTCGCCGGGGAAATGCTTGATCGTTATCCTGATCTGCAACTGCTGGACTACGGCTTCGGTTATCACCGCGATCCGCAATTTCCGGTGGACGACATCACCTGGTTCCTTTTGGAAAAACGTCCTTGAACAACGTCGCAATCATCCCGGCCCGCGGGGGCAGCAAACGCATCCCGCGCAAGAACCTCAAGCCGTTCGACGGTGTGCCGATGATTGTCCGTTCGATTCGCACGGCCCTCGACTCAGGGTTGTTCGAGCAGGTGGTGGTCAGCACCGACGACGCAGAGATCGCCGACGTGGCGCGGGCCAACGGTGCTCACGTGCCGTTCATGCGTCCGGCGGAGCTGGCCGATGATTTCACCGGCACTGCGGCAGTGATCGTGCATGCCTTGCAGCAACTGCCGGCCTTCGAATACGCCTGCTGTGTGTACGCTACGGCGCCGCTGTTGCAGGCGCGGTTTCTGCGTCAGGGCCTGGAGTTGCTGGCGCAGCATCCGGACAAGTCCTTTGCTTTTTCAGTCACCGATTTCGGCTTTCCGGTGCAGCGCGCCCTGACCCTGGACGGGCAGGGCGCACTGACGGCGTTGTACCCCGAGTTTCGTAATACCCGTTCGCAGGATCTGCCGGCTGCCTTTCAGGATGCCGGCCAGTTCTATTGGGGTCGCCGCGAGGCGTGGCTGGGTGGCGAGGTGTTGTATTCGCCGGCCAGTCTGCCGGTGATCCTGCCACGCCATCTGGTGCAGGACATCGATACCGCCGAAGACTGGAAGCGCGCCGAGTATCTTTACGCGGCGCTAAAGGCCGGCGGAGAACTGCAATGAGAGTGCTGATCCGCGCCGACGCCTCGCCGACCATCGGCAGCGGCCACATCGCCCGGTGCCTGACACTGGCGCGAGTACTGCGCACGCAAGGCAGTCATGTCGCGTTCGCCTGTCGTCGTTTGCCGGGGCATCGGCTTGATGCGTTGCAGAGCGAAGGCTTCGAGACCTTCGCGTTGCCGGATCGCTATGCCGGTGAAGACCCGGAGCAGACCATCGAATCGATGCTGCCGTGGCAGGCGGATATCGATGCACTGGCGACGCAGCTGGAAGGGCAGCCTGAGTTTGAATGGGTCATTGCCGACCATTACGGCCTCGACCATCACTGGCAGACCGCAGCTCGTCGCTTCGCACCACGGATCGCCGCCGTCGATGATCTGGCGACCCGTCGCTACAGCGTGGACCTGTTGCTCAATCAGAACCTCTCCGGGCTCAGCGAAAATTATCAGCCGCTGCTGTCGGCCGGTTGCCGAACACTGCTCGGACCGCGCTTCGCCATGCTGCGCGAAGAGTTCAGTGGCCCGGCCATCGAGATCAAACCAGTGGCGCGCCGGGTGCTGGTGAATTTCGGCGGCTTTGATGCGGCACGCCAGACTCATCACGCAATGCTGGCGCTGGCCGATTTTTCCGAGCTGGAAGTGGATTTCGTCGCCGGTGCCGACAACCCGGCCTGGGCAGAGATGCAGGCGCTGGCCGAAACGCGGCCGCACTGGCGGCTGCACAGTTTCGTCAGTGATTTTCATCGGCGCATGACCGAGGCCGACCTGTTTATCGGTGCCGGCGGCGGCACCAGTTGGGAACGCGCGGCCCTGGGCCTGCCGACGATCTGCATTGCGGTGTCGAACAACCAACAGGCCAACGGCGAGGTGATGGCGGCGGCCGGCGCGCATGTGTTCATGGGCGCGCGGGAGCAGGTCAGCGTCGAGCAACTGCGCGAGGCCATCGGCTTTGTCGTGGGCAACTTTTATTTGCGCCAGAGTCTGGCCGAGCGTTCGCGGCAACTGGTCGACGGGCGTGGTGCGCTGCGAGTGGCGGCGGCACTGGCCGGCGCGGTGCTCAAGTTGCGTCCGGCGACGCCGGATAACGCGCAGTTGCTGTTCGATGGACGTAATGCCGAGGCCGTGCGCCGATGGTCGCTGGACAGCGCTGCGATTGATTGGACGCAACATCTGAACTGGCTGGGCGCGAGCCTGCGCAATCCTCAGCGGTTGCTGCTGGTGGCCGAGGCGGATGACGGCCCGGTCGGTGTCCTGCGCTACGATTTGCGCGGCTTTGAGGCAGAGGTTTCGCTGTATCTTTTCGAGGGGCGTTTCGGCCTCGGCTGGGGCAGGGCGCTGCTGGCGCAGGGTGAAGCCTTTGTGGCTGCGCACTGGCCGCAGATGACCGCCATTACCGCCCAGGTATTGCCGGCCAATAGGCCCTCGATGAATGTTTTTCGTGACGCCGGGTTCACCCAGAGTGCCTGCGCGTTCACCAAGGTTTTGAAGGAATCCCGTCAATGAGCAGTTTCAAGATCGGCAACCGCCGGATCGGTGCCGATGCGCCGCCGTTCATCATCGCTGAAATGAGCGGCAACCATAACCAGTCGCTGGACGTCGCCTTGCAGATTGTCGAAGCGGCGGCAAAGGCCGGTGCTCATGCCTTGAAGCTGCAAACCTACACCGCCGAAACCATGACCCTGGATCTGGCCGAAGGCGAATTCTTCATCAAGGATCCGAACAGCCTGTGGGCCGGCACCTCGCTCTATGACTTGTATGAAAAGGCCCACACGCCCTGGGAATGGCATGCGCCGATCTTCGCCCGGGCCAAAGAGCTGGGCGTGCTCGCGTTTTCGACACCGTTCGATGACAGCGCCGTGGACTTTCTCGAAAGCCTCGATGTGCCGGCCTACAAGATCGCCAGTTTCGAGAACACCGATCTGCCGTTGATCCGCCGTGTCGCAGCGACTGGCAAACCGTTGATCATTTCCACCGGCATGGCCAGCCTCGCCGAACTCGACGAAACCGTGCGCGCCGCCCGTGAGGCGGGATGCAAGGATCTGGTGCTGCTCAAGTGCACCAGCACCTACCCGGCGACCCCGATCAACAGCAACGTGCGCACGATTCCGCATCTGCGTGAGCTGTTCGGTTGTGAGGTCGGTCTGTCAGACCACTCGATGGGCGTCGGCGTGTCGGTGGCGGCGGTGGCGCTGGGCGCGACGGTGGTGGAAAAACACTTCACCCTCGACCGTTCTGCCGGTGGGGTGGACGCCAGTTTCTCGCTGGAACCGGCGGAACTGGCCAGCCTGGTGGTCGAGACCGAGCGCGCATGGCAGGCCATGGGCCAGGTGCATTACGGCGTGACCGAGGCTGAGCAAAAGTCGCTGGTTTACCGTCGGTCGCTGTACGTCACGGCCGATATGGCGGCCGGTGAACCCTTCACGGCGGCCAATGTACGTGCCATTCGTCCCGGTCTCGGTCTGCCGCCCAAGCACACCGATGCCGTCCTCGGGCGCCGTGCGCGCCAGCCGATCAAACGCGGTACGCCGCTGAACTGGTCATTGGTCGAATGACCCGATCTGTCATCGATTCGGCAAAATAGCGTGACCTGCGAGTCATAACGCGCATCTTCACTGTATTGTAATGACCGGGGAGATGGCGCCTGGCCCGTTTTCGGTTCCAGTGATAGCCCTTTGCGCTCCCCGTGGCTGCCCGTTGTGGCGGCCGTTTTCTGTTTGTCGGCGCCCCTCGAATCCTTGCGAGCGGTGGTATTGGGCTGTTTATTATTGGGAAGCCGTAATGATTGGCATAAAAAGCATTGCGAGCTACGTTCCTGTAGCCGGCGTGGACAATTACGCACAAGGTGCAAAATTCGAGAAGGATGAAGAATTCATCCTCGGCAAGATCGGTTCGGCCTTCCTCCCACGCAAAGACGCGGAACAGGAAACCTCCGATCTGTGCGTTGAAGCGGCCAATGCGCTGTTTGCCAACAACCCTGAACTGAAACGTGAATCCATCGATGCGCTGATCGTCGTCACCCAGAACGGTGACGAAGAAGGCCTGCCGCACACCGCGGCCATCGTCCAGGACAAACTCGGCCTGCCGACCAATGTCGCGGCGTTCGATATTTCCCTGGGCTGCTCCGGTTACGTCTACGGCATCTATGCGATCAAAGGCTTCATGGAAGCCGCCGGCCTGAAGAATGGTCTGTTGATCACCGCCGACCCGTATTCGAAGATCGTCGATCCGGAAGACCGCAACACCACCATGCTGTTCGGCGATGCCGCCACTGCCACCTGGATGGGCGAAGACCCGGTCTGGGCGCTGGGCAAGGCCAAGTTCGGCACTGACGGTTCCGGCGCACCGCACTTGAAAGTCACCGATGGAGTGTTCTTCATGAACGGCCGTCAGGTGTTCAACTTCGCACTGCTCAAGGTGCCTGCGCATCTGCACGAACTGCTCGACGATTCCGGCCTGAAGGCCGATGACATCGATGCCTTCTGCATTCACCAGGGCAGTGCGGCGATTGTCGACGCCGTGGCACGGCGCTTCGAAGGCGAGCCGGAGAAGTTCATCAAGGACATGGTCGAGACCGGCAACACCGTGTCGTCCAGTGTGCCGCTGCTGCTGGAAAAACACGTGATGGATTCCGATTGGAACCGCATCGCGATCAGTGGTTTCGGCGTCGGTCTGTCGTGGGGTTCGGCGATCATTTATCGTCCTTGAATCGGATAAAAACGGCGGATACAAAAATAGCGTTCAAGGGTTAACCTTGAACGCTATTTTTTTGCCTGAAGGGAGCGCGAGGCGCCATGAGTGAGTTTTTCCAGGCCAATGCTGAAGTCGTCGAGCGACGCTGGCCGGCGCTGTTCGCACGATTGCTGAACGAAGACAGTTCGGCGATCGAGGCTGAGCTGACGCAGGGGCTGGGCTCGACGCTGAGCATTGGCGGCATTCAGCTCACCAGCCGGCATGACCGTGTCCGCGAGGCGCAGATTCAGGCTGCCACCCTGCCAGCGGACAAACCGCAACTGCATGTCTACGGCACCGGCCTCGGGGACTTGCCCACGGTGCTGCTGGAGCGCACCGGGCTCGAGCGCTTGTATGTGCACATCCTCAACGGCGCGCTGTTTGCCCTGGTGCTGCAATTGCTCGATCAACGGGAGTGGTTGCAGGACCCGCGAGTTGAATTGCTCTACGCCGGCGACCTGTCCGACATCTGCACGCCGTTCTTCGCATTGCCTGCCGAGATGTTGCTGGCCGATGACTTCAACGCGAAGATCCGCGATCGGCTGGTCAGCGAAGTGCACCTGAGCTTCAACAATCGTGAATTCGATCCGCAGTCACCGTTCATTCAACAGCGTCTGCAGGACTGTTTGCCGGTAGTGCTGGCTGACGATGATGTGGCAACGCTGTTCGGCACCTGTGCCGGTCGGGAGATCTATGTGATCGGCACCGGCCCGACGCTGGAACAGCATTTCGAACGTCTGGCCGCGATCCGCGAGCGGGCCGGGCGTCCGTTGATCATTTGTGTCGATACCGCGTACCGGCCGCTGCGCGAGCACGGGATCGTGCCCGACTATGTGGTGAGTATCGATCAGCGCATCAGCTTCCGGCATTTGCCATTCGAGGAATCCGACGGCATCCCGCTGGTGTATCTGCCCATGAGTGATCCTGAGGTGCTGAGGGCCTGGAAGGGCAAGCGTTATGGTGGCTATTCGGCCAGTCCGGTCTACGCGGCATTGCGTGAGCAGCACCCGAGGGCGCTGCTGCATGTGGGTGGCAGTGTGATTCACCCGGCCGTGGACCTGGCGGTGAAGATGGGCGCTGCACGCATCACGCTGTTCGGTGCCGATTTTGCCTTCCCGATGAATAAGACCCATGCCGGCTGGAATGACGGTGACCTGGGGCCGTCGGTGAATCAGGCGCGGCACTGGGTGCGTGACGGGTATGGCCAGCGCGTCAGTACCCAGCTCAATTTTCGCGGCTATCTGTGCGTGCTGGAGCGATACATCGCCAGTCAGCCGCAGGTGGCGTTTTTCAATAGCAGCCGCGCGGGGGCACAGATTGCCGGGACGGGTTTCAATCAGGAGTTCGTGCAATGACTGCGCTGCAATCATGGGTAGATGAATGCCACCAGTGCGCCGGGCTGTTCCGCTTGGGGCGTGATGTCGAGGCCGCGTTGACCATGGTCGATGTGTTTGAGGGCGCGCAGCAGTCATTGCTGTTGGCCGGCGCGCAGACGCAGCGAGTCTGGGCGCAGTTGCTCACGCAAATGCTCGCGTGTCAGGAGCGTCAGGACTGGCTGGGTCTTGCCGATTTCATGGAGTACGAGTTGATTCAATTGCTGGAAGAATCGTCCGCCTGAAGAGGAGCGAAGGCGCTGGCCCGCCGGTTTGCGCCACGGACGGTTTTATGACGTCATTTTTTCGAAGGTAAAGTGCTGCTAAGTCTTTGTTTTCTAGGGGGTGGCAGGGTGATGGCAAATTTTTTCAAAAAAGCCCTCAAGCAACCTGCAAACCCGACGATAACTATTACGAAGGTTCTCTAGGCCATACCCGGCGGTTGCCAGGGCCGGAAGCCGCAGTACCCAACCAACGAGGAATTCGTCATGGCTTTAACAGTAAACACCAACACCACGTCGTTGAACGTTCAGAAAAACCTGAACCGCGCTTCCGACGCTCTGTCGACTTCGATGCAGCGCCTGTCTTCCGGCCTGAAAATCAACAGCGCTAAAGACGACGCCGCCGGCCTGCAAATCGCTACCCGTATGTCCTCGCAGATCCGTGGTAACACCCAGGCGATCCAGAACGCCAACGACGGTATCTCCGTTGCCCAGACCGCTGAAGGCGCTCTGCAAGCTTCGACCGACATCCTGCAGCGTATGCGTGAACTGGCTGTTAAAGCTCGTAACGGTACCAACGGCACTGCTGACCAGACCGCAACCAACGCTGAATTCGCTCAGATGTCTGACGAAATCACCCGTATCTCGGCTGCTACCAACCTGAACGGCAAAAACCTGCTGGACGGTTCGGCTGGTACTGTAACTCTGCAAGTTGGCGCCAACACTGGCTCCGCCAACCACATCGACCTGGTACTTAGCGGCAAGTTCGACGCCGTCAGCCTGTCGGTAGGTAGCGGTACTGTTGTTCTGACCGGTGCTACTTCCGCAGCCGCCGCTTCGAACATCGACAACGCGATCACCGCGATCGACGCTGCAATTGCGAACATCAACGCCACTCGCGCCGCTCTGGGTGCTTCGCAAAACCGTCTGACCAGCACCATCCAGAACTTGCAGAACATCACCGAGAACACCACTGCTGCACAAGGTCGCGTACAAGATACCGACTTCGCCGCAGAGACTGCTAACCTGACCAAGCAGCAAACCCTGCAACAGGCTTCGACCTCTGTTCTGGCTCAAGCCAACCAACTGCCTTCCGCTGTACTGAAGCTGCTTCAGTAATTTCGGAATGAGTTTTAGCGGGGGAGTGCGCTTGCGTGCTCTCTCGCTTTTTACGTTATGAGGTGATGAGCATGGACATGAGCGTCAAGCTTAACGTGTCTTATCCGGCTCCCAAGCCAGCCAATACCGTTACCGACAAACCGTCGGAAACCAAGCCTCAGACCGTTGATGCTGTTCCTGCCTCGAAAAAGAGCCAGGAATCAGATGAAACCAAGCTGAAGCTGGCGGTGCAGGAGATCGAGAAATTCGTTCAGTCGATCAAGCGCAATCTGGAGTTCTCGATCGATGAGCATTCCGGCAAGGTGATTGTCAAGGTGATCGCAAGCGAGACGGGCGAGGTCGTACGACAGATCCCTTCCGCAGAAGCACTCAAGCTGGCAGATAGTCTGGCCAACGCGAGTCACGTGTTGTTCGACGCCAAAGTCTGATAACTGGCATGAATAGTGTTTGAAGTTCTTTAGACGCAAGTAGTGGTCAAAAGACTGGCAACAACCCAAGGGAGAAGCACATGGCAAGTCCAATTTTACCGGGTTCGGGCCTGGGTTCCGGCCTGGACATCGGTGCGATCGTTACAGCACTGGTCAATGCCGACAAGTCGCCGAAGCAGACGCAGATCGACAACGCCACCAAAACCAACACGCTGAAGATTTCCGGTATCGGCACGTTGAAGAGTGCGCTGACCGCATTCCAGACGGCGATGACCAACCTGGGCAGCAAGACCAATCCAGCATTTGCGGGTTACACGGCGACTTCGGGTACTCCGGCCGTGTTGGGTGTTTCTGCGGATAACACTGCAGTCTCGGGTACTTATAGTGTTGTAGTGAATAAGCTGGCCACCGGCTCGAAAATAGCCAGTGCATCCTTTGCCGGCGGTGCTGCCAGTGCCATTCCGAGTGGTACCCTGAAAATCAGTCAGAATGGCACTGATTACAATGTCACGATCCCGGCCAATGCGACCTTGCAGAGCACCCGGGATGCGATCAACTCGGCTCAGGCCGTCAATGGTATTTCCGCCAACATCGTAACCGACAGCTCGGGTGCTTCGCGCCTGGTGATCAGTTCGAGCAAGACCGGCGCCGGCTCCGACATGAAAGTCAGCGGCATTGCCGGTCTGGAAATCGACGGCACCCAGACCATGGGCACCAACCCGGCCGCCGGCGCTTCTGGCGCGGTCAACGGCCTTGCTCAGGACGCGTCGCTGACCATTGACGGCCTGGCGGTGACCAGCAAGAGCAACACGGTCACCGGCGCCATCAGTGGCCTGACGATGAATCTGACGACGGTCAGTGCCGGTGATCCACCCTCGACACCTGTCACAGTGACTGTCGACGGTAACACCAAGGGATTGCAGACGTCGGTTCAGGCGTTCGTCGATGCCTACAATACCTTGAAAAACACCATCGATTCGTTGTCCAAGGCGACGCCGGACGAAGATGGCAAGCTGACCGTTCAGGCGGCGTTCACTGGCGACTCGCTGGCGCGTTCCTTGATTGCCGATATCCGCGGGCAGATTACGGCCCCGAGTGCGACTGCTGGCAGTCCGATTGCTTATCTCTCGCAGCTGGGCGTCATGACCGACCGCAACACCGGTAACCTGACGTTCGACACGACTGCGTTCAACAAGGCCATGTCTACGCCGGGCATGAGCGGCAAAGTCCAGGAGATGTTCACTGGCACCAACGACACCAATGGTCTGTTGGCGCGCATGAGCAAGGCGGTTGACCCATATCTCAAGGCTTCGGCTGATGGCAAGACCACCACCGGTCTGCTGGATCAGCGCCTGACTATCCTGAACAACAATACGCGCAACATTACGTCCCAGCAGTTGGCTCTGGACCTGCGTGTCGCCAACCTGACCAAGACGTTGACTGCTAAGTACAACGCCATGGACTTGCTGGTAGGGCAGATGAAAGCGACGGCGAGCAACATTACGTCGTTCTTCAGTTCGCTGAACGCCCAGCAGTCTGCGAAGTAACATGTAATAGCGACAAAAACCCGGCTACGCTTTCGAGCGTGTGCCGGGTTTTTGTCTTATGGTCTAAAGTTTTCTGGCTTGCAGGCGATACACTGCTCATACGAGTCATAGTTGCAAATGAGGTAGAACATGAATCCGATGTTGGCCCTTCGGCAATACCAGAAAGTCGGCGCTCAGGCCCAGACGTCCGAAGCGAGTCCCCACCGTCTGGTGCAAATGCTGATGGAAGGTGGTCTGGACCGTATCGCTCAGGCAAAGGGCGCCATCGAGCGCAAGGACATTGCCGCCAAGTGCACGGCGATCAGCAAGGCCATCGGCATCGTCAGCGGCTTGCGTGAAGGTCTGGATCTGGAAAAGTCTGCCGATACGCTGGCTGATCTGGACGGTCTTTATATCTACATGATGAAGCGTCTCGCCGAGGCGAACATCAGCAGCGATCCGCGCATTCTTGATGAGGTTGCCGGCTTGCTGAGCACCGTCAAGGAAGGCTGGGATGCGATCGCACCTGCGCCCGCTCCGCAGTTCTGAGGAGATCACCATGAGTCTTGTTTTGCAGCGAATCGAAGAAACCCGAGTAGCGCTGGTCGGTGCCCTGGCCGAGCGCAACTGGGAAGCCATCGGTCAATTGGACCTCGATTGCCGTTCCTGCATGGAAGATGTCTTGAGTGAAGCCTCGGTGGACGAGGTCGCGTTGCGCGATAATCTGGAAGAGTTGCTGCATGTCTACAAGCAGCTTCTGGAAGTGGCGATGGGTGAGCGTCAGGCGATAGTCGACGAGATGTCGCAGATCACCCAAGCGCAGAACGCGGCAAAGGTTTACCATCTGTTTGGTTAATTAACCCCCAGTTAATCCAGACATGTGCGCCATAAATTTGACTGTGCACGGTTTTTTGACTTAACTAGTGGCTGTTTTCAGATTTCAGGCGTCTACAGGCACAAGGTGTCCTGCAAGCGTCTCGCTTGCCCCTCATTTTGGGCATTGAGTTGACTAGGGAAGTTGCTATTGCATGTGGCGTGAAACCAAAATTCTGCTGATCGATGACGATAGCGTCCGCCGCCGCGACCTGGCGGTGATCTTAAATTTTCTTGGCGAAGAAAATTTACCCTGCGGAAGCCATGACTGGCAGCAGGCAGTCGGCTCTTTGTCGTCTAGTCGTGAGGTCATTTGCGTACTGATCGGGACGGTTAATGCTCCTGGTGCGCTTTTGGGCTTGCTAAAGACACTCTCAACCTGGGATGAGTTCCTTCCGGTTTTGCTGATGGGCGATAATTCTTCGGTGGACCTGCCCGAAGACCAACGCCGCCGGGTACTTTCGACCCTCGAAATGCCACCGAGCTACAGCAAACTGCTGGACTCCCTGCACCGTGCTCAGGTCTATCGCGAAATGTACGACCAGGCCCGTGAGCGTGGCCGGCATCGCGAACCCAACCTGTTCCGCAGCCTCGTCGGCACCAGTCGCGCGATCCAGCACGTGCGTCAGATGATGCAGCAAGTGGCCGACACCGACGCCAGCGTACTGATCCTCGGCGAGTCCGGTACCGGCAAGGAAGTGGTTGCGCGCAATCTGCATTACCACTCCAAGCGTCGCGACGCGCCGTTCGTACCGGTCAACTGCGGGGCGATCCCGGCCGAGTTGCTGGAAAGCGAACTGTTCGGTCATGAGAAGGGCGCCTTCACCGGCGCGATCACCAGCCGTGCCGGCCGCTTCGAGCTGGCCAACGGCGGTACGCTGTTCCTCGACGAAATCGGCGACATGCCGCTGCCGATGCAGGTCAAGCTGCTGCGCGTGCTGCAGGAGCGCACCTTCGAGCGCGTGGGCAGCAACAAAACCCAGAGCGTCGACGTGCGCATCATCGCCGCGACCCACAAGAATCTCGAAAGCATGATCGAGATCGGCACCTTCCGCGAAGATCTCTACTACCGCCTGAACGTGTTCCCGATCGAGATGGCGCCGCTGCGTGAGCGCGTCGAAGACATTCCGCTGCTGATGAACGAGCTGATCTCGCGCATGGAGCACGAGAAGCGCGGTTCGATCCGCTTCAACTCCGCCGCAATCATGTCCCTGTGCCGCCACGGCTGGCCGGGCAACGTCCGCGAACTGGCCAACCTGGTGGAGCGCATGGCGATCATGCACCCGTACGGGGTGATCGGCGTGGTCGAGTTGCCGAAGAAATTCCGCTACGTCGACGACGAAGACGAGCAAATGGTCGACAGCCTGCGCAGCGACCTGGAAGAGCGCGTGGCGATCAACGGCCATACGCCGGACTTCAGCGCCAACGCCCTGTTGCCGCCGGAAGGTCTGGATCTGAAGGACTACCTCGGTGGTCTGGAGCAGGGCCTGATCCAGCAGGCACTGGACGATGCCAATGGTATCGTGGCTCGCGCCGCCGAGCGCCTGCGTATTCGCCGCACCACGCTGGTGGAGAAGATGCGCAAGTACGGCATGAGCCGTCGTGAAGGTGATGAACAGGCGGATGATTGACGCCTGTTTTTCAACTGCTTCATTTATAAGCGGTTTTTTTTAGGCACGGGTATTGCTATGTCCCTCGCAACGTTCCGTTTCACTGACGGTCAGCCAAGCGAGAAAGCACAATGCCCCAAGCCTCCCAGATGTCTTCTGTTCCCGAGTCCTCGGGGCAACTGCCGTCCGTAGAGCAGGCGAGCCGCCAGGGGCTTGAGCAGGCATTCGCCCTGTTCAACCAGATGTCCAGCCAGTTGACCGACTCCTACAGCATGCTCGAAGCCCGGGTCACCGAGCTCAAGGGCGAGCTGGCCGTGGTCAGTGCCCAGCGCATGCAGGAACTGGCGGAAAAAGAACGCCTGGCCAACCGTCTGCAAAACCTCCTCGACCTGTTGCCCGGTGGCGTCATCGTCATCGACGGCCACGGCATTGTGTGCGAGGCCAATCCTGCCGCCATCGAATTGCTCGGTCTGCCGCTGGAAGGCGAGCTGTGGCGCCATGTCATCACCCGTTGCTTCGCGCCCCGTGAAGATGACGGTCACGAAATTTCCTTGAAAAACGGTCGACGCCTGTCGATTGCCACCCGCTCGCTGGATGCCGAGCCTGGGCAGTTGGTGCTGCTCAACGACCTGACTGAAACCCGTCACTTGCAGGATCAGCTGGCGCGCCACGAGCGCCTCTCGTCCCTGGGGCGGATGGTCGCGTCGCTGGCTCACCAGATCCGCACACCGTTGTCTGCCGCGTTGCTGTACGCCAGTCATTTGACCGAGCAGGAACTGCCGGTCGCGACCCAGCAGCGTTTTGCCGGTCGCCTCAAGGAGCGTCTGCACGAGCTCGAGCATCAGGTGCGCGACATGCTGGTCTTCGCCCGTGGCGAGCTGCCGCTGACCGACCGTGTCACGCCGAATGCCTTGATGCAGTCGTTGCAGGCCGCGGCGCTGACCCATGTGCAGGATCTGCCGATCCGCTGGCAATGCGACAGCCATGCCGGCGAGTTGCTGTGCAATCGCGACACGCTGGTCGGGGCGCTGCTCAATCTGATTGAAAACGCGATTCAGGCGAGTGCCGGTGAGGTGCGTCTGAAGGTTCATTGCTATACCCGCGACAACACCTTGCGTTTGTGTGTCAGCGACAGCGGCAGCGGTATTGATGCGGCGGTGCTGGCGCGGCTGGGCGAGCCGTTTTTCACCACCAAAGTTACCGGGACCGGCCTGGGCCTGACCGTGGTCAAGGCCGTGGCGCGTGCGCATCAGGGAGAATTGCAGCTGCGTTCGCGGGTCGGGCGCGGTACGTGCGCGCAGGTCATTCTGCCGTTGTTTTCTGCTGTTCAGGGAGCTGAGTGAAGGTCATGGGCATCAAGGTTCTGCTGGTCGAGGACGACCGCTCGTTGCGCGAAGCGCTGGCCGATACGCTGCTGCTGGCCGGTCACGACTATCACGCGGTGGGTTCGGCCGAAGAGGCGCTGAACGCGGTCGAGCGCGAAGCGTTCAGTCTGGTGGTCAGTGACGTCAACATGCCGGGCATGGACGGCCATCAATTGCTCGGCCTGCTGCGCGCGCGGCAACCGCAATTGCCGGTGCTGCTGATGACCGCGCATGGTGCAGTCGAGCGCGCGGTCGATGCGATGCGTCAAGGCGCGGCGGATTATCTGGTCAAGCCGTTCGAGCCCAAGGCTCTGCTGGATCTGGTAGCCCGTCACGCCTTGGGCAGCCTTGGCGTCAGTGATGCCGAAGGGCCGGTCGCGGTCGAGCCCGCCAGTGCTCAATTGCTGGATCTGGCAGCGCGGGTCGCGCGCAGTGATTCCACCGTGCTGATTTCCGGCGAGTCCGGTACCGGCAAGGAAGTATTGGCGCGTTACATTCACCAGCAATCCCATCGTGCCAGTCAGCCGTTCATTGCGATCAACTGCGCGGCGATCCCGGACAACATGCTCGAAGCCACCCTGTTCGGCCACGAGAAAGGCTCGTTCACCGGCGCTATCGCGGCCCAGGCCGGCAAGTTCGAACAGGCGGACGGCGGCACCATTCTGCTCGATGAAATTTCCGAAATGCCCCTCGGCCTGCAAGCCAAACTGCTGCGGGTGTTGCAGGAGCGGGAAGTGGAGCGGGTCGGCGCCCGCAAGCCGATCACTCTCGATATTCGCGTGGTAGCGACCACCAACCGTGATCTGGCCGGCGAAGTGGCGGCGGGGCGCTTCCGTGAAGACCTCTATTATCGTCTGTCGGTATTTCCGCTGGCCTGGCGTCCGTTGCGCGAGCGCACCGCCGATATCCTGCCGCTGGCCGAGCGTCTGTTGGCCAAACACGTCAATAAAATGAAGCATGCGATGGCGAAGTTCTCGCCCGAGGCGCAAGCGTGCCTGATCGGTTATCCGTGGCCGGGCAATGTGCGCGAGCTGGATAACGCGATCCAGCGGGCCTTGATTCTGCAGCAGGGCGGGTTGATCCAGCCGCAGGATTTCTGTCTCTCCGGGCCTGCGCTGTTCGCCCCGTTGCCAGCGGCAGTGCCGGTTACGCCGGTCATTCGTGAAGTCGAAATCGAGGCCGATTCGGCCGGTGCACTGGGCGATGACCTGCGTCGTCGCGAGTTCCAGATGATCATCGACACCCTGCGTACCGAGCGCGGTCGACGCAAGGAAGCCGCCGAAAAACTCGGCATCAGCCCGCGCACCCTGCGTTACAAACTGGCGCAAATGCGCGATGCGGGCATGGATGTCGAAGGCTACCTGTTCGCCACCTGACGGGTGGCGCAAACGTTTGAAACGGCTTTTCTGAAAGCGGTGCCCATGAGCTGGCACCGTTGTTGCTAACACCTGAGTACCCGCCGAGTGAGTGTCAAAAAATTGCGGGCCGCCCAAGAGAGTAGACCATGAGCCAAGGTATTGAATTTAATCGGTTGATGATGGACATGAAGGCCATGCAAATGGACGCCATGTCGAAGCCGAAATCGACTTCCGCTGTCCCGGAAGTGGCAGGCAGCAACTTTTCCGACATGCTCGGTCAAGCCATCAACAAAGTGAACGATACCCAGCAGGCATCGAGCCAATTGGCCAACGCGTTCGAGATCGGCAAGAGCGGCGTCGATCTGACGGACGTGATGATTGCCTCGCAGAAAGCCAGCGTATCGTTCCAGGCCCTGACCCAGGTGCGCAACAAGCTGGTTCAGGCTTATCAAGACATCATGCAGATGCCGGTTTAAGGACGAGATTGAGTCATGGCAGAAGCAGTCGCCGATAACGTTCCGGCCAAGGCCACCCCGATAGACGGCAAACCGCCGCTGTTCGGCCTGTCCTTCCTGGAAAACCTCTCCGAGATGACCGTGCTGCGTCAGGTGGGCCTGTTGGTCGGCCTGGCCGCGAGCGTGGCGATTGGCTTTGCCGTGGTGCTGTGGTCGCAGCAACCGGACTACCGGCCTCTGTACGGCAGCCTTGCCGGCATGGACGCCAAGCAGGTCATGGACACCCTGGCCTCCGCCGACATTCCCTACACCGTCGAACCGAATTCCGGCGCCTTGCTGGTCAAGGCCGATGACCTGTCCCGTGCGCGGCTCAAGCTCGCGGCCGCTGGTGTCACTCCCAGCGACGGCAACATCGGTTTTGAAATCCTCGACAAGGAACAGGGTCTGGGCACCAGCCAGTTCATGGAAGCGACCCGTTATCGTCGCGGCCTCGAAGGCGAACTGGCCCGCACCATCTCCAGCCTGAACAACGTCAAGGGCGCGCGCGTTCACCTGGCGATCCCGAAAAGTTCGGTGTTCGTGCGTGACGAGCGCAAGCCAAGCGCTTCGGTACTGGTCGAGCTGTACTCCGGTCGTTCGCTGGAGCCAGGTCAGGTCGTTGCCATCATCAACCTGGTAGCAACCTCCGTTCCCGAGCTGAGCAAATCGCAGATCACCGTCGTCGACCAGAAGGGCAACCTGCTGTCGGATCAGGCGGAAAACTCCGAAATGACCATGGCCGGCAAGCAGTTCGACTACAGCCGCCGCATGGAAAGCATGCTCACCCAGCGCGTGCACAATATTCTGCAACCGGTACTGGGCAACGATCGCTACAAGGCTGAAGTCTCGGCCGACGTCGATTTCAGTGCCGTCGAGTCGACTGCCGAGCAGTTCAACCCGGATCAACCGGCCCTGCGCAGCGAACAGTCGGTCAACGAACAACGCACCGCCAGCAATGGCCCACAAGGTGTGCCGGGTGCCTTGAGCAACCAGCCACCTTCGCCGGCTTCGGCGCCGCAGACCACCGGTGGCGCAGCCGCCCCGGCGAGCATGGTGCAGCCAGGTCAGCCACTGGTTGATGCCAACGGTCAGCAGATCATGGACCCGGCCACCGGCCAGCCGATGCTCGCGCCGTATCCGGCGGACAAGCGTCAACAATCCACCAAGAACTTCGAGCTCGACCGTTCCATCAGCCACACCAAACAGCAGCAGGGTCGCCTGAATCGCCTGTCGGTGTCGGTGGTGGTGGACGATCAGGTCAAGATCAACCCGGCCAACGGCGAAACGACTCGCGCGCCGTGGAGCGCCGACGAATTGGCGCGCTTCACCCGTCTGGTACAGGACGCCGTCGGCTTCGACGCCAGCCGTGGCGACAGCGTCAGCGTGATCAACATGCCGTTCTCCGCCGAACGCGGCGAAGTGATCGCCGACATTCCGTTCTACTCCCAGCCATGGTTCTGGGACATCGTCAAACAAGTGCTGGGCGTGTTGTTCATCCTGGTGCTGGTGTTCGGTGTGCTGCGTCCGGTGCTCAACAACATCACCGGTGGCGGCAAAAGCAAGGAGCTGGCCGGTCTGGGCGGCGACATGGAACTCGGTGGCATGGGCGGTCTGGACGGTGAACTGTCCAACGATCGCGTCAGCCTCGGCGGCCCGACCAGCATCCTGCTGCCGAGCCCGAGCGAGGGTTATGACGCTCAGTTGAACGCAATCAAGAGTCTGGTGGCAGAAGACCCGGGTCGTGTGGCCCAGGTCGTGAAAGAGTGGATTAACGCAGATGAGTGATAACCGAGCCGCCGTCGCCAAACTGTCCCGGGTCGATAAAGCCGCGATTCTGCTGCTGTCCCTGGGTTCGACCGATGCCGCACAAGTGCTGCGCCACATGGGCCCCAAAGAGGTCCAGCGGGTCGGCGTGGCCATGGCCCAGATGGGCAACGTCCACCGTGAGCAGGTCGAGCAGGTCATGAGCGAGTTCGTCGACATCGTCGGCGACCAGACCAGCCTGGGCGTCGGCTCCGACGACTACGTGCGCAAAATGCTCACCCAGGCCCTGGGTGAAGACAAGGCCAACGGCCTGATCGACCGCATTCTGCTGGGCGGCAACACCAGTGGCCTCGACAGCCTGAAATGGATGGAGCCGCGCGCCGTAGCCGACGTGATCCGTTACGAGCACCCGCAGATCCAGGCGATCGTGGTCGCGTACCTCGATCCGGATCAGGCCGGTGAAGTGCTGGGCAACTTCGACCACAAGGTGCGTCTGGACATCATCCTGCGCGTCTCGTCGTTGAACACCGTGCAGCCGGCCGCACTGAAAGAATTGAACCAGATCCTCGAGAAGCAGTTCTCCGGCAACTCGAACGCTTCGCGCACCACCCTGGGTGGCATCAAGCGGGCGGCGGACATCATGAACTTCCTCGACAGCTCGATCGAAGGCCAGCTCATGGACTCGATCCGCGAAGTCGACGAAGACCTGTCCGGTCAGATCGAAGACCTCATGTTCGTGTTCAACAACCTGGCCGATGTCGACGACCGCGGTATCCAGGCGCTGTTGCGCGAAGTCTCTTCCGATGTGCTGGTGCTGGCCCTCAAGGGTTCGGACGAAGGCGTCAAGGAGAAGATCTTCAAGAACATGTCCAAGCGTGCCGCCGAACTGCTGCGCGACGACCTCGAGGCCAAGGGCCCGGTGCGCGTCAGCGACGTGGAGACCGCGCAGAAGGAAATCCTCACCATCGCCCGCCGTATGGCCGAAGCCGGAGAAATTGTGCTCGGTGGCAAGGGCGGCGAGGAAATGATTTAAGCCCATGGACAAGCATGACGACGATGTGACGGACCTGATCCGTGCCCGGGACGTCCGCGGTTTCGAAACCTGGGCAATCCCGAGCTTCGATCCGCCGGCACCGGAACCCGAGCCGGAACCGGAGCCCGAACCGCCGGAAATGGAAGAAGTGCCGCTGGAGGAAGTCCAGCCACTGACCCTCGAAGAGCTCGAAAGCATCCGTCAGGAGGCCTACAACGAGGGCTTCGCCATCGGTGAAAAGGAAGGCTTTCACAGCGCCACCCTCAAGGTGCGCCAGGAAGCCGAAGTGGTCCTGACGGCCAAGGTCGACAGCCTTGAGCAACTGATGGCGCACCTGTTCGAGCCTATTGCCGAGCAAGACACCCAGATCGAAAAGTCGCTGGTCGACCTCGTGCAGCACATCGCCCGTCAGGTGATTCAGCGCGAACTGGCCATCGACTCGACGCAGATCGAACACGTCATGCGCGACGCACTCAAGCTGTTGCCGCTGGGTGTGGGCAATGTGCGGCTGTACGTCAATCCGCAGGATTTCGAACAGGTCAAAGCCCTGCGCGAACGTCATGAGGAAACCTGGCGCATCGTCGAGGACGAAACCCTGCTGCCGGGCGGTTGCCGGGTCGAGACCGAGCACAGCCGGATCGACGCCAGTATCGAAACCCGTGTCAGCCAGGTCATGGCCAAGCTGTTCGACCAGTTGCACGAGCAGGCCCTGCACCCGGCCGCACCGGACCTGAGCCTCGACTTACCGGAAACGCCGAAACCGGCACCGGTCGCTGACGAGCCGCTCGCGGACGCCCCCGATGCGCCTTGAACGCACCAGTTTCGCCAAGCGCCTGAGCACTTACGCCGAGGCCACCGAAATCGCCGGTGCGCCGATTCTCGAAGGTCGCCTGCTGCGCATGGTCGGCCTGACGCTCGAAGCCGAAGGCCTGCGCGCCGCCATGGGCACCCGCTGCATGGTGATCAACGACGACACCTATCACCCGTCCCAGGTTGAAGCCGAAGTCATGGGCTTCTCCGGCAGCAAGGTGTTCCTGATGCCGGTCGGCAGTGTGGCCGGCATTGCCCCGGGCGCCCGCGTGGTGCCGCTGGCCGACACCGGTCGCCTGCCGATGGGGATGAGCATGCTCGGTCGCGTGCTGGACGGCGCCGGACGTGCGCTGGACGGCAAGGGCGGTATGAAAGCCGAAGACTGGGTGCCGATGGACGGCCCGACGATCAACCCGCTCAACCGAGACCCGATCAGCGTGCCGCTGGATGTCGGCATTCGTAGCATCAACGGTTTGTTGACGGTCGGTCGCGGTCAGCGTCTGGGTCTGTTCGCCGGTACCGGTGTCGGTAAGTCGGTGTTGCTGGGCATGATGACCCGCTTCACCGAGGCCGACATTATCGTCGTCGGCCTGATCGGTGAGCGGGGTCGAGAAGTTAAAGAGTTCATCGAGCACATCCTCGGTGAAGAAGGCCTCAAGCGTTCCGTGGTGGTGGCGTCGCCTGCGGACGATGCGCCGCTGATGCGTTTACGTGCGGCGATGTACTGCACGCGGATCGCCGAATATTTCCGCGACAAGGGCAAGAACGTCCTGTTGCTGATGGATTCCCTGACCCGTTTCGCCCAGGCCCAGCGGGAAATTGCCCTGGCCATCGGTGAGCCGCCGGCGACCAAGGGTTATCCGCCGTCGGTATTCGCCAAACTGCCGAAACTGGTGGAGCGTGCCGGTAACGCGGAGAAGGGCGGTGGTTCGATCACAGCGTTCTATACCGTGCTGTCCGAGGGCGATGACCAGCAGGACCCGATTGCCGACTCTGCGCGGGGTGTACTTGACGGGCACATCGTGCTGTCCCGGCGGCTGGCCGAGGAAGGGCATTACCCGGCCATCGATATCGAAGCCTCGATCAGCCGGGTGATGCCTGCAGTCGTGGCGCCGGAACACATGCAGCGCGCGCAATACTTCAAACAGCTGTGGTCACGCTATCAACAGAGCCGCGACCTGATCAGCGTCGGCGCCTATGTCGCTGGCGGTGACCGCGAGACGGACCTTGCCATCAATCTGCAACCGCAACTGGTCAGATACCTGCGTCAGGGGCTCAACGACAAAATCAGCCTGGGTGAAAGCGAGGCGTACCTCGAAACGATTTTCGCCCCGGCGGCCGGCGGGTAACCGGTCATGGCCCTGAGTCGAGCCGCGCGTCTGGCGCCGGTGGTGGACATGGCCGAGAAGGCCGAGAAAACCGCCGTGCAACGCCTGGGTTACTTTCAGGGGCAGGTGAAAGTCGCCGAGAGCAAACTCGCCGACCTCAACGCCTTTCGTCTGGATTATTCGCAGCAGTGGATCGTGCGCGGCAGCACCGGCGTGACCGGCCAATGGCTGCTGGGTTTTCAGGGCTTCCTGGCACAACTCGACACCGCCGTCGATCAGCAGCGCCAGAGCCTGCAATGGCACCAGAACAACCTGGACAAGGCCCGTGACGCCTGGCAACAGGCATTCGCTCGGGTCGAAGGCCTGCGCAAACTTGTACAACGCTACCGCGACGAAGCCCAGCGTGCCGAAGACAAGCGCGAACAGAAGCTGCTGGACGAGTTGTCCCAGCGTTTGCCGCGGCACGAGGTGTTTTGACGGGCGGATCTCGCACAAATCCCAACGCCATCGCGCCTTGCCCATGGCCCCTCCAAGTGCTAAACCTTGTACAGGTTCGTCAATGACAAGGAAGCCAGTACATGTCAGTCGTTACAGAAGTGTCTGCGGATGGGCAAAAGTTGACGATTTCCGTCAAGGGCCGATTCGACTTCGGTCGCCATCAGGAATTTCGCGAGTCCTACGAGCGGCTCACTAAAAAGCCTGACTCCATCGTGGTGGATCTCAAGGATGCCACCTATCTCGACAGTTCGGCCCTGGGCATGTTGCTTCTGTTGCGTGATCACGCCGGCGGTGACGACTCGGATGTGCGGGTGGTCAACAGCAATTCGGATGTGCGCAAGATTCTCGCCATCTCCAACTTCGACAAACTGTTCGACATCAGTTGACGGCCATGCAGCCGCTAGAGCCGCTGACGATCCTGATCGCCGAAGACAGCGCCGCCGACCGGCTGTTGTTGTCGACCATTGTCCGTCGTCAGGGGCATGAAGTGCTGACGGCCACCCACGGTGGGGAGGCGGTCGAGGCATTTATCCGGCAAAAGCCGCATCTGGTATTGATGGACGCCATGATGCCGGTGATGGACGGGTTCGAAGCTGCACGGCAGATCAAGAAGCTGGCGGGTGAAAGCCTGGTGCCGATCATCTTCCTCACCTCGCTGACGGAAAGTGAAGCGCTGGCCCGTTGTCTTGAAGCCGGCGGTGACGACTTTCTGGCGAAGCCGTACAACCAGGTGATCCTCGCCGCCAAAATCAAGGCGATGGATCGCTTGCGACGTTTACAGGCCACGGTTCTTCAACAGCGCGACCTGATCGCCAAACACCACGACTATCTGCTCAACGAGCAACGGGTCGCCAAGGCCGTGTTCGACAAGGTCGCGCATTCCGGTTGCCTGAGCGCACCGAACATCCGTTACCTGCAATCACCCTATGCGCTGTTCAACGGCGATCTGCTGTTGGCCGCGTACACCCCGGCCGGCGACATGCATGTGTTGCTCGGTGACTTCACCGGTCACGGTTTGCCGGCGGCGGTCGGCGCCATGCCGCTTGCCGAGGTGTTCTATGGCATGACGGCCAAGGGTTACGGTCTGGCCGAAACCCTGCGGGAAATGAACGCCAAGCTCAAGCGCATCCTGCCGGTGGACATGTTCTGCTGCGCGACGCTGTTGTGCCTGAGTTTTCAGCGGCGCTCGGTGGAGGTCTGGAACGGCGGCATGCCCGACGGCTATCTGCATTGCCTCGCCACCGGGGAGCGCACGCCGCTGGCGGCACGCCACCTGCCGCTGGGGGTGCTCAGCCCGCAGACTTTCGATGATCGCACCGAGGTTCACCCGATGGCGGTGGGCGACCGGGTGTTCCTGCTCTCGGACGGGGTCATCGACACCTGCGATGCCAACGATCAGCTGTTCGGTGTCGAGCGCCTGCACAAGGTGTTCGCCGCCAATCGCCAGCCGGATCGGCTGTTCGAGGACATCGAGCAGGCGCTGCAGGACTTTCGCGGTGAGGCCCGGGACGATGTGAGCATGGTCGAGGTCAGCCTGCTGGAGGCCGAGCAGATCAATCCATCGGCGCCGGTGTATTCCGACAGCGGCCAGTCCTGTCCGCTGGACTGGTCAGTGAGCTTCGAATTTCGCGGTGCCACGCTCAAGCGCTTCAATCCGTTGCCTTACCTGTTGCAGTTGCTGCTGGAAGTGCATGGATTGCGGGCGCAGAGTGGCGCGTTGTACAGCGTGCTGGCCGAGCTTTATTCCAATGCGCTGGAGCATGGTGTACTGGGCCTGGACTCGAGCCTCAAGCGCGATGCTTCGGGTTTCGCCCATTATTACGAGCAGCGCAATGCGCGCCTCGAGGCCCTGCAGGACGGTTATGTGCGGGTGCATTTGCAGGTGCGGCCGGAAGGTGAGGGCGGTTGTCTGGTGGTGCGAGTCGAGGACAGCGGCCAGGGATTTGACGTCGCGCGCGTGATGGAGCGGCCGCTCGACGATGTCCGTCTGTCGGGGCGCGGTGTCAGTCTGGTCCGGCAATTGGCCCGAAATGCCAGTTGGTCAGACGATGGTCGCAGTGCCCGCGTGGAGTTTTTCTGGGAGGCTCTGGCATAATCCGCGCATTCTTGATCAGGGAGTGAACAAGTGGCTGATACACATGTGGACCACGAGGCGCTGAGCGCGCTGCGGGAAGTGATGGAAGACAGCTATCCGGAACTGCTGGATACCTTTCTTGCCGATTCCGAAAATCGCCTGCGGGAGTTGCAGCAGACTGCCGATGCCGACGCATTGTCTTCCGTTGCGCACAGCTTCAAGGGCAGCAGCAGCAACATGGGGGCGACCCGTCTTGCCGTGCTGTGCCAGGAGCTGGAACAGCATGCCAAAGACAAAAGCCCTTCTGAAATCATCAAACTGGTCGCCGATATTCATAGCGAATTCGCCGATGTGCGGCCCGTTTATGTCGCCGAGCGACAGCGCTCGCTGACGCACTGATCCTGCCGCCGGGCGGTTTTGTCGGATTTCTGACGAAACTGGCCCGGCACTTGCAGTCATCTATCCCAACTGTACCTACGATCCCAGTGCAGCGGAGACCGTGCCATGCCTGCAAGCCCCAACATTCTTCTTCAGACCGCCGCCCAGGCCAAGGCGCAAGCTGCCTCCGCCAAATCATCGGCAGTGGCCGCAGAGCCCGGGGACAAGGCCTCCAGCTTCGCTCAGGTGTTCGCCGATCAAGGCACGAACAAGCCCTCGGTGACCGTCGACAATTCGCTCAAGCCTGCCCGTGACAAGGTTGCCGACAACAGCGGCAAGAAAGACCTCGGCAAGGATCAGTCTGCCGCCCCGACGCCGGCGGTTGCCGATAGCGGCAAAGCCTTGCCCGCCGACAAACCGACGACGGCGGCAACGGACGACAAGACCATGGCCGATGACGAAACGGCTGAAACAGCGCCGGCCCCCGTTGCCGATACGGCGCCACTGGATCCGGCACTGGTGGCGGCGGTGGAGCCCGTCGTCACGGCACCGGTGGTGGCCACGCCGGTCGTCGAGACAACTGCGCAACCGGAAACCGACAAACCTGCCGTGGCGGCATTGCCAGGAATGGTCAAGGATCCGGCGCCGGCCACTGACCCGGCCTTCGACCCCGAGGCGGATCCGCTGGATTCGCTGCCTGCCGTGCGCCTGGCCATGGAGCAGAGCGGTCACATTTCCGCTTCCAGCCAGTCCCAGCCCAAGGCCACCCCGGCCCAGGCGCAGGCCGACGGTGAGTTGACCTCGGCGCAGAATTTCGCTGCCGGCATGGCCAGCATGCTGGATGTGCAGGCGGACAAGGACAGCACCAGTCAGGGCGGTGAAAAAGCGTTCAGCGGTCTGATCGATGACGGCCTGAAAGACCTGAAGACCGCCACCAGCGACACCCGCGTGGATGATTTCGCCAACCGTCTGGCGGCGCTGACCCAGGCAGCCACACCGAAAACCGCCAATGCGGTGCCGGTGAACCAGCCGATCGCCATGCACCAGAACGGCTGGACCGAAGAAGTGGTCAACCGGGTCATGTACCTGTCGAGCAACAACCTGAAGGCCGCCGACATCCAGTTGCAGCCCGCGGAGCTTGGGCGTCTGGATATCCGCGTGAACATGGTGCCGGACCAGCAGACCCAGGTGACCTTCATGAGCGCGCATCCGAGCGTGCGTGAAGCCCTCGACGGTCAGATGCACCGCCTGCGCGACATGTTCAACCAGCAAGGCATGGGGCAGGTCGACGTCAACGTTTCCGACCAGAACCGTGGCTGGCAGGGTCAGGGCCAGGAACAGGCGCAGCAGGGGCAGAGTGGTCGCACCAGCGCTGCCGGCGGTCGCCTGGATTCGGCTGAAGAAGAGTTGACGCCAGCGGCGGTCGCTGAAGCGGCGGCCACGGCCACTCACGTGATCGGCTCCAGCGCCGTCGACTACTACGCCTGATTCAGCGCTGAAAAAAAACTGTGGGAGCCAGCCTGCTGGCGATGGGGGC